>Ga0310344_10004603_pt1 | contig 10240 bp, 9 predicted proteins | sample HC15DNA20200_MG_FD_203801 | JGI IMG/M metagenome (GOLD analysis project Ga0310344, IMG submission 203801) | Marine microbial communities from station ALOHA, North Pacific Subtropical Gyre - HC15-DNA-20-200_MG | ecosystem: Environmental > Aquatic > Marine > Oceanic | place: Pacific Ocean: North... | reverse complement strand
ACAACCTGCAGGCTCCTATGGCGGTGGTCGCTGCAGAAGCTATGCGGCAGAGAAGCGGCTAGGCTAGCCTCAACTCTCCATCTAGAACCGCTCCAGGTTCATGGGTCACCGGCTCCTCGCCCTTTCGCATCACTGCGGCCTTGTTACCGAGTAGTTCGTAGCGATTGTCTCGGCACCTGAGGAAGGATCCTTCGTACATTCCGATTACTGGAGTATCGTTGGTCTCGTGGAACTCTTTCACTCTCCTTGCTCTGGTCTCTCCGAAGTGCTGGATGTATTCTCCGTCCTCGCTCTCGCGATACCAGATTCCGCCCGGATGATAGTGTGGATTGATTTGGAACGGGACCACTCCGAAAGTCTCGAAGGAGGGTACCATCTTGACTGCCATATCGTTGGTCGTCTGCATGCTCGGGCAGGCTACATTCGCTCCTGCACTCACGCCCGCATATGGCACTCCGCGCTCGAGTACGGCTTCACGAACGGCTTCAATCAGACCGAGTTCGTGCAGCTTACTGACCAGTAGCCAAGTATTGCCTCCACCCACGTAGATTCCTTCCATCTCTTGCACTGCTGTCAAAGGATCCTCACACTCGTGCAGACCTACCATCTCGTAGCCAGCCTCACCTGCGAACTCGCGCATGCGTGCGGTGTATCCATCATAGTCATTGGATGCAAATGGTACGAAGATAACTTTCTGGCACCCAGCGAAGTTTTCAGCCATCAGATCGCGGTACATCTGCCGGCGTTCTTCTGTGCCGATTCCTCCGCTCCCAAGTAGTGCTCTCATTGCCTCACCTCAATGCTGACTGGTCTTCTCGACTTCGGGCGGGACCATGAACACCAATGCCACACCAGACCCGACTACCAGCAGCCCTCCTATCCAGTCGGCCGTGCTCAGTGTCTCTCCGAACACAATGAATCCATAGAATACCGCCACTATCACCGTGAAGTAGGAAAATGCGCTGACCCAGGCTGCATTAGCACTCTGATATGCCATCGTAATGCCTACTTGTCCCCCACATGCTCCAATTCCAATTCCTACCAGCGCTGCTAGTGTTTTGGTGTCCAATGAGAATACATCTGGGGCTGCCTGCACGATGGTGCCAACCACGCTTGCGATAGCGAACCAGAATACGACAGAGGTTGGAGAGTCTGTTGTTCGTAGTTCTCGTACGTACATGTACGCGAAGGCGGCGAAGAAGCCTGAGCCCAGTGCAAGTAGGGCGTCTGGGTCTACCTTGCCCAACTCGGGTGAGACGATGAGTACGATTCCGGCGAAGGCAGTGAAGACCAGTAGCGAGACTCCTGCTGAGACTCTCTCTGCGAGCACCTTGCCTGAGAGCAGGGCAACGAATAGCGGGGCTGTGTACTGCAGGGTTACTGCCTGGCCGATTGGGATTCTACCCAAGGCAGTGAAGTAGAGTATCATGGCAGTTAGTCCCACAGCACATCGCAAGAACATCGTCTTGTGATTGTTGATTCGCAGGCTGATTCCTCTGCTGGCTGCAAAGGCAGCGACCACGAAGGCGATTACCGACGAACGTACCATGATGATCATCCACACATCTGCATGCATGCTAGTCCACTTGACGAGGGCGTTCATCGTGCCAAAACAGAAACTGCCGAAGAGCATCCACAGGACTGCTGTCCTAGGGGAATCAGGGGCGTCCAATTGCTCCTGCATTGATTACAGGCCCCACCGGCGCTCTAACACAGTTGTCATCGCCTGGTAATCCTGACCACCCGGGCTGCGTGGTTCGTGCAGGTGGATTGGGATGCCGTGACTGGGGGCTTCTGCGAGCTTGATGTTGCGCCTGATAGCAGGCTCGACGATCAATTCTGGAAATGCCTCTCTTACTTCGCTCGCGACCTGTTGGTTGAGCAGGGTGGGCGCGTGCATGGTCAGCAGCACACCATCCACTCCCAAGCGCGGGTTTAGGAGTCCTCTAACCTCTCTTATCGTACCCGCTAGCATGGCTAGACCTTCTAATGCGAAGTACTCGGTCTGGACTGGGATAAGTATGCCATCACTGGCTACCAGTGCGTTGATTGTGACGAGTCCCAAGGTAGGTGGCGTATCGATGATTATGATGTCATAATGACTCATTAGCGGCTCGAGTGCCTCACTCATCCTGCGCTCCCTGCCCAGTTGCCTGAGCATCTCCTGTTCGAGCCCTATCAGAGTCTTATCGCCCACGATCATATGGACTCCTTCAACGGCTGTGGCGTGTCTTGCTTGAACGGCCGATTCGGGATTCAGGATGAGGTCTCTGGTAGTGGCCTTGACCTTGCTCTTGTCCACGCCCAGACCTGTTGCGCAATTGCCCTGAGAATCGGAGTCAACGACCAGAACCTTGTGTCCTCGCAGAGCTAGTTGGGATGCGATGTTGATCACGGTCGTGGTCTTACCCACTCCTCCTTTCTGGTTGATTACGGTCACAATCCGTGCTCTGCCTTCGGGAGTCGGTTGGGCGGCGGGCAGGTCTAGGGGTCTGCGAACCTTTGCCGTGCTGATCTCTTCGACCGCATCCAGAAGCGGTGCCGTCTCGACACCTTCGACCTCTGTAAACTCAGCATCGACAATCAGAGGTGCGCTGTTCACCTCAGGCAGATTGTCGTCATTAGGAGAGACCATACGAGCGCCTGCGGCGCTCGAACGGCTGTTGAAGGTGACGCCAGTATTGGAAGTCCAGATTGCGATTACAGGACATCATGCCGGTAGCGAGGTGTGATACCAAGCAACCATCCTCGAGCTCTCGGCATTCATGGCGAAACTGGCGGTATGTTCCCTACCTGAATCCTGCCAGATCCGTGAACCGGCTACATTTACCTGCCCATCTCCAACATCCACTGGTAGAGAAGTAAGTACGTCATTGGCCTCACTAACGCTCAGCAAGTATCCGTAAGTGGCTGAATCATCCCAATTCCCTCCTGATGAAATGTAAGACTCGAGATCAGGGTATCTTGACTCCATGAGTACTCTTTGCTCCAACTTCTCGAGGGTGAGGGTGTCAGGTATTGAATCCCTGCTCCAAATTGTCGTACCCTCATCATAGTCATCCTGGTCGACCAAGTTGCAGCCCGACTCCCTAGCTCCAAGTACTATCCAACCAGCAGTGTCGTCGTCCCGGACCCATGATAGGTTCCACTCGTCAGTAGAGTATGCTGCTTGCCAGACGTATCCACCTGTCTCGAGAGCGATTGCCGCGTCTGTTGTGCTGTGGTTTGCCATCAAACAGTCAACTGCCTCCTCCAAGTCGAAGTCTCTCTGATCTGAGTGGTCTGGCATCGCATAACCCCACTGAGTCTGGCCACCCGGGATATCCTCTCCACTACCCGGACTGCCAGCATACGAGGATCCCCATGGAGCAGCCTCGGACCCTGAGTTGGATGAGGTCTCTGTGATTGTGGCCACAATCGTGATTCTTCCGTCTGGTAGAGCCTCGTTCAAGCTTGAGCCAACGAAATTACAGTTCGGACCTTCCAGCGTCTTGTCGATGACGATGTCAACCTCTTGCCTTACCGGCCATGGAATACCATTCTTGACTAAGATGTCAATCTGGGCGTGACCTAGACACCTACCAATCTCATAGTGGAAGATTGAGACTTGAGTCACGAGACCGTGGTCTTCAGTATTGATTTCGCTGCCTACAGACCACCGCCAATCAGAACTCCAAGATATGTCGTCATTCGAAGACAGTCCTTTGGTCAATTGCGTATCGCCGAAGAAGGCGTGCAGTTCGATTGGTGTCATTGGGAACAAAAGCAGAGAGGCGAGGTCACCGACCGTGCCGAACTCCTCCACACCAAACACGACTGCTCTAGCAGATGTTAATTGGCCATCTGAGTCGACTAGGTTGAGTTGTGTATCGGTTTTGACTGTAGAGCGAGTGGTGATGTCTCTCCAAGAAACCGAAGTTGAGAGTAGAGTATTGTCTTCCCTTATCCATCCTGTACTTGTGCAATCCTCACCGTTCCTAACCTTGCCCTCCAGGTCCACAGATAGGTCATGAATCATTGTCTGCTCTACTGTTAGTCGCTGTCTGCCGTATGCATCGAGTGCCATCACGGTTCCTTCTAACTCGGAATCCAGTGGATGAAATATCTCATTCAAATCTCCTTTACGCAGCATCACCGAGCCAGTCCCTCCCGAAACTGTGGCTCTCAGTTCTGAGCAGACATCATCAAGAGTCGGAGATGTTGAGTCTCTGATGTAACCGACCATTTCCTCTCCGGTCACAGCCACAGATGTCCCACTGACTGTGAAGTCCATTTGGTCACCATAGCGCAGCTGGCGAGCGGTGAATGCGGGGTCGGGTTGGATCAGGAATACGGCTGCTGCCCCTACAAGCAGGACTACTACACCTACAGCCGCTGCAATCTGCCAGTTCTCTTTGAGGCCGGCCATCGATGGCAGATTGATGACAACTGAGGGTTCGTCCTCTTCTTCATCGTCGTCGAGTACTAACTCAGAGACATCACTGGCAATTACTCCTGAAAACCATGGATCTTCCTCTGGATCGTCCTCGGGTTCTGGCTCTGGTTCTGGCTCCGGTTCCGGCTCCGGTTCGATTATCTCGGCCTCGAGAATCTCCGCCTCCATTGGTTCGGGTTCGGGTTCTGATTCTGGTTCGGGTTCTGATTCTGGTTCCGACTCAGTCTCCTCTTCGGACTCCTCGCCTCTAACTCTCGCTAGCATCTTGTCAATTGCATCATCGATGTTCTCTGCTGCCGGATCGGCAGCATCTGTTGCTTCTTGCTCAATCGCCTCATTCCCCAGAAGCCTGTTGATCAGATCATCCTTCTTGCCCGATACCAACAGCCCGCGGTCGCTGCACATCTGACGTAGTTCGCTGACCTTCATCGCGGACAGTTTGTCCCGGTCAGGCTCGCCCTCAATCGACATTCTACCCGTCAGCAGCGAATACAGGAGGCTTTCAACCCCTTCGGCGTCCTGCCTTGCAGGACGCACACTCACAGAGAAGTTCGTGTTCTCCGATGAAAGGTCTCAAGAGGGGAACTAGGGCGGCGGGTAACATGGACCCACGCTTAGTAATACTATCGAGGGGGCCCGGGCTATACAGCACCAAGCAGTTGGCCAAGGCCGCTGAGGAAGCGGGTTGGGCAGTACGAATTATCGATCCACTCAAGCTTACTGTGCTAGTTGATGATGAGGGTGGCAAGATCTACTACAAGGGTTGGCCGCTAGAGTGTGAGGCGGTCATCCCCCGCATCGGCCACTCAATCACCCGTAGAGGTGTTCACGTGGTCAGGCAGTTAGAGAGGATGGGAGTCATAGTAATCAACTCAAGTTCTGGAATCGCCAAGAGTCGAGACAAACTCGCAGCCTGTCAATTGATGACTGAGGCGAACGTTCCCGTACCCATCACAGCGAATGTGGGAACTTGGAAGGATACTGTGCGCGCAGTCAATCAGGTCGGAGGTACTCCTTGCGTTGTCAAAAGCAACGAGGGTACACACGGATCCGGAGTTTTCCTAGCACATACCGAGCAGCAGGCTAAGCAGTTGGTTTACCAGATGCTCGAGCGTGATATGCGCCCACTAGTTCAGGAATATATCCAGGAATCCCATGGTAAGGACATCAGAGCCTTAGTCGTGGGCGGAAGAGTAGTTGCTGCCATGCGTAGAAGGGCACACGGCTCTGAGTTCAGATCTAACTTCCACTTGGGAGGGAGTGTCGAGCCTGTCGAGATGTCTCCTCGCTTCGAAGAGATTGCAGTAGCAGCGGCGAACAAACTCGGGCTTGATCTGGCTGGGGTCGATATGCTTGAGGCAGAAAACGGCCCATTGGTTCTCGAAGTAAACTCAAGTCCCGGACTCGAAGGAATCGAGTCAGTAGTAGGAGAAGGAATGGTCGCTGTAGAAGTTGCAAAGTTACTCAACCGAAGACTAGAGGAGTCGCGTTCAGAGTCGAACCAGCCCTCCATCCAAGATGCCACAGGGATGCAAAGAGAGTCATTCGAGGCACAGGACTGACGGCATTCTGACGGCGGTTCTCAAACGTGCTTCGCCCGGGCCTCTTGAAGAGAAGCATTCAAGTCTGAATAGGGAGACTTGGACCTGTCCGTAGGGACAGGGATGCACGGCCTTCATTGGCCAGAGGCGAGAAATGACAGAGGAAATTGGGGCGAAACAAAACGTATGGATGCGAGCTGCCATGGGCGGCAGACTCGGGTCTAGGCTGTCAGGACTCGGTATCGAAGAGGGTGCATCCCTTCCCTCGCGACTACAGGGTCTCGCCGAATTGCCTTGGTTCGAGTGCTGGTTGCAGAGGCTCAAAACGGAGAAGAAGAGTGCTCACACTATCAGGGCATACACTGTCGCAGCTCGTACTCTAGCAACCACTGCATTGTCTGGTGAAGAGTCAATTGATTGGGACCGGGCTCAAACACTCAGTGTGCTGGAGATTCACAAAAGAATCAACCCGAACAAGGGTAGATTGGACTCTTGGCTCAACAGTATAGGCGATCTAAAACCGGCCACGATCAACGCTAGGATGGCAGCAGCCTCTCATCTTCTGAACTGGGTAGGCCATACGATTCCTGACTGGATACAAAGGCCCAATCGCAGCAAATCTCTACCACGCACTCTGGGCCGTAGTGAGCTTAGTCGGGTCCGATCTGCAGCAACTCGCTCCGAGGATCCATTGACTCAGCCCGTGGTCACCATCCTACTCGATACCGGCCTGAGGGTTTCCGAATTGTGTGGTCTTGATCTCGATGACATGGACTTGGAGGATAAGTCGGCCCTTGTCATCGGCGGCAAGGGTGAGAAGGATCGAACCGTTCTATTCACTCAAGCCACAGTTGATGCAGTAGAAGCGTGGATGCCAATAAGAAACACTCGCGCCGATTCATGCCACGATGATGAGGAAAAGCGTTCACTTCTGCTCTCAAGTCGCGGGAGAAGAATCAATCCCCGCTCAGTACAGAAGTTAATCGACAGGTTGGCCGATGCAGCCGACATCCCGCGCTCCAGACTGAGTCCGCACACGCTACGACACACTTTCGCTACTGGATTATTGGAGCGGGGGGCCGACTTAGTGACAATCCAAAGGTTGCTGGGGCACGCCAGCATCGCTACCACCAGAGTCTACCTCGAAATCGGCGATCAGACACTCAGGGAGATTTATCATCGCGCTCAGAACGAGATTGTCGGCCTTCCTGAGGAGGAGCCGGTTGCAGAAGAGTCGATCACAAAGGCTCCTGAACAGTTGCCAAGGGTTCCCTGACTACTTCCTAGCCGGGTTCTTCTTGTTGTGTCGCTTCTCTACCGACTCCGGCCCCTGCCACTCTCTATCTGCCGGAATCGTGTATCCTGGATGAGTCGGTATAGGACAATGCTTGCCCGACCTGCACCTGCTACAATTGTCCGAAGGAGGAGACTCCACGGTCTTCTGCAACTTGCCGTACTTCCTGCGTGGCACAACTGGCGCTCGATTTGGAGGAACTTAGCGATTACCACGGGCGCGTAATGTTCAATCCTGCACGCGCCCGCACCGCAGCATGGATTCTGGGGGTTCCAAGGTCGGTTCGGACCCAAATAGGACGATTCTGTATGCTCAGGTCAGAGATGGTAGTCCGCAGATGTCGATAGATGACGAGGGTCGACTCAGGCCTCTCAATTGGCCTGATTCAGGTGGCAAGGTGTACCTCGGAGATGTCGCACAGGCTGCTCTAAGGGCTCTTGGACCTCATGACCCTCCTCGCTTCGAAGAGTCGCCTGCCTTCGATGAGCAAAGATGGGTGCTCGTTTCCAGAGCCAATGAGCTCACAATGACCATCGCCAGCAGCGCATACTGGGGCTTTGGTCTGTTCAAGACCTGTTTCTTGAATCGGATTGAGATCAGAGGTCCTTACAGCCTGAGGGCGCGATGTGTACACGACATAGTGGCCTCTCTCGGTCACAAGCCATGGGAGCCCGCTAGAATAGGTAAGTTCGAGTCTGTAACTGGGGCTCAGTTAGCCGAACATAGGGTGGCTTGGGAGGAACTGGTTTCGAGCGCCAGCGAAGACATGAGTGAGGAGATTAGCGAGCTTGAAGAGACAGTGAGGAAGCTCAGAGGAACGGAAGATTCGATAGAAGGAATTCTAGATTCCGCCGAGACAGCTCTCGATGAAGCTAGAATGGCTCTTGCAGACCGCAACGCTCCTGCTGTCGAGCGTGCTCTTGGAAGAGCCTACAGCGCTGTTGTTGAGGCTGATCCGACTACTGAGGTTCGCTTTTCTGAAGCGCAAGCAAGTGATGATCTATTGGACGAGGTACCGTTGATAGATCTCTCTGAAGAGGAGTAATCACAGCCCCAGAGTGGCCCACATCCAGGACCAAACTCCATGGTGAGCGAGGTAGATTACTACGCTGAAAGAAATGCAAGCGAAGTAGATTGAGCCTTTTGAAATCTGGATAGCGTCCTCGGACTCCTCATCGAAGTACCTAATCAAACCAGCTGCCTGCTGGATTCCACTGCCCTTCTTCTCCTTGGCCATCGAGCGTCGCACCTACCTGCACTATTTCAATTCCGCGAGAAGTGAATTGGCACCTCAGGGGTCCAATGTCTCGATTAGAACACATCCATCGTCGAGATCGACAATCTTTGAAGCGGCACTCATGGCAGTATCGATACAAGCAGTCATCATAATCTCTCTGCGGCGACCATTTACACCTTCGAATACTAATCGGTGACTCAGATTGTCCAGAACATCTCGGTCGACAATCTGCCAAATCCAGTTGTCTCTCTCGATCGTCACCAGAGCCTCGACCGGCACTAGGGGACCCTGCTCCCTCCCCACGGCACGTGCTCTCTCTACCAGTTCCACCAACTTCCGCGTAGCCCCATTCAAATCGGTCGTTGTGGGTTCCTCGTTTGTATTAGAAATTCTTCTCATTAGTCCTGTCATGCGCATCCCATGCGGCACCGCCGCAAATCCGCAGCGGCTCGCCGGAGGTTTAACCGTTTACGGTGATGTTCGCGGCCGGAGTGGGAAAATATGACCCCGTTGTTTTCACCGAAGAGTCGAGCAGTTGATGTCTGCTGCTTCCACCGCTCCTGCATGGACAGTGGGGTTCCTTGGGAAGTGTTGGCGCGTGACAGTGTCCTACTCAAGGCCGTCTCTCACTGGAGACAGGATGATGATGTCTGGCTAGAAGGCTCGTTCGATAGGTTATCTGAAACCGTTCGAGTCAATCCTCTGAGAGATGATAGTAATTGGACAGAGGGTTGGTTGGAGGAAAACGGAGCTGTCCGGATTCCGTGGTTCACGGGTCCGTGCAGCGCATGGACTCTGCCTTTCGAACGAGGGGCGGCTGAGGGCGATAGTCGTGAGATGTTGAAGGCCCTGCATCAGACTGGTAGGCTCACTCGCCAAGAGGCGGTCTCGATGCTACCGGTGATTGCCCTAGATCCTGAACCGGGAGACATCGTGCTGGATATGTGTGCATCACCCGGATCTAAAACCACCCATATCGCTGAGTATTTGGGAGAAAGTGGTCTTGTGCTAGCGAATGAGGTCGTCAACTCAAGAGTGAACATGCTAGTCAGCAACTCGAATCGTCATGGCTCGCCTTGCATCGCGGTAGTCAACCATGACGGTAGGCACATGCCCATGGTCCCCGAGTCTGGCTTCGATAGGGTTCTGGTTGATGCGCCGTGCACTGGCTCAGGAACCACCCGAAAGAACCCGGATGTCTGGAGTAAATGGCTTCCATCTGGTGGCAGGTCGCTGCATGATCTGCAAATTCAACTGTTGTCTAGAGCGGTTGCAATTACCAAAGCAAGTGGGAGGATTGTCTACGCGACTTGTTCACTAGACCCGGTAGAGAACGAGGCCGTCATTGCTGAGATTCTTCGCAAACACGATGGAATAGATTTACTCGATGCATCAGAACTGCTGGCAGGAGTACCTGGTGAGGCGGGTCGCTCAGACTGGCCCATGCTCGGGGATGATGGTCGACCAACCGATGAGTCGTTTCCAGTATCTATGGTGCCGCCCACAGAAGAAAGAATCTCCTTAGCGCTACCTCGTTGCATCCGAATTTGGAACGATAAAGTGGATGCGGGCGGCTTCTTCCTAGCCGTGCTGGAAAAAACTGCTAATGCAGTATCCAAGAAAAAAAATGCAGAGCACACAATTCGGCCCGACGACGCTCGCCCCGACCCCTCAGACTCGCCTCGTCCACTTTCAGAGGAGCTTTCTGAGACGCTGAGAAAACAGTGGGGTGA
>Ga0310344_10004602_pt1 | contig 10242 bp, 5 predicted proteins | sample HC15DNA20200_MG_FD_203801 | JGI IMG/M metagenome (GOLD analysis project Ga0310344, IMG submission 203801) | Marine microbial communities from station ALOHA, North Pacific Subtropical Gyre - HC15-DNA-20-200_MG | ecosystem: Environmental > Aquatic > Marine > Oceanic | place: Pacific Ocean: North... | reverse complement strand
TCTTCAATTAGATATACCTCACGGGCTCCGGCTTGAAGGCTGGCTTCGTGTACTGCTCGTTTCTCAACCTCAGTTACACCGGAGGGAACCCCAACTATCACACGTGGCCGAGCTGATATTGGCAGTTCTTCGTGGACTCGTCCGATGAAGTACGACAACATCGCGTGTACGGTATCGAAGTCCGCGATTACTCCATCCCGTAGGGGTCGAATCGCTACAATGTTTGAAGGTGTTCGACCTACCATCTTCTTTGCCTCAGCGCCTACTGCTAGAACACGCGCCGTGTGTGTATCGGTTGCTACCACCGAAGGCTCTGATAGGACTACTCCACGGTCTTTTACGTGAACCAGAGTGTTCGCGGTTCCTAGATCAATGCCGAGGTCTCGAGAGAAGAGACCCATAACACTGTTGAGCAAACCGAACATCAACGTTTTCCTAATTCAATGCGCCGTTGCGTGGTCTTTGAATCATTCAGCATAACGGTCGAATCTGTGTTTCGTGTCCCGTTCCCGAAGTAGTTACTTGAGATCGATGATTGCGTGGTGAAGGGCTTCCTCTATTGAGGCAATTTCGACAAAGTGAATATCGCGTTGCACATGCTTCGGAAGATCTTGCAGATCTTGTCTGTTGCCTCTTGGGATTAAGCATGTGCGAACGCCGGCTCGATGTGCAGCCAAGATCTTTGTTTTGATCGAACCCACTGGAAGTACACGCCCATGAAGCGTGATTTCACCAGTGAATGTGACATTGTGGCGAACTTTCTTTGTTGTCAGGGCTGAGATAAGGGCGATGGACATCGCTAGGCCTGCCGAGGGTCCGTCTTTTGGTGTTGATCCTGATGGCACGTGTATATGTATATCGTTCTTTGAGAAGTCGAGATCCGTATAGCCCAAGTCTTCGGCTTGTGCTCTTGCATAAGTTAGTGCCGCGTGGGCTGATTCCTGCATGATATCGCCCATCAGCCCAGTCAATTCTATGCGCCCTGAACCGTCAGCGACGGTGACTTCGATCAGCGAGAGATCTCCGCCCGAGGGTGTGCTAAAGACTGTGGTGGCAGCTGCTACCGTGTCCGTCTCTTCGATTGATCCAAAGCGAAACCGTGGCGGTCCAAGGTGATTGGGTACATCATTTGTGGCCACGATCCAATCCGAGTTGTCGTGTTCTGCTCGCGCTAGCGCGCGCTTTCGTGCTACTGCGGCGATAGCCCGTGTAAGTCCGCGCACGCCAGCTTCACGCGTGTATTCTCTGATAATTCGGATCAATGCTTCACGTTTAAACTGTAACTCGGATGCTTCAAGTCCGTGCTCACTCAGCTCCCGTGGTACTAAGAAACGCTCAGCAATGGCTACTTTTTCATCCTCTACATATCCCGGTAGTTCGATTACCTCCATGCGATCGACGAGGGCTGGGGGCAGACCGTTCAGAGTGTTGGCTGTTGCTATGAAGATGACGCGTCCTAAGTCGTACGGGATTTCGAGGTAGTGATCACTGAACGCTTCATTTTGCTCAGGATCCAGGACCTCTAATAGGGCGGCCGATGGGTCTCCACGGAAATCCATACCAAGCTTGTCAATTTCATCAATCATAAATACGGGGTTTACGGTGCCTGCTTGTCTCATCATTTGTAGGATTCGTCCGGGCATCGACCCGATATATGTCATCCGGTGGCCCCGAATCTCGGCCTCATCACGTACACCACCTAGGGATACCCTCACGAATTTTCTTGAGAGGGCTTCGGCGATCGATTGACCTAAGCTTGTTTTACCCACACCGGGTGGGCCAACGAAGCACAGGATTGGGCTGCGTGATCCTTTTGCTAGTCGCTTTACTGCGATGTACTCGAGCAAACGCTCTTTAACACGCTTAAGCCCGTGGTGATGCGCATCAAGAATGTTGGCCGCATGACGTACATCAGTGTTGTCGCGCGATCGCCTTTTCCACGGTAATTCGGTCAACCATTCGAGGTAGACACGGACCATGCTGGCTTCGGGTGATCCATGTGGCATGGTGTTGAGCCTATTGATTTCTTTTAAGCCACGTTCCACAACGGCCTGTGGAAACCTTCCGGATTCGATCTGGTCACGTAGTTCATCCAACTCAGCGTTTTGTGAATTGGTTTCACCGAGTTCTCTGGTGATTGCTCGTAATTGCTCGCGCAGGATAAATTCGCGTTGATCTTGATCAACAGCTTCCCGTACACCGGCACGTACCGCTTCTTCGAGTTCGAGCACGCGGAGTTCTTCCTGAAGTACTGTGTTTACTAGCCGAAGACGTTCCGACACCTCACGAATTTCCAGTAACGATTGGTGCGTTCCTGGTGCTAACTGCAGTGACGCTGCCACGATGTCGGCCAGTAGTCCGGGCGTCTCCGCGTTCATCGCTCGGATATAGGATTCCTCGGGAGCCGAGTCGTTTGCTTCCACGACGCGGTGAAAGAGGTCGAGCGTGGGAGTCATCAGGTTGTGAGCCTCTTCTGGTGTTTCATCAAGCTCTTCGATTACCCAACCAGATACACGTAGGTATGGTTGTTCTGAAATGGGGGCGACGACCTGGATACGGCGAATGCCTTCCACGAGGACGCTCGTAGTTCCGTCAGGGAGCTTCAGCATTCTGGTGATAGTTGCTTCCGTGCCTACTTCATGGAGGTCGCCAAAGCTGACATCTTCGAGGTCAGCGTCTTGTTGGCCGATTGCAAGAACGCGCTTGTCGGTAGCGAGCGCTTCTTCAATTGCTGTTACTGATCGTGCACGCCCCACCACGAATGAGTGCACCGTGTCAGGAATTGGGAACAGTGTTTCACCGCGTAGAGGTAATACCGGCAGGCCAACCTCAGTCGGCTGGTCGTCGGTCTTCGCTGAGGCGTCCGTTTTTTCGGGATTCAGGGGTTGAGCGACTGATGTGCTGCGTTCTGTAGTGCTACTAGGATTTGGGTGTGGTTCGTTCGAATTCACGTCGCCACTTCTTCGACAATTGTCTTACCTAACTGCGAAAGCAGATCAAGCGGATTGTCCACGAGTACTGCCTCCGTCTCATCTGCGTCAAGGCCAGCGCCACGTGCGACTCTTCGTGCTAGTGCTTCAGTGAGGAGGTCGTTAGGTGCGTGTGCGTCGCTGTTTACGATCATTCGTGCGCCCGCTTCTCTACATACTTTAGCCACATGGCCATTGGTTAAGGAATGCCCGCGACGAGCTGAAAGCTCCACGAACTTCTTGTTCTCACGTGCAACTTGTCCAAGTTCTGGGCTCAGTAGACCGGGATGCACTAATGCGTGCACGTAACGGGACTCAAGCGCAGCCCGGTTTGTTCCGACCTCAACAGGTTCAACGATAGTCTCACCGTGCACGGCAATAAACTCAGCCCCGGCTTCGGATGCCATTCGTGCCACTCGATCGATAGCTTTAGGAGGCACATGTGTAATCTCGACGCCAGCAATAGCAACTAGTCCCCATGCAGCTTCTGCTTCCCGACAGTCACGGTTGAGAGCATCTACTAACGACGCCACATTCGATGGGCTGGCGTGGTCTGTTATGGCTACCGCGTTATAGCCGGAGACGTGACAGCGTCGTAGCAATTCAATCGGCGAAAGCTCGCCGTCACTAAGGAATGTATGTGTCTGAAAATCGAAGAGCATTAGGGATGATTAGGGATGAATGAGGTGGAACTGAAAGAGATCCAGTCCCAGATTCTAGGGAGGGTTTGAGTGCTGTCACAACACTTCATGCTTCCTGTCGTCCGATTCGGACCATTCGCGACCCCCTAAATGAGATCCATTCGGTAGTCCTCGATGGAGTTTTCAAGTTGTTTGAAGGGGTCCTGGGGTCTGTCGGCACACCGAATTGAGTTGAAGCGGATATGCCAGACCGCACGTGTTTAACCCGTTGTTTCTTTTTCGAGTACAACGATGTTGTTAGGTAGTTGTCTTTGTCGGGCCCACAGATTTGCGAATCGTGTTTCTTATGACGGTTAGTTGTGGCGATCTTGGTTGAGTTGATGGAGGAACGCTACGTGCTTTCAAGCGAAATCACTCCGGGAGTGATGGTTCTATCTTGGAGACCATCGTGCAATCGAGGATTGCTTAGGTGGATGGGTTTTATGTGTATTCCAGATTGAAGGCTACTCCTCAATTAGTAGCTATTCGTGCTTTAACTATGAGGTTGGCAGAATATGACGTGAAGTGGGTGTGTTCGAGGTAGCACCTTGGCAAAGCAGATCACGGACGAATTTCTTGGCTCAGCTCGTATAGAGATTGATAGGCCGGCGATAGCTGGCGAAATGTTCACCTTCCGAATTATTTATACCGCGGGTTGTGTGGGTGTGGATGATCGCGGCGCCGTACGGATTTCTTGGCGTGCCCAAGCGGGTTTAAGCGATCCACAACTCAATAATCCAGGAGGTGACGGATATCTCGCTGTTCACGTTGTTTCGGATGGGACCGTGCGCCCTCAGGCAACGTTCGAGCCCCGCGGTCATCGTCGTCCATTCGTACCGGCCGTCACAGTCAAAACTGATGATGGCGGACTTTGGCCTGGTGACCGAATTGAGCTCACCTTCGGTGATACGACAGCTGGAGGTGCAGGTCTTAGGGCTCCGGTCACCGTCGTCCAGGCCCATGAATTTCAGATCTCGGTGGACTGTAAAGGTGCGCAGGAATTCCTGGATCTTGAAGGCGTACTCGACTTTCGTGTTGTTGCCGGTGTAGCTCAGCGCTTGGTGGCGGTTGCTCCGAGCGATGTTCAGGTCGGTGTTCCCTTTTCTATTAGGGCACGGTTTGAGGACGAATGGGGCAATCCAGTTGAAAAAGTAGAAGCGGATATCACCGTTACCTCATTGGAAGAGGGCGCTTTCTTGTCCACCGGTACTGGGTCCGGTCCTGTGATTTCAATCGATGGGCTCGTCCTCAATAAGCCGGGCGTTGTTCGGTTGTCAGTGCAGGATGCGGCTACTGGGCTTACGGCAATCAGCAATCCAATACGCTTGTCTAAGGAGCTGCCGGAACTACGAAGATGGTGGGGTGATCTACATGGGCAGAGCGGTGAATCAGTAGGTACAAACCCGTCTTCCGCCTATTTTCACTACGCGCGTCATATCGCGTGTGTGGATTTCACCTGTCATCAAGCGAACGATTTTCAAGTTACTGATGAGTTTTGGGAACGACTACGGGGCGAGGTTGAGAAAATTCACGCAGATGGCGTGTTTGTTTGTTTCCACGGGTATGAATGGTCGGGAAACACTGAGGTTGGTGGTGATAGAAACGTCATCTTTCGGGGCGTCCCTGCATCGACGGATCTGGTTCGATCGGGACACTGGTTAATTGAGGATCGGTGTCCGGTCGGTGAGCGTGATGCCAGCAACATCGAGGAGCTGTATGAACAACTATCTGGCCGAGATGATGTGATGCTGCTGCCGCATGTTGGCGGTCGGCGCTCGCATTTACAGTGGTTACGACCCGATCTTGAGCCTGTGGTCGAGGTGCACTCAGCACACGGTACCTCGGAATGGTTTCTTCAGCAGGCGGTGGCGACAGGGAAACGAATTGGGTTTGTCGCGGGCAGCGATGATCATATGGGACGACCCGGCGCCACTTTGGCGAATAATAGTGAGATGCCTGTGCAGGGTGGCTTGGCTTGTGTACGGGCGTTCGGGCTTACTCGGAACGACATTTGGGAAGCGCTTCAACGCCGTGATTGTTACGGGACGACAGGATCTCGGATTCTTGTCGAAACCGAAGTTGGTGGAGTACGGATGGGTGAGAGTGCTTTAGTCAAAGGTGACGTGTTGGTGACTGCGGAAATCAACGGAACAGCGTCGATTATTGAGATCGCTGTCTATCGCGATGCTGAGTTAGTTCACCGCTGGTGTCCGCAGGGCGATCCATCTCGTCTGCTGATTGCATGGACAGGGAATGTTCGAATTGCGCGTGGACGCAAGCAAACTTGGGATGGTTCGCTGGCCATGCGTGGAGCTTCGATCATGAATGTGCTCCCCGTTGCGTTTGATCATATTGAAGAAGGACTTATTGCACATGATGAACACAGCGTGTCATGGAAAAGCAAAACGGCTGGCGACTACGATGGCGTGCTTGTCGAATTGGAGAAGATTGGACATGCGCCCTCGGTGAAGTTCGTCTCTGAACCTTTAACCGTCGAGCAACCGATCTCGGAGGCTGTCAATGGACCGATCTTTGTGGATGCATCTGGTGTTGGCGCCCACGTGCGCTTTCAGGCGCTGCCTGCCGTTGATCATGCCCACGACGCAGTTTTGAGTTGGAGTGATGAGACCGCGGATCCTGGAACGCACGCGTATCACGTTCGTGTTCTTCAGATCGACGGTCATATGGCGTGGAGCAGCCCGACATACGTCGATGTGAAACCTGACTAGCTTTACAGGCACATGCTGGAATTCATGTTCAATCACAAGCATTGATCGTGGGGTTCTTTCCGCTCTGTGATGCTGTCTACTTGGAGTTAATTTGTCCGGTGCGTGATCGATGGTGGCGGTGTTGCTGCGCATACGGTTTGACGTGATCCGAGTCGGCTCATAGCCTCATCCGCGCTCGGATTAAATCCATAGGCTAATAACTAGCGAGGAAGGCACATGGCGGCGCAAGACGGTCATCACGCTTCACTGACGGCAGAGACATTCAAACCGCCGTCGGATTTTTCCTCGGTCTCCCACGTGGGATCCTTCGAGGATTACGAGACGATTTATAGGCGTAGCCTTGATGATCCTGAGAACTTCTGGCGCGATGTCAGTGACCAGTTCGTTTGGTCTAAACCGTGGACAAAGCTCCAAGAATGGAAGGCACCGTTCGTTAAATGGTTTGTGGACGGTGAGACGAACATCTCAGTCAATTGTCTCGATCGACATGTCGAGGCTGGTCGGGGCGGTCGAGTCGCGTACTACTGGGAAGGAGAACCTGGCGATACGCGTGCTGTTACATACGCCGAACTTCTACAGGACGTGCAGCGATTCGCTAATGCTCTGAAGTCTCAGGGCATTGAAGCAGGTGATCGTGTGGTGTTGTACATGCCTATGGTTCCGGAGCTGCCAGTTGCCATGCTGGCATGTGCACGTCTGGGCATAGTGCATAGCGTTGTTTTCGGAGGCTTTAGTTCAGATGCAATTCGAGACCGAGTGAACGATGCGGGGGCTCGGGCCATTATCACGGCAGATGGAGGATGGCGACGAGGCAGAGTTATCCCGCTGAAGGCCAATGTAGATGGCGCGTTAGCTGATGGTGCTTGCCCAACGGTGGAACGCGTGATTGTTCTTAACCGTTGTGGAAATCAGGTCAACTGGGATGAAACCCGCGACATGTGGTGGACTGATGTGATCGCTGGACAGTCGAATGTTTGCCCACCGGTGCCGCTTCCTGCGGAGCATCCCCTCTATATCCTCTACACGAGCGGAACGACAGGAAAGCCGAAGGGTGTTGTTCACGCTACCGCTGGCTACATGGTGTACACGGCCTACACCTCGAGGTTAATTTTCGACCTTAAGGACGATGATATTTACTGGTGCACGGCTGACATCGGTTGGGTCACGGGCCATAGCTACGTTGTTTACGGCATTCTCGCGAACGGTGTCACGAGCGTTATGTATGAGGGTGCGCCTAACCATCCGCTTGAGGACAGATTTTGGGAAATTGTTGAGAAATACAAAGTCACGACCTTCTATACAGCACCAACCGCGATTCGAACATTCGTTCGCTGGGGTGATCATCATCCTCAGGGACATGACTTATCGAGCTTGCGCTTATTGGGAACTGTGGGCGAGCCGATCAATCCGGACGCATGGTTGTGGTATCACCGTGTAATTGGACAAGGCCGATGTCCGATTGTGGATACTTGGTGGCAGACAGAAACGGGTGGGATTTTAATCACTCCCCTCCCTGGTGCGACGAACCTAAAGCCGGGATCGGCGACACTGCCGTTTCCCGGTGTCGAACCTGAAGTTGTAGGTGAGGATGGTGAACCTGTTACAGATGGCCAGCGAGGATTGTTGATTATTAAGCGTCCGTGGCCGTCGATGATTAGGGGTATTTACCAAGATGGTTGGGGGCAAATCGGACATGCTGGCGAGTTCGGTGATAGGGATCGATTCACGGAGACCTACTGGGAGCAGTTCCCGGGCCAGTATCTTACTGGGGATGGTGCGGTACGTGATTCCGATGGGTATTTCTGGGTTATTGGGCGCGTGGATGACACGCTGAGTATTGCTGGTCACCGGATTGGAACGGCTGAAGTTGAGAGTGCGCTGGTAAGCCATCCGTCGGTCGCGGAATCCGCTGTTGTCGGTGCTCCCGATCCAATTTCGGGCGAATTCATAGCCTGTTTCGTGACTTTGAAGGGTGGGGTGGTCGGGGACGATGCACTTCAGGCAGAGCTTGTCGAGCATGTTGGCAACTCAATCGGACGCTTTGCTCGCCCGAAGATGTTGCGGTTCACCGATGCTTTGCCCAAGACGCGTAGTGGCAAAATAATGCGACGACTGCTTCGTGATATAGCCGCTGGCCGTGAAGTGGTGGGGGACACCACCACACTGGAAGATCTTTCGGTCCTTGCTTCGCTGCGTGGTGATGAGGATTAGCTGGGTTTTCTTGCTGCTTTGGCTTAGGCGGGACAGTAGGATAGAGGGAATACGAGCTTGTGGTGGGCTTTACAGTAGCCCACAGCCTGAGGTCCCAGGAGACTGTTGAGTATGTTCCAGATTTTCCACAAGAGTGACCGATTGCTTGCGGCGTTGGCCGGTCTGTTGCTAGTCGGAGGGTTAGTAGCTTGTGGTGGTACTGGTACGACTACAGTGTCTGACGACGTGCGGCCATCGGTATCGGTCGCCCAGGCTACGGTGCCTGCTGGTCGTACGGTACCCCCTGCTTCGTCCTCACCGACAGCGCGTGTTCCAGAGCAGTTGACGGCTCCTGTGCAAACTACTGTGATGCCTACCGCGCAAGCTGCCACAGCCGCTCCGGTAGTGGCGACAGGCGCGGCCACTGCGGCAGTGCTCCCTGGTGGTGATTCAGCAGCAGCCGGTAAGGAACTCTTCACGGCTAACGGATGTGTCGCATGCCATGGGATGGACTTGGCTGGAGGGATTGGACCTAAGCTTGCGGGACGGACTGTTCAAGATTTGCCGGACGATCGAATTCGATCTCAGTTGGATCAAGGTGGGAATGGGATGCCTGCGTTCCCGAACCTGACGTCCGAACAGGTCAGCAACCTCATGGCGTTTATTCGCAGTAGTTAGCTAAAAGCTTGGCTATAGCTGAGAGAATCCTTGCTGTTGACATGGTGTCGGATCACAGTCGAAGGGTTGAGTCGCTATGGCAAGGCCCAATGTTTTTTATGGTGATGGCCTTGGTCTGATCTAGAGGTGTGGCAAAGGTCTTCCCTGAAAGTGGTGTTCGAATCACTGACGGTCGACACGACAGTGGGCCAATGGTTTTCCGCCAGCCTATGTACGCAGGTTCGATGTGTCGGCGTTTTACCAATCTGCGGATTCCATAATGTTGGTGTGTCCAAGTTATGGAGGATGTTGCTGTTTTGGTGCGCGGTCAAATTCGAGGTTTCTTACGCATGACCGGCTTTGTTCTGTGATGTTCGGAGATTGGATGGAGACATAACCATAGTGGTTATATTGGGTCGTCCTACGTGAATAAGATCTTCGCAATTACTCTTGCGCCGATGGTTGCCAGCGTAACGGTGATGATCCTCTGGCACGGGGGCGGCATGCCAAGTCGCGAGCAACCCATGGCGAGCTTGTTTGCTCTCGTTACCGTCGGTCTGGTTGCGTTAATGCTGATTGGTGCTCCGGACGCTAGGCGACGGCAGTCAGCTCTCCGAATCCTCGCTTCCACCATTCCATTTACCGCCTTGGCGATTGTCATGGCAACTGATCCAGAGCGAGCACATTCATGGACAGTTCTCGGTGAGCTTGGAGCCGTTTTGGCGTCGGGTGCTATTGGATGGATGATGCTGGCTGCGGTGCATGGCCGTTGGAAATATCATGCGGTTACAGCAGCGGTTGGTGGTGCGATAGGTGTCGGGTCTGCTGTGATCATGATGCTATTAGTAAATGTTTCCCCGACCGACCAAGTACTCGTCGTCGGGTGGATTATTGGTGCTTTGGTCTCATTTGCGGTCGTTAACGCTCCACCAAAACCTTTCAAACATCTTCCGGGTGGATTCCCCGCACGACTGGTCCCGGTTTTTTTCATTTGGGTCGTGGCCCTTACCGCGAGCG
>Ga0310344_10004601_pt1 | contig 10247 bp, 9 predicted proteins | sample HC15DNA20200_MG_FD_203801 | JGI IMG/M metagenome (GOLD analysis project Ga0310344, IMG submission 203801) | Marine microbial communities from station ALOHA, North Pacific Subtropical Gyre - HC15-DNA-20-200_MG | ecosystem: Environmental > Aquatic > Marine > Oceanic | place: Pacific Ocean: North... | reverse complement strand
CCTTAATATTTTCTTTGGATTGTTCTTCTTCCAATTTTATATTTTCTTGAATATTTGTATTTTTTTTTTGAATATTGTCACTTGCATCTTTTTCCTGAATATTATCGCTTACATCATTTATAATAAGAGTTATTTTTGCATCTTTTATCGGATCAGTTTCATGATTTTCCTCCATTCCCTCAGTTTCCTCAGTTTCCTCAGTTTCCTCAGTTTTATTTAGATTTTCATTTGGAGTTTCATTTGGAGTTTCATTTGGAGTTTCATTTGGAATTTCATTTGGAATTTCATTTGGTGTTTCATTTATGTTCTGAATCTCTTTATTCTTCATAACATGTTGGGGTTTTATAAGACATTTATTAAAAAGTGGTTTTTCATCAATAATCATAATTTGTCTCAAACAATAATCAATATTGAAACTTTGTGATGTAAATTTAATTCCTAAAACTTCTAAGATTGAAATAATTTTTTGATCTTTTTTAACATCTTTAACGGTTAAAATATTTTCATTTTCGTCATAAATTTGTAAATTATATGCTTTTTTAATATGTTTTGGTTGATGAATATAAGATCTCAATAAATATTTATTTTTATTATATAATCTGATTGAGGGATTAAAAAAGTATTCAATATCCTCAAGTTCCATATCATTATGAAACCACATATCTTTTTTTTCAAAAATAAGAAATTGTATAGCTTGTTCAAAGTTTTCAATCCACTGAATAAATTTCTGATCATCTGCGTTAAATAATAAATCACAATACGTTTTTTTTGATGTCATAATGAGTCCATTTTTTGTTGAACTTTTAGGGGTTTGAAATATAACTGGTGTATTTTCACCTAAAAATAATTTTGAAAAATACGCACCCCCCTGCAATCTTGTTGGATTAGCTAAGAATAAGTTGTCAAATTTTTCATCATTAAATGATAAAATACTTTCCATGTTAGATTTTAGTATAAAAAGGTTTTTAAATATTAATCAGTCTAATAACTATATATAAAATATAATGTTTGAATATGAGTAGTCATATAAGGAGTATTATTGTTGACCAATGTTTAGAAATTTTAAAAAGAGAGGATGTAAAAGAAGAACTAAAATCGGTTATAAAACCAATGATTTCTTTATTGTTGCAAGAAATTTATCCATATATTTTTATATCTTTACTATTTGTTCTAATTAGTTTTTTACTAATTTTAGGAATATTTGTTTTCTTACTGCGTATAAAAAAATCTGTTTCTAATTAATTTCTTTCTTATATATATAATGGCACGTAGACGTACACAAAGACGCAACCGTCGTTCCAGACGCAATAGAAATCGCAATAGAAATCGCTCAAGACGCAATAGACGCCGCGGAGGATCAGCTTTAGGTGTTTTAAAAGAAGCTTTGGTTCCATATTTCTTATACGTAGCACAGAAGCGTATGCAAAAAAAGGGAAAAAAGAGAGGAGGTCGCCGCAGTCGCCGCCGCCGCCGTTAATTTTTATGATATAAAATAACAAATTATATCATATGCAAAAAGAATTCAGCGACTCGGTAAAAGAATGGGTTGCAGCAGATAATATGGTGCGCTTATATTTGGATAAACTTAAAGAATTAAGATCTGAACGTAATGAAATTGCCGAACATATTCTTGGCTATGCTGATGAAAATAATTTAGGGAACGCCATTATTGAAATTTCTGATGGTAGACTTAAATTTAATAATACTAAAATAACGTCACCATTAACATTTAAATTTATTAAGAAATGTTTAAATGATTGTATTTCTAATCCCACAGATGTAGAAAAAATTATGGATTATATAAAAGAAAAGCGCGATTTTAGATATATTAAAGATATTAAAAGACAATATTCAAAAAATACTTAAACCTTTATGGTCTTATTTATACTATGTTTATAAGACAACAGAAAAGAAATCGCCCAAATCATACATTTAAAGATTGGTTAAAATCGCCAATAGAAACAATTAATGGTTTAGTTTATGATATTGAACGGGAAAACTGTAGTGTTAAACCTCTCACACATCGTGATTTTGTTAACAGTGTTTATGTTGATATTATGGGAATAATCAATAAAAATGGATATACAATAACTTACAAAAAAGCATTTAAAATTAAATTAGCAAAAATACTATATTCCTTATCTGATAACAGCAGTTATGGACCAACATTATGAAGTTTTTACAGATGATGAAGAAGAGAATGAAGAACTAGAAAAAATTAAAAAAATTAAAAAAATAAAATTAGAAGAATTTTTAAATTTCCCAAAAACACGCAGAATCTTAGAAGGGGATCATCTAGATAATTATTTTGAAAATTGTGAAAAAGATATTAAAAAATATTATTCAAAAGTAAAAAAACACTGTAAAGGGCAAATGTCCTCTGCATTAAAATTTGATCAATCAAGTAAAGGAATTGGTGAGATTACTGGTTTAGTATACAAATATATAGATAAAAACTATAATTTGGAAGTTTTTTATGAAAATCCAGAATTAGTTGGTGGTTTAATAGCGAAACTTGAAGAAAATAAAAATAAAAAGTTTTAATATATGGATAGCAAAACAGATTTTGTTTTTTATAGAGATGAAAAAAATAATGTGTTTTCAGGTGGATACCGAATAAATAATATGTTTAAGGATTTAGATATACCAGTAGTGCAACAAAAAGGTGGAAGTTCGCTGGTTATTCCCATGGGTTTATTTTATACAAAAAATGATTTTCCAATAAATGAATATGAAATTAATCAAAGGGGTGGAGAAATAGATGATGGATTATTTAATAAACTTTTAGAACTTTCTATGAAAGATGAAATTAAAACTAATATACATAAAAAAACTAGAAAAAAAAAAGAAACAGATACTTCTAGAAGAACTAGAAAAAAACGATAAATTCAACTTTTATTAAAAGTTGATTTTATACTTGACTCCAACTTGTTTTATTAAATGGCGAAACCAATATATTTTCCAAATCATTCTTATATTTTGTAACTTGTTTTTTAAAGTCCTTTTCATCTTTAGTTTGTGGATATAAATTCATACTTTCCATATATTTTTGTCCCATTCTACTTAATTGTGGTTTGGGTGCCATACAATTTACTCCAAAACGCGCATTTTTATTTGAAACATACCCACCGTTTATTCCTGGTCTTCCACAATCATGTTCATGTCCTTTTATTTTTTTTAATTTTTTATAAGTTTTTTTTTGTGTTGGGAAATAGATATTTTGACCCTTTGACCAACCATATGAACACCATTCACCACCCTTATTATAAGCATCTTCTATTTCATTATAGGTTGCTAAACGACCGCCAAATGCACCACATAAAGCTCGCGCATCATTATATGTATATTTATTTATCGGAACGTGGAAAACTTGTTTTTCAATCATAATTTCAGTAGAACCATCCTCTCCATACTCTTCACCATCTACTTTTGTTGGGCGATTATTACTATCTGGTCCACGCGGACCTCCTCCATAACCTTCTCCCTCATCTTCTCCCTGTCCCTTATTATCATCCCAACGACCGTCGCCACCTGTGGTATCTTGTTCTACAACCCATTCATATCCCATTTCTTCACATTTTTCTCGTGTTTTTATATCCTCATCGCCACGACAAAAGGATTGAACCCATGTATTTCCCGCGCTTTCACATTCTTCTCTTTCAGTAATTTCTGGATGATCTTTGCAAAATCCTTCCTCTACCTCTTCAACTAATTCTTCTTCTTCTTCTTCCCATTCTTCCACAGAAATTTTGGGAGTTTGAGGAACTGCCGGAACAACTTCTTTTCCATCCTCCTTATGTGGCGCAATTGATACATCTATTTCCGGAGTTCTTGAAAAAATATTTCTAATTGAAGTCTTAATATCCACTCCGAAAAAATATTGCAACCCATTTATTAATACTAAAAATATAATGCTGCCCCACATTATTATTTCTAATACATTCAAACTCTTTTTGGTTAAATTTCCTGTATTACCAGAATTTCCGCCTAAAAATCCAGGTGTTGGAACTGATGGCAGAACAGAATTGCTATTTCCACCCTTACCCGTCCCTAAACTTTGAAAAACTAAAAAAAATAAAATGACTATAACTGATAATACAACAATAACCATAACATTACTACTTGCTATTCTCTGATTTCCTTCGTCATATGTATCTGAAAATAACATCGATGGAGATATATTTAAATTAACCATGTATATATTATTCCTGTTATTTTTTTTTACGATAGAAAAAGCAGTAAGCCCTATTCGTTTTAATTTCTTCTATTTTCTTTAACTCTGTTATACGAGTGTCATTAAAATGATACCATTTATTATTCGCATTTTTTACAAATGCAGTATAATGTCCACCAAAAACATTTCCACTATGATTGCAAATACCATATAAATCATAGATAAATTCATCCTTATTATATCCCAGAATATACTTAGATAAATCCATATTCTCTAAAGGGAAATCAACAAAAACTTGATTCTTATTATTTGCATTTGAAAATCTTTTTAAATCAATTATTAATAAATCAGGAAAATTCCAAAAAGTAAATTGTTTTCTTGCATCAACCTTTCTTCCTTTCTCAATCTCATACTGATTATCTCCTTCTAAACTTTCGTCTTCTGTATATAAATCTAAACAATCTATTAATGTAGGATTCTTCTTATTTGGCGGAATTGGTAAAGATAAAATATTAAAAGGTTCTGGTTTTTGTGATAATACAGTACCATCCTTGCTAGAAATTTTCGAAATCATAGTTCCATAAAAGAATTTCAGTAACTCTGAATACTCCTTTCTATACATTTCTTTTAACATTGCAAAACACTTTTTTGCTAATTTATCTTTATCTGTTCTTACCTCTCCCCTTATTGTCATCTCTACTTCTCTCAAAATTGCTACATGAAAACAGTCAATAATAAAAATAACAAATTCAGGTAAATCATTCTGAGCATATCCAGTAAATATCTTTTTACCTTTTATTTTAGCAACTTTTTGAATAGAGGTTACAAATCCTCCCGGAGAAATAGTACAATTCTCACTCCACATCATTCTTCTTAATTTATCCCATTCTAACAAAATTAAAGATTCTGCTTTTTTATTCAATTTTGTCTTATATTTTTCTGTATTAAGTAAACTATTTAATTCATAACTATGTGAAAAACATTGCAAAGCAGCATTGATAAAGCACGTATTTCCCAAATTTGCCAATCCCGTCAAACCTTTATCTTTATATTCATTAAACATCTCTAAAATATATAAAAAAATAATTTTTAAATGGTTTCTTCTTGTAAACACTTTTCTTGTCAATATGCATAATGACCTCGATGAATGCAATCTTATTATTAGATTATTTATCTGTACGTCGCCAACAACAAGAAACACACCTACAAATATTGAGAAATGAAGCACTTTCAGCCGAAAGAAGTTATAATCTTTTATTTAGTTATATCTCTCATAGTCAAAGAACCAATACCAGAGAGCCCATTGATGAAATGACTGGAATCTTATCTTCTCTATCTAACGCTTCTACAAGACGTAACACTTCTATGAGGGGCGAAAACACTAGACGCTCTACACAATCTCTAGCCTCTCAATTGAGATCTACTATGAACCGTTCAACCAACACAGAAATATTCCCGGACACACGATTCTCACGCACAAGACGACGTAACAACATATACACATGGAACACAACATGGCCTGTCACAACAAGGACGACATTTGACGCAACACCAATACCACCTACACAAGCTGAAATTCAAATTGCAACTGTAACTTGTAAATATCAGGATATATCTACAAATCAACTTATGTGTCCAATTGCGAGAACAAATTTTGAGGACAATGATGATATATTAAAAATTATTCATTGTAATCATATATTTAAAAAAGAATCATTATTAACTTGGTTTGAAACTAAACAAACTTGTCCTATATGTCGCCATAATATTACAAGTTCAACAAGCACAATAGGTGATAATAGACCAATCTTTCCCCCAGTCTAAAGTAAATTTGGTGTTACACCACGAGTTCCTATAATAGCTGATCCACGTCGCTTAATCGCTTCAGCACATAACATTTTGCTTGACTTATTGGGATGCAATGCTCCAATAGGTTTAGTAGTCGGTGGAACACAATTACAAAATTTATCTAATGTAGTAAATGTAAATACTTGTCCATATCCAATTGGATTTATTTTTGCATAAGATCTTATATAATAAGTTGTTGAAGGCTCTAAATTTGTTAAAATTGTTTCAAAATAAAATGGGAAAGAACTTGGAATATTTGTATATTTAGAATAATTGTCAGCATTTTCTATTTTTAATTCATTGTCCGCTGGACCTTCATCGCCTGGATCTCCAGTATATTCAGCTGGTCCAGATAATGGAACAACGCGAGTTGTCCAACAAAATCCATAACTAGAAAGCAATTCAATGCCACTCGTATCCTTTATTTCACCCCTAAAAGTAGCCGAAACATTACCATTCGCATTTGGCATCTGTTTTGTTGATGCTATTTCTGGTGGATCTGGATTTAATGTTTGAAATGTGAGCACAAGGCTTCCATATTGTAACGCTAAATCTCCACGAGCACCCGGATGATAAGCAAAACTTCTTGCAAAATATGTGGTATTATATTTCAAACCTGTTACAAAATGGGTAATTTCACCTAAATTATTTTTGGAACCCAAATCGTATTTATTACTTGAACCATCGTTTATAATTGGCATTGTCTTTTCGCCAACTATAAAACCATGTTCCGCAATTAATCCATTAAAATTATTTAAAATCTCGCCCCTTAATTGAACACTTCTATAAGAAACATCTGTTGTGGAAATTATTTCTGACAATGGTGGTGGACAAAAACCACTTAATAGGGTATATGGATTTGAATAAATAATACCTCCCTCCTTCGTTGATGAACCTTCCGGATTACCAGAAGAATCATAAGAAATGTAACTTTCAAATGAATTATCTGCAAAGGCTCTTATTGTATAATAACTATTTGGAAGTAGACTTATTTTTTTTTTCATATTTTTTGGTGGTGGTGCAGCAAGATCATTCAGATTGGTGGGTAAGTCTAACGAAACATACAAATTGTTTTCAATTGTTGGTAACCCATTTCCAGAAGCATCATCTAACATATACACAAATCCATATTTGCTTAATCTACTTGGATTTGGATTTGTTAACAACTGGCTTTTCAAAATAACCGATTTAAATGTTAGGTTTTTAATAGTTATATCCTTTAAAGAACATAATTCTAATGGTCTTGTTAAAACCAACCATCCCCTCTCTTTATTTTCTTCTATGTTATCATCATTTATATACCAAATAGGACCGTATTTTATGCCTGAAGCTGATTCACCTTTATCCTTTTTCTTTGATCCAGGATCTACTGGACCCTTAACCCATGCTCTTATGAGATAATAAGTATTTGAAGTTAGTTTTCCACCTGATGCATCAAATCCGACAAAATTCGGATCCTTGACCCCCCCTTCTGCCTCTAATTCGTCTCCATCACTTCCTATTTTATAATGAAAATTCCATTCTCGTTCTCCAAATTTAAAGGGCGGTGGATTTTGGGTGAAACCATTGAGGCTTTCTTCGCCTGGAAAATCACCAGATGGATCAAATTCAGCAACTTCCTGATTGGAGGGATCGTCTACCCTTAATGGATATTGTTCATCGGTCCAAATAAAGCCAGCCCCAGATGTATCCTCAGCACGAAGTCCTAATGCAACCATTGAACTATCTATTACAGTAGGTGGCGGATAACTTTTAGGATCATTCACCCAACTCTTAGTCTCCACATCATAATACCAGCTTGTCTCACGTTCTGAATCGGGGATGGGATCCCCCTGATCGTCCTGAGGGTGGTTCTCTACCAATTTTCTCCAACAAAACCCATAATTCTCAACAATAGGGTTACCCTGACCATCCATGTTTCCTAATAAAGTCCCACGAACTAAAACAGAACGAGTACCAACATTACTTGAAATTAAAACAGGATTTTTCATATCAATCCCAAAATTTACACTCTTTTTCAATTCTAATCTACCCACAGAACCATAAGCATACCCCAGCTGCTCTGGTTCACCACTTTCTGGATCAAAATAACGATTAATTGCGTATGCACGATACCACACTGTACTATTAAATAGACGATCTTCTCTACTCTCAGGGCGCGTAGTTTTCTTTATTTCGAAAGTAACACGTTGAGAATGAATGACAGCTGCTTCACCATTTGGACCCTCTTGCGATGACCAACCCGTTTCCTCATCCCATTCCGCCCCAGGCCAAGGTGGATTATTGCGCGGAAATGCAAGTTTATACCATCCTTCATTCTCCACCCCAGGGGTCGAATTCCAATAATAACCGTCTTCAGCTGCATTAGAAATCCCCCCCTCACTGTAACCTTCGCCAGCGGCGCCGCCGATGTCCCTCCCTCCCCTCAGGGGATCATTTGCTGAAATATCAAAATTGGTTCCTGAAATATCATATGTTGTCCGCCCATTGGCTTCGGCGTTCCACCCGAAATTGATATCTTGAGAACTTGGGTCCATAGGAACACAATAATTATTTGAACCATCAGGCGGCCATGTAGTATTTGCAAGTGTAAATCCAAGATTTGGAATGAGGAGCACTGATTTTGGACCAAAACCCTCCGCTTTGCCGGGCCAATTAAGGGCTTCTTGTCCCTCAGTCGCAGTCATACCACCATCCCACCAAAGAAAACCATATTTTATTATACGACCGCGCGTTGGATTACCCATTATTGGATTTATAAAAATATTTCCCGACATATCTGCCGAATCAATTCCAGGATCTAACATAGTGGGCCATGTTTCGGCGCCGTCTCCTCTATAACCTTCATCTAAGAACCAATTTATATCTTCCCCCGTGTGTCCTGTTCGTACATCAACCAAATCTAGATCAAATGTTAAACTCTTTGGTGGACCCCAAAAAACATTAAATGATGAATCTGGATGTGCACCATTATTATCACGTGGATTTCCATTTTCATCTGGAGGAATCCAAAACCCCTTATTTCTTGTAATAATATATGGACGTAGCCAATAACTCTCATCTGTATTAAAGGGAATGCTTGATGGATCCTGAGCACTTCCTGTTCCACCTAAGGATACTGGTTTATGATCAAATAATGCACTCTTATAAAGACCGCTTTCAGAACCTTCCAACCCCAAATTATATACGCCCAATTTAAGATAAGTTTCAGCTTCTGGGGGCCAACGGCAAAATGCATTGTCACCACCGTCTGGAAATCCACCCGTTGAAAAAGAAGCATCGTGTACCCAGCCCGCCGGCTCGTTCACGCCGCCAGCATCCCAAAACCAGCCGCCTGGATCTCCAGATTCTCCCGCTACCTCTACAAAGTCGTTTCCAATCGGTTCCCCTGAACAACCTCGTTTATACCAACCACCACTACCATCAGCCCCAACCCACGCCCCACTGCAATCCATATATTGCGTTGTAAAATCATCAGGGTCAAGATTTGAATCAATTAATTTCCGATTTTTTTCCCAAATAACCCCAAACTCAACTATCCCCCCCCATCTGGTTGGATCATAATTAAATATTTCTAATGAAACATTAATAAATGTATATTGGGAAGCTTTTGTTAAGTTGGGAGGTTTTTCCAATTCCAAAATTTGTATGTAAGGATCAGGCCAGGGGGTAATTAACACACCCGCCTCATCATTGAATTTTTTATAACTTGTTATTCCATCGGTATTTATAAACGACCCAGTATTACCGTGCTTTAAATAATAATCTGACATATTTCTAGCATACGAACCAAAATAATACTGGCGATTATAAGATAAATCTTTCACCCCTTGAATCTCGCCATCTTTTGGATATAAAGATAAAGGCTGAAAAAATTTATAGGGGACTGATGAAGAACCAGTGATATTAAATGAAGTATCTGCCAGATTATCTGGATAAAAAATGTCGTAATTTTCACCTCCACCCAGGTGATTCGTACTAATATCGCAAGTTTCATTATTAAAATCATCATAAGAAATCGTTGTCGGACCTTGCTCCTCCACGTCAAACATCTTAAATAAGAAACCATATTCTATTATATTACCATAGGCTTCATCTGGATTATCCAAAATTTCTCCAGAAATTCCTATTTTTGTAAAAATATTGGGAGCGTGAGTAGCAAATGGGTTTACATCATTTTCCAGCGGAAATTGCGCAGCACTTGGATCTTCTATTATAACTTTTG
>Ga0310344_10004599_pt1 | contig 10251 bp, 6 predicted proteins | sample HC15DNA20200_MG_FD_203801 | JGI IMG/M metagenome (GOLD analysis project Ga0310344, IMG submission 203801) | Marine microbial communities from station ALOHA, North Pacific Subtropical Gyre - HC15-DNA-20-200_MG | ecosystem: Environmental > Aquatic > Marine > Oceanic | place: Pacific Ocean: North... | reverse complement strand
ATTCTGTTATAAAACATCATAAGAATATAAAACATCATAAGAAGTACTCGTGCAGTGAGTCTTACATTATCTGAAGGGAAAACCAGTAGCATGACATTCAATAGAAAAACTCTGACATGCTTGATTCTGTTGGCAATTGTACTTGTTGGGACGGCTCAAGCTCATACCATGTTCCTCAAGTTGGACAGCTATTTTCTAGCAGAAAACTCCCCCGCGACAGTCCAACTTATCAACGGTGATTTTGATGTGAGCGAAAACGCGATCGCCCGCAATCGCATGCTCGATGTCAGCATCGTGGGGCCCGATGGGACAATGCACCCTCCCACGTCAGCATGGCGCGACAGTGCCTTGTATGAAGCGAGCGTGGAGGAAATCGACACTGCCGTCCTCAGTTTCGAGACCGGCTCTACCGGAACGTATGTACTAGGGATTTCGACCGCAGCAACGGTATTTACACTCACGGCAGACGAATTCAATGAGTACCTAGCGCATGACCGGATTGTTGATGCGATCGAACAGCGAAAAGCAGCGGGCAAATGGGATGATGAGGCAACCGAACGCTACAGTAAGCACGTGAAAGCGATAGTTCAGGTCGGTGAACAAAGGAGTGCAGATTTCTCGCACGAGCTTGAATATCCTGCCGAGTTCGTTCCACTTCAGAATCCTTATGAACTTGGAGTCGGTGACGAATTGCAAGTACAATTTCTCCGTGCTGGTCAGCCAGTTGCGAACCAGATTGTCTATGCAAGCCATGAAAATTACCACTCACATGGCGAGAACGACGAACACACGGAAGCCGTGAACACGCGCACCAATTCTCAAGGGGTCGCTTCGATTCCAATCAACGCCTCAGGGCAGTGGTACATCCGCACCATCCATATGGTGGAGACTACAACTGAGCCCGACGTGGATTATGAGTCGAACTGGGCCACACTAACGTTCGCGATCCGTTGACTCCTAGTGGGGCAAACGCCCTAAACTATGGGACCGCCAACTTACAAGTTTAGCCGCGCCACCATCCCCCTGTTGATCCCGTATCCTCCGGCGCGCTAGGCGTTTCTTCCGGCGCGTCGGTTGGGGTCAATGCGGACACCGCACTCTTTAGGCCCTGAGCTGGCTTAAACGTTGGCACTGCACGAGCCGAGATCCAAATAGTTTCTCCAGACTGCGGATTCCGTCCCTTCCGGGCCTTTCGAACTCGTGTGTCGAACTTCCCGAACCCGGTGATAGTAAACGCTCTGCCTGAACCAAGCTCAGTCGCGATAATCCCGCGACCAGACTCCGAGGCGAAGATACACTCGAGGACCTCAGTTGCTTTCGCTTTAGAGAGATCGGTTTTGGCTGCAAGTGTCGCTGCAAAATCGTCCTTGGTCATTCTGGCACCTCCGGTGGGGTGATTGACCGATGCTCGGAGGCGTCTGCAAGATGGGGCAAGGGGGCAAAATGACCAGCCTCGAGAGAACTCGAGGAGTCGAGCTGCAAGATCTTACTCATCTGTGCACCTCCGGACAGGCGCACGGACAGGACCCCATATTATGGCTGACGTGGGCAACCTAAGTCAAGATCCTATAATACCTTGACCGAGTCGGTCACGTATCCTCTCCCGCCAAGGAGAGCCAAGTTTCTACAACTGTATCAGGGTTGAGCGACATACTCTCGATACCCTCGCCCAGAAGCCATTGAGCCAACTCAGGATGATCCGAGGGCCCCTGGCCGCAAATGCCGATGTATTTACCAGCCTTTGTGCAGGCCGCGATTGCCATAGATAGCATCACCTTTACCGCATCATCACGTTCATCAAAAGTCTCCGCAATGAAACTGGAATCGCGGTCCAATCCAAGCGTGAGTTGCGTCATATCGTTCGATCCGATGGACATTCCATCAAAGTGCGCAAGAAATTCGTCAGCCAGAATGGCGTTTGAAGGAAGTTCACACATCATGATAAGCTGGAGTCCATTTTGACCACGCTCAAGTCCATTTTCCTTCAAAAGTTTGACCACGGCCTCCGCCTCCGACACAGTTCGCACAAACGGAACCATCACCCAGACGTTCTCAAGGCCAATTTGTTCGCGAACGCGTTTGAGTGCCTGGCACTCTAGTTCGAACGCCGGCCGGAAACTGTCCGCCACATATCTAGATGCTCCACGAAAGCCTAACATCGGATTCTCTTCGTGTGGCTCATAGCGTTGTCCACCCAACAGATTTGCGTATTCGTTAGATTTGAAATCCGACAAACGAACAATTACGGGCTCCGGAGCAAAAGCGGCAGCAATGGTACTAATCCCCTCAGTAAGTTTTTCCACATAAAAGCCGACCGGATCATCGTACCCAGCCATCAGCGTATGGATCTCCGCCTTGAGTTCGACGGGTAGGGAGTCAAACTCAAGTAAAGCCAAAGGGTGCACTCCAATCATGCGATTGATGATGAACTCGAGCCTTGCTAGCCCCACTCCGTGGTTTGGAATTGCAGCAAAGTCAAAAGCCCTATCGGGGTTGCCCACGTTAAGCATGATTTTGACAGGGATTTCGGGAAGTATCTCTACCTCTAGAGTGCCTCGCTCGAAGTCGAGTGCCCCCTCATACACATAACCAGTGTCCCCTTCGGCACAAGACACCGTAACAGACGCCCCATCTTTGATACCTTTAGTGGCCTCATTACACCCGACCACAGCGGGAATCCCAAGTTCTCGCGCAATGATTGCCGCATGACAGGTTCTACCGCCACGATCGGTCACTACAGCTGCCGCTCGTGTCAAAATCGGCTCCCAGTCGGGGTCGGTCATATCGGTCACCAAAATGTCCCCCGATCGAAAACGACCGATATCTTTTACCGAATCAAGCACACGCGCAGAGCCACTCCCAATTCGCCCTCCAATACTTCGACCTTCAGCTAGAATCTTTCCTTTCCCTTTGAGGGTGTACTGTTCGATCACTTTGCCCGTTCGACTTTTAACGGTTTCTGGACGCGCCTGTAACATCCGCAGGCGACCGTCCGAACCATCTTTTGCCCACTCGATGTCCATCGGACGTCCGTAGTGATCCTCAATGAGAAGTGCCTGTCTAGCCAGTTCAAGGACTTCATCGTCCGTGAGTGAGAATCGTTGCCGGTCTTCTTCGGGCACATCTACCGTCTTCACAGTGTCACCCGATCCATCAGCTCTATCGTCGTAGACAAGCTTGATCATCTTGCTCCCCAAGGTGCGCCGCAGAATAGCAGGGCGACCTGCCCGGAGAGCCGGTTTGTATACATAGAATTCATCTGGATTGACAGCGCCTTGAACAATGGTCTCACCGAGTCCATACGCGCTCGTAATGAAGACGACATCACGAAAACCCGACTCTGTGTCGAGCGTAAACATCACACCACTCGACCCTAGGTCGGCCCGCACCATACGCTGTACACCGACAGACAACATGACGTCCCGGTGAGCGAACCCGTGGTGAACACGATATGCGATTGCGCGATCACTGAAGAGCGAAGCGTAGACATCGTGTACTGCCCGTAATACGGCTTCAATCCCGAATACATTTAGATACGTGTCCTGTTGGCCTGCAAATGAGGCTTCAGGTAAATCTTCAGCCGTAGCAGAGGAGCGGACGGCGACAGAAAGAGCGCCTTTGGATTCCGAGACGCAGTTATCACCTGAAACCGCATCCTCTAAACCAAGATACGCTTCCTCAATTTCTCTACAAAGACCCTCCGGCAGTGGTGTGTCGATAACCCACTGGCGCACGGTGCTACCTGCCTTTGACAAAGCCTCGATGTCCTCAACATCGAGTGTGTCGAGAAGATCGTGAATGCGCTCGCCAAGCCCACCGGCCAAAAACTCACGAAACGCCTGTGCCGTGATAGCGAACCCGCCGGGAACATTGACTCCAGCTGCGGAAAGGTTCGCAATCATCTCACCCAATGAGGCGTTCTTCCCTCCAACCAAATCCAGATCCGACAGGCCTAATCTTTCAAGAGGAACAATGTTGGACGTCAAAATGACCTTCCTAGGTAATCTCCATAAATAAATCCGAGATGCTTGTCCTGAGCACTGGGAGGTGGGAGAATCAGGTATATATGAGTAAACGTACCGTATTCTTCGTCTCCGACCACTCGGGCGTCACGGCTGAGACACTGGGTCATAGCCTGATCACCCAGTTCGATGCATCCGAGTTCCAAAAAACCACCGTACCATTCGTATCCACGCTCGACAAGGCAATACAAGCCGTTGCATTGATCAACGCAACGGCTAACTCTGATGGATATCCACCCATCGTCTTTAGTACACTCGTTCAGGATGACATTCGTGATGTGGTTCGAGGCAGCAATGCGCTCTTCCTCGATTTCTTCGATTCTTTCCTCGGACCCCTTGAACGGGAGTTGGGGATGACTTCAACCCACGCTATGGGTGTAGCTCACGGTATGCAGGACACACAGAAGTATGATCGTCGTATCGATGCCACCAATTTTGCTCTTGTACACGATGACGGAGCTAACCCAGAGGGCTACGAACAGGCAGACATTATCCTCATCGGCGTGTCTCGATCAGGTAAAACGCCTACGTGTCTGTATGTGGCACTCCAATACGGTGTGTATGCAGCGAATCTTCCACTAACTGAAGAAAACCTCGAGGGACGACGTACGCCTCCGGAAATAGCACAGCACCGATCCAAGATGTATGGGCTCACCATTGAACCCAAGCGCTTGGAGGCCATCCGGGCTGAGAGACGCCATGGAAGCCGGTACGCATCACCCAACCAAGTCAGCTACGAAGTCCGGCAGGCGGAAGCGCTCTTCGAAAGACTAGGGATTCCGTTTGTCGACACAACCAATTGCTCCATTGAGGAGTTAGCGAGTCGTATCCTTAATGAGACCGGAGTGAAGCGAACGGGTCTCGCTTAGACTACACCTAAAGGCATTGCCTAGAGGTGGTCGAGCAACTGAGCTTGCTCAAGCTGTCTTTCGTTCCTATAAGCTCGGAGTAATCGCTATGCGTCACAGCGCCTTTTATACCCCGTCCATTTACTTACCTCTAGTCTTCATATTCAGCCTTGGGATACCAACCCACGAGATATCTGCACAGGACACAAATCCCGGATTCAGTAATGAGTGGGATGTAACGGCCCCACGAGGTGAGACCCGGGAAATCGAATTCACCACAAGTGAAGGGACATGGATGTCGGTGGACATCTTCCCCGATGGGGCTTCACTGGTCTTCGATCTACTGGGCCATATTTACCGGCTACCCACCTCAGGAGGTGAAGCCAAGAGTTTGACCCAGAATTCTGGAGTGGCCGTAAATCTCCATCCAAGTATCTCGCCCGATGGTAGTACCATCGCATTCATCTCCGACCGGGGAGGGCAAACCAATTTGTGGTTAATGGATTCGGACGGATCGAACCCACGACCCGTGTTTGAAAGTCAGATTGATCGAGCCTGGGAGCCTGCATGGTCTCCAGATGGCCGTTTTATCGTCGTTCGTCGCGCTTCTACAAAACGCGGAGGCGGGGGCAGCGATCCAGGTTTGTGGATGTACTCGCGCGATGGGGGGGAGGGCATCCAGTTAATCGGATCTACGTATTCAGGCGCTGCCTGGCCATCATTTTCGCCGAATGGCGAGTCCCTGTTCTTCCAGATTAGCATGACACCTCCAGGAACTTGGTCGGGACGCGCGGATGTGACGCAAGGCCACAAACAAATTCGGCGACTCGATCTTGAGTCCGGACGAGTGGATGAAATCACATCTGGCGTTGCGGTTCAACAGGGACAAACCTCAAGTGGTGGAGCCATCGCGCCAGAGATTTCTCCGAACGGCCGCTGGCTAGCGTTTGCCCGCCGGATTCCCGACGGAACCATATCGCACAAGGGACGAAAATTTGGACCGCGAACCGCGCTCTGGTTACGGGACCTTCATACTGGTGCAGAACGGGTAGTGATGGACCCCGTAGAAGTTGATATGGCCGAGGGGATGAAAGCGTCGCGCGACCTGCCCGGTTATAGCTGGGACGCTGACGGCAGTTCGATCATAATCGCTCAAGGAGGAAAGATTCGCCGTGTAAACATCGCCTCAGGAGAGGTTACCACAATCCCCTTCACGGCGCGTGTTCAGCGAACCATATCAGAGATGGCAGGGCGACCAGGGACGTTGGCAGAGAACACATTCATGGTAAAGTTCCCGCGCTGGACAACTTCATCGCCAGATGGACAACACCTAGCTTTTCAAGCCGTCGGGCGTATATGGATCATGGATCTTCCCACTGGTACTCCTCGGCGCCTCACACCCGAAAATTTCGAGCCGTTCGAAATGTCTCCGGCATGGTCCCCTGACGGCCGCTCAATTGCATTCACAAGTTGGGCCGACGCCGACCAAGGCCATATCTGGCGAATACCCGCAAACGGAGGGACCCCCCAGCAGCTCACCTCGACACCCGGTGATTACGTCAACACTGCCTGGAGCCCAGATGGGGGCAGCATCGTCGTAACTCGTGGTTCCGGGGCGACAGTCCACGGGCGAACAGTGGCGAATAATCAGACGTATGATTTTGCCCGAATACAGGCAGCGGGAGGTGACCCCGAACGCATTACAATGGTTGCAAGACCATGGGGCGGAGGGCGACCACTAATGCCACGTCGACCGCTTCCTCAAGCGTGGTTCGGTCCCGATAGCCGACTCTTCTATCCGGAAACCGTCGGACCTAGAGACGGTGACCCGGCCGGCACCGAGATCGTTTCCATCAATCTCGACGGATCAGATCACCGGGTTCATGTGATGCTACCTCATGCCGACGAAGCCGCTGTGTCCCCGGATGGACAATGGTTGGCATTCCAAGAAGGCGACAACGTATACAAGATGCCCCTACCCTATGGGGGCACAGGTTCAAAAACGGCCCTAATTGACAGACATAAGGGTCAATTGCCAGTGACACAGGTAAGTTTTGAGGGTGGCATCCACCCTCGTTGGCGTAACAATGCAACACTCGAGTTCGTGAGTGGCCCCCGCTACTACACACATTCCATCGACACCAATACCACCGAAGAGATCCCAATCCGGTTGGAACTTCCGCGCCATATTGCTGAGGGGAGTGTGGCATTCACAGACGCGCGAATCATCACGGTTGAAGACGGTGAAGTGATCGAGGACGGAACAGTCATAGTGCGGAACGGTCGCCTGGACTGCGTGGGAGCGTGCTCGACCGATGGTATAGACCGGGTATTTGACGCGAGCGGTAAAACGATCATTCCGGGATTGATCGACATGCACGCACATCATCACCGTGACCACGAAGGCGTCCTCCCAAAAAAGAACTGGGAGTCCGCGGTCTACCTGGCTTACGGTGTGACAACGACACTCGATAACTCGCAGTGGTCGTCGAACGTATTCCCCGCGGCCGAACTAGTGGAATCTGGAGCCGTAATAGGGCCTCGCATGTACAGCACAGGAGACCCAATCTACTCTGGCGACGGCTCACGCCAGAACGAAATCTCAAGCTACGAGCTGGCTGACCAGAACGTGGCACGACTTATGTCCTGGGGCGCAGTGTCGATCAAAGAGTACATGCAACCACGACGCGCACAGCGACAGTGGGTTACAGATGCTGCACGGAAACGTGGGCTCATGGTGACCGCTGAAGGCGGAGACCTCGAGTACAACCTCGGCATGATTATGGATGGGCACACGGGTTGGGAGCATCCAATGCCTTATATGCCCCTATATGAGGATGCCGCGAAGTTCTTTGGGCAGGCGGAGGCCGTTTATTCGCCCACATTCCTAGTCGGCGGCTCATCTGCGTGGAATGAGGAGTATTTTTATCAGACGTATGAGGTCTGGAAAGATGAGAAACTGCGTCGCTTCACACCGTGGCGGGTTCTTATCCCCCAAACACGGCGCCGCATGCTTCGACCAGAAACTGACTACAGCTACCCTCTCTTGGCCCTAGGTCTAGGTGACATCGTAGAGCACGGAGGTTGGGGGGCAATCGGATCACATGGCCAGCTACATGGTCTCGGGTCACACTACGAAGTATGGATGGTCGCAGCTGGTATGGGAGAGATGGGCGCTATAGAAGTGGGCACCATCCACGGCGCACACTTCCTCGGCCTGGAACATGAACTGGGGTCCATCACGGAAGGAAAGATCGCCGATCTACTCGTTCTCAACTCTAACCCACTAAATGACATTCGCAACACTGCCGACATCCAGTTTGTAATAAAGAACGGGATTGTGTATGACGCAGATACGCTCGACGAACAGTGGCCCAATCAAACCCCGTTTGGCGATTACTATTGGGTTGATGAAGATGCACTACAAACCGACAACCGTCCCACGGACTATTGGGATCGCACCGATCGTACAACCCCTGGACCATCAAAGGGAAAAAGTGGACGCACCCCATAGACGTGTTCTAGAGGAGGCACCTTCAGGCTAGCTTTTTGCACAACAGAGTGAGTTTGGACGGTCTACTGCCGTCCAAACTCACTCACGTGCGATGGCCTGTCGAATTGCACGGGCGGTGATCTGTGCACGGTATTCGACAAGTTTCCGACCGTTAGCAACTGTTTTTTCAAGTGGCCTCAAATCAACGCCATTGATGCTGAAGAGCCCTGCATCAATTCGCTGTTGCGCACGAATTCGCTCAGGATCGGTAGTCGCAATAATTGATGAGTAGTGGTAGTCATCGTGATAGTTGTTTCGGGTCGCGCTGCAAACATCAGGCTGTTGAAAGACTCCAAGTTCACTTTTCAGGTAGTCGCAGCTGTAGATGTCCTCTGTATAGTACTCTGGAATAAAATGGACACGAGCCGCCCGATCTTCCCATTCGGTGTTTAGCGCTGCCGAGACTGCCTCCAATCCCTCGACGTTCCCACCACTGTCTCCAATGATCACGAGATTTGTAAACCCATGTTGAGCTAAACTGCTCAGGACGTCTACCAACACAGCCTCAAATGTTTCCTGACGTACACTGATCGTCGCATGGTATCTCATGTGTCCGGAGGGAGGGTCAATATTTCCCTCGGGGACCAATTTCACGATGGGGGCGACGAGGGCATCACCAAGCTCTCGAGCGACAGCCTCAGTCGTCGCCTCTAAAACGAAATTGTGCTTGCCGCTGGCAACATATGGACCGTTCTGTTCGATTCCACCAGTCCCGACAATGACAGTGGTCTTACCACCGGAAATTGCGTCCCGAACCTCCATCCAAGTCATCTCTTCGATGAAAACCGTATTGATCCCTTCTATTGGTCTCGGTGCATCCATTTCCTGGGCCGACACCGATCCCGCCAGAAGACAAGAAAACAGCCAAGCTGCAAGGTTATGAGGTCGCATGGTTTCGCTCCGTTATGTATGACTCTCGCAGAGTGTCCCTTGCCACTCGACTCGGCAAGATGTCTCCCTGTACTTTAACAAGAGCCTGTAACCGCTAGACCCTGGATGGGAGCTTCCCCCAATGAAGTCAATCCAACTGCTCGCTGCGAGAACGACCAGCACAACCTTGCTAATTTCAGGTGTCTGGCTCGGATGTAACCGGGCACCTCAAGCCTCCATTCCGTTCGATGTCGTGGAGGCCACAATTCCGGACATGCAAGCAGCGATGGAAAGTGGTCAAATCACATCACGACAACTCATAGCGGAACACCTGACCAGAATCGCAAGGTATGAGTGGAAGCTGAATGCAGCGGTTTCGATCAACCCAAATGCGCTAGCCGAAGCTGAAGCCCTAGATGCAGAGCGTGCAGCCGGTAACGTGCGAGGACCACTGCACGGGATCCCCGTCGCCCTCAAGGACAACATCCACACCACACATATCCCAACCACTGGGGGTTCGCTGGCATTCGAAGGTTTCGTACCACCCTACGAAGCGACTCTTACTGCTCATCTCCGGGAAGCCGGAGCAATCATTATCGCTAAAGCAGGTCTTACTGAATTTGCCAATTTCATGGCGGGGCCACCGAATCAGATGCCCGGAAACTACAATGCACTCACAGGGTATGGCCTCAACCCATATGATCCCCGAAGAGACCCACGGGAGACTACCAATGACGGCCGACCTGCACTCACTACTGGTGGATCGAGTTCCGGAATCGGGACAGCTGCCAGCTTCTGGGCCAGTAACGTGGGGACTGACACAGGCGGCTCGATCATCAGCCCGTCTAACGCAAACATGCTAGTCGGTATTCGTCCCACGATCGCTCGCGTGAGTCGTTGGGGTATTGCGCCTGTAACTCTCGATCACGATATGGCCGGTCCAATGGCACGTACGGTA
>Ga0310344_10004598_pt1 | contig 10253 bp, 8 predicted proteins | sample HC15DNA20200_MG_FD_203801 | JGI IMG/M metagenome (GOLD analysis project Ga0310344, IMG submission 203801) | Marine microbial communities from station ALOHA, North Pacific Subtropical Gyre - HC15-DNA-20-200_MG | ecosystem: Environmental > Aquatic > Marine > Oceanic | place: Pacific Ocean: North... | reverse complement strand
GAAAAAGGATTGCAGTACGCCTATAGAGACAGAAGAGCAAAAAAAAGAAATTTTAGAGGTCTTTGGATACAAAGAATTAATGCTGGTGTTAGAGAACATGGAATGAGTTACAGCCAATTTATTAATGGAATAAAAAAGGCAGAAATAGATATTGACAGAAAAATTCTTGCAGATATTGCTAAAAATAATCCAACTACGTTCAAATTTATTGTAGATAAAATTCGTCAAACTAAATAAAAAAAATTAATAAAAAACTTTTTATAAAACTGTTAAAATAAATTTTTTATAAGAGTTTTTTTTTTAATCCATGTCAGAAGAATTAGAAAAACTAGAAAAACAGATAGAAGAAAAGATATCTAATGCTAATAATTTAGAGCATTTAAATTCTATAAAAATAGAGGTATTTGGAAAAAAAGGGTTAATTACTAATCATTTAAAGCTATTATCTGGACTATCTGAAAATGAGAGAAAAATAAAAGGAAAAGTAATTAATGATATTAAAAATAAAATAAATCAGCTACTTCAAGAAAAAAACAAGACTTTAAATGATAATGAAATATCAAAAAAACTGGAAAAAGAAGAAATAGATATAACTTTGTCACCAAGACCATTTGATGAAGGTAAGTTAAATCCAATAACTCAAACTATAGCTGAAGTTACAACAATTTTTCAAAAAATGGGCTTTGAAACAGCTTTAGGGCCAGATATTGAAGATGATTATCATAATTTTACCGCTTTAAACATTCCACCTGAACATCCAGCACGACAACTTCACGATACTTTTTATTTAAAAAATAATAGTAAACTTTTAAGAACTCACACTTCTCCAGTTCAAATTAGAACTTTAGAAAAAATAAAACCTCCACTAAAAATCATAGCACCTGGAAGAACATACCGAGCAGATTCAGACATGACTCACACTCCCATGTTTCACCAAATAGAAGGATTGTCTTTAGATATAAACATAAATATGAGCCATTTAAAAGGTTGTATAATGGATTTTTGTAGAGAGTTTTTTGAAATAGATGATTTACCCGTACGATTTAGACCTAGTTTTTTCCCATTTACAGAACCTTCTGCTGAAATAGATATAGGTTGTTTTAAAGATAAAAAAGAAATTAAAATTGGAAACGGAGGAAGCTGGCTTGAAATTATGGGCTGCGGTATGGTTCACAGCAAAGTTTTGAAATATTGTAAAGTTGATTCTAATAAATATCAAGGATTTGCATTTGGAGTAGGTGTAGAAAGATTAGCAATGCTAAAATACGGGATTCCAGATTTAAGAAGTTTTTTTGAATCAGACATTAAATGGTTAAATAACTTTGGATTTTCTATTTTTGAAAATATAGAAAAAATATAAAAAAATGAAATTTACATTTTCGTGGTTACAAAAATATTTAAAAACAAAAAAAAATCTTAGCAATATTTGTGAAAAGCTAACAATGTTGGGAATTGAAGTTGCTGAAGTTATTGATAATCAGAATTTTTTTAAACAATTCAGAATTGCGGAAATTATTGATATTCAAAATCATCCCAACGCTGACCGATTGAAGTTATGTAAAGTTAGTGATGGTAAGTCAAATTTAAACATTGTCTGTGGAGCGCCTAATGTGAAAAAGGGTATGAAAGCAGTTCTTGCACCAATTGGAACCAAAATGCTAGATGAAGATTTTATAATAAAAAAATCAAAAATTCGCGGAGTTGAGAGTGAAGGAATGCTTTGTTCTGAAAAGGAGATTGGTCTTGGAACGGATAGTGACGGTATAATAAATTTAGACCAAAAAATAAAAACGGGTAGTTTGTTATCTAGCCTTTATCCTTCAGAAAAAATTATTGATGTAGAAATTACTCCTAATAGATCTGATTGTTTAGGAGTTTATGGTATTGCAAGAGACTTAGCTGCAAGTGGAGATGGTGTTTTTATAGAAAAAAAAATTTCCAAAATTAAAGGGAAATTTAAAAGTAAAATTAATATAAGAATTGCAAAGGAAGCTAAATCCGTTTGCCCTGTATTTTATGGCCGTTATATAAAAAATGTTAAAAATTGTGAAAGTCCTGCCTGGTTAAAAAAACAATTACAATCAGTAGGATTAAAATCTATTTCAGCTTTAGTAGATATTACTAATTATTTAACTATCGATTATAACAGACCTCTACATGTATTTGATGCTGATAAAATAAATGGAAATTTAGAAATTTTTTTGACAAAAGGAGGAGAAAATTTAAAAGCTTTAGATGAAAAGGATTATAAGTTATCTAAAGAAATGATAGCTATTAAAGATAATAAAAATTTGCTAAGCGTTGGAGGAGTAATTGGCGGCGTTTCTTCAATGTGCGATTTAAACACTAAGAATGTATTTTTAGAGTCTGCATATTTTGATCCTATATCTATAGCAAAAACAGGTCGATTATTAAATATTGAGACAGATGCAAGACAACGATTTGAAAGAGGAGTAGATCCAGAAAGTGTTTCTACAGGAATAGAACAAGCAACAGAATTAATATTAAAAATTTGTGGGGGTCAAGTTAGTGAAATTACTTCAGATGGAAAAATTCCGATAAATAAAAAAAAAATTATTTTTGATATAAATAAAATTGAGAATTTTGTCGGTTTAAAAATTTCAGATAAAATTATTCAAAGTATTTTAAATAAATTAGGCTTTAAAATTTCAAAAAATGGATCTAAATATAAAGTATTTCCACCTACATGGAGACATGATATAGAAAATGAGGCAGATATTATTGAAGAAATTATTCGTATCTATGGTTATGATAAAATTCCATCTCAGTCCATATATGTTACTAATGAAAAAAAAGTAAATAACCTTTGTCAAACTAGAGAATTGAATATGAAGAGATCTTTAGCGCAAAGAGGATTAACTGAAACGATAACATGGTCCTTTATGTCAAATAAAAATGCCCAAATTTTTGGTATGAATAATAATTTAGAAATACAAAATCCAATTAGCAGTGATTTGGATGTTATGAGACAATCAATAATTCCTAATTTACTAGATGCTGCTTCTTATAACATTGATAATGGAGAAGAAAAAATTTGTATATTTGAATTAGGACCAATTTTTAATAGTGAATTTGAAAATAATCAACAAATATTTTTATCAGGAATTAGATGTGGCCAAAGAAAAAAACATTGGTTAAAAAAAGAAAGACCATACGATGTTTTTGATGTAAAACTTGATGTAGAGACAGTTCTTAGGTGTTGTAAACTTCCTCCAAAATCATATGTATTAAATAATGACGCCCCAAGTTATTATCATCCAAAAAAATCTGGCTCTATAAACTTTCTAAACAAATCAAAAGGAGGATTTTTTGGTGAAGTTCATCCTGATATAACAAAAAAATTTCAAATTAATTATCCTGTCTATGCTTTTGAATTAAATTTAAATACTTTACCGCATGAATTTGTAGAAAATAAAAAAAGTTTTAATAGCAAAAATTTTCAAAAAGTTGAAAGAGATTTTGCATTTATTATTGATAAAAAAATTCAATCACAAGTTATAATTGATTTAATCAATAAAGTAGAAAGTAAATTAATTAATGAAGTTAATATCTTCGATGTATATGAAGGAGAAGGCATACCAAAAGAAAAAAAGTCTATAGCTGTTTCAATAGTTTTACAGCCTGAAGATAGAACTTTAAAAGATACAGAAATAGAAATAATTTGTAAAAAAATTATTTCAAATGTAGTAGAAAATACAGGTGCAATTCTAAGAGAAAAATAATCTGATATGAAAATTTCTAATATTAGAAACTTTGCGATTATTGCGCATATAGATCATGGAAAATCGACTTTAGCTGATAGATTAATCCAGTTTTGTGGAGGAATATCACAAAGAGAATTTAGAGAACAATTACTAGACTCTATGGATATTGAGAGAGAAAGAGGAATTACTATTAAGGCTCAAACTGTACAACTAAATTATAAATATGAGAATGAAGAATATAAATTAAATTTAATTGATACCCCAGGACATGTAGATTTTGCTTATGAAGTAAATAGATCATTAGCGGCTTGTGAAGGCTCAATTTTAGTTGTAGATAGCACTCAAGGAGTTGAAGCTCAAACTTTGGCAAATTCCTATCAAGCTATTTCTAATAATCATGAAATAATACCTGTTCTTAATAAAATAGATTTACCAGCAGCGAATCCTGAAAATGTTATTAAACAAATTGAAGATATAATAGGTATTGAAGCAAAAGATGCGATTAAGATTTCTGCTAAGACAGGAGAAGGTGTTAAAGATTTATTAAATTTGTTGGTTAAAAATTTACCAGCACCCGAGGGAATTGACGAAAACCCACTACAAGTTTTTGTTATTGATAGTTGGTATGATAAATATCTTGGAGTAATTACTTTAGTAAGAGTAAAAAATGGAATTCTTAAAGTAGGACAAAAAATTCAAATGATGTCTAACAAAGTATCTTACGATATTGAGAAAGTTGGAGTATTTACACCCAAATTAAAGTATGTAGATAAATTAACTGCAGGCGAAATAGGATTTATTACAGCAGGCATTAAAAGAGTTGCCGATTCCAAAATAGGAGATACGTTAACCGAAGAAAAAGAACCGTGTGATAAAGCACTTCCAGGTTTTAAACCTTCACAACCCGTTGTTTTTTGTGGGTTATTTCCATACGATAGTTCACAATTTAATGATTTTAAAGATAGTTTAGAAAAATTAAGTTTAAATGACTCTAGTTTTTCTTATGAACAAGAATCTTCTGCTGCTTTAGGACAAGGATTTCGTTGTGGTTTTTTGGGATTACTGCATATGGAAGTAATAAGGGAAAGATTAGAAAGAGAATTTAATTTACAACTTATAACAACCGCACCCAGCGTCGTTTATCAAATAACAGATAATAATAATAAAATAAAGAAAATACAAAACCCCATTGATTTTCCTGATCCATCTCTAATAAGTAAAATGGAAGAACCATGGGTTACTTCAACAATTATTGTTCCCCAGAATTATTTAGGCAGTGTTTTTGAATTATGTGAATCAAGAAGAGGAAAACAGATCGATCATAATTTTATTGGGAAAACAGCAGTTGTAAAATATAAACTTCCTTTAGCTGAGACCATTATTGATTTTTATGATCGTTTAAAATCAATAACAACAGGTTATGCAAGTTTTGATTATCAAATAGATGGATATAAAGAAAGTAAATTAATAAAATTAAATATTTTAGTTAATCAAGAAATAGTTGAACCATTGTCAATTATTATCCATGCAACCCATGCTGAACAAAGAGGAAGAGAAATTTGCAAAAGGTTAAAAGATGTTCTTCCTAGACAGCAATATAAATTGCCGATTCAAGCAGCTATAGGTGGAAAAATTATTGCAAGAGAAACAGTTCCAGCATATAGAAAAGATGTAACAGGAAGTTTATATGGCGGAGATAGAACAAGAAAAGATAAATTACTAAAAAAACAAAAAAAAGGAAAACAACGTTTGAAACAATTTGGTAAAGTCGATATCCCGCAATCTGCATTTTTAGAAGCTCTTAAAACTAGCGAAAATAATAAATAATATTATTATATATTTATTTAGGACAGGTGTCAGAGTGGTCGATTGTGCATCCTTGGAAAGGATGTGTTCTAGCAATAGAACCGGGAGTTCGAATCTCCCCCTGTCCGCCATTTTTGGTGCCCCCTACGAGTTTCGAACTCGTGTTTCCGCGTTGAGAACGCAGCGTCCTAGACCACTAGACGAAGGGGACGAATCTATTAATATTTTAGTTTTTTTTACTAGAAATTAAATTTTAAAATATTACTCTTATTTTCTATGACCAAGGCATTAATATTATCTTCAGGAATAGCTTTTGTTCTTTTTTTAATTATAGACTTTGTTTGGTTGTCAATTGCAGTTAAATATATTTATAAACCTGCTTTAGGCTCTCTATTATTAAATAAGCCAATTCTATCCGCAGCTTTATTATTTTATGTTTTATATATATTTGGACTCACATTTCTTATTTTATTACCTAATTTAAAGGACTTTCAAATTTTTAATGCATTTTGGATGGGAGCTATATTTGGTTTAGTTGCGTATGGAACATATGATTTAACAAATCTTGCAACAATTAAAGGATGGTCTTTGAAAGTGACAATTATTGATTTAATTTGGGGTGGCATTTTAACATCAACTGTATCAGGCTTAACTATATGGATTATGAGCAAAATTAATCCTATATAATATATATGTTAGATATTAATAAATGTATTTGGATCACTGGAGCCAGCACAGGAATTGGCAAAACGCTTGCATTAAAATTAGCTCGAGAAGGATTTAAAGTCGCTGCCAGCGCAAGATCAATAGAAAATTTAAAAAAATTAAGTAATGAATCTAAATCCTTAAAAGGATCTATAAACATTTATAGTTTAGATATAAATATTAGAAAGAATGTAGTCTCAACTTTTAACAAAATTGAAAAAGATTTAGGAAGTATAGGAACAGTAATTTTAAATGCTGCAATTAACCAACCAACAAATAGTCAGAATTTTTCATCTCAAAAAATGGAGAATATAATGAATACCAATTATGTAGGAACAGTTAACTGTCTCGAACCAGTTATAAAAAATTTTACAAAAAGAAAGAATGGTAAAATAGCAATAGTTGCATCTTTGGCTGGTTATATTGGTTTTCCATATTCATCAGCTTATTGTCCTACTAAAGCAGCATTAATTAGTTTATGTGAATCTTTGAGATCTGATTTACAACAATATAATGTAACTTTACAACTTATAAATCCAGGTTTTGTTAAAACACCTATGACAGATAAAAATGAATTTTATATGCCTTTTTTAATTTCTAGTGAGAAATCTGCAAAATATATTTATAACGGTTTACAAACAAATCGTTTCGAAATTTTTTATCCTAAAATATTTGGATATATATTAAAAGTTTTAAGAATTCTTCCTTATTTTTTATTACTTCCAGTTTTAAAATCAATGCTAAAAAAATATAGTATGAGAAAATAATTATTCTTTATTTTTGATTCCTATTTGGACAACATCAAGAGTTCCTTGTTCAAATCCAGTTTCACAATAATTTAAATAATATTCCCACATTCTTTTAAATCTCTCATCAAATCCAAGATGCTTTATAGATTTCCATGAATTTCTAAATCTTAAAAACCATTCTCTTAAAGTTTTTGAATAATCTTTACCAAAATCTTTCATAGATGTTTGTGAAAGACCATTACGCAAAATTATTTTTTGTAGAATTTCTTTTGATGGCAACATTCCACCTGGAAAAATATATTTTTGTATAAAATCTAAATTATTTTTTTTGTAATTTAAAAATCTTTTATTTTGAATAGTTATTATCTGAAAAGCCGCAAAACCATTTGGTTTTAACAATTGTTTAATTTTTTTAAAATATAAATCCCAATATTTTTCACCAACTGCTTCAAACATTTCTATTGAAGCGATCCTATCAAATTTTCCTTCAAGATTTCTGTAATCTATTAATTTCACATTAATTTTTTTTTTTAAATTTAGATTTTGCACTTTATTTTTAACATATAAAAATTGTCTTTTACTTAAAGTAATACATGTTACTTTACATTTATATTTTTTGGCTACATAAATAGCAAAACTACCCCAACCACACCCTATTTCTAAGATGTGATGATTAGATTTTAATTTTAGTAATTTACAAATTTTTTCTAATTTATTAATCTGCGCAGTTTCTAAATCATTTTTTTCAGCACTATAAATTCCTGATGAATATGTTAAATTTTTATCTAACCAGTGTTTAAAAAAATCATTTCCTAAATCGTAGTGATATGAAATATTTCTTTTATTTTGATATACTGTATTTTCTGTTAGTTTTTTTCTTACATAACCCAAGATTCTTATAAATAAATTTTTTTTAAAAATAAAATTTAGATATTTCTCGTTTTTTACAAAAAAAGTCATTAAGGTTTTTAAGTCTTCAGTGTGTATATGTCCATCCAAATAAGACTCTGCAAAACCTAGAGAGCCATTACTTAAAATTTTGTTTATTGATTCATAAGATTTAATTTCAATTTTTGCTTTAGGCTCTTTTGTATTTCCAAAAAATTTATATTTTTTTTTCTCAGGCGTGATAATTTCTATTTTTCCATATTTAATCTTTGAAATTTGCTTTAAGAACTCGTTCATTTTTTTATAATTGTAAAATTTTTTTTTAGAACAGGTTTTTTATAATACTTTGCACCTTTGAATATAAAGATTTTAAAAGCTTCAAAATATATTGCCAAAATAACTTTAATAGTTAAAAAAGGAAACTTAATTAACAATGATAAAAAATTATTAAAATTTAATTCTTGATATTTACAATCGAGTATCGCTTGAAAAACTTTTTTTTTATTTTTTTCCATAATTATAGAGGAATAAAATTTATTTGAAGGTTTGAAAGTTAAAAAATTATATTTTCCACGCATATCCCATAAAGGTGAAACATGAAAATTTTTTTTGCATGAATGTTTATAATATTTTTTTTTTGCATCATCTTTTATTTTAAAAACATAACAGTATTGCTCGTTAAAAGTATTTTTAACTTGATATATAAGAGCTTTTAAATTTCCATCAAAATCATAGCAAAAAAAAATGCTTAAAGGATTAAACACATAACCAAATATTCTAGGGATGCTTAAAAGAAATATTTTTGTATTCATATGATTAATATTTATTTTTTTTAATATATTTTTAACCCAGTCTTTAATCTTTTTGTTATTTCTGAAACCGTGATCTTTATCATAAATACTAAAAAAATTAAATTTATTATAAGAAAAAAAAGTATATTTTTTTTTTAAATCGTCAAGGCCATCTATATCTATGAAAGAATAAAAAATATTATAAGTAAATTTATGATTTTTTGGCACAAAACGATTGTGCATTAGAGTTCCTTTATAAAAACAATTATTAGGTAATTTCATTATCAAATAATTTTGAAATTTTTATTGATGATTTAACACCGTCTTCATGAAAACCATAAGAAAAATAACTCCCACAAAACCATATTTTATTTTTTCCTTGAATTTTATTTAATTGATTAGGTATTTCCATACTTTTTTTTGTAAATATTGGGTGAGTGTAGGTAGTTTGGTAAAAAATTTTTTTTGGTTTAATCGGCGAATTTAAAGTTAAAAAAAAAGGATATTTATTATCAATATTTTGTAATTTATTCATCCAGTAGGTAAATGAAATATAATTCTTATTCTTTTTTTTAAATGATAAATAGTTCCAACTGGACCATATTTTTTTATTCCTTGGCATTAATCTTTGATCAGAATGTAAATAAACTTTATTTTTACTGTAATGAAAATTTTTTAATAATGATGAAATTTGAGGATCAATATTTTTTAAAAGATCAGATGCTTCGTTAGCATGACATGCACAAACAACATGATCAAATTTAATTATATTTTTATTTGTTAAAACTAAAATTTTATTTTTTTCTTTTTTAAGTTTAAGAACTTTTATATTTTTTTTAAAATTTGCTGGCGTATTTTGTATTAATTTTTTTACATAATTTTTACTTCCTCCTTTAACTGTGTACCATTGAGGTCTATTAAAAAATTTAAATAATCCATGATTGTTAAAAAAATTAATAAAAGATATAACTGGCATTTTATTTATATCATTTTTTTTTGTTGACCAGATAGCAGAAGCTATTGGATAAATATGTTTTTCCTTAAAAAATTCTGAATAATTTTTTTTATCTAGAAACTCTTTTAAAGTTAAAGAGCTCTTTTTTTTAAGTTCTAAAGGAGCTTTTATATAAAAATTTATAATTTCTATTAGCATTATCCAATAACTCTTTTTTATTAAATTTCTTTTTTGAGCAAACAATCCTTTTAAAGTTCCCGAATAATAAAAGTCTTGATTTTTTAGGTCTATTGCAAAGGACATATTACTTTTTTCTATACTAATATTTAATTTTTTAAACAGATTTACAAGATTGGGATAATTTTTTTTATTAAAAACAATAAAACCTGTATCCACAGGTATTTTTTTTTCTAATTTAACATTTATTGTATTACTATGACCGCCAAAATAATTATTCTTTTCATAAACAGTAACGTTAAATTTCTTAGATATTTTCCAGGCTAAATATAATCCAGAGATACCAGAACCTATAATTGCAATTTTTTTTTTTGGTTTCATAATTACAAAAATATTTAAGACGTACTTATCCTAGATTCTAAAAAATAGAATTGAATAAATAATATATGTAAGGAAT
>Ga0310344_10004596_pt1 | contig 10256 bp, 6 predicted proteins | sample HC15DNA20200_MG_FD_203801 | JGI IMG/M metagenome (GOLD analysis project Ga0310344, IMG submission 203801) | Marine microbial communities from station ALOHA, North Pacific Subtropical Gyre - HC15-DNA-20-200_MG | ecosystem: Environmental > Aquatic > Marine > Oceanic | place: Pacific Ocean: North... | reverse complement strand
TAGGGCCAGAGGCTCAAGTGACGAATTTATTGCCATGACAGTGGTCAAGGTTGATGTTGTGGTCTTTCCATGAGACCCAGCTATCGCGATTGTTTGCCTGCCTTGAATTAGTTTCTGTACCATTTCAGCTCTGGAAATTACCGGAATACCTCTAGCACGCCCAGCCAGTAGTTCAGGATTATCTGCTTTTGCTGCTGCAGTGGTCACAATCAGATCGGCATCTTTGATATTTGCTTGATCGTGACCGATCAAAATGTCGGCACCTCTCGCTCTTAGTCTTTGTATCTGATCACTATCCTTAATGTCGGATCCTGTAACGCGATGGCCGTTCTCCAGGAGTATCTCTGCGATTCCTGATAAATGTATTCCACCCGCACCAATCAGATGAATTTTTATAGGAATTCGGTCCTCGTTTCTCTTTGCGATTCGGACTATAACCGATGCGATTTGTTGCGCGGCAGAGGGGCGTGCCAGTGCCCACATGTTACTTCGCATCCTTTCGAGGTCAGCATTTTGGGCTATCAGTTCCAGTATCGTATTTGGGAGTTCCTCGGTGTGACTATTCGCCAATATAATTGCAGCTCCATGTTTCCTGAGGAGCTCCGCATTCAATTGTTGATCTGAAAAATTACCAGGTATTACAATCAGTGGAAGTCCGGTCGCAGGGGCCTCTCCCAGAACCGAAGCACCGCCCCGAAATACTCCGATATCGGCGGCAATCATTAGTGTAGGCATGTCGTCAGAGTAAGGGAGTAACTGATATCCAGGATGCTCGGACAATCCGATTTCATTCACGGTTGCCAATACCCTTTCATGATCGTGACGACCAGAAATATGTATGATGTCGATCTTCTCAAGAAGCTCAGGCAGTCCACCTAATACGCTACTGTTTATAGCGACAGATCCTAAAGAGCCCCCCACTACTAGTGCGATTGGCCGATCACCAGAAAATCCAAGCTTGGATATCGCTTTGGTCTTCAGTTTGCCGTAGCTTTCATTTATCAGTTCTTCAAACTCTGGACGGACGGGATACCCAGTCTCTCTATGAGGCGTCTTGCCCAAGTATTCCTGAGATTCACTGGTTGAGCAGAGTACTATTTGAGCTTTTTTTGCTACGAAGCTTGCCGCCCATCCAGGTTTAACGTCAGGCAAAAACAGGACCACTGGGATTCCGAGTTTCGAAGCTGCGTTACACACTGGTGCGGCGCTGTATCCTCCGGTCACGAAAATAGCATCAGGCGGTTCTTCTTGTAATAATCTGACAGCTATTCTGGTACCTCGTAGGAAATCCCAAATTCCTTTTGCCAGCTTCAAAGGCGATCTACTACGTATCGGTGAGGCAGGGACCGATTTAAATCGAATGCCTTGCGATCTGCATATTTCAGCCTCGGGTCCATTTATTGAACCAAAGTAAATGAATTGGTCGTCAGACAAACCTATCGCGGCCTGGAGTTTTTGTCTAACCGCCATTATTGGGTAGACGTGTCCTCCTGTGCCACCTCCAGCTAAACCAATCCTCAATGGCGTACTCGTCTCCGGAGTATTTATTTCATCACTGAATTTAGTAAACTCCGAATTATCATCGATTTCAAATAATCGGGGGTTAGTTGTGGCCTCTGGGTGATCCCTAGATGTTTTCATTTTGTTATTTTTATTTGTCTTTCATCAATTGAATTAAAGTCTACGGTGTACCTGCTCACAGAAAGAAGGATACCAACAGCTGCGAGGAGTGATATCAATGACGATCCTCCATAAGAGATGAGCGGCAGTGGTACACCAGTCAAGGGCAGCAGGTTAGTTGCACCTGAGATATTCAATCCACTCTGGAAGGCAATCCATGCGGCGACTCCAGTTGCAAGTAGTGAGCCGAACATATCTGACGCATTTCTCATAAGTAGCCAGCAGCGCCACAATAAAAGTGTCAAGAGTATTATCACCACAAGTGATCCGATGAAACCTGTCTCTTCGCCGATGACAGCCATGATTCCATCGGTTTTTGCGGCAGGCAGATAGAAAAATTTCTGACGGGATAGACCAAGACCCTGTCCCATCAATCCACCAGAGCCGAAAGCATTAGCTAACTGTATTGCTTGATATCCAAACCCTTGCGGATCTGAATCCGCGGCGATAAACGCTAATATCCTTTCCCATCTGTATGGGGCACTAATGATAAGGAGGAAAGCCGCGGCTGCAGCGAGCAGAACCATCGCCGCGATATGAATAATTTTGGTTGTTGGAGCAACGAAAAACATGCAACCGATGATTAGTGCTAAGACAAAAGCAGTACCGATATCAGGTTGCAGTAGAATCAAGCCTACAGATGACCCGCTAATTAGGATGAAAGGCAGTATTCCACTAGTGATACTGCCTAGTTGTTTACCTTTTGCTGCCAGCCACGCTGCCATGTAAATGATTACCAAAAGTTTCACTAGTTCTGATGGCTGCGTGGAGGGTAGGCCAGGAAGCTTTAACCATGATCGTGCACCATTAGCTTCCTGGCCTAAGGAGGGGATAAATAAAAGGGATAGGAGGGCCAATCCAAGTCCAATCATGAGGGGACTAACTTTCGCGAGCCTACGATAGTCAAGGCCTTGTAAAATAAATAGGCAGAGGAAACCGACACCGAGCATAACACCATGCTTTATCCCATGTGCAGATATTGGTCGGGTAGTCTCACTAACTGAGGTGGTTGAGCTTATCGCGATCCAGCCAATGATCGTCAATATCGCAACTATCCCAAGCAAAATGTAATCAGGTGTATGTTTTTTTTCTCTATTTAGAGATATGGTGTCGACATTCTTATGTGATGCTAGTCCGGAGGGGATCTTTTTCTTACCTTTCATCCTAGTGTTTTGGTCCGTCCGAGGCCAATCCAGCAACCAAAGCCTTGAATTCCCGGCCCCTTTTCTCGAAGTTGGCGTAGTGGTCAAATGAGGTCCCACCAGGTGCCAGTAGTATTACATCTCCATTTTTAGCAATACGTAGAGCAGACCGAAACGCGTCCGTCAGGTCTTTTTCACTGGCGTATAAGAGACTATCAGCTGATTTTTGACTTGCTTTCTCGATAAAATGCGCACCGGATTCTCCAAAGCCTATGAATCCCCGGCACCTATCGGCTATGGCCTCTCTGAGTTTCGTCGGGAATGGAAGTTTTTTGTCACGACCTCCCATAAGCAGGACTACTTTTTGATTTAGATTCAAATTGAGCGCAGTTAATGCGGCCAAAGTACGCTCAGGAGTTGTAGCAATTGAGTCATTCACAAATAATAGCGATCGATGATTGCTCTCAATAGTTTCGAGTCTGTGCTCCACACCTTGGAATGACTTTATTCCAGAACTGATCAATTCCAAAACCGTATTAGGGGTTTTAGGCTCTTTCGCCTGCAGCAAAAAATAACTGATAACGGCAGCAAAAGCGACGTTATACATATTGTGGTAGCCAGGAACCTGTGGTTGGCTAATTGGGGACCAATCTTCGAGCAGAGTTACCGGAGAAGTCATACCATACGGACCCTGCGAGATATCTAGCTGCAACGAATATAACTCATCAACGTTTCCAGCTCCTTGATAATTAGCGTAGCCGTAGAGGCTCTCATCGGTACCATCCTCCTCAGATAGATGCTTGGCGGACTTACCTTTATTTTTGCTGATACCAGACATCGATGGATGAGCGGCCTCACCTAGAGAGATCGCGACAGTTCTGCTGCCTGCTGTCGCGATTATCTTTCTCACGTTTTGATCATCGATATTCGCAATAAACAGATCTGTTGGAGACTGCCACTTTATTATCTTACTTTTAAGTTCCTGATACTCCTTCCAAGAGAATTGGTCGAGATGATTGGGCGTGACATTTGTGATGCAAGCAATTGCAGGGGATCTACTCAGTCGAAGTAACTGTGTGTGTGACATCTCTACAATTACTTTTGTGTCATTTGTTATGTCTGGAAGACTAGAGAGCAATTCGAAGCCGATATTGCCTCCAACAACCACCGACTCGCCAGAATATCTCAAAATTCCGGCGAGAATAGCCGTGGTAGTGGTTTTCCCTGCTGACCCAGTTATTCCAACTACAGGCACTGGGCACCGTTCTAGGAAAAGTTCAAGCATAGAAGAAATGCGGCAATTTGCATGTCTCGCTTGAATTAGGATTGGGTTGTGATCTGGTACTCCCTGAGACGCAAAAATCGTATCAAATGATAGCAAATCCTTTGGGATAACACCGTCCAGATAAAGGCGAGATCTTGGTAGTTGCGCGAGCAGCTTAGATTTTTCTTGAGATTCACGTAATTCGTGGATTGATTTTTGATCTGCAATGAAGAGGTCTGCTCCTTCAGATGACAGAAACTTCGAGAGATCCATTCCCTCTATCCCTAAACCAAGAACAAGAACTTTTTTATTCTTATAGGTGTTAGTTGATACTCGCTGATTCATTCTTATGTCTTTCACACCTTTAAAGCAAGTGCAACGCCTAACATGGCTCCAGCGATTGCAAGTAGATAGAGCCTCATCACAATCTGTGGTTCACTCCATCCCAGTAGTTCTAAATGGTGATGGAAAGGAGTTTGCAGGAATATTCTTTTCCCGCTATTTACTTTGAAATAGATTACTTGAACAAGAGCAGAACCCGCCTCCAGTACATACACAATTCCGACAATAGGAAGTATCAACCAATGCCCTGTCATTAGTGCCACTGTGGCGAGTGCAGCTCCGAGCGGCAATGCACCAGCGTCACCCATAAATACTGATGCAGGATGAGCGTTATACCAGAGGAATCCCAGAAGAGCTCCAGATACAGTGAAGCAAAATATAGCTAGGAAGACTTGGCCTTGTACGAAGGCAATAACTGCGTATGCTCCAAATGCAAAGGCTGCCGTACCACCAAGTAGTCCATCCAACCCGTCGGTCACTGATACAGCCGTAGTAGTTGTAAAAACAGTTACAAAAGCGATGCCCAAGTAGGTGTATCCTAATCCGTATTTACCTATCCAAGGGATATTGACACTTTCAGCCTCGAGCAAGAAGAACATGCAATACGCAACAATACCTGCAACAAGACCGATAGAGGCAAATTTTAACCTCCACGTGAGACCGGTCATCGGGCGATTGACGAAAGTTCCAAAATCATCCCATACTCCAAGTATTAACATCCCAGTGATTACTGATATAGGTAAAATCATCGATTCGCGATTAATCAAAAGCCGACTGTTTTCGACATCGAAAAGATTGGTGAGTACTGTCACGATCAGTACCGTTGCCCAGATAAAAAGTCCACCCATAGTGGGTGTACCTGATTTTAACTGATGAGACTTAGGCAGATATCCAGAGATTGCTTTGCCAAATTTTAATGCCCGAAGAAGTCGGATACTCGGTGATCCTAACGCGAGTGCTACCAAGAAGGCTATTCCTCCCGAGAGGAGTGCTCCTGTCATAGTCTCTTATCCTTTGCATGTGAGCGACTTTTGAGTTTTGATATCAACGCTGATGCAACCTCATCTAGCTCCAGGGAATGCGATCCTTTAATTAGTACGGTGTCCCCGAAGTCAATAATATTCAATAAGGCCTCTATTGCTTGTTGATTGCTATTAACCATTTCCACGGATGTGAGGCCGTAATCTTTTGCAGTTTGAGCGAGGACTCTGCTTTCATATCCTATCGTCACTAGATGATCAACAGCAGAAGCTGCATGAATTCCAGCTGCTATATGCTCTGCTTTTGATACGGAGCCTAGTTCCAACATGTCGCCTAGAAGAGCAATTCTACTTCCCGCAGAGTTGTCTAAGACTCGCAGCGCAGCTTCAAGTGATTTGGGTTGCGAATTATAGGTGTCGTTGAGTATGGTTATATCTCCAGGTACATCAGTCCTCACAATACGATCACTGAAAATCATATTTCCCATCGTTTGGCTGATCTGTTCGCTTGTGTAACCCATAGCAAGTCCTGTTGAAATCACCGCGATGACATTTTCAACCAAATGTGTACCAGATAACTGGATGGAAAATCGAGTATTCTCCGATTTATACCGAATATTGAACTCAATCCGGCGGTCACTAACCACCTCAATATCTGTGGCTGTAACGTCAGCCTTTGTATTCCCGGCTGCAGAAAAGCCCAGGATATTGCTTTTAGCGACCTGTCGCATTTGCCAAACAAGTGGGTCGTCGAAATTGAGAATCGAGTGACCATCTTCAGGGAGCGATCTAGGCAATTCACTTTTTGCCAACTGAATATTCTCTAAGCTGCCCGCGCGAGACAGGTGTGTCGGCCCGACATTTAGTACTATGCCAATGTCTGGTTTGGCTACTTTGCACAGGAAGTCGATCTCACCTATTTCGTACATTCCCATCTCAATGATCGCTAGATTGGAGCTGGCAGGCGTCTCTAGAAGGCAGAGTGGCACTGATATTTCGTTATTGTAATTTTTTCTGTTCCACGATGTATTTTCATAATTACTAAATATTTCTCCAGCTATATTCTTTGTGGTTGTTTTGCCCACGCTACCGGTTATTGCTAGAACCTTCGTGGCGATCTGTTTTCTCCATTCACTTCCCAGTCTTTGAAGAGCCGTTAGGGAATCGCGAACCAATATAAACGAGTGCTGTCGGGACTTGTAGGACTCTTCATCGATTAGGATCGCAGCGGCCCCGCGCTTAATTGCTTCGTCGACAAACGCGTGGCCGTTGTGCTTGGTTCCACGCATAGCTACAAATAAATCCCCCGGCATGATTTCGCGGGAGTCAATAACTGCCTTTTTTACAGTGATGGCACTGAGGAGATTAGTTTCAATCATCTCATCCCCTAGTGACTCGGAAATGAAAGTTCCTGAAAGTTGTGTATCGGGATTTGACATAATCTTACCTCCCAATCGTACCTTTACTCACTTCACTAGGTATTTCACGATAGCTTATAATTTCTCCCGCTATTTCAGAAAAGATAGGTGCAGCGGTCAGTCCAGCCAAGCTGTCGTTTTCGCGTGGATTGCTGAGCCTCACCAAGAGTCCGAAACTAGGTTCGCGTGCGGGTACAAACCCGATAAATGTTGCATCCATTTGATTTTCATTATATTTATTTGTTACAGGATCAAAGCGAATAGCTGTCCCAGTTTTTCCTCCAACAGAATGACCCGGAATCCGCGCTGCATGCCACTCGTTACTTTCTACTACAGTTTCCAAAAGCCTCATCATTGTATTTGCCGTTTCAGTCGAAACTACTCTGTGTCCGTGTGCACAGTCACCCTCAGTGAGCTCAGGGCCGCCTATAAGGTAGGGGGTGGCTAGACATCCCTCTGTATAAAAAGCCGTAAGTGTCATCAATGCCTGTAGAGGAGTCACTCTAACCCCATGTCCATACGCTTGAGTTCCCTTTGATATATCAGTCCAATTAGGGTCATCTGGTGAAACCAAATCACTTGTCACTTCGCCTCGGATGTCCAGACCAGAAGTATGCCCGATATTGAAGAGGTCCATGTAAGAATAGAAGTCAGAAGGCTCTACTAGACCTCCAATCCAAGCAGCACCAGTGTTGATTGAATGATTCAGTATTTCAGTGACAGTTACTTCACCATAGACTCGCTGTTCCCAGTTTGAGATTTTAGCTCCGTCAACACAATCGCTTGCGAAGCAAAGAATTCCAGTGTCCTTATACACTGTTTCTTCTGTAATTAAGCCAAGATCAATGCCGATTGCTACGGACAGAGGCTTAAATACTGATCCTGGTTCGTAAGTTTTTGCCACAGCAGAATTAACAGAATTTGCTATGTCACCCATGGTTAATTCAGAGTTCAGTTCTCGATAAGTTAGGGAAGGGTAACTATACATTGCCCTTATTGCTCCTATATTGCCGTCAGTTAAATCAACCACTATCACGTCTCCCGCGTCAGCTCTATAGGTTTTTATCCCATCGATTAATTTAGAGCTTGCGATTTGTTGAATTTCGGAATCTAATGTCAATTTCAGATTATTGCCAGGAATGGCCTTTTCTCCTATTGTTGGTGTGTATCCTAGTGTCCCGCCTAGTGCATCCTGTTCGCTAAGGGTCCAACCAGGTGTTCCGCTTAAAAATGAGTCATAATCTTTTTCTATACCCCATAGCGGTTCCCCGTAACTGTTTACATATCCAATCAATTGCGACGTCGCTGTTTCATCGGGATAAATTCTTTTTGAACGTGGCTGTAACTGGACTCCGTACAGGGACAACCCTTGCAGTAGCCCTCTTTGCCCTAGATCGAGGTTGCGTAGAAGAGGAGTTCCGGAGACATCTGAGTCTTCACCTAAATGAATCAGCCAAGAAAGTAGTTGATCTTTAGGGATATCATGCGTGACTGATAAAGTATCGCCTAAATATTTTACTAGTTCATTTGCGGTATGTTCTGCTTGATTAGGATCGGCTATCCAATGAATGTTATCCAGATACAAATCCCATGATTCTACTGAAAGGGCAAGCGGTAAGCCATTGACATCCGTTATGATTCCTCTCTGAGCTGGAATGTCTATTAAATCAAGTTGTGCAGATTTGGCGTTCGCACTCAGAACTCCGTGTTGTTCTATTTGTAATTCATAAAGCCTCACCAAAATCATCCCTATTCCGGCAATAACTAACGTTGCAAGGAATATGTGCCGCCAGCTACCGGTACCCGCACGATAAGTAGGTATGTTTTGTGAGGGATTATTTTTTTTGATCATCCGCTCCGTTTTTCACTATCACTCGGTAGTTGAGTCGTCAATAATCAGCGAATAATTCAATATTCTTGCTAATTCACTTGGCAGGAATTGTTTGGGTAGATATTCACCTGTGTCACCATATGTATCGATGAAGTCTTGGTCGATTAGTTGTTCATCAGGTTCTCTTTGAATGTACGTATTATCCCGCTCTGAGCTTATCGTTTTGTGGAGAATTGCAAGATCTTGGGCTAATTCTGCGCTGAGAAGATTTGAGTTGTACGCTATTTCGGCGGACTGCTGATGTATCAAAGAAAGTTCACTCGCGAGTACTGGAATCTTGGCAGCTGTGTGCACTTGAAAGATTCCTAAGGCTGAAGCAATGAGAGTGAGGACCCAAGCAACAAGAGTTGCTCGAGATCCGGTTCTTACGTCATTTTCTTCTGTACTGTTCGATGTTGGATTTTGAGAAGATTGATTTGTGGCTAAATTTGATTGATGGTCTAGTTTTTCACGCAGATCAAGGGAACTTTTATGCATTCTGCACCTGTCGATCGAGTACCTCAGCGACACGAAGCTTTGCGGAACGTGAGCGCGGGTTGCTTAATATCTCATGCGGGCTGGGTACAAGAGGTTTGCGATTTACCGGGCGTAGTTTAGCCTCATGATCGCAGGTACAAATTGGCTGTTTTTTTGAGCAGAGACAGTCAGTTGATTCGGTTTTAATAAATGTTTTTACTATCCGATCCTCAAGCGAGTGGAAGGCGATGACTGCTAATCTTCCATAACTATTTTGTCTCTTCAGATTTGGAATTTTCAGTAAATTTAGTGACGAAAGCAGCCCCATTTCCAGATCTTTCAATTCAGAATTTACAGCTATTCGTAGTGCTTGAAAAGTTTTAGTTGCAGGATGAATTTTTACCTTCTGCTTGACAGACATATTAAGGAGCACAGCCCTACTTACTAGTTCAGCGAGTTGCTTTGTGGTTGATATGGGTCGAGCTCCAGAGATGATTTTCGATATCCTTCGGGCTTTAGGCTCATCACCGAAATTTCTTAGGATGTGCTCAAGTTCGTCGGTTGAGTATTTATTGATTATGTCAGCAGCCGTAGCTTTTGTTTGTGGGTCCATTCGCATATCAAGAGGTTCGTTTCTATTAAAAGAAAATCCTCTCCCAGAACTCTCTAGTTGCATTGACGAAATTCCGAGATCTAACAGAATTCCATCTACCTGCTCAACTCCGACGGTTTTGCAAATTGATTCCATGTCCGCAAAGCTTCCCTGCCTGAGAGTTATATTTTTCCGGTAGGGTTTTAACAAAAATTCAGCAAGATTGAGCGCTTCCGGATCTTTATCAATTCCTATGATGGATGCGGAGTTGTTGGACGCCTGTAATATTGCTTCTGTATGACCACCAGCACCAATCGTTCCGTCGATGTAGATTCCACCGTCACGGACTTGCAAATATTCGACAACCTCTTCAGTCATTACTGATGTGTGTGGTTGTTTTTGTTCGGTGTTAAGTATGTTCATTTGGTGCCCGGTGCTAGCGGATTCTCCTAGTGAAATATATTTTGAGGTGGCTCCGTTTTCCATATGTT
>Ga0310344_10004595_pt1 | contig 10259 bp, 7 predicted proteins | sample HC15DNA20200_MG_FD_203801 | JGI IMG/M metagenome (GOLD analysis project Ga0310344, IMG submission 203801) | Marine microbial communities from station ALOHA, North Pacific Subtropical Gyre - HC15-DNA-20-200_MG | ecosystem: Environmental > Aquatic > Marine > Oceanic | place: Pacific Ocean: North... | reverse complement strand
ACCCGGTATGAATACAAATGGGCAGGTTCAGTTTTTCTGCCTCCTGATAGACCGGAAAGAAATATGGATTATCGAGGGTGAGGTCACCTTCCATTCCTCGAAAGAAAACGCCAGTTGCGCCGTTTTTCTTGGCGACACGCATTTCCTCAATCGAGGCCTCAATCGACCTCAGCGGCAGAACTGCAACCCAGCGCAGTCGTTCTTCATCGGCACGCCAGACCTGCGCCAACCATTTGTTGTAGGCCCGGCAAAGCGACACTTCTAATGCCGGGTCGTCAGTGAGATAAACTAAAAACAGTGTGGGGTAGATCACCTGAATTTGAATGCCGAGCCGATCCATGTCCGCTAGTCGAATTTTTGGATCAGTAATCTCACGGCTGGCGATAGTGATATCTCCGCGCGAAGACTGCGATCTCGCTTCCGACGGGGTCACAAGGCGGAATCCACCCATACCTGATGGTTTGGGGAAAATGTTACCGTCGATCAGCCAAAAGACGTCCGAGGCTCCGTAGAGTGTATCTTCCGGCACGGAGACCCTGACAGGACGTCTCGGATACATTTCCTGATCGATAAATTCCCAAATACCTGCGGACTCAGCAATGTGGGTGTCCGCGTCAACTACACCATTCATATTGTTTCTCCCTGTTATGCGCCTATCGTTTCTTTAGGTTTGGCATTTTATTGTTGAGAAGTGTGTCGAAAAATTAGGGCCTTCACAAGGAGGAGTAGTAGGTCGGATAGAAAGACCTTCAGTTGATTGATATCGATTAGTTCAATAGAAAATTAAAGCCACATAATTCAAGGACAGTGACAGCGATGACTTATGAGAATCTTTTGACGGAAATGGATGGGGAGTTACTCATTGTAACTTTGAATCGGCCGGCAAAGCTTAATGCTATGACACATCAAATGCGGATAGACCTCTTGGATTGTCTTCATCGAGCTGAGGAAAATAGTGCAGTACGAGCAATTGTCTTCACCGGGCAAGGTGACATTGCCTTTTGCGCAGGCGCGAATATCCCGGAGCTTCAAGAGCGCACTCTTCAATCGGAGATGGGAAAAGCAGCCACTCTGAGAAAAGAGTTGCCAACAACTGTTGAGCGTCTCGCCAAACCAACAGTGGCCGCAATAAATGGACATTGCTACGGTGCCGGGCTTGAATTCTCTCTTGGCTGCACAATTCGAATAGCGAGCGACAAAGCCCTATTAGGTCAACCAGAAATCAAGCTAGGCCAGATACCGGGAAGCGGTGGCACACAGCGTCTCTATCGTTTTATAGGTTTGGGGTGGGCAATGCAGCTGGTCCTCACCGGGGAGCCCATCAAGGCGGAAACAGCTTATAGCATCGGGTTGGTCACGGAGGTGACAGCGCAAGACGACCTAATTGGACGCGCTAAAGAACTAGCCCGCTTGCTAGGATCGCGCGCTCCGTTGTCGTTTGTAGCCGGCCGCGATGCGATTCTGCGTTCCAGCGAGACTGATATTTTGACGGGTATAGACTTTGAGCGAAAACTGTATGCCATGCTCATGGCGACCGAGGATAGAGACGAAGGCCTAGCGGCGTATCGGGAAAAACGGAAACCCGTCTACAAGGGTTGCTGAGAAAATATGCGGCCTTATCTCACGACACCAGACCTTATAGATTCCTATCTGGAAGCTGGGCATTGGTCCCGTGAGACTATGCTCGACCGCTACCGCATCTACTCAGCTAAATATCCTAATAAAATCGCCTGCCGCGACGGCGTTGAGTCCTATACCTGGGAGGAGCTGGAGAGAACATCAAATAGTGTAGCCACCAGTTTTATTAATTTAGGTCTGAATCGCGATGCGACAGCCTTAATACAGATACCGTCAACTAGCCGCGAAATTGTACTGAGGGTAGCACTTAAAAAAGCGGGTATAATTGGTGTATTTGCTCCACTGCAGTGGAGAAAAAAAGAGCTGGACTATGTATGGCAGCGCATTAATCCTAGCCTAGTTGTAATGTCGAGCAATTTTCTAGTAGACGATACCGATAGTTGGCTAAACACTAATATAGCCGGGTTGGCCAATAGCTGCCTTCGCCTCAACATCGGGAGCACCCCAATTGAAAATTGGCTAGGCTGGAAAGATCAACTCGATTACACACCGAACGCAAACGCTCTTAAAGAATGCGCTCATAGACATTTTTGTTTTGATGAAATTTCTTTAATCACTGCATCTAGCGGTACCAGCGGCTTCGCTAAACTCTGCGAGTGGCCGGAGGGCGCTCAAATGTGCCAGAGTCGCGTACTGTGCGAAAGAATGGAGATAACCGACAACGATAATATCGGGATATTCGCCCCAACATCTGGTGCCGCTGGGCTGATGATGTGGATGGCAACATGGACTGTACCTTGCACCACCACCTTCCCAGATAACTACAAGGCGCACACGATACTTGATCTCATCGAAGAAGATAAGATTACCGCAGGAACGACCGTGCCAGTGATCCTTGTCCGCCTTACTCAAGAACCTTTAGAATCCCGTAACCTACAGTCCCTTCGTCTCATGCGGGTAGGTACCGCAGCAGCCGATATGAGTGCCGCACGTTCCTTTGAAAACCGCTCTGGCTGCCGCATGGTAATCGCTTCAGGTTCTATGGAGTGCACGGGCTTTGGGCACGTCCATATCAATGAACCTAAGTCTCTCCGGCTAGACGGATCAGTTGGCTTACCCCTGAAAGGATGCCGGCTCCAGATAGAAGACGCGCAGGGCAGGGTTTTGCCGGCGGGGGTATCAGGTTTACTTAAAGTAAGTGCCCCGTTTGCCTCTTCGGGCTACTGGAAGGATCCAGAAGCTACGTCAAAGGTGTGGTCTAATGGATGGTATTCGACAGGCGACATCGGCGTTCTAGACAAGAATGGCCGCCTGACCCTTCTTGGACGATTAAAAGACACGATCAATCGGAGTGGTCACAAAATCCTACCGGCGGAAATCGAGCAAGAGATCGCACGGGATCAAGAAATCATCGAATGTAGCGTTGTTGCCGCACCAGACGCCGAATATGGCGAAGTACCCTGGGCCTTCATACAGTTGAAACCCGGGTGCAAAATCGATGTTATCAGGCTAATCGAGAGGCTTAACAACAGCGGGCTCGCGAGTTACAAAATCCCGAAACGCTTTATCGAGGTCGCGGAATTTCCTCGCATAAGCGGAAACAAAGTTGATAAAACGGCTCTTTTAAAAATAGAGCCATCCTAACCGGACGGGAACCGATCTTAGCAATGAGTTTAAGTACACCAAATGAATGACCCCTATTTTATAAAAATCTGCCTATTCAGCTACCGGCTGAAAAGCGAAAGGCCGGTATGAGGTGGTCCTTCCTTACCCGGTGAATTCTCTGATTACCTGCAAAGCCAGAGCCTTGGCCACCCGATCACCAGCGACCTGTATCACCGGCTCATCAAGCCCGGCACCTACATAGGCATCGAGACTTTTTATACAATCTGCAACGGTTCCCGCAACGCCGAAGGCCTCAATAGCCTCGTCGGGTACGTAGGTCGCTGCTTTATCGAGATCACGTGCTGCCACTGCATCAATAATGGCGTCTTGATCGATAGAAATTCCCGAACAGGCGATGTTCTCAGCCATCAACCGATTGCGGAATAGAAAGGCTAGCTTGCGACGAACATCCTCGCGTGCCGAAATGCCATCTTCGGATACAGAAAAATGAATAAAAGCGGCAGTTCGCAAAGTAGAGATATTGCGTCCAACCTTTGCTGCACCTTCTCGAAAGTTTTTCAGACAGTTTTGGACAAAGGGCACCGAGAAACCTGCAGACATCAGCACACCGTCGGCAATCTCTCCAGCCTTAGAGGCCACCTCGCTGCCAAGCGCCGTAACATATATAGGGATAACTTGTTCCGTCTTGAAAGACATCCGCGCCCCGGCCAAGTTATACGCCTCAGTCTCACTTCGAACTGGCTCAGCCGTCCACATGGCACGGAGATCGCGGACATAATTTTCCACTAATTGCACAGCGTCTTTTGGTTCCTTGCCAGATTCTTTGAGGTCCAGCATATTGCCAATTGCGACAGACAGACCAACCCGGCCAGGGAATGCCTCCGCCATCGTCGCCAGTGACATTGCCGTTGGTGTTGGGTGAAACAGATAAGGTGTTACGGCCGCCGGGATGACTGTCGCGCCTTTAGTCCTCATAGCAAAAGCCATGCAGGAGACCAGTGATTCTCTATACCCAATATGTTCCGTCATCCAAAGCCCTGTTGCACCGGCCTCTTCAGCCAGCGCGGCGACCCGGAAGGTTTCCGGCGCTTCCTCAAATCCATCAAATCGAATGCCAATTTTTGGCATGGCCGCCTCCTGCTTAGGCCTATCTGCCTGCCGTGAATTCGCGAATTACTTCTAATGCCAATGCTTTTTCTTCTTCGGTTCCACTGACTTCAATCACCGGCTCTTCCACGCCGGCATCAATATAGGCCTGTAACTGGTCACGGCATTGGTCCGGCGTGCCAGCAACGGTGAACTGTGTCACGGCCTCAGGCGGTATCAACTTTGCGGCGTCTTCTAGTTTCCGAGCTTTAACGAGTTCAATAATGGCTTCATGATCAATTGGGATCCCGACGGAGGCAATGTTATCAGCCTGAGCCGAGTTACGGAACAGAAAGGCGATCTTGCGACGATTAGCTTCAACGGCATCGTTACCATTTTTGGAGCACGCAAAATACACAAAACCAGCCTTACGGACTTCCGATGGATGCCGGCCTGCCTTAGCGATGCCAATATCAGCAAAATCGGCACATTTTTTTATAGATGCAAGCGAAAGCCCACCAGAATACAGCACTCCGTCGGCTATTCGGCCGGCTAGTCCCAGAACTTGCGGACCCGTTGAAGCAATAAAAATCGGAATCGGTTTGGGCGGCTTGAACGCAAGACGGGCACCACGTAGCTGCCAGATCAAACCTTCTTGATCAACGGTCTCGCCATTCCAAAGGGCCCGCAGGGCCTCAACATACTCGCGAATTACCCGCACCGGCTTTTCCGGATGCGGTACACCGGATTCCCGAAGGTTCAAAAGATTGCCAACCGACACACAAATACCAACACGACCGGGGGCTGCTTCGGCCATCGTCGCAAACTGCATAGCAGTCGGCATCGGATGCCAGATATAGGGCATGACGGCGGTTGGAATCACCATGGCACGTTGCGTGTTAAGCGCAAAAGCCATGCAGGAAACGGCGGCCTCGCGATACCCTAGATGCTCCGCCATCCAGATCGTATCCGCACCAGCTTCCTCCGCCTGCGCTGATACTGAAATAGTTTCACCAACGGGATCAAACCCGTCAAACCGCATTCCAAGCCTAACCGACATCATTTTCTCTCCCTAGTCATCAAATCCGTTTTCCAGCAGATCAAGAAATTTCTCTTTCGTCACCCCGGCCAGACCCATCTTTTCCAATGTCAGCGCATCTGCGGACAAGTCGCGTCCTAACGACACCGAGGCCAGATGAATGATGTGATCAATCGTTGGGGTTGAAACTCCGGCCAGACGGCCAAGCTCGGAATAAATGATATGGCCATACGGCACGTCTTCAAGAAAATAACGATGTTCGAGCTGCTGTGGCGCCGGGATCCACTTGTCTGGCTCACTCTGATGAAATGCCTCATAGGCGATACCACTTTCGCGGGCTGCCTCAGTGGTGTAGCCCATCTGAAAGAACAGCTCTACAAAAGGCATGGTCTCGGCCCCAAGCGCATCGGCGACCGCAACGCGTTCGCAATCCACCGCGTCAATCAGTCGGCCAACGGAGGGCGTTATTCCATCATAGTAGTGTCGAAAATTCCCGCCCGTCGCCTCAACGCGCCCCGCGTTGCAAAGGAAAGCAGGCGGATGGTGAATAGCATTACCATAGGGAAAAACTGTTTCTAGGACGTTGGAAAATTTCTTCACAGCTGGATAGACCGTGCTTACAATGTCAAATTGACGCGTAGTTTCTCGCCCTGGAAAGCCGCCAAACACCATAAAATCTGAAACCCGCGAGATACGACAAGTTGTGGGACCAGTGCGGCGGCACAGATACGGTAGTGTCGCTGTTTCGCAAAAAACCGGACCCTTAATGCCATTCGCCCGCAGGATATGCGGAATCAGCATCAAGGTATGACCAGGCGAGACAAATAATGTTTGAGAATTCTTTAAATGGGGTGCAGCAGCGGAAATCCATTTCTCATGCAGATGAGCTGGACTGACAATCATCACCAACTCTGCCCCTGCCATGGCCGTTGCGGCATCAGATGTAATCACTGGTATTTTTGCTAAGCCCCTGCCAAACGGTGCTTCAAATTCGATGCCACCAATTTCTTGTAGCGGAGCCAACGCACTTTGGTCCTGGCTATAGAGGCGAATTTCAAACCCCAGCGTTGTCAGATGCGCTGCCGCGGAGGTTCCTCCGCCACCAGCGCCAAAGATTGCTATCCGTTTAACAGGGGAGGTGCCGGTCACTAAAAACCTTCCTCGACAAACTTCAGAACGCCCTTCGGGTCTAGTCCACTAAGCCCCATAGCCTCGAGAGTGAGCCCTTCCGTTCCATAGGGAATATCCATCATCTTCGATATGACGTGAATAATCCCATCAATAGTCGGCGTCTGAACACCAGCCAGACGGCCAAACTCCGCAAACGGTACCAATCCATAGCCTACATCTTCGTGGATATAGCGATGATTTAAGGAGGGCGGGCTTTTTATTTTCCAATTCGGTTCACTTTCAACGCAGGCACGCGAAATATCACCGGATACCATCGCTTCTTTTGTAGTTAAACCAGCTTGATAAAAATTCTCGAGAAAACTTGCAGCCGGCACACCCAGCGCCTTAGCCACCGCCATACGCTCGGCGTCCAGTTCAGCAATTACCCGTCCTATAGCAGGAGTAATGCCTTCGCGGTAAAAAAGAAAATCGCCACCAGTATTTTCTATCCAGCCTGCATTCATCAACATCCCCGGGGCATGAAACACAGCATTAATATTTGTCAGAGCAGTTTCCAAGACGCTGCTAACCGCTGTGATTTCCGGATACAAAGGCTTTATAAAATTAAACATTTGACTGGCGTACTTGCCAGGAAAGGCTGCAAATTTTAATTCTTTGGTGCAAGAAAAAATATCAACTTCAGCAGGCCCTGTTTTACGGGCGATATACGTCAACGTAACAGTTTCGCATGTCTTTACAGGGTCAACATAGCCGCAACGACGCAGTTCACGCACGAAATGCAAAGCGCCGCCAGTATGGCCGGGGTTTAAAAAAATTGGAATATCTGGTGTTAGGAGCGGCGCCAGCGCTTGGGCGTAGAAACCATGCGCCACTGATGGCACCACTAGCATAATAATTTCGGCACCGGAAACGGCAGCTTCAACATCAGTGGTCAGCAAGCGAGCCGGGAATAACCCTTCCTGAACGCCTGTGGCCTTTATCCCACCTTGTTTCTTCAAAGGGGAAAGGGTCTCCTCTCGGCGCGCATGCAAGCGAACTTCAAAGCCGCGTGCGGTTAGATCCGCTGCTGCCGCGCAGCCACCGTGGCCGGCCCCTAATACTGCAATACTTTTAACCATCATTCTCCCATAGGTCTTCTTTTCCTTGCCCCGTTAACGCAGTATAATCGATTATATAACTCACTTCATCCGCATCAGGACAGCCTCATTGGGCGCAAAAACGATTTCGACTGACTATCTACTAAATGCTTCGCTCTCAGAATTGCTTGCGCGGGCAGCCAGACTGCGTGACTTAGGCCACACAGACCGCCTGTCCTATTCACGCAAGGTTTTTATTCCACTGACGCGCTTATGCCGTGATAGTTGCAGCTACTGCACTTTTGCAACAACGCCAAGCCACCTTCCCAACCCTTACCTTTTACCAGACGAGGTTCTTAAAATTGCCCGCGATGGCAAAGCGGCGGATTGCAAGGAGGCGCTGTTTACCTTGGGTGACAAGCCAGAGCTGCGCTACAACGCAGCGCGCAAATTTCTATCTGAACTTGGCTACAACTCAACGATCGAATATTTAGCGGCGATGTGTCGTCTAGTTTATGAAGAAACTGGCTTGCTACCGCACGCCAATCCAGGGGCTTTGACCCTGGAAGAATTGGAAATTTTGCGTCCTGTTAACGTCTCAATGGGCATGATGCTAGAATCGACGGCACCCTGCTTGTATGAACCCGGCGGAGCACATCACGGGTCCCCCGACAAGTTACCCAAAGTGCGGCTCCATACATTGAGAGATGCAGGCATAGCTAAGGTGCCTTTCACTACGGGTATTCTGATTGGGATTGGAGAGACACGAGAACGGCGGATTAAAGACCTGCTGACGATCAATGGGCTACACGAAACGTATGGCCACATCCAAGAAGTCATTATCCAAAATTTCCGGGCCAAACCGGCCACACGCATGGCTAATGCGCCGGAACCTAATTTGAATGACCTGCTGTGGACTATAGCCTGTGCTCGCCTGATCTTCGGTGCAGACATGAATATTCAGGCTCCTCCCAACCTAAGTCCGGATATTTATCAGAGACTGGTAGAGGCCGGTTTAAATGATTGGGGCGGAATTTCCCCGGTGACACCAGATCACGTGAACCCAGAGGCATTTTGGCCCGAAATTGATACATTGGCGCAAAGATCTGCGGAAACCGGCAAGACACTGGTCGAGAGGTTAGCGGTCTATCCGTCTTATATACGCGATGCATCACACTGGATGGTGTCGGCGTTGGCGACGGCTGCTATCCGTGCCAGTGACGCGGATGGGCTTGCCCGAACCGAAAACTGGTCACCAGGTATCAATACCAGGCCACCCACTATCTCAACACGCCGGTCATCCCTAACACCCGATATCCGTCTAATTCTTGAAAAATTTTCGAGAGGAGGTGTGCCAAACGAACCTGATATCGCGCGGCTCTTTCAGGCGCGTGATATCGATTTCACCGAAGTTTGCAGGACAGCCGACGCCCTCCGACGGGAGAGTAATGGCGACGAAGTTACCTATGTCGTTAATCGCAATATTAACTATACTAATATCTGCACTTATCGCTGTACGTTCTGCGCCTTTTCAAAGGGCAGCACCGCTAAAGGCCAACGCGATAAGCCTTACCGCCTAGATACGCAAGAAATTACAAGGCGCGCAGCTGAGGCTTGGCACCGCGGGGCCACCGAAGTTTGTCTCCAGGGTGGTATCCATCCCGAATTTACCGGCGACACCTATTTAGAAATTTGCGCAGCCATCAAAGATACTGTGCCCGACATACATATCCATGCCTTCTCCCCCCTTGAAATCACTCAAGGGGCCCGAACGTTAAATCTCACCATAGAAGACTTTTTATCACGTCTTAAGGATGCGGGTCTGTCAACCTTACCCGGAACCGCCGCAGAAATTCTTGATGACAACATCCGAGCGACACTATGTCCCGACAAAATAAATACAAACGAATGGTTGTCGGTTATGGAAATTGCCCACAATTTAGGCCTTCGTACAACAGCCACAATCATGTACGGCCATATGGAACAACCAATTCATTGGGCACGCCATTTGATCAGGATACGTGCGTTGCAGGAGCGTACGTGCGGGTTTACTGAATTTGTACCCCTGCCGTTTGTTCATATGGCAGCACCAATATATCTCAGGGGATTTGCGCGTCGGGGGCCGACATTTCGCGAGACGATTTTGATGCATGCAATCGCACGGATCGTCTTGCATCCGGTCATTAACAATATTCAGGCTTCCTGGGTGAAGATCGGCCAAAGAGGCATCAAGGCCTTCCTGAATGCTGGGGTCAACGATCTCGGCGGCACGTTAATGAATGAAAGCATTTCACGAGCGGCAGGCACGGTCCATGGGCAGGAATGGAATCCGCAAGAAATAGAGAAAATCATTAGAAATGCTGGGCGGTGCCCCTCCCAACGGACGACACTTTATAAAAAAGTTACATCAGAGCGTGAGAGGGTATCCTATAATGCAAGACCGCTTGTGACGATTGCCTGAGGAGGAAATTAATGACTGACACTAAACCCCTCATCGCTGTAATCGGCGGTACTGGGAGCCAAGGCTCAGGACTGGCGATGCGATGGGCCAAAGCCGGATATCCTGTGATAATCGGATCTCGGGATAGCGACAAGGCTAAGCAGTCCGCCATCGAAATTACTGCTATAGCTCCGAGCAATAATAAGTGGGGAAATGTCCGTGGTACGGACAATCTTTCTGCCGCGATGGAGTGTGAAATTGCTGTTTTAGCAGTTCCTCACGC
>Ga0310344_10004594_pt1 | contig 10259 bp, 8 predicted proteins | sample HC15DNA20200_MG_FD_203801 | JGI IMG/M metagenome (GOLD analysis project Ga0310344, IMG submission 203801) | Marine microbial communities from station ALOHA, North Pacific Subtropical Gyre - HC15-DNA-20-200_MG | ecosystem: Environmental > Aquatic > Marine > Oceanic | place: Pacific Ocean: North... | reverse complement strand
CCATCGCTAGGACTGGCGACAAAGGCCAGACGACCATCGGGAGTCGCCGTCACCTCGTGCGGATCGCGACCCGTTGGCACCCTCCCGAGCACGGTGCCGTTGGCAGGATCCACGATCGCTAGAGCACTGGCATCCCTTAGGAGTACAAGTAAACGCTCGGAGGAGGACTCCTGAGCGCTTAGACCGCCACTGGCACCCGTGAGAACCGCCAGGGCAACAAGCGGTACTACCCACCGTCGTGAGTTATGCGTCAGTTTCATCTCGCGCCTCCTAATACCGATTGGCATCATAATATGTTAAATAATTGATAGGATTGTAGTTATACTATTTCGGTCCGCTTTTCAGGGTACAATACTCGGTGTGTCCGCTCCATTGAGTCTACGGCATTTTGTTTAGTGTCCATACTCTCTTTTAAGCGGTTCTGTTTAATTTAAAGGAGATATCGTGGGTAGAAAACTCTATGTCGGCAATTTGCCGTACTCAGCATCTGAACAAGATCTTTTTGATAAATTTGGCGCAAGCGGGACAGTCGAGTCCGCAAAACTGATTACCGATCGCGACACGGGTCGCAGCAAAGGTTTTGGTTTCGTGGAAATGTCGACTGACGCTGAAGCGCGGGCTGCGATTGATAGCCTTAACGGTACTGACTACGACGGTCGGCCAATGAAGGTTAATGAAGCCAAGCCTCAGGAGAAAAGGTCCGGAGGTGGCGGTCGCGGCGGATACGGCGGCGGCGGCGGCGGCGGTCGCTGGTAGGCTTAACCTCTTTCCATTTTGCGTGGTCCTCTTGAGTTAAGAGGGCCACGTGAATTGGCAGGTCTTTTTCACCTCACTACAATTTCCCGTACTCAGCCACCATATAAACCGGTAGAAACCACGCCAGGGGCAATTTCGTTCAGCCCAACGGTTATCGGCAAAAATCAATCCAACGTCATGACAGCTACTGTGCGGTGCACTCGTAGGGTCGGACTAGGTCGCCAGGCACCCATACCCAGGATCTAGTGCGCGTGAAAGGCTCCGTGAACAGCCACGGGTCGGTCAATACCTGCGAATATTCTAGGCGACTACCGTCCTCGTTGAGACGGAAGCGCTCAACCACTTCCATGGCCTCACTCTGCATCAAACCGTCCTGACCGAAATTACGCCAATCGATTCCAGTGGTGGTGACCAATAAAGTGTCTTCGTCCCAACGACCAAACGAGTGACCGAGTAACGTTGGCTCCGCCAGTTGCTCGGGCGGATCCTGCATAGAGATCACCCGCACGGTATCGTACTCCTCGATACGGATCAGGATCTCGTCGCCGCGGTCCACGAGCTCCATCGGATTGGGTTGCCCCATAATCGTAGGCATCCCCTTTGGCGAACATCCCGGAAAAGGATTGTCCTCCGAAAAAGGATCCCACTGCTCGCGCACAGCCCGTGCTTGCTCGGTCACCAGAGTTTCAGGCCGATCTGTAAAACCTTGTCCTTCGGTACTCCAAACACGAAACACTCCTAGCGAACGATCGGAGCCGCGTTGGCCCGGCGTGATGTCCAGACCGGTGCCTATCGTGTTATTCGTCCAGTGCGGATTCGGCGTGTCTAACAGCACTTCACGGCCGTCAGGAAGGAGAAGATTGGTAGCGTACATTTCGCCAGCGTAGCGTCGCGATGGGAAGCCATACGCACTGACCGCCGATCCAATCTCCAGGACCTCCGGCGACAAGCCGACACGCGACAGACGCGTGGCGGGAATAGCCTCGACGCCCATCAATAGTTCGACACCGTCCACGACAGTCCTCATCGTGAAGTGCATATGTGGGTTCTGCCAACGAACCTCGACAATCTCACCGTCGACCTCCACGGGTTGACTCATATCGAAAGTTACTCCGACGGAATGGTGTGCTAACGCCACGGCAGGTAACGCCGACAAAATCACCGCAGTGCGCACTAAAGAACGTCTATCCTTTCGTGTCACGACTCCCCCCTAACCTTGCCATCGAATTGCTAGACCTTATCTGGTGCTGCTTTCTCTCTCGACCCTCGTTTACAGATCTAAAGTCAACTATTAGATGTTTTTTTTGACTTTCGCATTTTGCTTCTGATTCTGCAGCCGTTTGCTAATCTGTGCGAACGCTATCGCTCATGGCCCCTTAAAAAAGGGGCCAAGAATAGACCCTATGAGCGGGAGAGCATCAGCACCTACTCCTTTGCACAAAAACCTACTGCAGGGAATCAATACAACTATTTAGACTATCGTGGACTCGACCGACTGGATCTGAGTTTTCAAGGAGTTCAAATACTGAATAGGGAGATATTCCGTCGTTATCTCTAGAAGCACAGGCAAATGCTCTGCCATTTCTAATCGTTACATTCTCCAAACTATTCTCACAGTCACGAATGTCATTAGTAATCAACCCCAACTGATCGAAATCAACAAAAGTACTGCCCCCCAAGAAACTATTCTCAACATTCCAAAGAAAAACATCATACGGACTTATCCCATCTGCATCCCTTGAAGCACAAAAATATTGTTCGCCATCCGCCGCTTCAATAGGTTCAGAAAGAGCTGACTCACATGCGCGCATAGTGGAAAAAACAGCATCAGAAATATTCAAGTCAAAGGTATCTAGTTCCATTGCAAATGCGAAAGGCGCGATACCATCACTATCTCTTGAGGTACAAACCCATTCACCTGACTCACTACGAGCAGTCACTGGGTTATCAGATTCTGCTTGAGAGGCTTGAACGGTACCCTCTTTGGTCTTCTCAAGGTCGTCGGCCGCTTGAACGGCATTCGATGCACCGGGTAGTGAACCAATACAACCATTTAGACTATCGTAGACTTGACCTACTGAATCAGGGTTTTCAATGAGCTCAAATAGTGAATAAGGAGATATTCCGTCGTTATCTCTAGAAGCACAGGCGAATGCTCTGCCATTTCTAACCGTTACATTCTCCACACTATTCTCACATTCACGAATGCTGCCAGTAATCAACCCCAACTGATCGAAGTCAACAAAAGTACTGCCCCCCAAGAAACTATTCTCAACATCCCAAAGAAAAACATCATACGGACTTATCCCATCTGCATCCCTCGAAGCACAAAAATATTGTTCGCCATCCGCCGCCTCAATAGGTTCAGAAAGAGCCGCCTCACATTCACGCATAGTGGAAAATACAGCATCATCATAAATATCTACTTCAAAAGTATCTTGCTCAATTGCAAATGCGAAAGGCGCGATACCATCACTGTCTCTTGACGTACAAACCCATTCACCTGATTCACTACGTAGAACAGCTCCCTCTTGAGCGTTTGCTGCGGTAGCGACAAGAGAAATCAATAGTGAACTCACACACAAATGGTTACAAAGCTTTACTCTTGACACACTAATATCCTCATAAAACCACTTTATTCTGCAACTCATTTTCATTTCTTAAATTCCCCGGTATTAAGGTGAGAGGTCGGAGGTGAGGTTGCCCGAATCGGTTCTTACCGGATACAGATCAGCTTCCTCTGCAGGTTAAAAACAAGCTAACAGGTGTTTTTTATAGCCCTTTCTACAGAGAGAGGCAAACTCGGCGACACCCAAGGTCTTTAGCCAGTGTAATGCAGCAGTATCTGCTTCACATCTCCCTCAAAGAAGAGGGTTAGGCCGGATGCCTAGGCTACCCCACCTCACCCAAAAAAGACGCTTTTTCGACCACTTAGGACCTTGGCCCATCAGGGCATTCATTGGATAATGAGTCGGGCTATTAGCACTCAGATGCTGCCAAACGCTGCTTAAGTTGAACATTAGGGCTTGGAGGGATGACCATTATGATTTCTAAACTCTATTTACCTCTTTTGGGAACTGCCTGCTTTTTGTTCGGTTCCAATGCTCCCGCACAAGCTCCTAATTTCGGCGATGACTCAAGTCAGTGGTCGCTAGATGGGGAATGTGACGATCCCCGTTTCCAAGGGTCTGGTATGGCCTCAACGTTGATTGATGCTGATCGCTTTAGCGATGCTACCGACTGTCGACTACTTTTCAATCAAGGTCGGATTACGATGATTGGCAGTGGCGGAAATGTGAATTTTGGCGATGACTCGAGTCAGTGGTCGCTAGATGGGGAATGTGACGATCCCCGTTTCCAAGGGACCGGTATGGCCTCAACGCTGGTCGATGCTGATCGTTTTAGCGATGCTACCGATTGTCGGGATCTCTTCAACCTAGGACGGATTACCCTCGTGAGCACCGGACCCGTTGAATTTGGGGATAACTCAAGTCAGTGGTCCGAAGATGGGGAGTGTGACGATCCCCGTTTCCAAGGAAACGGTATGGCCGCAACCCTAGTTGATGGAGATCGTCTTAGGGATGCTACCGATTGTCGGGATCTCTTCAACCTAGGACGGATTACCCTGCGTCCAGGTGAGAGGTGAGTTTTCGTCTAATCTGTTTTTATCGGATGCGGATCACCCCACCGTCAGGACCCCGCTGGTAGCGAACCCGGTTACCGTATTCGTCCAGAAATCCAAGTGACTGCTGAAACAGCGCCGGCGACGGGGAAGTCGCTGGCACCGTCGCCTCGAGAACATAGAGACGGCGCGCAGGGTTGTGGAGATAAATTCCGGCGAAAGTCCGGGTGCCGTCAGGGTTAGTCAGCTGCAACTGTTGGCCCTCGACTCGTTCAATGTGACCCCAGCCGTCATAGGTCACCTCACTACCTCTTTGGCGAAACTCCCTCGCCGCACGGATCACTGACGCGCGTTGATCGTTTATATACGTATTAGCTGCACTGGCGGCTTCATACTTTTCCATTTCGGCGTGGATTCTCTGTGCGTCGGTGAAATCGACCACAGTTACGGAATATTGGTTGGCGCCGTCCAACACGGTGTAACGCCGGGCTGGAAAAAGAGCATCGAATTCCGATTCATAGGTGAACTCCTCCATTTCCGGCTCACTGGGAAGATTCACGGTGAATCGATCGATCCGGTTACTGTACTGGAACCAGCCTTGGCCCAGAGCGTACATGGGAACCAGCAGGACGATAATTGCTGAGATTAGTTTCACAGGACTCATATTCCTCTCCCTACATAGCCCACACCAGCGAAACTGGTGCAATCCCTTCCTAGCAGCGCTCCCCAAAAGCTTCTAGTACCGTTTTGATTGGCCCTCAAAAGGGAGCTTTATAGACCTTTCTTTATACGGGTTCAAATTCACTGGGAACTACTTTTTTCAAAATGGTGGTTAGGCCAAGAACGAATTAGGCCTCCCAAAGAATTCTCGTCCCCAACCTATGTGTTCTGTTGTCGTATTCCCATATAATCGAACCGTTGCCGAGGAGGGTCACTCATGGCTTTCCCACTGACGATAAATGGGATTCAGTACGTCGTCGACGTAGAACCAGAGACCCCACTACTCTGGGCGATTCGCGACACGCTCGATCTGACAGGCACGAAGTACGGGTGCGGAATCGGGCAATGCGGGGCGTGCACGGTACACGTGAACGGCCAAGCAATTCGTTCGTGCTCCATTCCGGTCAGTGCCGCCGTTGGCGCCACGATCACAACGATTGAAGGACTGTCGGCCGATGGTACCCACCCGGTGCAACTGGCGTGGAAGGAGCTTGACGCACCGCAATGCGGCTATTGTCAGTCGGGGATGATCATGTCCGCCGTAGCGCTTCTGCAACGCACGCCTGCTCCCACGGACGACGAGATCGATAACGGTGTGACCAACGCGTGCCGATGCGGCACTTATCATCGTGTACGCCACGCAATTCATCGAGCTGCGGCGTTGATGTCCACCCCACCAGCAGACTCTGGGGGGAGCAGCGATGACGTCTAAACAAACCGTCTCCGACGCAATGACGGCGCAGATCGAGACAGCAGGGATGGATCGTCGTGAATTCTTCATCACAACGGCCGCAGTTAGCGGCGCGCTAGTGGTTGGCTGCGGTTGGCCGCGCCGGGGCGATGCAGTGGGAGTTACAACACCTGCCGCACCCTGGTACAGAGAGTCTACAATCCCTGAAATCAATGCATGGATCGTCATCGCCCCTGACGACACCGTAACGATTCGGATCAGTCAGACCGAGCTCGGTCAGGGCGTCTGGACCGCCTGCGCCATGATGATTTCCGAAGAACTTCAATGCGACTGGAATAAAGTGCGCGGCGAGTACGCATCCGCGAATCGAGATGCGAGAGAAGAAGCCCCAGCCTGGACCCTCAAGAACCCGGCAGGCCCAGAACCGTCTCCGACCGACCCGCGCGCTGGAGGTGGAGAAGGCGATTTGCCAGCCACCAACGAAAGGGTCAGCTGGACAGGCGTCTATCGGCGAATGACGACGAACCGGAGCGCATCAGTCAAGGCCAATCTGTACTTCTACCAGCTGGCCGGTGCGGAGGCGCGCGAACGCTTACTGCTCGCCGCGGCGGAACGATGGGAGGTTCCCACATCGGAGCTCACCGGAAAAGACAGCATCATCACCCATGCAGCTACCGGAAGAACCGTTCGATATGGCGAGGTCGCAACGCGAGCGGCTACGCTAGAGCACCCGAATCCGGAGACGATCACGATCAAGAGCGCTCACGAGTTCACGCTGATGGGTACCGAGCGAAAAAACCTAGACGTGCCATTGAAGGTCACCGGTGAGGCTGTCTACGCCATCGACGTGAAGGTTCCAGGGACGCTGCACGCGTGCGCCAAAGCGTGTCCCGTGTGGGGCGGTGACGTCAAAAGCTACGATTTCGATGCCATCAGGGAAATGCCTGGTGTGCATTCCGTTGTGCAGTTTCCTAGACCTGACCCAGGATTGATTCGTGGCCGTCACTTCAGCGGCGGTGTTGCGGTGATTGCCGATTCGTGGTGGCGCGCAAAGACCGCGCTCGATGCGTTGCCCTTAGAGTGGGAATACCCGCCCTATACGCACCTGAATACCGAAAATATGCAGCAGGCACTCGTCGAAGCGATTGATGAACCCGGGCAACTGATTTACCAACAGGGAAATCTTGAGAACTCGATGGCCCAAGCCGCCAGCGTAGTTGAAGCCAATTATGACGTGCCGTATCTGGCCCGTGCGAGGATGGAACCTGGCAACGCCACTGTGCTAGTCACCGACGATCGCGTAGACATATGGATTGGTGACCAGAGTCCGCAGGAGACGCGCTTCAGCGCGTCACAAATCACTGGAATCCCTCAGGAGCAGGTGCACATCCATAGCTCACACCTCGGAGGCGGTTACGGCAGATACGGCAACGGGCCGCAGGCGGAGCATGCCGTAATGGTGGCCAAGGCACTCAAAGGACAACCGGTCAAGACGCAGTGGACCCGAGAAGAAGATTGGTCAGTCGGAACGACATACCGTGCGATGGGAGTAGCGCGTCTGCACGCCGGTTTGGATGAAGACGGCTATCCGATTGCTATGGACATACGGGCCGCCGCCGATCAAACCGCATCTTCACCCCACCGCAGCCTAGTGCCACCGGGCTATTTTTTCCCCAACCTTCGCGTGACCAATCATTTCGCTGACTTCCACGTGCCCTGCGGCACACGACGAGCCACGGGCAGCCCGTCCAACGTATTCTTCGTCGAGAGCTTCATCGAAGAACTGGCTCACGCTGCAGGCAAGGATTCGTACGAGTACCGTCGCGAGTTGATCTCACGTAATGACTTTCTCTTCAAAGAAGACTGGTTGCGGGCGCTCGACATAGTCGCAGAGATGTCTGGATGGGGTACGCCGCTACCCGAAGGGTGGGCCCGAGGCATCGCCATCGACGATCGGCGCTACGATCGGGAGAAACCCGATGTGTGCACAATCGCCGCCATGGTATGCACCGTGTCAGTCAGCAAGGCAGGTGTTGTACGTTTAGAGCGCGTTGACGTGGCGTTCGACGAGGGCTTTGGCTTTGTTAACCCCTTGTCCGTGAGAAAACAGATTGAGGGACAAGTGGCGTGGGGTTGGAACGACGTCATGCATCAGGGGTTTACGGTTCGGGGTGGGCGCATGGAACAAAATAACTTCCATGACTTCCCGGTCTCTCGCATGAGCGAATACCCTCGTGAGGTAAACATCCGTTTCTTCAAGACCAATCATTGGCTGGAAGGCGTGGGAGAAGAGGCAATGGCGCAGATCCCGCCGGCTATCGTTAACGCTATATTCCACGCCACCGGGAAACGAGTCCGAAGCCTGCCGCTGCGAAAACACGATCTTAGTTGGACATAAAAAGATATCAGCTTTTTAAGGAAGTACGTTTATTCTAATCTCAGGATAAGCACAAACATCTGATCCCTTAAGAACACCACCTCGACTAAACATGATCGGTGGATCGCAAATATCCCACTTTAAAAGATGAGTTCCAAAAGCCCCTTCCTGGGCCATAACCTGGTCTCGATGATTGTTGGCAATCGCCAAAGCCGCTCGTGTTAAAAGACTGGTTTCGCCTACCTGTGCTCCAATAATAAGTTTAATTCCCAGTTCTCTAGCCCTCTCTGCAATCGCAAGGGAACGAACGATTCCACCCATCTTGGAGACGCGAAGATTGATTATCCAATTTTTGGCGTCCTCTTCGATGGAGTCGAAGTCGCCCATTTTAGAAAAACTTTCATCTAGAACTATTGGGGTCCCGAGAACCAAGCGTACCTTTCGAAGACTATCGTACGACCTTGCCGCTAACGGTTCCTCCAACGCGAACATCGGATAATCCATTTCCGTAAGATAGGTTATAGCTTTATCCGGACCATTCCAAAGGTTGTTAGCGTCGAATCGCACTCGAATTCCATTTTCTCCACACTTTTTTAATGACGAAATATTTTTATGATCGATCTCCGGTTTACCAAAGACCTTCACTTTAAAGTCTTCAAATCCAAAGCCTAGGTATTGGCCGAGCTGCTTCCGGAATTTTTCTGAGTTACTGAATCCCATTACGCCCGTGTATCGAAATTCACCAGACAATTCTTCAGTACCTAAAAGAGTCTCTAGACTCTGATCGTTTTCTGCAGCCATCGCGTATAAGAGCGCAAGTTCGACAGAACAAAACGCAGCGGGATTTTGATCGATAAGCTTTTCATTAGACGCGGCCCAGGCCTTTATATCCCCAATACAACCAATTTCGTAAAAATCGGAGATATATTTATTGAAAAAATCATGAGCGCTATTCAAAGTTTCCCCTGTCACGTATTGTCGAGGACATCCCTCCCCGACACCTTTGACGCCACTTTCGGTCTCGGCAGTTACTAAAATGGTTTCAGACGTGTCACGTTCCGCAGACGAATGCTGGAATATCGTCTTGAAGGGGATTTCCAAACTCTCGATGGAAAGGTTACGGAGTCGAATCACATTTCTCCAAGATATATGGGCTGAAGTCGAATAAGCAGTCCCCACGGTACTGCAGGTAGGAGACCTTCAATTGCCCCTCTCGTTGACCGCTTTCAATCATATTTTGTTTATAAGCGTCAGCTGTCCCATCGCGCACAAACAGAATCCGTACAGGCTTCAATCGCTTACTTTTTAATTTCTCAAAAAACTCGATGTTAATTTCTCCAAGAAATTGGTCAAGGTTGGAAGCATCGAAAGAAGGATGTTGAATGTAGAGCACATATTCGAGACTCTCGACATCCCCGAGCATCATGAAAAATTGGAGCTCAACATTCTGGGCTTTTTCTAACCGCGATATCGCCTGAATGAGCTGACTTTCGTACAGTTTCTCTCCGGTCAAATTCGTAATGCCTTTTCCCTTCTGCACGAACCGAATCGTTGGTGTCTCATTAAAACGGCCGGTAACTTCGATAATGTCATCTATATCGTAGCGATAAAGCCCACCTTGGGTTGTCGTAAACACGTAATACTGCTCGCCCTCCTCTATCTCATCTAGACTGAGAAAAACCGGTTCTCCCGCTTCCCAAAGACTTTTCTCAACAAACTCGAAGAAGTTCTCATGCAATGTGGGAATTTGTTTGTTAGCAATAGGATCGATCGTTATTCCGCCCCTAAATTCACTGGACAAATACCCCATCTCGACAATTTTTGTTACCTCAGAAAGTCTCTTTTTAAGGGCAGGAATGAGAACGCCACAACTCCCGCTGGTCCAGATTGTTACGGCCTTTAGATTCGGCCAGATATCTTCAAACAGCAACACGCCTTTTTGATCAAGAAGATTTCGCAAATCCCTCCCTCTCTTAGGACGATCGGAATCGATCTCGCGTAGAAGCTCATCGGATCGAAGATTCATGATCTCGTCGATTTTTAAAAGTGTTGACGGATTCGCCGTAGCAATCATGGAGATATTTTCTTCAGCG
>Ga0310344_10004593_pt1 | contig 10260 bp, 10 predicted proteins | sample HC15DNA20200_MG_FD_203801 | JGI IMG/M metagenome (GOLD analysis project Ga0310344, IMG submission 203801) | Marine microbial communities from station ALOHA, North Pacific Subtropical Gyre - HC15-DNA-20-200_MG | ecosystem: Environmental > Aquatic > Marine > Oceanic | place: Pacific Ocean: North... | reverse complement strand
ACCTCCACGCGTTGCACGCTCACCCGCTTCACTTGAGTGTAAACATTGGAAGACTGTTGAGTTGCCCGATGTTAGTGGAGATCGTGGACATTTTATCGTTATCGGTCAGGTCGTTGGCATTTTTATTGATGATAACGTAATAAAAGATGGAATAGTCGACACTGCTTCTATGAGACCCTTGGCGCGCATGGGTTATATGGATTATGCAGTAGTGACGCGAGAAACTACTTTTACCCTTCAGCGTCCACAAGTAGAAGATGATGGAACTGTTACAATCCCTGAAGGGGATTGGGACGGTATCTATCGCTAGAAAGACTCTCGAACTAACCTTTTGGATAATTTCTTTCCGCTTCTTCTGCTTTTGCGGCTGTTTTATGATCTTCATTTAGATCTCCACTTCCTGAAGGACTTTTTACTGTGAAAAAAGTAGCAGGTCCTTCGACTGCACGACTTCTGTGAGGCACTCCTCTAGGAATGTGGATCATGTCTCCTTTTTGTACTATTTTTTCTTCATCCCCTAAGACATAGTGAAGTTTTCCTTCTAAAACCAAAGTAAATTGTTCTTCATTTGGCTGCTCATGTAATGGAGGTCCAATTCCTTCTGGTTTAGTAACTAGACCTGCTTTCATGAATTCTCCTGGAACTCCTCTTTGAATTGAGCCAGAAGGTGATATTTTTTCATCCATAGCGTTTTTTTTGTAGAAAGGCATTTTTTCTCCTGATTTATCTGTAACCACCGCCACCATTCACTAGTATGGTGTCAGCAGTCATAAAGTTACATTTTCCTGAAAATATAAATAAGACAAGTTCTCCAATTTCTTCTGGTTTTCCATACCTTCCCATAGGAACCCAGCTTTCTAGTTCTGTTCTAATTTCTTCGCTCGCAGTTTTTTGAAAAGGAGTATCAATGGGGCCTGGAGAAATAGAAATACATCTAATCCCTTGATCTGCAAATTCACGAGCTACTCCCTTTGTCATCGTTACCACGGCACCTTTGGAAGCTCCATAATTTATAGCAATTTTAGGTGATCCATTTAAATGAGCCATGCTTGCCATATTTACTATGACACCACTTTGTTTTTTTAACATTTCGGGGATCACGGATTGCATTGTATAAAATGTGCCTTTTACATTTAAGTCGAAAGTTTTATCCCATAGATCATCACTGATCTCAAGGAAGGGTAATCTTTCAAGGATCGAACCAGCAGAATTAAATAAGAAATCAACTCCTCCATATTTTGTTACTACTTCTGTAACCATATGATTAATTGCATTCCTTGAGGTTACATCCACACTAAATGCATGAGATTTCCCCCCAGATTTGTTAATTTCATGAGAAATCTTTTGGGCACTCTCTTCGTTAATATCAGTACAAATTACAGTTGCTTGCTCTCGTGCTAAAATCTTGGCGGTAGCTTTTCCTATTCCGCTTGCTGAGCCTGTAATGATGGCAGTTTTATTTTTTAATAAATTATTTCCATTTGTCATTAGAAACCTCTTTGCAAAAGAAAATTTATTCAAAATCGATATTTACACCTTCCAGATTTAGAACGTTAGGTGGACCATCTAGCAAATCAGCAATTTTTTCTTTAAAATTCTTATAATGTGCAGTTTCTCTATGTAAATCTAAATCGTTTTCAGATCTCCAACATTCGATGAAGTGAAACCCATCAGAGTTTTTTAAAAGGCTATAGAAAACACATCCTGGTTCTGAACGAGAAGGTTCACACATATTTCTAAGAACTGTTTCCATTTCTGAACTCATTCCTTGTTTTGGGGTAAGCGATGCTACTAGATAGACTTTGCTCATGAATTTTCCTCTTATTTTTAATAAATTATAAATATTAGTGATAATTTTAATACTTTAATAAATTTTTTTGAATGACTAGATATTTTTTTATATTAAGTACTTTAAGGTATTAAATCTTGAACGATTTTTATATTTATGATTTTTCCTTTTAGTTATTTTAAATCAAAAAAATGTTGTATTCTTAAGACCTGAAATATCAGTGATATGATTATTGTCTATTTAAATCTTAATTAATGGTAAATTTTAATGAGTTTCAATATTTCATGGCCGGAAATAATGGCGTTAACGTCTTCATTTACATATTCTTTTACTTTACTTTCACTTCGTCAGGGAATTAGGAGTGCATCCCCTTTATCTGGAGCTATCGTTACAAGTTCAGTTGTTTTTCTGCTGACTGCTCTAATGTGTTTAATTAATGGCTCCTATTTACAAGTAAATATGAATGCTGTCTTATGGTTTGCTATCGCTGGTTGTGTTGGTCAAGGTCTTGGCCAGTTTCTTGCTTTTACTGGAGTAGAAAGGATGGGTGTTAGTCGAGCTTCTCCAATACAAGCATCTTCTCCAATTTGGTCGGTATTGCTCGCCGTTATTTTTCTAAGGGAGACTCCTTCTTTAGGTGTCTGGATTGGTGCATTTTGCGTTTTCTTAGGAGTTGCTTTGCTTTCAAAATCTACGGAAGATGATTCTTCCTCGGGTTGGAGTTGGTTCAGGGGAGCTCTGGTTTTCCCTATTCTTGCTTCATTTTGTTTTGGTATGATGCCTGTTTTAACAAAATTTGGATATTTTCATACACCGACTCCTCTTTTGGCTATAAATATTGCTTTTGGTTCGGCAAGCTTACTTCTTATTTCTCTTTATTTAACTTTTCGGTCTAAATATCAGTTTCATATTGATAAAAGAGCAGTAGGGTGGTTTTCTTTAGCCGCAATTACTACTGGGTTATCTTCATTAACATTTTGGACTTCCTTAACTCTAGGGGACGTTTCAGTTTTAATGCCGTTAAGTAGACTGGCACCTTTGTGGATTCTTTTATGGAGTTATCTATTTTTAAAACATCTTGAAAAAATTACTTTTAGAATTGTAATAGGTGCATTCTTGGTTGTTTCAGGTGGATTTTTTATTCTTTCTTTTAAATAAGAGTTTTCTAAAGTGATTGATTTTACAATTTTTCAAATTATTTCTTTATTGGTTTTTCTTGCGGCATTTTTTGGATACTTAAACGAAAAATTTTTGCATCTTCCATCTACGATTGGAATAATTTTAATAGCTCTTTTTTCTTCTTTTACAGTAATTGCAATAGATCTTCTTTTTCCTTCGCTAGATTTAGCACTTCGTTTTCGGTCCTTTATATACAAAATAGATTTTAATAAAACCTTAATGGAAGTGATGTTAGGATTGCTTCTTTTTGCTGGTGCCTTGCATGTAGATGTTGAGAACCTTATGAAAAGAGGTTGGGCTATATCATTAATGGCTACTTTCGGAATTATTTCTTCTACACTCTTTATTGGAGTAATTTTTTATTTCGTTTCTACTTTGTTTGATTTTTCAGTTCCCTTTGTCTGGTGTCTTATTTTTGGCTCTCTAATATCCCCAACTGATCCAGTAGCAGTATTGGGCATTTTTAAGACTGTAAAAATTTCTCCCACTTTAAAAGCGATGATTTCAGGAGAAAGTCTATTTAATGATGGTGTGGGTGTCGTTGTTTTTACAGTTTTAGTATTAATATTGACCGCAGGGAATATGGATTTCTCATCAAATTTGCTTGTGGGGTTTAAGTATTTTGTCAAAGAAGCATGCGGTGGGGGATTACTAGGTTTCTTGACAGGATGGATTTCATTTAGAGCCATGAAATCGATTGATGAGCATAACACGGAAGTTTTAATTACTCTTGCTCTAGTCCTCGTCACGTACTCCTTAGCTTCTTTTTTGCATGTGTCTGGACCTATAGCTGTCGTTATTGCTGGGTTATTGATAGGGAATCATGGATCAAAATTTGCCATGAGTGAAAATACTAGTGAACATGTTCAGAAATTCTGGGATTTAGTAGATGAGATTTTAAATGCAATCCTTTTTCTTTTAATAGGCTTGGAAATAATATTGTTAGATTTCAAGCTTAATGTTTTTCTTCTTTCTCTTGTTTTTATTCCTATTGTTGTTCTCTCACGTTTTTTGAGTGTAGGTGGAATAATTAAAGCTCTTTCGTTATTTAGAAGATACGAAGATGGGACAGTAACGATTTTGACTTGGGGAGGAATTAGAGGTGGAATATCAGTAGCGCTTGTACTTTCTTTGTCGGACGGGATTTATCGGGATCTTCTTCTTACTACTACGTACGTGATAGTAATCTTCTCGATTATTGTTCAGGGATTAACTATAGAGAAAGTAATTAAGAAATTTTTATAAAAACTGTGATCCCAGGTCTACCCACCTTTAAAGCTGGATAGACTCGGGCGGAGGGACCACATACTATTTTTATAAAATTGGAATTTTATTTTATACTATATCGTTCTATTTTTTGCAATATTTAATTTTTTTAGATTTTTAATTCAATAATTATTTTTAATTTAATAATTATGTAAGAGCAGTAATTTCAATTAAATGAAAGGTGAAGTTAATGGCAAATATTAATGTGGGTTTAGTAGGTCTTGGTAATATGGGTAGTGGTATAGCTCATAATTATATGAAGAAAGGAGTTTCTCTTAACGTATGGGACACAGACGAAACATTATCAAAAAGATATGCGAACAAAAAGAACGTAGAAGTAATGCATCCGTCTGTTATGTCAGAGACTTGCAATGTAGTTTTTTTTGTTGTTCCAAGTTGTGTTGAAGTAAGTACATACTTAAGGGGCAGGAACTCAATGTTAACTAGACCAAGAAAGGATTTGATTATTTATGATCTGACGAGTTCTGATCCGAAAGAATCTAGTAAATTAGCCAAGAAAGCAAAAAGAAAGGGTGTAGATTATTTGGATGCTGGGATGAGTGGTGGTGCAACTGGCGCAAAAGCGGGTACTTTAACATTGATGATTGGTGGAGATAAAAAAGCTTTTAATAAAAGTAAAAAAATACTCTCATATTTTGTCAGGAATCCTTTTTACTTAGGAAAAAGTGGTTCAGGTCATACATTAAAACTGATTCATAACATGGTTTGCCATTCAATTTTTCTCTCAACTTGTGAGGGTGGTAAAATGGCAGAAAGAGCAGGAATAAGTCTTCAAGATATGATTGATGTATTTAACGTTGCTAATGCTAGAAGTTATGCGAGTCAATTTAGATTTCCTTTACATATTCTATCGAAAAAATGGGATGCAAAATCTAGAGTTTATAATCTGCACAAAGATGTTGGGATGGCAGTTTCGTTGGGTAAAAACTTGAAAGCGCAAGTAGATTTAGGGCAGTCAACTTTAAATTTTCTTAAAAAAGCGATGAGTTTTGGAATGAAAGATACAGATTACTCCCTGCTTTATAGAGATTTCGAAGACATAAGAAAAGAAAAATAAAAAAGGGAGGCATTTTCCTTATTAATTAACTAGTATAAATTGAGTTTGTTTTATGTTATGAAATTTTTTTATAGGAAAATTTTATGAAACTTGTAGTTGGAATAACAGGAGCATCAGGTTCTGTGTATGGTGTTCGGATGATGGAGGTTCTCCATAAATCATTTTCTGAAGTGGAGACTCATCTTGTAATTTCTAAAGCTGGCTTGAGAGTAATGAAGTACGAAACGAAATATACCGATAAAGATGTGTCTAGATATGCTTCTATTACTCACCCTGACACTGATATAGGGGCTGTCCCTGCAAGTGGAAGTTCTGGGATGGATGCGATGGTGATTATTCCTTGTTCTGTAAAAACGCTTGGTCAAATTGCTTCAGGAACGGGAGATAATCTTGTTTGTCGATCTGCTGATGTTTTTTTGAAGGAAAACAAAAAATTAATCTTAGTTATTCGTGAAATGCCCTTGTCTGCAATACATCTTGAAAATATGTTGAAACTATCTAGACTTGGTGTATCGATAATTCCTGCATCCCCGGGTTTTTATCATGAACCGAAAGATATAGATGACCTTGTGAATCATGTAGTTGGAAAGGCTTTAGATTCTCTAGGCCTAGAGCATGATATTTTCAAAAGATGGACGGGGCAGAAAAAAGAGAAATAATAGTTTCTGTTATTTTTAAATGTATTTCCTATCCACAATTTTATAGTTGATCTTCAAGTAAAGATTGTCTATGATCTCGCTTAACCGATAATTATATTTTTTGCCCTATAAATTTTTAAAGGGTGTACTACTGTTCTGAAACTCATAGGAGGAAGTATTGTGAATTTAGTAAGAAAAGTTTTTTTGCTTGTTCTAGTTACAGTGTTTGCTGTCAGTTTTAGTGCCTCAGGTGTTTTCGCTGCAAAAAGAGTGAAAACTGCTGTTGCAACAGCGGGACCAGGTGCTGCTGCATATGTTATTTGGGGTGGATTGGCTGCTTTGGTTTCTAAAGAATCCAAAACAGTGGAAATGAATAACTTGACCACTAGAGGTGCTGTGGAAGATATTCGTTTAGTAGAAACTGGAAAAGCTGAATTTGGTTTAGGTGTTGCCACTCTTCTTCGTTTAGCTTTTCAGGGTAAGAAAATGTTTAAAAAGAAATATACAAATAACTGTGGTCTTGGACCTGCAACTGCTTCTAAATTCCACATTGGGGTTAAGAAAAGTTCTGGAATCAAGACTGTTGCTGATCTAAAAGGTAAAAGAGTTAGTTATGCTAAAAAAGGTAGTAGTACTCATTTTATGACAAGAACTATTATTAAATTAGCAGGACTTAAAGGAAAAGTTAGAGAAGAGAATCTGAACTGGAACGTAGCAGCGGATGCTGTTAAAGATAATCGTTTGGATGCATTTACAATTCCAAACCCAGTTCCTTCACCTGCATTTGTGAAATTCTCAACTGCGCAACCTATTACATTGCTTCCAGTAGATGGAAATATTTTAAAGCAGATGTTGAAAATGAATCCTGCATATTTCCCAATTACTATTGAAGGTGGTGTTTACGACGGTGTAGACAAACCAGTTCCAACTATTGGTTACACAGCATGGACAATCGTAGGTTGTAATGTTCCTAATGATGTTGTTTATGAAGTAACACGTTTAAACTATTCCAAAGCAGGTATGGACTTCTTATTAAAGGTTCATAAAGGTTGGAATACTGGATTCTCAATCATGCCTGCATTAGATCAAATGGCTGCAATTAACATGAAGATCCATCCAGGTGCTGCTCGATATTGGAAAGAAAAAGGTCATAAAATTCCTGCATCAATCCAATAAATTTTTTTCAAATTCCTCCCAGGTTCTACCTGGGAGGAATTATTTTTTTATCCTAATTTAAGAAATTGATTACTTCCGCCAAGTTTTTCAATATCTTTAGTGAGTAAATTAATGTCACAGGTTAGTGCGTTTTTTGAAAAAGTAAGGGGTGTTCTAGGTGCTGGTTTACCTGAGACTAGAAATCTAACAGGTTCATATCTTTGGATGTTTAGAGTTTTGGGTTTTATTTTTGCCGTTTATTTTCTGTTTGGTGCCGTAAATGGAAGTTATACATTCTTTGGGCCTAGATCATGGACTGGACTGCAGGATTTAAGAACACTAGAGTTTCCATATTTAATTGAAGTAGGAATGTATGATTTTAGTAAGAATTTATATGGCGAACAGTTTATGCTTCCTCTCTTTATCTTTTTTACTTGTGCTCTGACTTATTTGATTTATCCAGCAAGAAAAAATTCCCCAAAAGATAGACCTTCTTCGATTGACCTAGTTCTGATTGTTTTGTCTTTTCTTGTTTTGTGCGATTTTATGTATTTCTATGAACCAAGAGGGGATAGAGCAGGAATCGTGGTAGATACTGGATTCTGGGGTAATGATGTGATGTTTGGATTTGTTGCTGCTGTTCTTGTATGGGAGTGTTGTAGACGTGTGCTTGGAATGGTTCTTCCTTCCGTAGCTTTTGTCTTTTTGTTTTATGATTGGGCTGGCAACTGGTTTCCAGGAATTATTGCGCATAAGGGGAATGATTTCGGATATGTAATGAGTTATTTGTATAGTCAGGAGGGTATCTATGGAATTATTACCAGGGTGTATGCTCAAGTTGTCTTTATCTTCATGATTTTTGGAGCTCTTTTAGAAGCTACCCGAGTTGGAGATGTTTTTGTAAATCTTTCTTTCGCTTTAGTGGGACGTTTTAAAGGTGGTGCTGCAAAAGCTTCTGTTGTTTCTAGCGGTCTCGTTGGTTCAATAGTAGGAAGTGGTGCAGCAAATATAGTTATAACCGGAACCTTTACAATTCCCCTCATGAAAAAAGGTGGATTTAGACCAACATTTGCAGCAGCAACCGAAGCGGTTTCAAGTATTGGGGGACATTTAATGCCACCAATTATGGCATCAACTGCTTTTATCTTAGCTGCTATGACTGAGACTCCATATTGGAAGGTTGCACTAATCAGCCTTGTTCCTGCACTATTGTATTATCTTTCTGTTTTCATGTCGGTACATTTTTATGCTACCAGACACGGATTGCGTGGTCTTACTAAAGATGAACTTCCAGATTTCTGGAAAATAATGAGAGAAGATGGAATTCTTTTAGCTCCAGTGGGTTTACTTATTTTTCTTCTGATTTTGCAGTTTTCTCCTTTTTTTGCTGGGTTTTGGGCAATCGTTGCTGCGATAGTCTTTGCGACCATTAGAGAGAAATGTTGGTACCTTTTGGGAGTTGAAGCTCTCGTGTTTATTGCCAGCCTTATAAAGGGTGGGGACATGTTGTATTTGTATACTATTATTGGATGTCTTCTTGCTTGGAGACAAGAGCAATCAAAAGAAATTATGATTCGAATTGCAAATGCATTTGTGCAAGGTTCAAAAAATTCTCTAATAATTGGAGCAACAGCAGGAGTTATGGGTTTAGTTTTGACAGGAGTGACACATCCTGACCTAGCGCAAAAAATGACATTGATAATTTTATCCTATTCTTACGATATGATTTGGCTTGCCGTTATTCTTGTTGCTCTTGCTAGTTATATCCTTGGGATGGGAATGACAATTACAGCAAGTTATATTCTGATTATCATTCTAGCAGGACCTGCATTACAAGATCTAGGTCTTAAGATGTTGACTTCTCATATGATTGTTTTATGGCTTAGTCAAGATGCGGCGTTGACTCCACCATTTGCGTTAGGTGCATTCGTGGCTGCAGGAATAGCAAAGTGTGACCCAATGAGGACCGGATTCACTTCATTGAAATTAGCTAAGCCTCTTTATGTTGTTCCTCTGCTAATGGCTTACACTCCTATTTTAATGGATAGCCCAAACCCTGGTTCGACAGCTGAATGGTCATCTGTTTTGTTAGTTTGGATAGGGGCGAGCTTAGGATTTATTTGCTCTGCTGCAGTTTTAGAAGGACAATTCCTTAGGACTTTAACAGTGTTCGATCGTGTTTTATTGTCAATCGCTTCTCTTCTTTTATTCTGGGAACAACTGGGTGAATGGGATAGAATTTGGTTCAATTCAGTAGGACTAACTTTTATGGTCGTTTCACTTGTTATTCAAAAGTATGGAAAAATGAAGGGAAATGAAGATAATTCTCAGGAAATCTCAGCCCAGCCTGTTGGATAAGTTATAAAAACTTATATTTGAAATTAATCTGTCCAGAAGCCACCGTTCACATCAAGACCTTCACCGTTAATATGAGCAGACTCTTCACTCGCAAGATAAAGTACGGATGACCACACGTCTTCTGGTGTCGTAAGTCTTCCCATTGGATGAGATTGTTCTGCTTTCTCTAGCATTCCCGGTGGAGATTCAAAATGCAGGCCTGTATCAGCAGGGCCAGGCATAATACAGTTCACAGTTACTCCTGTTTTTGCTAATTCTCTAGCCAAATTAAATGTCATAGCCAAAAGTCCTGCTTTTGCAGCAGAATAAGTAAGGTTAGGTCCAATTCCTCCCATTTTTCCTGCAATAGAAGCAAAACTAATGATTCTTCCACTGCCAGAACTTTTCAAGGCATTTATTGTTTCTTGAATACAAAAATATGGAGCTAGGAGATTTACGCCAAGGACAGGATCCCAATCCTCTTTTGTTAGTTCTAAAGGGGGTCTTATTGGCATGTAACCAGCAATATTGCAAAGAACATCACATCCATTGAGCCATGACAATGCATTTTTCATGGTAGTTCTAAGTTCTTCAATATTGGTTAAATCACAAGCTACTTTTTTTAGATTTTCTGATTCGGGTAATGAAGAATCTAGAATAGATTGTTGTATATCGGTCGCAAAAACCTTTGCTCCTGAATCTAAAAATGCTTGTGTTATTCTGACACCCATCCCACCTGTTGCTCCAGTGAGTATTATTTTCCTATTACTAAAATCAAAATTGATCGGCATTTTTTACTCCGAAATTTAAAGTGAAAT
>Ga0310344_10004592_pt1 | contig 10261 bp, 9 predicted proteins | sample HC15DNA20200_MG_FD_203801 | JGI IMG/M metagenome (GOLD analysis project Ga0310344, IMG submission 203801) | Marine microbial communities from station ALOHA, North Pacific Subtropical Gyre - HC15-DNA-20-200_MG | ecosystem: Environmental > Aquatic > Marine > Oceanic | place: Pacific Ocean: North... | reverse complement strand
TAAAACTCTTTGTATTTTTCATGTGTGTCCTCAATATATAATCTTTTTACCTCTTTTCCCTCTTTTCCTGTTTGGGGAGTTATAAGTATTTTTCCAAACATATTTTGAGCTTCTTTTAATAATTGATTTTTACTATTAATTTTTTTAATTCCACCTGCTTTTCCTCTTCCGCCAGCATGGATTTGCGCTTTTAAAACTAAATTAAATTTACTAAATTTTTTAATTTTATCTTTTAATTCATTTAAATTATAAATAACAACGCCATTCGGTACAGGAACACCAAATTGTTTGAGTAATTCCTTAGCTTGATGTTCATGAACATTCATAATTAATGATTAATATATTATTAACACTTTTTTAATTTATAAATCATAGAAATTTCGTTAATTTTCTCTTCTTGAACGCAAATATTATCCATATAAATTAAGAAATTTTCTATCTTTTGATCGCCCACAATGTAAATAACTTCTATATTATTTTTTTCGACATGCCTTATAAGATGTTTTTTATAAAAATTATAATATTTATGATTTTTTAATGGATAACTATTATTGTCAGAAGTATACCATCTGTTAGGAATATTAAGATCTTGATCTAATATTGTTTGAAAAAAATTATAATGGGTAATTAACATTTTGTTTCTTTCATCATTTTTAATTTTATCTAGGGCAGTTTTTATTAAACTAATTTCTTTTTTTGGATCTTTCGAGAAAGCAGGACTAATCCATTTTAAATTTCCAAATTTAGGATCGATTAAGCTTGCCATTTCGTATTTTGACAAATCTACATTTTGTAAATCCATAAATTTTCTCTTTACGTTATATACATTATGGTATTTAAAAGTAACAAATGTGACTAATAATAAAATAAATATGTTTATTATTTTCTTATCTAAAAAATATTTTTTTAAGCTTATGTGTGAAAATGCCGCCAAAAAGGGTATTAGAGAAAAAATAAAAGTTTGATTATAAGTAATAAGTTGATTGAAAATAAATGCTAAAGTAGAGAAAATAAGTACAAAATTAATAATCATCTCTTCTTTGCTTAGAAAATTTTTAAATTTTTTTGAATAGTTCAAAAAAGTCAAAAAAATTATTAAAACTAAAAAAATATTAATAAATTTAAAATGACCAACAAGACTTCTAAATGTTAGTTTGGAACTTAATAGCGATTTAGGTTCACTTTCAATTCCTTCTAATCGATACTCTGCCATTGAAATAGGAAATAAAAAATATTGTTGAATAAAGTTTAGAATAGGTATTTTAAAGTAAAATAAATAAAACAAAAAAAACAATAAAACAACAATACTTCCTGAAATAAAAATTAGAAAATTTTTATAACTAAAATTATTAAAAAAATAAAAAAGTAAAAAAAATATTAGTATTAAATTAATGTAAGTAGATGGTATCTGCATGCACAGAAATCCGGCCACCATTGAAAATGGTAAAAAGAACCAAAATAAATTAACTTTTGTTTTGATGCATAATGTAAAAATTAGTATTGAAATTAATGACAAAACATATGAGTGAATATAAGCAAAGGGCGTTCCTGAAATTGGGTAACACAGAATAGAAAAAGAAACAGAATAAAAAAAACATAAGTAAATATTTAATCTATATTTATTCAATACAGAAAATAGTGATAAGGAAATTATTAAATTAAAAATAGAAGCGTGTAATACATAACTTGACCAAGTTAATCCAAAAAGCTTGAAAAAAAAAGCTTGAATGTAATCTACTAATGGCCCTGTGGTTACCCAAAAATCTTTGAAGGGATGCTTGTTAAGTAAAATGTTATATGCTGTGTCGAAAAAAGCAAAACTATCTATAGGAAAGATTCCAATATTTCCATAAATATTATTTATAAATACTGAAAAAAGAGCCAATATAATAAAAAGTGAAATTTCCAATTTTTTTTTTTTTATCATCATAAAGGCTCAAAATTATTTTTTTTAATTATCAGTTTCATGTATGGAAAGGGAACTTTTAATAAATTAAAAATTAATTTGTCCAAATATAAGTATTTAGCAATAATTGCGAATTGCGCAGCCAGACCTTGTCTGTTTTTAAAGTCTTTGTCGTTTGTTGCTCTTGATATCATTCTTTTTTGAATATTTAAATCGAAGAAATAATTATATTTTTTCTCATTTAAAATTTTTTTAACTTCTCTTTTCCCGACAAAATTTATTGCTTTCCACATACCAATTTCGTTAGTTTCAACTTCATGTTTTTTTATTTTTTTATTAAAAATAAATTGCGTAATTTTTTTATTTATAATAATGGGAATTACGAAATGAGGTTCATATGGAAAATCATAATTGGGGCATAAAATAACATTTAAACCATTTTTTGTTAATAAATTGTTTGTTTTTTCGATATATTTTTTCCAATCATTTACGTGTTCAAAAACATTTATAGAAAAAATTAAATCAAATTTTTTTTCAGAAGAAAAATTTTCTATTTGCTTATTTTCAATACTAAATCCAGGATTAACTAAACTTTTATAAATTTCTCTATAATGATAATAACCACTTTCATTTGGATCTAGTCCTAAAAAGTTAATATTGGGGAAAAAATTTTTTAATTCGTTTAACAAAATACCTGTTCCTGATCCTATTTCCAAAACAGATTTAATATTTTTTTCTTTTAAAAATTCACTAATTTCGTTAAATCCAAATAAAACGTCGGTTAGCACGAAACTGCATAATTTTTCATCATTATGAAAATTTTTTATATATTTTTTTTTAAGATTTTCTAAATTTAATGTCACCCGTAGATTATTATCTCATTTTTTACAAATTTGCATTTGCTAAATTCTAAATTATAGTATTTTAATTAAAAATAATGATAAAAATTAAAAAAAAAATTAAGTTTTTAAAAAATCAAAATAGAATGAAATATGTTGGTGACGTAAGTGAAGCCATTAGCTACTTTGAAAGTAATAAAAATAAGAATCTACATTTTCTTGTAAAAAAAAGATTTGAATGGATGAATAAATTTATAAAAAAAGACGACATAGGAATTGAGCTAGGCGCGGGAGCTGGACTTTCAAAAAAATTTATTTTAAATAAAAACTTGAAAACTAGCGATTTTTCAGATCATAAACATCTTGATTATAAAAATATCGATGCTCAAAATACAAAATTTGAAGATGGCAAATATGATTTTGTCATAGCAGTTAATATGATTCATCATATTCCGTACCCAATAAAATTTTTTAAAGAAACCCACAGAATTTTAAAAAAAAATGGTAAATTAATAATTCAAGAAGGTTATTGTTCAATTGTATTTCAATTAATTACTATGCTTATGAAACATGAAGGTTTTGATTTTACCAAAGATGTTTGGAGTGAAAATGTTCCAGTTACTGAAGAAAATGATTTGTGGGCAGGAAATATAGCCGTCCCCCATCTTATATTTGATGATAGAGAAATATTTAATAAATATTTAGGTTCAAATTACAAAATTGAATATGAAGAATTTGCAGAATGTTTTATTTTTTTAAACTCTGGCGGTGTTGTTTCAAGGACAATTTATATACCTTTAAATTATTTTCTCTTAAAAGTTTTAGATAAAGTAGATAATATTTTAATTAAATTATTTCCAAAATTATTTGCAATGGGAAGAAGAATAGTTTTAACAAAATTATAATTTTTTATCTATTTTTTTTGCAACATCGTACAATTCTTTTACTGCACCGACTGAAAGTTCGAATTGTTTTTTTTCTTCATTAGAGAGCTCAATTTCAATGACTTTTTCCACTCCATTTTTACCTATTATTACTGGCACACCTGCATACAAATTTTTAAATCCATACTCACCATTTAAATAAGCTGCACAGGGTAAATTTTTTTTTAAATCTTTTAAGAACGATTCTGCCATTTCAACTGCGGCTGCGGCCGGGGCATAGTAAGCTGATCCTTTTTTTAAAAATTTTATTATTTCCGCTCCTCCCTTACGAGTTCTTTCTATTATTAAATCTAACTTTTCTTTTTTTATAAGTTCTTTTAAGGGCTGATTATTAACTTTAGTATAATTTGGCATAGGCACCATCGTATCTCCGTGCCCTCCTAAAACTAGAGAATTTATACTTTTTACTGGAACTTTAAGTTCTTGTGAAAGAAAATATTTAAATCTTGATGAATCTAAAACTCCTGCCATTCCTACAACTTTATTTGGTGGAATTTTTGAATATTTTTGAAAAGCCATAACAATCACATCTAAAGGGTTTGTAATGCAGATTACAAAAGCGTTTGGAGAATTTTTTTTTATTCCCTCTGCAACTTGATTTATTATTTTTAAGTTAGTTTCTAATAGATCATCTCTAGTCATGCCCGGTTTTCTAGGGACCCCAGCTGTAATTATAATTACATCTGAATTTTTTATGTCTTCATAATTGCTGGTACCGACAAGATCAATATTATAACCATCAACAGATGTTGATTGTGCAATATCTAATGCTTTGCCTTTGGCGATTCCCTCTTCCACATCAAAAAGCACTACATCTGCAAGTTCTTTTATGCTTATAAGATGAGCTAATGTACCGCCAATTTGTCCAGCACCGATTAATGATATTTTTTTTTTCATAAATTTTAATTTAATATAGGCATTACAAAATCAGGATCTGATGCTAAGCCTTTTGGCCACTTTGATGTGATAGTTTTTAGTTTAGTATAAAATCTTACACCTTCTGGCCCATGCATATGCTGATCTCCAAATAAAGATCGCTTCCAACCACCAAATGAATGGTAAGCTACAGGAACTGGTATAGGAATATTAATACCAACCATGCCAATTTTAATTTTGCTAGCGAAAGTTCTACCCACGTCACCATCTCGGGTGTAGATACTCGTTCCATTTCCAAACTCGTGTTCGTTCACCAAATTAATTGCTGATTCAAAATCTTTTACTCTTACCACCGAAAGAACTGGACCAAAAATTTCTTCTTTATAAATTCTCATCTTTTTTTCAACATTATCGAAAAGACATCCCCCAATATAAAAACCATTTTCGTAGCCTTGTAATTTTATATTTCTTCCATCTACAACAAGGTTTGCCCCTTCCTGTACCCCTAAATCTACATATCCTTTAACTTTTTCTAAATGTTCCTTAGTAACTAATGGCCCCATTTCAGAGTTTTTATCAAGACCAGGACCAACCTTTAGCGATTGAACTTTTTTTTCAAGTTTGCTAACAAGTTGATTACCTATTTTTCCTACAGCTACAGCAACTGATTGTGCCATACACCTTTCTCCAGCTGATCCATAAGCTGCCCCCATTAAACCGTTTACGGCTTGATCCAAATCGCAATCAGGCATAACTACACAGTGATTTTTGGCTCCTCCTAAAGCTTGTACACGTTTTTCATTTTTTGCAGCATTTTCATAAATATATTTTGCTATTGGAGTTGAACCAACAAAACTAATGGCTTGTACATCTTTATTTGTTAATAAAGCATCTACTGCTTCTTTGTCTCCATTAACAACATTAAAAACTCCATCGGGCAATCCTGCTTCTTTAAATAATTGTGCTAATTTAATTGAACATGAAGGATCTTTTTCGCTAGGTTTTAAAACAAATGTATTGCCGCATGCGATTGCGATTGGAAACATCCACATTGGAACCATTGCAGGAAAATTAAAAGGAGTAATACCAGCACAAACTCCTAGCGGTTGTCTAATTGACCAACTATCGACATCGGTTCCCACATTTTCTGTAAATTCTCCTTTAAGAAGATGAGGAATACCACAGGCAAACTCTACAACCTCCAGCCCTCTTGTTAGAGAACCTTTGGCATCTTCATAAACTTTTCCATGCTCAGAAACTATAAGCTTAGTTATTTCATCTGAATTTTTTTCTATCAATTCTTTAAATTTAAAAATTACTCTTGCTCTCTGTGCCGGAGGCTTTCTAGACCAGTCAAGAAAAGCTTTTTTTGCTTTTTCGACAGCTAAATCTACATCAGCCTTAGAAGCTAAATTAACTTCGGCCGATTGTTCACCTGTAGCTGGATTAAATACTTTAGATTTTCTCTTAGAAAATCCTCTAGTAATTTGTCCGTTTATAAAATGTTCTATTAAATTCATCTATGTCTAAAATGATTTAATTAAGGTTCTAGCTTGTTGCAAGCATTTTTTTAATTGAACCTATGGCCTTGGCTGGATTTAAGCCTTTTGGACAAGAAGTTGTACAATTCATTATGGTATGACACCTGTATAATTTAAGTTTATCAGCTACCATTTTTAACCTTTCCTTTTTTTCATCATCTCTACTATCGGATATCCAACGATAAGCTTGTAGTAAAACAGCAGGGCCTAAATAACTATTTCCATTCCACCAATAACTTGGGCAAGAGGTTGAACAGCAAGCGCACATAATACATTCGTATAAACCATCGAGTCTCTCCCTATTTTCCTTGGATTGGTTTATTTCTTTTTTTTGTGATTTAGAATTATTTTTTAACCAAGGTTCTATTGATTCATATTGCTTATACAATATGCTTAGATCGGCTACTAAATCTTTTATTACTTTTAAATGAGGTAAAGGAAAAATTCGTAAATCACCTTTTATATCTTTGTGAGATTTCATGCAAGACAACGTATTCACGCCATCAACGTTCATGGCACATGATCCACACACACCATGAGCGCATGATTTTCTAAAGGTTAAAGATGAATCTAATTCATTTTTTATTTTAATTAAAATGTCTAAAACCTTATTACCACATGTGTTTAAATCTACCTCAAAAGTATCTTCTCTTGGATTCTCATTTTTTTCAGGATCCCATCTATAAACATGAACTAACTTTATATTTGACGATCCTGTTTTATCTTTAAAATATTTTCCTTTTAAAATTTTAGAATTTTTTGGAAGACTAAATTGTACCATTAGTAAATTCTCTCTTTTGGTGGAAAAGTTTGAACATCATTAGTTAATGTTGAAAGATTGACTTTACGATAGTCAATTTTAACTTCCTTTTTATTGTGCCAACTTAAAGTATGTTTCATATAATTTTCATCATCTCTTTTGGGAAAATCTTCTCTAGCATGCGCTCCTCTACTTTCTTTTCTGTGATATGCTGACTCCATTGTAGTAATAGCCTGACGAATAAGATTATCTAACTCCAAAGTTTCCATTAAATCAGTATTAAAAATCAAAGATCTATCTTTAATTGATATAGAGTCCATTCCTTCATAAGGCTTTTTAATTTCATTAACACCTTCCTTAAGCGTTTTTTCAGTTCTAAATACTGCACATTTTTCTTGCATTGTTTTTTGCATGGATAACCTTAACTCTGAAGTTTTATTTGATCCATTTCCATTTCTTAATTTATCAAATCGCTCTAGAGATTTTTCTGTTTCACTTTTTGAAATTTCATCATGTGCTGTATTTGGTTTGACTAATTCTGCGGCTCTTTTAGCTGCAGATTTTCCAAAAACCACCAAATCTATTAATGAGTTTGAGCCTAATCTGTTTGCTCCGTGAACAGAAACACATGCTGCTTCACCTATAGCCATTAATCCTGGAACAACTTTATCACCTCCATTTGAAGTTATAACTTCTGCTTTAAAGTTAGTTGGTATTCCTCCCATATTATAATGCACTGTTGGTACAACTGGAATCGGTTCTTTTGTTACATCTCGATGTACAAAAGTTTCGACTGATTCAGATATGCCCGGTAAACGGTTTGCTATAATTTTAGGATCTATATGATCAATATGTAAATGAATATGATCTTTATTTTTACCTATTCCTCTTCCCTTATTAATTTCTATTGCCATAGATCTACTTACTACATCTCTAGAAGCTAGATCTTTAGCTTTGGGAGCATATTTTTCCATAAAACGTTCACCTTTAGAATTTACTAAATAACCGCCTTCTCCTCTGACAGCTTCCGAAATTAAACATCCGACCCCATAAAGACCTGTTGGGTGAAATTGAACAAATTCCATATCTTGTAATGGTAAACCTGCTCTTAAAACCATTCCATTTCCATCTCCGGTACATGTGTGTGCCGCTGTAGCTGAATAATAAATTTTTCCATAACCTCCGGTTGCCAAAATTGTAATATGAGATCTAAAGCGATGAATGCTGCCATCATTTAAATTCCAAGCCAACACACCCTTACACTCTCCATTTTTCATTAATAAATCTAAAGCAAAATACTCTATAAAAAATTTAGTTTTTTGTTTAAGAGCTTGACCATACAAAGTGTGTAGTATTGCATGTCCTGTTCTATCTGCAGCTGCACAAGTTCTTTTTATTGGTTCATTACCATAATTTTTTGTCATTCCTCCAAAAGCTCTTTGATATATCTTACCATCCTTGGTTCTACTGAATGGAACTCCATAATGTTCAAGCTCGATAACAGCTTGCGGGGCTTCTTTACAAAGATATTCAATGCAATCTTGATCTCCTAACCAATCTGATCCTTTAACCGTATCATACATATGCCAACGCCAATCATCTTCTCCTGCGTTGCCTAAGGCTGCTGAAATTCCGCCTTGAGCTGCTGCAGTATGACTTCTTGTTGGAAATACTTTTGATATACAAGCAGTTTTTAGACCAAATTCACTTAAACCAACAGCAGCTCTTAAACCAGAGCCTCCCGCTCCCACAACCAGTACATCATATTCGTGATCAATTATATTATATGTGCTCATTAAATTTTATATATTAATAAAATTAAAATTATTATAGGGATTATTATACTAAATATTAGGTTTAAAATATTTGCGACATCTTTGATTTTTTTATTATGAATATAATCTTCAAAAATCTCACTTAAGCTAATGCGAGCATGAAAAAAGGCAACAAAAAATAGCATTATTGTTAAAATTTTAAATAATGGGTTAGTAAAAAAATAAAGGGCTTCTGTATAATTTTTTGTAGAAAGTGAAATTAATGAAAAAAAAAGCCAAATATATAATGGAGCTAAAACTATACCGCTAAGCCTGTGAAAAATCCATTTACGTGCTTCTTTCATTTAAATAAAGCCTCTTCCAAATAACCAAAATATAGTTGTAATAATAAAAGAAAAAATAATTACTATTATTCCAGAGATATTAGCAGTTTTAATTTCAAATCCATAACCCATGTCCCAAAATAAATGTCTTATGCCACTTAGTAAATGCAAACTCATCGACCAAGTAAATCCAATTAAAATAAATTTTCCAAAAAAACTATTAATTATTGATAAAAATGCTTCGTAATTATTTTCTCCTAAACTTAAAAAAATTAACCAAAAAAATATTAAAATTAATGCAAAAAAATTTATAACACCTGAAATTCTATGTGTTATTGAAAGTAAAGATGAAACATGCCATCTATAAATTTGAATATGCGGTGATAATGGATTTTTAGAATCATTCATTATTTATTTAATATATTTTTTAATCAGAACATTTGCAATTTGAACTGCATTAAGGGCGGCACCTTTAAGCAAATTATCAGAAACTACCCACATATTTATAGAATTTTTTTGAGTATGATCATCCCGTATTCTTGATATATATGTAATAAAATCTCCACTCGACTCAACTGGTGTAATATAACCACCATCTCTAGCCTCATCTACAACTTTACATCCTGGTGATTTTTCTAAACATTTTCTAATTTTTTCAGCATTAACTTCTGAACTAAATTCAACGTTGACTGATTCAGAATGTCCAACAAAAACTGGTACTCTTACACAGGTAGCGCTTAAAGATATATTTTGATCTAAAATTTTTTTTGTTTCTACAGTCATTTTCCATTCTTCTTTCGTATAGCGATCTTCCATAAAAGAATCTATATGGGGAATAACATTAAAAGCTATTTGTTTTGTAAAATTTTTTGAACTTACTTTTTTTTTGTCTAAAACTTTTTTACTTTGCTCTTCTAATTCACTTATGTGAGCGTTTCCTGCGCCCGATACTGATTGATAAGTAGAAACAATTACTCTTTTAATTTTAAATTTATCGTGCAAAGGTTTTAAAGCTAAAACTAATTGAATAGTAGAACAATTAGCATTAGCAATAATATTTTTATTTTTATAATTTTTTAATTTATCACCATTAACCTCTGGAACTACCAGCGGAACATCTTTGTCCATCCTAAAATGTTTTGAATTATCAATTACAATTGCTTTTTTTGCAGCAATAGGTGCCCATTTTTCTGCTATGACACTTCCTGCTGAAAAAAAAACTATTTTTACTTTTGAAAAATCAAAATCATTAAGTCCTATAATGGAATATGTTTTTCCTTTAAAAGTTATTTTTTTT
>Ga0310344_10004591_pt1 | contig 10262 bp, 10 predicted proteins | sample HC15DNA20200_MG_FD_203801 | JGI IMG/M metagenome (GOLD analysis project Ga0310344, IMG submission 203801) | Marine microbial communities from station ALOHA, North Pacific Subtropical Gyre - HC15-DNA-20-200_MG | ecosystem: Environmental > Aquatic > Marine > Oceanic | place: Pacific Ocean: North... | reverse complement strand
CAAGGAAAAACGATGCTGTCAAAGGGAATAACGAACTCCAGATCCGGCACCTGATCCAGAATTGGCAACACCTTGTCAACCTGCAATTGATTGGATACCAACAACACACGTGATTCACTGTGGGCCAGTTGGAAAGCAATCTGTTCAGAAGATGAAGTGGTGTGAATCGGAACATCCACACCACCCATTGACAATACAGCAAGATCGCTGATCAGCCATTCCATTCGATTTTCTGAAAGAATCGCAACGCGATCTCCCGGTTTCACAGATTGTTGCCGTAATCCAGCAGACAGCGCGGATACATTGTTTGCATAGTGATTCCACGAACAATCAACAAACATGCCATTTTTCCTATACTTCAGTGCGGTTCGGGATCCGAGCCTTAATACCTGCTGATAAAACATTTCCACCAGATGCTGACAGGACATGACATTGAACCTTTACGTTGAAAAGGACGCTGGTTTCCATCGGAAACATTACGACGTTGCTTATTACCTCGACTCCATACGGTGCAGCAGTTGTGGCCAGCTGGTAACAGTTCGTCTACGACATCCTACACCCTGTCTGTTATAATCTGGAATTGGGCTAACGGATACATGTCAAAGCCCGTACCTCTCCTTCACGCGTCCGACGCGAGGTGCACGTGAACTTATCCGGCATCAGTAAAACAGCACTCCTGACTGTAACTTCCATACACTGCCTATTCCTAATTGGAACTTCACCCAGTCTGGCACAACCATCTCGACAGACACAAAACCGTGGCGCCCCCGGCAAATCGGAAATCGGAGACACTAAGCGCATCACCATCGGAATGCAAATCGAAACCGCTCGAGGCCTCTCTCCTCTTGTCATTCAACAATGGGCAGAAACGCTCACCCGTCTTCGAATCAAACCGCTTTCTATTCGCTCCTTTCGTGACCAGAGAAAACTGGAAATTACAGAAACAGCACAACCTGCATATCGTAAGATTCTCGTGAAGGGGCTCATTGACACACGCGGACGACTGTTAGTTCCTAACCAGGTCTTCACTACGCGTGATATCCGTCAACTTAGCCAATGGCTGAGTGAACTACGCAAATTCGGACCTCGCGGATCGCTCGAAGGTAAACCACTCTGGGGACTACCACCTAAACAGTGGCGCAACCTGCAAAAGATCCTTGCCAAAGCCTGGCCCCCCCAGCTCGACTTACTGCCTATGAAACAGAAAATAACTGAAATCCAACGTCTTTCGGGACTTCGCATTAAGATCGCTAACCAGGCCATACCCGAACTGCAACGCTCCGTTGACGATCCCTCTTCACCACGGCCCCCGCGTCAACTGAGCCAAGGCACAACATTGGCGTACTTTCTTCTCCAACATCATCTTGCTTTTACCGTCCACTTAACACGTGATGACGAAATTTGGCTGGAAGTTTTACCTCATGCCAGCTGTCCTTCGCCCTGGCCGGTAGGATGGCCAGCCCCATCTCCTCGTAAAATCGCACCTTCACTCATGGAATTCACCCCACAGATTGAATTCGTCGATGCGGAACTACCTCGGGTTCTGGAGGCTATTGAAAAACAGACCAAAATCCCATTTCTATTCGATACTCCTGCCCTTGAAACTGACGCTATTTCCCTCGCAGATGTACGAGTCCGTTACAACAACAAACGATCTTTCTGGAAACAGGTGATTGATCGTTCTCTTTTTGAGGGGAAACTGAAATCTGAACTACGAATGGACGAATCAGATCAGCCTTTTCTCTGGGTCAGTACCATACGATCATTCCGAAATAGATCCACCGCAAAAGAACGAGGGCCCTCTTGAACATCTCCTTTTGATCCTTCAGCAATCGCACAAACTAACGCGACTGCTGGATTTTTTCTTGCTTACAAAGAAGGATAATTGATGTACCCAGGTGAACAGGTCACAGCACTTCTTGAACAAATGAATATCAGTCATGTTGTATGGCTACCGGACAGTGAACTGGGGACTTGGGAAGAAGCCCTGCTCCGTGCTCCCTTCCTGAAACTGATCCGTGTCTGCCGTGAAGGGGAAGCCTGGGCTATCGCCGCAGGTCTGAAAATGGGAGGGCAAAATCCACTGGTCATTATTCAGTGTACCGGTCTGTTTGAATCCGGTGATGCCATGAGAAATGTATGTTTTGACTTGAAGCTCCCTCTTTTTGCAATCATTGGATATCGCAGTTATCTGGCCCAGGACAAACTTCCCGGGGACACCGCACTGAAGTTTACCGAACCTGTCCTTGATGCGTGGGAAGTTCCCTATCAACTCATCAAAAGTCAACAAGAACTTCCTCTTATAGTGGAGCACTACCAGCGCTGCCTGCAGCAGAATACACCCGGTGCCATCTTACTGGCCGAAGGAAAAGTGTAACCCTCAAAATGACTTTCCTCTTTATAACAAGGAGATGAATACATCGTGAATTCAAACTCCCCTGCCGGCATGAACCTAGTCGATGCATTGACGGCCCTAAATCAGTTCCGCAATCAAGCGGTCGTCATCTCAACAATGGGAGCCGCGCGAGAATGGCCCCGGATCTCCAATCACCCTCTTGATCTTGTCTACGTCCCCTCCAGCATGGGACAAGCTCCCGCGCTCGGTCTAGGACTTGCACTGGCCTGCCCAGAACAACGGGTAATTATCATCAATGGGGACGGGTGTATGCTTATGAACCTGGGAACCCTCGTTACTATTTCTGCTGAAGCACCATCGAATTTTGTACTCGTCGTCATAGAAAACGGTGTCTACGAAGTAACGGGCAGACAGCCCACAGCAGCAAATCCATCCATTCGGCCCGTTGATTCACAGGTGGATATGGTGGAAATGGCCCGAGCAGCTGGTTTTAAAAATGCACACCGATATTGTGATCTCGAAACCTGGAAAACGGAATCCGAGTCGGTCCTTCAGGAAGAAGGTCCGGTATTTATATGTCTGGAATGTGTCCCCTGTTCAGGTGACGCTTCGATCACCTCTCCCGGACCAATGCGGGAACGCCTGCCTCTATTCCAGCAGGCTTTAACAGAATAGAAGTTTCTTCCCTATGAAATTGTGACGCTGTATTCTTTCCTATTCCTATTACTGGATTCGTTTAAACCCGTTTTCAATAAGAATGCGAATCACTCGACACCTCCGGAAAGTTCGACACGAGAAGTTCGCCGCCCCCACTGCTGCACACCATCCTCAAGTCCTTTCTACTTGACAGTGCGGGGTTTACCATCCTAGAATTACAGGACAATTTGGTAAGCATCTTATCCAGAGTGGCTGAGGGAAGGGCCCGATGACGCCACGGCAACCCGAAAAACTTACCGGGTGCCAACTCCCCCCCGAGTTTCCGGGACAGATAAGGTGGTCTCAGATCGCGGCCTCTTTCTTATCTATACCGGGAGAGAGGCGTTTGGTTTTGACGAACCTCCTCTCACCCGTCTCGTGGGGAATCTGCTGGATGTGGAACCTGATTGCATAGGTTATAAAAGCATCATCCAGAATCGATCAGGAGAAAAAAGGGACGTCGTCCGAAACATAGACCGTCTTTTTGTGCTACCTGTCGTCCGAACAAATCGGATTTGCAGCACATGTATCCGTAAAACAGAGTGGTCGACCTTTTTTTTTCACCGTGATCACAAGTAGAACCTTGAAAGTGTACAGGAGTTGATAACGTGTCAGAGTCATGGGTCCGTGGTTTAAAATGCCGTGTTTGTGGGAAAATTTATCCCAAAGAACCAAACAACTTTTGTCCGGACGATTTTGGTCCCCTGGAAGTCGATTACAACTATGATGCGATCGCTGAATCGATTTCAAAGGAGCAGATCGGCCGACGCCCGGACAACATGTGGAAATTCCGAGAACTGCTTCCAATTGATGGAATTCCGACTGTAGGCAGTCAGGTGGGAGGCACACCGCTGGTAAAGGCCGATCGACTGGGCAAGGCCCTTGGAGTCAGCGAACTTTACATTAAAAATGATGCCGTAAATTTTCCCACTCTATCCTTCAAGGACAGAGTGGTGTCGGTTGCCCTCTCAAAGGCAAAAGAGTTTGGTTTCGATACCGTTGGATGTGCTTCAACAGGTAATCTGGCAAACAGTGTGGCTGCTAATGCGTCGGCTGCTGGTCTCAACAGCTGTATCCTGGTCCCTGCAGACCTGGAACCTGCAAAAATCCTAGGAACCAGCATTTTTGGATCAAGACTGGTAAGAATCGAAGGTACCTATGACCAGGTTAACCGTCTCTGCACACAGATCGCCTTTCGTTATGGATGGGCGTTCGTCAATATCAACATGCGTGCGTATTACGCAGAGGGATCAAAAACCCTCACCATGGAAGTGGTCGAACAATTGGGATGGAAAGCCCCTCAGAATTTTGTAGTGCCTATGGCCGGAGGAAGTCTGATATGCAAAGTCGACAAGGCATTACGCGAACTCCACCAGATCGGCCTGCTAGACAACATTCCTACCAGTAGGATTCATGGCGCGCAAGCGAGTGGATGCTCACCGATCACCACCGCGGTGAAAAACGGAACGGATACAATTCGTCCCGTTCGAAAACCGGACACCATAGCCAAATCTCTGGCGATTGGTGATCCAGCTGATGGATTTTTCGCTCAACAAGTCATTCGCAATTCGGGTGGGTGGGCGGAAGACGCTTCCGATGAAGACATTGTTGAGGGAATTCAACTCCTGGCAGAAACTGAAGGGATCTTTACAGAAACTGCTGGAGGGGTAACTGTTTCAGTAGCTCGCAAGTTACTCGACCAAGGCCGTATTAACCGCGATGAGTCACTGGTACTGTGCATCACCGGAAACGGACTCAAAACACAGGACTGTCTCACGGATGCTGTAAACCAGGCTGAAGTCATTCCTCCATCTTTAGAGGCCTTTGAATCCTTGGTCGAAACCAAGGAACTGGCCGCCACCGTATAAGATCCGAGGAATACACGATCATTCGAACCATTCCATTTAAACCTGTTTCTGATTAGATACCTGGACTTTTTCGGCCTGAACACAGATGGATCATCATCTCTGGCCGGCAGTTACTTCGGGCAAAAGAAAGGACCTCCGTTCATGTCTGTTAACGTCACGATCCCGACCCCTCTGCGTGAGCATACCGAAGGGAAAGATAGCGTAGAAGTCCAAGGATCTACGGTTAAAGAAGTGTTTCAAGATTTAGGACGTCAGTACACATCGATAACTGACCGCCTGTTGGATGGAGAAAAAGTACGTCGTTTTGTAAATATCTTCGTCAACGACGAAGATATCAGATACCTTCAGGACATGGACACACCGGTAAGCGATGGCGACACCATCAGCATTATTCCTGCAGTCGCAGGTGGCTAAACGAATCTGAAATCATCTTTTCTGCAATGTGCCTGCTGGCGAGCTGACCTCTGCCTTTAAACCCACAATCATAGGTCGGTCTGTCGTATACATACACCTCATTTCGTCTGTTTCTGACAGCACCGCTGTACACGTATGTCCCCATCCCAGGACTCTGTTCATAACAAGCAACTGGAGAGATATCGGAAGCAATACATGTTTTCCGAGATCGGTGTACAGGGACAGAAAAAACTTGCCTCCAGCCGCATTTTGATCTGTGGCTGTGGCGCATTAGGCAGTGTCCTTTCAAACATTTTAACCCGGTCAGGCATTGGCTTTATTCGCCTGGTCGACCGCGACTTTATTGAAACAGACAACTTACAGAGACAAGCACTGTACGATGAACAGGATGTGCACGACAATCTGCCTAAAGCAGAAGCAGCTGCTCGTAAGTTACGCAGGATTAACTCATCGATCAGCATTGAACCGGTAATTGCAAATATCGACCATACCAACATCAGGAAACTGGTTGATCGGATTGACTTGATTGTGGATGGAACGGACAACTTCGAAACCCGTTTTCTGATTAATGACATTTCAATTGAAAAGGATATACCCTGGATTTTCAGCGGATGTATCGGAAGTCAAGGTCAGACGATGAACATCATCCCTGGCCGTACTCCGTGCCTAAGCTGCCTGATGGAAACCATCCCTCCTCCGGGTATTCAGGCCACCTGTGAAACAGCCGGTATCCTTGCGGCTGCTGTACAGATGATCGCCTCTGTCGCATCCGCTGAGGCACTCAAAATTCTGACCGGACAATGGAACGCTCTTAATCCATACCTCACTAGAATTGATGTCTGGAAAAACCATTTGCAACAGATTGCACTCCAAGAACTGCATGATGAAGGACACTGCCGAACTTGCACAGAACGTGTGTTTCCCTGGCTGGAGGGCACCCATGGATATCAGATGGCAATATTATGTGGACGTAATGCGATTCAGATTACTCCAAAACATAGCGTTTCTTTATCTTTCGAAAATCTGGCAGCCGTTCTCGGAAACCTCGGCAAGGTGACTTACAATCCCTTTATGCTGCGATTTCGGATTCAAGATTACGGTATTACTCTGTTTCCTGACGGACGGGCTATCATCCAAGGAACAGATAATGAAGAACTCGCCCGTCGCTTATATGCACAATACCTGGGAAACTGAGATTCCGGCCCCCCCAAACCTGCGACCAATGCCTGTTCGTCCCACTTACCAGGGTTATCAAAAAAAGATCATACATTTGTCATAGGCTACAAATCCACCTGCAAGCAACAGACCTATGAACGAAAGCCAGAGAAACAGATCCCATATTTTACCTGGCCGAATGCGGGCATCCGAATGACGAAACCGAAAATATAGTGATGCAAAACCAAGCATCGGCAACATAATGGCCTGCATCACACCACTTGCCAGTACCAATGAAACCGGGTTCGCTCCGGTAAGGAATACCGTCAGAGAAATGAGTGGGAAAACGGTACACCAGAGAGGAATCAGTTTTGACCTTATCTCTTGATCCCCATCGCGAATTAGCCCGAAAACACGGCAGGCATCTGAGGCAATGCGAGAAAGACCGGCATTCGCCACAAAAAAAGTGGAATACAGTACCGCTATCGCACCTCCCAAAAAAAGCCACTTCGCATAAACACCAAAAACCGGCAGATAGGCTGCAGCCAGAGTGTTGACCATACGCATGCCGTCGGGATCTTCGCCAATCCGGTTCAGAACACAGGCACCTAGAATATAAAACGCCACGGTTGCAAACGTGTATACCACCATAGACAACCAGGCGTCGTATCGCATGACCCGCATCCACCCCTGAGCGCGGTACCCCCAGCTTGAATCATCCGTACGAGGTCCCGTGAAACGAGCATAACCTTTTTCCAGACACCAATAGGGATAGGTAATCAGCTCAGATGCCCCAACGCCAATAATGCCAAACGTGGCAAGCGCGGTGAACAGCCCCTGCCCAATACCGCCATTCGCATCACGGGGAAAAGAAAACTTAAGACCCGATAACAGCTGGCTTCCGGATAATCCCCAGTCTTCTGTAAATTGCAATGCCAACACATTACCCAATGTCAGAAGGGTGAACGATGCCACCAAACTTGTTGACACCATCTGAATCATCCCGTACCGGCCTCGTGTCAATATGGCAATCGTAATGAGAGTAATCGCAAGCGCCCACCATTTGTCATCCCAAGTGTAGGGATCTTTAATATTACCTCCCTGCTCCAGTACCTCCAACGACCGCTCACACCAGCCCGAACAGGAACTCAAATGTTCCTCCACTTTTGTCAGAGATTCTCCATGCAAAGTCGATTCGAAAAACGATTGTAATGTAGTCGTCTCCGGATGACTGACCGCATCTCGATAATCCCCTTGGAACGGAAAAGTCAGCGCAAATGCCTGCCCCACGCCTCCAACAATTCCCCCCAGCTGGCCCAGACTTACCAGCAACATGGCTAACCAGTACCAGACAATCCAATTGACTCTCCAACGTGGACCGGGCACACGATTAAGCCCATCCAGGCAGGTATTCCCAGTTGTAATTGTGTAACGTCCCAGTTCAATCTGCACGAACACCTTGATAAAACACCCAGCTAGTATTAACCACAGAAGTGTCATACCGGCCTGTGCACCTGTTTTAGTTGTCGCAATAAGTTCGCCGGAACCAACAATGCTCCCGGCAATAATTAATCCCGGACCTAGGCGAGACAGGGTTGCCCACAACGTCACAGGTGGATCTTCAACACCTCCTATATTCTGAAGCGCTGCATCTCCAGATTCCGACGAAAGCCTTGATCCAGTTCCTCGGGAAGAAAGATCATCATTCATGGCCATTGATTCTTTGCTGTGAAGATTTAATGTCTGACCTGCCTATCAACACGTCGCAGAAAATTATCACACACTCCCGCGCCAAAAAAAAGAGTGCACTTGTCAGAGATTATTAAATATTAACCTATTGACGCTCATGCTGTGGTAACCAGGTGTACCGCAGACACAATTGTGTAACAATACGGTTGCTCTCAGATACCTGATCCAGGAATTTACCTGCCCTTTCGACAGCATTGCGTGAGGTGTGATTGAACTCTATTCAAAATTTCTTTGCTCGACTGATTCGCTGTATCACGAACCGACTAACGCGTCGTGCCCTTGCAAAAGAATCTCACCAAGTAATCCTTTACTCCCGTCAGGGATGTCATCTTTGCGATGAAGCGTATGAAGTTCTGAAGCGCCATGACTTAGATATTACACTGATTGATATCGATACCGACCAGGCCCTATACCAGCGTTATCGAAACTGCATTCCCGTGGTCACGATTGACGGCAAAGAACGTTTTCGCGGAAGCGTTAACGAAATTTTACTAAGGCGACTACTCTGAAACGAATCCATGCCTTGACCGGTCCTCTCCGGTGTGTCTCCGTATTGAGAATTCGTCACTCCTGAAAAGTCAACAGATGCCAGAAGAGTACGCGCCCTATTCACGTTTCCGAGTTTTCGTTCGTTACCTATAATATTTCGTCTCAGGAGGGATCATAATTCCCATCTTTACCTGCACGTCAGGAGTGGAACATGGAACAAAAGCAGCGCCGATCAAAAATCTTAATAGCCGATGACAACATTCAGAATGTCGAACTCCTAGAAGCTTATCTTGCTGAGCTTCCCTGTGATATTGATGTTGCCTACGATGGCGCTGAAACACTGGAACACGTTCAATCCAACCGCCCGGATCTCGTTCTGCTAGACATCATGATGCCTAAAATGAGCGGCTATGAAGTCTGTCGCCAGTTAAAGTCCGATCCGGCGACACAAGATATACTGATTTTAATGATTACTGCGCTTCATGAAATCAGCGACATCGAACGAGGAGTGGAAGCAGGTACAGATGACTTCCTCAGTAAGCCGATAAACAAATTGGAACTTCTTACGAGAGTGAAGTCCTTACTCCGTGTCTGCCACTTGACAGACGAACGGGACCGCCTGCTTGCTTACCTGGAAGACCTGGACACCGCGCGATGGAAACAAAGTGAGAATCAGCCCTGACAGAAAAACATGGAAATCGTAGAAGTCCGCTTCCAGAAAATTGCATGAAATACTAAAATAAAGATTAGTAGTCCCCAGTTAATTTTACCCCGCTGAGCTGCGAGGATTGGTATTTATGATCCATTTTACGTGTGATTTGTGCGGCCAAGATGTAGAACCCGACCGCGACCAACATTATGTAGTCAAGATTGAAGGATATGCGGCAGAAAACGATTCTTTCTTTGGGAACGAAGAGTTTGAGGAAGATCATCTCGAGCAAATTAGTGAGCTGCTTCGTGATGTCGATCAGGTTGACGATGTGGACTTTGATGATTCCCCCAAGGCATTTCGATTCGACCTTTGCCCTGGATGTTTCAAACGCTTCGCTCAAAACCCGCTCAACAAAGATGCCAAGCAACGTTTTAACTTCAGCGAAAACTGATTGAGTTCGTTGATGTGCGATCCAAAAAAAACACATGCCGCCTTCTCGGGTGGCATGTGTTTTTTTATGCGATCATCATCTACTGCAAAGTCAGTCTATTATGACCTCTATTCCCTGCTTTGTTATTTATGCTTCATGGCGTGTCCGTTCTCAAATTCAGTGCGGTAATGTGTTGCTGATCACGCAAATACAGCACGCCCTCAGCAAGCGAAGGAGGCGTCCAACTCTTAAACTCCAGAATTTTCATCCTTCCTTTTTCTCGGTACGCTTCAGGACTGGCCTCTGCAACACCAGCCACGCCTTGCTCGCCAATCAGAAACAAATGCCCGTCAGCTGCAATTAGCGAACCTTTACCTACACTTCGATCAGCCCACATTTCCTGTCCATCCTCTAATCGCAAACATTTCAGAATCGTATTATCAAATCCGTAGA
>Ga0310344_10004590_pt1 | contig 10262 bp, 6 predicted proteins | sample HC15DNA20200_MG_FD_203801 | JGI IMG/M metagenome (GOLD analysis project Ga0310344, IMG submission 203801) | Marine microbial communities from station ALOHA, North Pacific Subtropical Gyre - HC15-DNA-20-200_MG | ecosystem: Environmental > Aquatic > Marine > Oceanic | place: Pacific Ocean: North... | reverse complement strand
GCACTATAAGGGTTGGAATCGGTATAAGTGTTACAAGTTGATATGTATTGAGTAATAGTATTCCCATCAGATAATGTGATTGAATTCCCACTAATGTAACTTCCTGTGTTATTTGGTCTGTAACAATAAGTCCCCGGACTTACTCGATAGGCAAAGGCAATCGTGTAGGTCTGTCCAAAACTTAAAATCGGCATAGATGCTGAACCGCCATAAGCCGTAGCATCAGGGGGATATTCAAGGAAAGAATAACATTGTGGAATATTTGATAAGTTGTATGAAGTAAAATAATCTCCCCAAGGGTCTGTTCCTGATTGAGCATAGCCCGGATATACGAAGCCAGTATCATAAATAATATTTGCAGCGACACAACCGTTTCCCGAATATATTTTACCCATCCAAGTTGGAACATCATTAGTGCTTGTACTCCAGTAGGAATTAGATGACCCAATACCTGCCCCTCTTATTTTATACCCTGTGGCACTTCCTGTTTGGGTAAGGTTAAAAGAAATAGCCTCAACGGTATTCTGGGCAATCAAGTACATGCTAGCGGTATCTGTTCCTTGCGTGAGGGCGTTTGTGTTTGATTGGACACCGTCTGTTATTGTCGTGCTATCTCCTGTATGTCTTCTTATATAGTAATTAGTCCATTCACCCATTGAAGGCCACACGTCACCATTCTTAGCAACATACTGGTCATTCATTTTCCATATTGAGGAAGCACTTGAACTGTTAGGTATTCTAGCCATTATACATCCGTAATCTTTTCATAACTAATGACAACATCTAGGTCATTCGCAGCTTGAGCAACTGCCATTATCCTATTCCCTGTACCACTCGCATTATGACTTATATATAACGGTTTATCTATTAGACTAAGGGATGAATCCGCAGGAATTGTTATTGTCTTAGCTAAATAAGTTGCTACTGTATTCTCATCAATATAAATATCAACATCACAGTTGTTTGTGCCGTCAATATTACTGATAACAATCATGTTAATTTTATGCGTGTAATTAGATGCAGGAGCAGTCATAACTGCCGTAGCACTTGTCCCCGTTAATTTTGTAGTCTCAGTAGTCCCAAATATTTGAGCTACGTTTACTATGTTAGGTGGATTTGCCATTTAAATATCTCCTTTAATATATTATACTCTTCTGCTAACCAAATACTATAGCCATCGCTATGGCTTTTCCTGTAGTAACTCCACCCGCAGCCGCATCTTCCCAATTGGGAGCAGTTGCAGCGTCATTCATTGTTAGTATTTGATCTGCTGTACCTTTAGGTAATCTTACATAGGTTGTCCCATTATGATACAGCATATCTCCAGCGGCATCTGAGCCTACCGCAAAACCTGCAGAGAAAGTTACTTTACCACCAGAGGCGATGGTCATAGAATCGTCACCATTTGTATATTCTATAAGAGGTGTCTTAACTGTTGTAGCAGCAGATACTTCAGTAGCTGTCACATCTCCTGTTAAATTACCTGTAAATGTGGCTGCTCTAACCGTACCACTAGCTGTAGTATCAACTGAATGTGCTGGGGTAGCCGTACCTATACCAAGTCTATTATTAGAGGAATCCCAGAAAAAATTATTACTATCGGAATTAAATCCACTACTACCGTCAGCAAATTGTACATGTCCTGCTGTACCAGAAGAGTTTGGGTTAGAGGGGCCTGAACCTTGTACAGCCATATCTAGCCCGGAAATAGTAATAAATGTTGAGTCGTCAGCACCACCCTCTGCGTTTAAGTCCCCACCACTATTCTGATATAGTTGAACCGTTAAATAATCCGCCGCATCATCCACATAAAAAAGTGTACTGCTGCCTGAAACAGCGGTTGCTTGAGTTGATGGGGCTAATACCCTATCTCTAAGAATAACATTAGTAGCATTACTATTTGATGTATCTACATGAGTGACTGCCATTTCTCTGTACCCAGCAGCATCAGCTGCCCACTCTTGTTGAATATTTATTATGAAATATCCTGTAGCTCCAAATGTAAATCTCTCTGTATTTGTACTAGCGTGGTGGAACGCTCCAACATCAAATACTTCTGTCCATGTTCCATTACTACCCGATCCTAATGTTGTGGATGTAGCAGTTGTAATAGCTAAGTCTGCATTAAGATATGCTTTAACCCCTTTAAAAACTCCCCCGGCTAAGAAACCAGCACTAGTTATTTTTACTTCAGAATCTGTATCGTTACGATAATATAATTCATTATCAGTTTTAGCATAAACCATACCAAAACCACTTACAGCAGATGGAGTTGCCTGTTCTTTTAACGCTAGTGAATTATTTCTAATTTCTACATTGGATGCGCCAGCAAAAGAATTACTGTTATTATATTGAATTTCATTAGCTGAACCAACAGCTGTGCCACTAACACCTAAATTATCTGGTTTTACTTTTTTATAAGTACTGTCTGTGGCATCCCAAAGTAATAGAAAATCTGCGTTAGTAGCAACACCACTTGTTAACTCTGTACGTCCACTAATTACATCCTCATGTACCATTGCTGCCTGAACAGCATTTGTCTGTATGGTTGCTGCTGCTGTTGCATTAGACCCACTAAAGTCTACATCCCACGCAATATCTCCTGTGGCGGCAATATTTCCAGTAGCGGCTAAAGCTGTAGCGGTTGTAGCATTACCTGCTAATGCTCCTGTGAATGTAGCCGCTCTAACTGTCCCACTAGCGGTTGTATCGATTGAATATGAGGGACTACCTGTATTTACACCTAATCTATTATTAGTAGCGTCCCAGAATATGGCATTGTTATCGGAACTAAATGCGCCACTACCATCGGAAAACTGTATATGTCCTGCTGTTCCAGATGATGTTCCAGATGATGAAGTTGCCATATCAAATCTAGAAATAGTAATAAATGTGCTATCATCAGTATCGCTTTTAGCATTTAAACCAGCCCCACTATTTTGATATAATTGAACTGTTACATAGTCAGCTACATCATCTACATATACTACTGTACTTCCACCCGAAACGGCAGTTGCTTGGGCAGAGGGGGTCAAAATCCTATCTCGTAAAATTACATTATCTGAGCTTCCAGATGTGTCACGATAAGTAACTGCCATTTCTCGATAACCTGCAGAGTCAGCCTCCCATTCATGCTGTATATTTATTAAGAAATATCCCGTTTGCCCAAATGTAAAGCGATCAGTATTAGTACTACCATCATGCATAGCCCCTACGTCATAAGATTCTGTCCAAGCAGTAGGCGTAGTAGCTGAATCATTACTTATCAATAAATCCGTACTACTTCCAGTTATATAAGCTTTAACCCCCTTAAAGGCCCCACCGCCAGCTAATGATCCAGCACTAGTGATTTTAGTTTCATTCCCACCATCATCTTTATAATAAAGTTCATTATCATTTTTAGCATACAACATCCCAAAACCAGATGTATTACCGGGTGCTGATGCTACTTCTTTAAAAGCTAAATGGTTGTTTTTAATTTCTACGTTTGTCGCACCCGCAAAAGCGTTACTATTATTATATTGAAGTTCGTTAGCAGAACCTGATGCTAACCCACTCACTCCCAAATTCGATGGCTTTACCTTTTTAAAGGTGCTATCTGTAGCGTCCCAAAGTAACAAGAAGTCTGAAGCAGTAGCAACATTCCCGCTAGTTAATTCAGTCCGCCCACTAATTACGTCCTCGTGTACCATCGCCGCTTGAACAGCGTTAGTAGCAATTGTAACTGCTCCTGTATTTGCCATAGTTACATCGCCACTTAATGCTGCAGCTGTAAAGCCTGTACCATCACCAATTACAATTTGAGTATCCGCTACCGCAAGATCGCTGGGATCGCCTGTACTATTTGCATCTCGTACCTTAATGGTATTAGCTGCCATATTTGCTAATTTAGCATTTGTAACAGAATCATCTGCCACATTACCACCTGCAATTGTTCCACTAAATGATGCAGCTGTTAATTCTCCTGTACTTGGATTATAAGTTAATCCTGTGTCAGTTTCGATTCCTTGCGTACCAGTAGCACCATCAACAAAAGTTATATAGGTTGTTTCATCAGTTGAGTTATTAGCAACAGCGGTAACATTAGTCGCTTCAGATGCTGTTGATGCCGTTGTTGCATTACCTGTTAAAGCCCCCTCAAAAGTGGTAGCAACCACCGTTCCAGCAGTACCTGATATAACTTCCCCAGATATAGTAGCATCGGGTACAAAAGTAAACTTACCCGTACTATCGTCGTAACCAAAAAATCCGTTTTTCGCCGTCGTGCCATTGTGCCACCTAAAAGCAATTCCTCTATCTTTATTATCATCTGAAGAAGGGGCAGTATCGCCACCTACTTGAAAAATTGGATCATCAACTGTAACGGTAGTACTATTAACAGTTGTAGTTGTACCACTTACTGTTAAGTCCCCTGTCACAAGTAATCCACCACTCATTGTTACTCGTTCCGCCCCATTAGTAGTATCTATTTCTAAAATACCTGTTTTTCCTGATGCATCAAAACTAAGAGCAGAAGCAGTATTATCTATTAAATCCCAATCTTGGGCAGCGGCAGTAGAAATATCTCCTCCGATAACTAAGGCTCCAGTTGTAGCAGTACCTGTTGTACTTATAGCCCCTGATCCTACGTCAATAGAAGTAAACCCCGAAGTAATAGACCCAACATCTAAATCGCCAACAGAAGTAATTTGTGTTTGAGCAGCGTCTATACTAAGAGTGTGGGTAGTGCCTTCTCCACTAGTAGCGGCGGAAGACGTAATACCTGTTCCACCTGTTATAGTTGCAACATAATCTCCAGTAGTATGTGTAGTTAAAGTAATTAGATTATTTAAACTTGTTGCCCCCGTACCGCCTCTTGCTATCGCTAATGTCCCGCTAGTATTGGCTATGGGAACTACTCCACCCGACGCAGCATTTGAATGGGCGTGAGTTGCATTAGTTAAATCTCCAATAGTAGGAGTTGTTAAATCCTTATTTGTAAGGGTTTCATTCCCTGCCAATGTAGCAAGTGTACCAGTTGTAGGGAACGTAACATCAGTTGTACCACTTGTAGTTAATGTTAATGCATGACTTCCTGTAGTAAAAGCCTGTCCAAAAGTTAAGTCTCCAGAAATTTCTAATGTTCTAGCCGCATTATTAGTATCAATAGTAATTACTCTATTTGCTGTTAACGTAGTAGTTCCTGTCGCTATTTGCATTTCATAAGAAGTAGCAGCCTGTTTTATACCGAATGATGTAAGCATGTTAATAGTTCCACTATCAATATCCACATTCGTAAGAGTTTGATTATTTAAGTTTTGTGCCGCACTCCATGTTAAACCCCCGCCAACAGTAGCCGCATTAATCGTAACGGCTGAAGCTCCTCCAAGAGTAGCTGCATCAATTGCTCCAGACTCTATATTTACATTAGTCATCTCCTCACTATCAAAATCTATTGCGCCTACCGCTGTAAAAGCCCCAATTTTTGTTACTGTTAAAGTATCGGTAACAAAAGTTAAATCACTATCTGTTGCTAAAGCTCCATCAGTACCAGCAAAAAATATTCTTGATGCAGTATGGGAATCAGCTAAAAAGTTATTTGCTCTGACAGTATAGTCTCCAACATCAACATTATTGGCAATTGTTAAACTAGTTATTGCATCAACTGTGCCACCATTAATATCAAAAGCAGAACCCTCTATTTCTGAAGACCCCGCAGTTAATTTTCCACCAAGAGTAAAAGCATTTATATTAGTTGGAGAAATTGTTCCAACCGTTAATGTGTTACTACCAACAGCGTATTCAAAACCAGCGTCATCAATTAATAATCCATTAGTACTGACAATGGGAATTCGTGTCGAAGTTAACCCGTCAGCAGTTAACGTCGCAGCCCTGAATCCATGCGCTCCAATATCAAGATCACTCATTGCCTCTAATGCTGTTACCCGATAAAGACTGACATCATCATTTGAATTGTCTCCAATAGCAAGTGACGTTCCATCACCTACAACAGAATCAACTGCGATAGTACCAATATTTAAAATGTTATCGTCCCCGAAGGAAACATTACCTACTGCCGAAAGAACGAGGTCGCCCGATGTAGCATTAATTGTATTTCCATCAATATTTATATTATCTACTTGTAAAGCAGTAAGAGTTCCAACAGCTTCAATAGCACTTTGTGTGGCTCCCGTAACAGTAGCCGCACTTCCCGTAACACTTCCAGCAATTGCATTTGTTACTGTTAAGTTTGTAAGAGTTCCTACTGATGTAAGTGAAGAGCCTACAACTGAACTTCCTAATGTAGTTGCATTTAATACGTCAACATTATTTATTTTAAATACTTTACCTGTTGGAAGATTCCAATCTTGATTAGAAGTCCAATTATCATTTGTATTATCCCAGAGAATTGTTTTATTAGATGTGCCAACAAGGGTAATTCCACCCCCATCGGCAGTAACATCTGTCGGCGAAGCAACAGAACCCATCGTAATATTCTTATCATCAACATCTAATGTAGTAGAATTGACTGTAGTAGATGTTCCAGTAACATTAATATTACCTACTATATTAACTACACCTGATCCTTTAGGTGTAAGTGTAATATCTATATTTGTATCCCCACCAGTAGCTGTAATAGACGGTGGGTTTCCTGTCGAATTATTTGCTATAGTTAATTCATTAACAGCACTTGCAGTAGATGTAAGTCCAAGTAATTCATTATTATTTGCATCGAATATATCAGATGTAAATATAGGATTATGAAAAGTCTTACCATTAAAAGTCTGGGCAGTATTTACCAGCATAAATGTGTCATCAGCCGTTACCGCTGGAATAGTTAGTGTATAATTTTGATTATTGCTAGATGTGTCAGCATGGCTGAGTATTATTCCATAATCTTCAGTTAAACGTTTTAATAATAATCGTGTTTGTACAGTTAGATCATAGATCGTGGATTCATTAGAAAATCCAACTCTATCGACTAATCTATTGTCGGCACTCGATAAGCCACCAGAACCTCTTGTTACGGGCATGTATTACCTCCCCCACATGATTCCTCTTATTCGGGGTTGTCCACTACTGTCCTTTCTTTTTAAACTTATCTTAGTGCTTATATAAATAGCGTCGTCAAAATATCCTTCATTCTGTGGAATCAGCATAGTCTCGGTTGTTGCATCTTCATCAAAACCAACATATACATCTCCCTCTTCAACTATAAATGAAATCTTATTACATTCTTCCATTGTCCCGGAAAGTGTTACTACATCTTGAGCATCATTATTATTTGCCATAACAACCGTAAAGGTTTTATGCTTTGGATAATTTTGAAGTAATTCAATTTCTTGTCTAAATGGCATTGTCATTGTTCGTATCTCCCCGTGGTTTAAATTTCAACATTGTAGGTTTGCCAGTTCCTACGTATCTTCGTTTAATTATTTCTGAGGCAAAGGGCATTTCTACTTGACGGAATAGACCATCCGTACCAACAGGTCTTTGCCTACTTAATTCCATCCTATAATATTGTACTACCGACAGTAATTCTTCTCTATTAGCAATTAATTCAGTAATATTTTTAGATAAGTCCGCTATTACACCATCCCTATCTTGTATTTGTTTACTTAAAGCATCTTTTTTAGAAGTCTCTTGTGAATAATCTCTATTTAATTTATCACTCCAAGTAGCTAATTCTTCTTTTATATAAACTAATTCTTCAATTTTCTGTTTAGCAACCGTTAAATTACGTTTATAATAACCAGCTTCTTGAATTAATTCCTTATTTACTTTAGATACTTGACCTATTTCACTATTTAATTTAATATTTGCCTCATTTAACTGTAAATTTTGTCCATTAATTATAGACTGTTCTGAAGTAATTTCCGAATTAATCTGCCGTAATTTAACTAATTCTTGGTCTAATTTAGCTATTTTTGCCTCTAATCCGAGCTTATATGAAAGAACCTCGTCTTTTTCAGTTACTAAAGCCTTTTGTTTTTTTAATTCATTCTGTAATTCAGCTTCTTTTGCTGCAACAACTGTTAATGTATATTCATAGTCATGTCGTAACTCAGAAAAAGTTTTAATTTTATCTAATAATTTTTGATTACTTAACTCTTTATTCTGTAAATCCTTTGATTTTTCAGTTAGTTCTTCTTGAACCCTAGCTAAAGTCTTTTGAATAGCAGTTAAATTTTGATTTAAACTTACTATTTCGTTAGGAAGTGGTCGTAAGGGAACAACTTCTAATTCTAAAGCTTTAATCTCCTGTTGTAATATATTTTCCCTGTACTCATTATGTAAATTAAATACTTGTTTTGAGTGTTTTGATTGTACAGGTGCTTTAGAATGGAAATCACTCAGCTTCATAAGTTATGCTAAGTAAATCTATGTTTACAATTCCTACTATATGTGGGCCAAGGTCTATGAAAGCTTCCCCCTTTTCAATATCTGTGAGCCAAATATCTAAGTTGCCCGTATTCGCCACTAAAGTTTTAAGTCCTGTCTGTTCATCAATACGAGTGTAGTGTAAACTTTTTTGAAAATTGACCAACGCTTGATGAACATTTGATGCTATATTAAAATCTCTTATCTCAATATTATTATTCTGTTCACGATATATTAATTCTCCTATAATTACAGGTTTAATATCCGCTGTTTCATAATTTAGTCTACATGTAACAACTCGTTTTAATAATTCTTTAGGTTCTTCCTTTACCTTCCTAGGTCGTCCCCGTTTCCGTTTTTCTGTAGTCATCTTATCTACCCCCTTTGGCTGATCTTGGTAATGTTGGTTTCTCAAATCCTTTAAACGAGGGGTGTGAGATAGATCGTTTATTAGCAACGTCTGTCATACCTCTAAATCTTCTACCCGCCCCTAATTGTCTCATTGTACCCTTTCCATGACCGCCGACACGTTTTTCATGTGCGCCGACTCCATGACCTCGAATTCTCTTTTCTCCTTGTACTTCCGTTACAGTCTTCCCCGAATTTTCGGGTCTGACCCAGCGATGCTTAACGGCATCCCATACCAAACCCTGACGTGGTGGGGCTGGCATATGTTCTTTTTGTAAAACTACCTCCTCTGATTTTTTTAACATTAATGGTGTACGCCTATGATATTCATCTGATCCTTCAGAATAAAATTTTACCATACGATTAAACTGTGGGTAATCATCTAGTGATTTCCTAGTTCTCATAGCACTTCGCATAGATCGTTCATACCGTCTACGTTCAGCAGCACTTCGTTTGTCATCCTCCTGTCTACGTCGTCGTTCAGCATCTCGTTGTTGTTGTTCCACAGCCCGATCAAATTCTCGTTGGGCTGCAGCAGTTACTTCCCCACGGGGACTCCCGCCACCTGAACGAACAACATCATCACTTAATGCCCAACCCGCAGCTGCCGCCATAAGTCTAGCTAAATGTGGACTAAGTTTCTGTAAATCCATGTCTTTCACCAATCCTTCAGGATCACTTTCATAAGGTTTATAAGTTCTTCCTTGACCTTCTTCCTCCGTGTCAAAATATCGTTTTACATTTTCCCCCGACATATCAGGTAAGTCGTATGAAGTACCTTTATTTCCAAGATCACTCCCCTCTCCTTGCCAAGCTGCTGAAGCCTCTTGCACATGCTGTTTATATCGTTGATCATCTGCAGATAGTTCTTCTTGTGCTTCTTCTAAAAGGTTAGGGGTACTTGCCTTTTCCATTTTTTCAACTTCATCTTGTTGGGCTAATAATTTATTTTTTTGTTCTTGAGCATATTGCATAACAGCTTCAATAGATTCTCCTGATCTAAATAATTTTAACGCTTGTCCCATTATAGCATGTGTAGAAAATGGTGCAACTGTGGCTTTTAATTCATAGTCTTCTCCCCCCGATCCAAAAATAAGATCACCTACAGGTTGTAGCCTACGAGATTCCGCAGCTGCTTCACGTTCAATAGTCGGAGGATTAATTCCTGTACCATTTGCATATACTCCATCTCCCCACGGCGGAGCAACTCCGTCAGGGCCTCTATCACCCTTCCATCCCGGATCAGCTTGTTGTTGAGCATGTCGAACCCCCGCCCATGAACTATCACTTGTAACAGTTCGGACTTCTCGTCCTTCTGCATTAGTAGCTTTTAAAAAATTTTCGAGTGCTGACATGTAATCTCCTTTATCTATTATACCCAACATAGTCAACTAAATTTCCTAAAGCACTCTTAGTTACGTCAGGAGTTTTCGCTTCGTTACTAGCAACTATTGGGCTATCAGGTAACGCATCAGGATCGATAATTTCAGATT
>Ga0310344_10004589_pt1 | contig 10263 bp, 9 predicted proteins | sample HC15DNA20200_MG_FD_203801 | JGI IMG/M metagenome (GOLD analysis project Ga0310344, IMG submission 203801) | Marine microbial communities from station ALOHA, North Pacific Subtropical Gyre - HC15-DNA-20-200_MG | ecosystem: Environmental > Aquatic > Marine > Oceanic | place: Pacific Ocean: North... | reverse complement strand
GTAATAAAAAAGTATTTTTTAAAAAATTTTACAACAATTAGAAAAATGTGGGTAACAGAAGATGGCGGCAGATTATATAAAAAAAGAAATCTTCACTGGATCATCCAATACAATAGAAAAGTAAATGTTCCAGGCAAAACATTTAGATGGCTAACTCTTTGGGAAATTAATAAATTTATTCGACTTAAATCTTTGGTTAGTCCCCACCTAAGATCAATACTGTCACTTATATAGAAATGAATAAAATACTTTTTAATATACCTATTCATAAAAAAAAATACTCAGATAATGTGAAAAAATTATTAAATCAAAATGTAATAGATTTAAAATTACATGGACCTGGTAAAAATATAATTAAAATAAAAAAAAAACTAAAGAAACTATATCAATTTAATCATATACATCTTACAAACAGTTGCACTTCAGCATTAGAAATGTCGGCTTTGTTAATTGATTTAAAACCTAACGATGAAGTAATATTGCCGTCATATACTTACATCACGACTGGTTCCAGCTTTGCAAGAGCAGGATGTAAGCTAAGATATTGCGATATTCAAAGACACAATTTAATGCCATCATTTGATCAAATAAAAAGTTGTGTGAATAAAAAAACAAAAGTTATAGTTATTGTTCACTACCAAGGTTTTAGCGTTGATTACTTAGATAAATTACAAAATTTTTGTAAAAAAAATAAAATATTTTTAGTTGAAGATGCAGCACAAGCTTTTGGTTCTTATTTTAAAAAAACTCCATTAGGTAAGTTTGGTGATTTTGGTTGTTTTTCCTTTCACAATACAAAAAATATTCATGCGGGCATAGGCGGCATGATAGTAGTAAATAATAAAAAGTTTATAGAAAAATCAAATTTTGTTTTTGACAAAGGCAATGATAGATCTTTAGTTGTAGCAAATAAAAAAAAATACTATTCCTGGGTAGAAATAGGGTCATCTTTTTTATTACCTGAATTAAATGCAAGTTATTTATTTCCTCAATTTGGAGACTTAAAAAATATTATTAAATACAGATCTAAACTGTATAAAAGATATATAAATAATTTTAAAGAATGGCTCGGTGATGAGTTTACTATTTGTGATTATTTTTTCAGCAAATATAACTTTCATGCTTTGGTTATAGTATTAAAGAAAAATCAAAGAGTTAATTTTTTAAATTATCTTAAAAAGTACAATATTAATGCTTTCATTGGATATGTGCCTCTACATACATCAAAAATAGGAAAAAAATTTTTATTTAAAAAACAGCAACTTAAAATTACTGAAGAAGTATCAAAAAAACTAGTGAGATTGCCGCTACATAACAGTTTAAAAATTAAAGATGTGGATTTTGTAACTAAAAAAATAAAGAATTTTTTCGAGATTAATTAGTCTTAATGAGTTAAATATATAGTATAAAAAAAAATGATATCAATAATTATCCCAGTTTATAATAGTGAAAAAACTATAGAAGTATTAGTTGACGAAATAATAAAAGTTTTAGATAAGAATTACGAATATGAAGTGGTGCTTATAAATGACTGTTCAAATGATCAATCAGAAGAAAAGTGTAAAAATTTAGTTAAAAAATATGCTTTCGTTTCTCTCTTTTCTTTATCTAAAAATGTAGGTGAGCATAACGCTATAATGGCTGGTTTAAATAAATGCACTGGAGACTACGCTGTAATAATGAGTGATGATTTGCAAAATTCCGCTGCATCTTTGCTTGAATTAATAAAATATGGAATGAAGGAAAAAGAAAATTGTGATGTCATCTACACTTATTATGATAAAGCAAAATACGGTTTTTTCAAAAGATTGGGAAGTAAATTTAATTCTCTCGTTTCTAATTTTTTATTGGACAAGCCAAAGTCTATTTATCTTTCTAGTTTTAAATTAATTAATCGTTTTTTAATTACAGAAATTATTAAGTATAAATCACCATACATTTTTATAGATGGTATAATTTTGGGAATTACGAGCAAGATTGGTAGATTAAAAGTTGAACACGGCCAGCGAGCAGAAGGAAAATCTGGTTATACTTTTATGAAACTGTTGCAATTATGGTCTAATATGTCCACGAGTTTTTCAGTTTTACCTTTAAGATTATCCATGATAATGGGTTTAATCTTATCTATTTTCGGATTTATTTTGGCTGCATACTTTTTTATTCAAAGAATAATGGATGATACAGTTCCAGGGGGATTTGCATCTATATTTGTTTCTGTTACAATTTTTTCTGGTACTATTCTTATTGCGTTAGGATTAGTCGGAGAATATGTGGGGAGAATATTTATTTCTTTAAATAAAAAACCTCAGTTTGTTATAAGAAACTCTTGGTCAAATAAAAAACAATGACGTTATCAAGCCAACAAAAGAAAGAGATAGCTGAACAGCAAAAGCAGAAAAATACGACTAAAAGGGTTACTTCGCCTGAATTAGAAAAAATTCTCTACGAAGCCGTTCCCGTTTTAGATCATGGATTTGTAAGAGTCGTTGATTACATGGGTGATGATAGTTCAATTGTGCAAGCCGCTAGAGTTTCATACGGAAAAGGAACAAAAAAGGTTTCTACTGATAGTGGTTTAATAAAGTATTTAATGAGACATAGACACAGCACTCCTTTTGAAATGTGTGAAATAAAATATCATGTAAAATTACCTATTTTCGTTGCCCGACAGTGGATCAGACATAGAACTGCAAACGTTAATGAATATTCAGCCAGATATTCAATTTTAGATAAAGAATTTTATTTACCATCAAAAGAAAATCTTGCTGCTCAATCCTCGAGCAATAGACAAGGTAGAGGAGAATTAATAAATGGAAAACAAGCAGATGATATTTTGGATATTTTGAAAAAAGATGCTCAACAAACTTATGCTGACTATGAATTAATGCTTAATGAAAAATTTGATGGAAGTGTTATAAATGAAAAAAATAAAGGGTTAGCCAGAGAATTAGCTAGAATGAATTTAACTTTAAACACCTACACCCAATGGTATTGGAAGACGGATTTATTAAATCTTTTGAATTTTTTATCTTTACGTGCTGATAGTCATGCGCAATATGAAATAAGAGCATACGCAGATGTAATGATAGATTCATTGAAAAAATGGACACCCATTACATTTGATGCATTTATGGATTATAGAATTGGTGGCATGGAACTTTCGGCAAAAGGTAAGGCAGTTATACAAAAAATGCTTAAAGGAGAGACTTGTGATTTTGAAAAATCTAATCTTTCAAAAAGAGAATGGAATGAATTAATGGATTCCTTTGGTTTTAAGCAAAAGATAATTTAATTTTTTTTGCTATTTCGGTAAAAATTTCAGAAATTTTATGATTAGGATTTAATTCAAAAAGAGGTTTTCCTGAATCTGCGGCAACTCTTAAATCAATATTTAGAGGAATTTTTCCTAAAAATTTTTTTTGATATTCTTTAGCAACATTCTCAACACCATCATTACCAAAAATATTATAATTTTTTCCATCATCTCCTTCAAAAAAACTCATGTTATCTACCAGACCAAGTATTGGAACTTTTAATTTATCAAACATTTTAATTCCTCTTTTGACATCAAGCAGAGCTACTTCTTGAGGAGTAGAGATAATTATAACACCATCAACTTTAATTTCTTGTGCAAATGTAAGTTGAGTATCGCCTGTGCCAGGTGGCATATCTACTACTATAAAATCTAAATTATCCCAAAGCACTTTTTGGGCAAAAGTTTTAATAGCACTTGTTACCATTGGTCCTCGCCATATCATCGGAGTTTCTTCGTCAACTAAAAAACCAATCGACATACATTGAATTCCATATTGCTCTATAGGAATTAATTTTTTTCCTTCCTCACTTTTTGGTTTTTCATTAATAGACATCATTTTTGGAAGTGAAGGTCCATATATGTCTGCGTCCAAAATTCCCACTTTGTAGTTGAGTGATTTTAATGCTAGAGCAAAATTTACAGCAAATGTCGATTTGCCGACACCCCCTTTTGCACTAGAAATCGCTATCGTGAACCTAGTTCCTTGTATTGGATTTTTTATAAAGTTTTTTGGGGCTAATTTTCCTTTAAAAGCATCGTTTAAACCGGCTGACTTTTTGTCCATGGGCTATATCTTAACTTGTTTTTATCATCAAAGTCACTATATACAGTGTCATGGCACAAGATGATTTTAGAGGCGGCGGAAGCCCATGGGGAGCACCTCCTGGAGGAGGGAACGGTTCTGGAAGAGGTGGACAACAGCGACCACCTAACATCGATGAAGTCGTTGAAAAAATTCAAAAAATAATTAATAAATTTATACCTGGAGGAAAGTCTGGGGGAAGCAAACCAATAATTTTTGGTCTTTTGCTATTAGTAGCTATTTGGGCTTTCAGTGGTTTGTATAGAGTTTTGCCAGATGAACAAGGAGTAGTTCTAAGGTTTGGAAAATTTGTATCCACAACGCAACCAGGGTTGAATTATCATATTCCTTATCCAGTAGAATTCGTTCTTACTCCAAAAGTTACAAAAGTTAATAGGATTGATGTTGGTTTTAGAGCGGCTAGCGACTCCGGAAGAACTTCAGGAGTAGATGATGTTTCCGAAGAAAGTTTAATGCTAACAGGGGATGAAAATATTGTTAACATAGATTTTTCAGTTTTTTGGGTTATAAAAGATGCTGGAAATTTTTTATTTAGAATTCAAAGCCCAGTAGAAACAGTTAAAGCCGCATCAGAAACAGCCATGAGGGAAGTAATTGCAAAAAGTCAACTTCAACCAATTTTAACAAAAGGAAGATCAACAATCGAAATTGAAGTGCAAGAAATTATTCAAAGTATTTTAGATGAATATGAATCAGGAATACAAATTACACAAGTTCAGACGCAAAAAGCAGACCCACCCGACCAAGTAATTGATGCATTTAGAGATGTTCAAGCAGCAAGAGCTGATATGGAGCGTTCAAAGAATGAAGCAGAAGCTTATGCAAATGATGTAATTCCAAGAGCTAGAGGAGATGCAGCAAAAATTTTACAAGAAGCAGAAGCTTACAAAAAACAAGTAGTAGCGGCAGCCGAGGGTGAGGCAAGTAGATTTTTAGCCATTTATACTGAGTACGAAAAAGCTAAAACCGTAACTCAAGAAAGAATGTATCTTGAAACTATGGAAAAAGTTTTAGCTGATATAGATAAAGTAATTATAGATAAAAAAGCTGGTGGTGTAGTTCCATATTTACCTTTACCTGAACTATCTAAAAAAACAAAAACGAGCACACAATGAAATTAAATAAATTTTTAATTCCAATTATATTTGTTTTAGGCTTTACTCTTTACCTATCTCTTTTTGTAGTTAAAGAAATTAACCAAGCAATAGTGTTACAATTTGGTGATCCAAAAAAAGTTATAGTAGAGCCAGGATTGCAAGTAAAAATTCCATTTATTCAAAATGTTGTATTTTTAGATCGTAGAATTTTAAATTTAGATGCTCCTCCAGAAGAAGTCATTGCATCGGATCAAAAACGATTAATTGTTGATGCTTATGCTAGATTTAAAATTATTGATCCTTTAAAATTTTATATTTCAGTTGGTGATGAAAGAGTTGCAAGGTCAAGGCTATCAACAATTATTAATTCAAGAATAAGAAGTGTATTAGGTAAACAAAGTCTAGCAACTTTATTGTCAGAAGATAGAACGAAACAAATGACAATTATTCAAAATGGCGTCAACGCTGAAGCACAAAATTTTGGAATAGAAATTATTGATGTAAGAATTAAAAGAGCAGACCTTCCGCAAGCAAATAGCGAAGCTATTTTTAAAAGAATGCAAACTGAAAGAGAAAGAGAAGCTAAAGAATTTAGAGCAAAAGGTGCAGAAATGGCTGTAACTATTACATCAACTGCTGACAAAGAAGTAACCGTAATTTTAGCTAATGCTAAAAAACAATCCGAAATTATGAAGGGGGAAGGTGACGGTCAAAGAAATAAAATATTTGCTAATGCATTTGGTAGAGATCCAGAATTTTTTGCCTTTTATAGAGCTATGCAGGCATACGAAACTGCTTTAATTGGAGGTGACACTTCCTTAATTTTATCTCCAGATAGTGATTTCTTTAAGTTTTTCGGAAATACTGGAATTATTAAAAATCGTTAAAATATCCAAATGAAAGAGCTCATCATTGCGATAGGTCTTTTATTATTTATTGAAGGTATATTATATGCCTTATTTCCATCAAAAATGAAAAATATGTTAAAAACAGTTGAAAAAATGCCAATAAACCAATTAAGAGTTGGCGGATTATTTTTTGCTTTAATTGGTTTTGTAATTGTTTGGTATACCAAAAGTTAAAAAGTGTATGAAAATTTATAATAAATTTCTTAAACTAAATTTAATCCTTATTTTTCTAAGTTTTTCTAGTTCATTTGCATATAGCAAAACTACACCAACATCTTTTGCTGATTTAGCTGAAAAACTTATGCCATCAGTAGTAAATATATCAAGTACACAAACAATAAAAACAACTTCAAATCCCTTTCCATTTGAATTTCCTCCTGGATCGCCGTTTGAAGATATGTTTAAAGAATTTAATCAACCTAGTGAAAGAAAAGCGACTGCGTTAGGATCGGGATTTATAATAGATAAAAAGGGTATAGTTGTAACAAACAATCACGTTATCCAGGGAGCAGAAGATATAATAGTTAGTGTGAATGGATCTAAGGAATACAAAGCTATAGTACTGGGTAAAGATCCCTATATGGATTTAGCAGTTTTAAAAATAGATTCTGATGAAAAATTTGAACCGGTGAGTTTTGGAGATTCAGATAAAGCAAGAGTCGGAGATTGGGTAATAGCAATAGGAAATCCTTTTGGTTTTGGCGGTACAGTTACATCAGGAATAATATCTTCAAGAAATAGAGATATAGGTCTAACAAGGTATGATGATTTTATTCAAACAGACGCATCAATTAATCAAGGTAATTCTGGTGGTCCTCTTTTTGATTTAAATGGAAAAGTTATAGGTATAAATACTGCCATCGTGGCACCAGGTTCTTCTGGTTCTATAGGAATTGGTTTCGCAATTCCATCTAATCCTGCATCTAATGTTATTGAACAACTTATTGAATTTGGAGAAACTAAAAGAGGTTGGCTTGGTGTAAGAATTCAAGTAGTTACAAAAGAAATTGCAGATCTAGAGAATTTAGAAAAAGCAGAAGGAGCATTAGTGGCTAGTGTTCAAGAAAAAAGTCCAGCAGATAAAGCTGGAATAAAAGCTGGGGATATTATTTTAGAATTTGATGGAAAAAAAATTGATACAATGAGAACTCTTCCTAAATTAGTAGCGCAATCCAAAGTTGGCAAAAGAGTATCTTTAAAAATATGGAGAAATAAAAAAATAATCACTAAAAAAGTTTTACTAGGAAGATTAGAGTCTACCAAAGAATATAAGGCAGAAAATAAAGTTGAAGCAGATCCAAGCGACTACTTTTTAGTAGAAAGTTTAAAAATTTCTGTCAGAGATTTAACTAAAGATGATGTGGCAGAAAGAAAATTACCTAAAAATACCACCGGGGTTGTTGTAACCACAATATCTGAAAAAAGTCCTCTAATCATTTTGTCTGTAAACGATGTTATTGTAGAGGTGCAAAAAAAGAAGATAAGAAATTCAACTCAATTTTCTAAAATAGTTAAAGATACTATAGCCGAAGGTCAAAATACTTTATTGTTTGCAATCTATAATTCAAGCAATCAAAGATCTTATTTAACAGTAAAATTAAATTAATCCTCATTTATATCTTTAAATGAATTACGATAAAAAGGTAATTTTATTAGCAGGTCCAACTGCTTCTGGCAAATCTGAATTAGCGATCAAATTAGGTAAATATTTAAGTGGAGAAATTATAAATGCTGACAGCATGCAAGTTTATAAAGAAATTTCTATTCTTTCTTCCAAACCTGAAAAAAGAGATATAAAAATCATAAGACATCACTTGTATGGATTTCAATCAGTCAAAAATAAGTTTTCTACTGGCAAATGGCTTGGTTTAGCTATTAAGAAAATTAACGAACAATGGAACAAAGGAAAAACTCCCATTGTAGTTGGAGGTTCAGGTTTATATTTTAAAGCATTAACTGATGGATTAGTAAAAATTCCTAATATTCCCGAAAGAATAAGAAAAGAAATAAGAAAATCTCATTCATTAATTGGACAAAAAAAATTTTATAAAAAATTAATAAAAATGGATCATTTGGCTAAAAAATTTATTTCAGCTTCAGATTCTCAAAGAACTATGAGAGCTTATGAAGTAAAAAAATACACTGGGAAATCCTTATTTATTTTTAAAAAAGAAACAAAATTAAATTTTGATAATAGTGTTTTTAAAAAATTATTTATTAATACACCAAAAGAATTTTTACATAAAAAAATAGAAAAGAGGGTTGAGCAAATGTTTCGCAAAGGTGCTATTAAAGAAGTTAAATCTTTTTTAAGAATGAAAATTAATAAAGATCTTTCTTCCAGTAAAATAATTGGAATTAAGGAAATTAGCGATTATATAGAAAATAATATAACTTTGGATCAAGCAAAAGAGTTAATTAAGGTTAAAACTAGACAGTATGCCAAAAGACAATATACATGGGCTAGGGGGCATATGAAATCTTGGGATATGATTTATTCATCTGATTTAGAGGATTTATTTAAAAAAGCTATCAATAAAATATCCTAAAACTTGACCATCACTAAAACTCAGTTAGATTAGTCATTTATGGCAAATTTAATGACTGGTGCAGAAATGGTTTTTAAGGCCCTTGAAGATCAGGGTGTTGAACATATTTTTGGTTATCCTGGTGGAGCTGTTTTACCAATTTACGATGAATTGAAAAATCACAAAAAAATAAAACATATTTTAGTTCGTCATGAGCAAGGAGCTGGACACGCAGCAGAAGGTTATGCAAGATCCTCAGGAAAGCCTGGTGTAATTTTAGTAACCTCAGGTCCTGGAGCAACTAATACAGTTACAGCATTAACCGATGCGTATATGGATTCTGTTCCATTGGTGTGTATTACTGGACAAGTACCAACGCATCTTATAGGAACGGATGCTTTTCAGGAATGTGATACAACTGGAATAACAAGACCATGCACTAAACATAACTGGCTCGTAAAAGATATAAGAAAGTTATCTTCAATTTTACATAAAGCATTTGAGGTAGCTACTAGTGGAAGACCAGGCCCTGTTTTGGTTGATATCCCAAAAGATATACAATTTCAAAAAGGAAAATATATAGCTCCCAAATTTATAAAAGAAAAAAATGATAATAAAAATTATTTTAATGGACAAGACAAAGATATTAATCAAGCAGTTGACTTATTTAAAAAATCTTCAAAACCTATTCTGTATACTGGTGGAGGAGTTATTAATTCTGGACCAAAAGCAACACAATTAATTCGTGAACTGGTTTCTTTAACAGGTTTCCCAATCACATCTACTCTTCAAGGTTTAGGTGCTTTTCCTGGAAACGATCCACAATTTTTGGGTATGCTAGGTATGCATGGCACCTATGAAGCCAACAATGCGATGCATGATTGTGATTTGATGATAAATGTAGGCGCACGTTTTGATGATAGAATTACTGGAAAAATTGATGAATTTTCTCCAAACTCAAAAAAAATTCATATTGATATTGATCCATCTTCAATAAATAAAAATATAAAAGTAGATATTGCATTAGTAGGAGATGTAAAGGTTGTTTTAGAAAAATTAATTTCAGTTTTTAAGAAGGCAAACCCAGATTTCGTAAATTCAAACAAGCAAAAAATTGCAGCTTGGTGGACCCAAATTGAAACGTGGAGAAAAAAAAATTCTCTAGGTTTTATAAATAGTAAAGAAGTTATTAAACCGCAATATGCTGTTCAAAGGCTTTATGAGTTAACTAAAGCACAAGACACATTTATAACAACTGAAGTTGGACAACATCAAATGTGGGCTGCTCAGCATTATAAATTCGATAAACCAAATAGATGGATGACTTCCGGAGGGTTAGGAACAATGGGCTATGGTTTGCCAGCTGCTATTGGAGTGCAAGTGGCAAATCCAGATAAACTAGTTATAGATATTGCAGGGGAAGCGTCCGTATTAATGACAATGCAAGAAATGTCGACAGCAGTTCAATATCGATTGCCAATAAAAATATTTATTTTGAACAATGAATACATGGGCATGGTGAGGCAATGGCAAGAATTACTGCATGATAAAAATTATTCTGAAAGTTATACAGCAGCTTTACCTGATTTTG
>Ga0310344_10004587_pt1 | contig 10264 bp, 14 predicted proteins | sample HC15DNA20200_MG_FD_203801 | JGI IMG/M metagenome (GOLD analysis project Ga0310344, IMG submission 203801) | Marine microbial communities from station ALOHA, North Pacific Subtropical Gyre - HC15-DNA-20-200_MG | ecosystem: Environmental > Aquatic > Marine > Oceanic | place: Pacific Ocean: North... | reverse complement strand
CTGAAGAAGCTAAAGCTGAAGCACCAGCTGAAGAAGCTAAAGCTGAAGCACCAGCTGAAGAAGCTAAAGCTGAAGCACCAGCTGAAGAAGCTAAAGCTGAAGCACCAGCTGAAGAAGCTAAAGCTGAAGCACCAGCTGAAGAAGCTAAAGCTGAGGAGAAATAATGCCTGTAGAAAAGAAAGGTAACAAGGGTTCTAGTCCAAAAATTTATCAATATTTCAAAGTTGATGGTGATAAAGTTTCCAGAATTAAAAAAAGCTGTTCACGATGTGGAAAGGGTGTATACATGTCAGAACACAAAGATCGACGTACCTGTGGTAGATGTAACAATACAGAATTTATCTAGTATAGTTTTTTCTTTCTTAATTTTGAATTTTTTGCTTGAATTATTTCTAACTTCTGTAACAATACTTCATTAAATTTTACACTCGATAATAATTTTGGATTAAGTTTTACATTATTAGTGTCTAAAGAAATTTTTGATACCGGTAATTTTTCATTAATCCAAAATTTCATGACCTTATCTTCTAATTTGTAATCCCTAAATCCTGAAGGAAACCGTTTTGTAATATGTGATATTAAAGTTGTATCGTTGTTAAAAACACTTCTTGGTTCTAATAAGCGAGTGTTATCAGAATAAACATTTTCAAATAGATTACTTGAAATTTCATCAGAAATTATTTCCATTTTTGACAGTCTAGTAACTAATTCGAGATAATGAAGGAATTCGTGTGCTAAAACTGCATGAATTGTTCCTTTAAGACCATATGCCACGAGAGGAGCAGATATCTGAATAACAACTTGAACTGAATTTTTCAATGTAACTGGAATTGTTCTGGCAAATAGAATTCCTATATCAACTGAATTATAATTGTCAGCAATTATTATTGATGGATCAACATAAGCAATTGGATAATTAATTTGAGATGCTTTTTCTATACGTTCAATTCCAGATATAATTAATGAAAAACGTTTTTCAATTAAATCAGAAACTTTTGGTGGTAATATCCCCATATTTTTGGCTTCATTAATTCTTTTTAATGGATCCACATAATATCTAAGAAAATTAGTATAAAAGACATTAATTTTTCCAATTACTACTCATTACATCAATTTGTTTAAAATCAAATTGAACACATGTACATCTATTCTGGAGCATATCACTAATGTTAGGTTTAACCCTAGAATTTTCAATAAATGATTTTATTGGTACGCCACCATCAATTAACATAAAAATTTTCAGAGATGTTGAATCAGATTTTTTATATTTTATATCATAGATTGATTTTTTAATAATTTTTTCACCGCGATTATGAATTTCCAAAGGAATGTTCTTGATTAATGATAATTTTTTTAGTAGGTCATCTTCTAACGGTAGCTCTGACTTTACTAGAATGATTACTTTGGATCTGAATGGTACAGAGTCTTTTGGTTGACTTTTAATCTGTCGTAAATCATGTAATTTTATTCCGTCTAGATAGTCTTGTTTTTTAATTCTTACATTTCTAATATGCGGTTCAGAAATTTTTAGAAAAAATGGTCTCCCATTTCCTGAAATTAAACTTGCTTTATCTTCTCCACCAATCCAGTTAATTTTAACTTGTTTCGATTTGAATTTTTTGATAACAAATTGTGCTATTTGGCCTTCAACACTGTTGAAATTTTCTAATCCATGATAATCACATGAAACACAGCCTTTACCTTGACAATTTTTACATGTATCCTGTTTCTGAGGTAAATTTCGTCGTACCTTTGTATATCTACCATACAAAAATAAAGATCTTGAATGTATTTTGCATGAATTATCTTTAAAATTTACTTTTAGTGTAAGTTCTGGATCCATTCCATCAAGTTTTGACTTTGTTCTTCTTCCAAATTTCTTCCCAATTTCATGATTAAGGTGTGTCTTAACATTCATGACTCCTTTTATCTTAAATTTTGATCTAACCGTATCATCATTATCAGAAATTGATGGTTTTATGATTGACCCTATAAGAAAAGTTGAAAATTGATATGATGATGAATTTTCAATCATATGGGCTACAACTTCATCAAGTTTTTCAAAAATGTCTTTACAGATAAAACATTTCTTCAATTCAGATTTTTCTGCCTTAGAATTAAATTTTTTACCTAGATTGCTACTTGGTTTCAAGCCTAATTCTTTAGATACTAATCTTCCAATACAAAAATTGCATAATGAATAATTTCTTAAAATATTATTTACTAAATGCTGTGTTGAGTTAATTTTTTTCATACCAATACTTACCATATTGTTATTCTAATGAATATTATTTAGGAGGTATTTAGCCAAGACCTAATTTTCGCATCATTCCTTGCATTTGACGTCCTTTTGATGCCTTCATCATATTCTTTGAATTCTTGTAATTTTTCAATAATTCTTTTACTTCGTGCTCAGGCCAACCTGAACCTCTAGCAATTCTTTTGATTCTTGATGCATTAAGTAGATCAGGATCAGCTTTTTCTTTTTTGTTCATGCTTTGTATAATGTATCTCCATTTATCAATACGGTCTTCCATTTGTTCAAGCTGATCTTCTTTAACCATTCCTGAAAGTCCAGGCATTGTTTCCATCAAACTTTGTAGTGAGCCAACTTTTGTTACTTCCTCTAATTGATAGAAGAAATCTTCCATGTTCATTTTTCCACTAGATATTCTTTTCATTCGTACATCATCAGCCTCATTTTCAAGGCGTTTTGCTAAATCAAGTACGGCCTGCACATCACCCATTCCAAGTAATCTACCAACAAATCTAGTTGGTGAAAATTGTTCTAAATCATCAATTCTTTCTCCAGTACCAACATACATGACTTGAGCGCCTGTAGCTGCAGATGCAGCCAATGCACCACCGCCTTTTGCTGAACTATCAAGTTTGGTGATTACAATACCACCAACAGGTACAGTCTTATGAAACGCCTGAGCTTGAGAAAAACACTGTTGACCAATTGTTCCATCTATTACAAGTAATCCTAGATCAGGTTCTGCTACTTTGCTAATATCGACCATCTCATCCAAAAGGTCTTTTTCTTCTTTATGTCTGCCAGCAGTATCAATTAAAATTATATCTAGATTTGAATTTTCAAAATGTTTTAAACCATTCTTCACGATTTCAGCTGAATCAGTATTATTTTCTTCTCCATATACCTCAACACCTGACTTCTCACACATTGTTCGGAGTTGAACTAATGCGCCTGGTCTAAATGTATCAGCACCTACTACGCCAATACGATAGCCTTGCTTAGTAAGAAATTTAGCTAATTTTGAAGAAACTGTTGTTTTTCCACTGCCTTGAATTCCTAACATCAGAACTTTGTTTATTTTACCTGATTTGAAATGAAATTCTGTATCATTTCCTAAGAGTTTTGCAAGTTCATCGTACAGTATTTTTACAATGTGATCTTTTCTGGACAAGCCTGGTGGTGGAGTTTCATTTAAAGATCTTTCTTCAAGATTTTTAGTAATTTCTAGAACTAGTTTAACATTTACATCTGATTGCAATAAAGAGCGTTGAACATCCTTAGCAAGCTCTTTAATTAATTCTTCATCAATACCAGATGAGCTAACAATTTTTTTTATTGCTGAACGAAGTCCGTTTTTGAGATTATCAAGCATTATTATCTAATTCAGCATCCACTATTTCAAATCTTCCTCTATATCCATCCCAGATTTTTTGGGATTTTATGATTTTAACTGATTTCTGAAACATGGGACAGTCTATGACGAAAGTTTCTGCTTCTCCACCTTCAAAGTTTAGATTAAAGTGAAATTTCTTTGAAAGATTTTCTAAATTTTGTAGATTATCATAAGTAATTTGCTTCCCCAACCAATCATTATCCAGTCCCTCAGTAGTTGTACTGCAAATTATGATTTTGAAATTATCATCTAGTAGGTCTTTCATATATTCTGATGCATTAGTTTTCCATAAAGGTGAAATTAAATTTAATTTCAAATCATTACATAGTGATTCAAATTTTGATTTTTGAAATTCACTTATTATTCCACCATGAACAATTCCTTCAATTTGAAAATCATTTTTAGCATTTTTAATTAATTTGTAGAAAAGTGATACTTCGTCACTAGTTTTAGTAGAGTCTGAAATACCAATTATTTGAGGTATTCTCATAGATTCAGATTGTAATTTTGTTTGTAAAATGTTATGATAATGAAGAAGATGACTTTCATCTGACTGTGGGATAATTGTAATTAATGCTTCAATGGAATGACCATGTTTCATAGCCTTGTAAATTGCATAACAACTATCCTTGCCTCCTGAGAAAAAAGATGCTAACTTCATTTTAATCAAAAAATGGTGGATGCCTCAAAACTCATAATCCTCATCAAAAATCAGATGGCTTTTCCAATCATCATTAGCATCCAACTTAGGATGTCTTTATTCGCATTATTTTTGTTCTTCCCATTACATCCCAATACTCAATATCTTGACCTTGCTCAAGTTTTCCTTCTACCTCTTCATCAATCAATTCAACATCAATCGTTTCAAAACTTTCAGAATCCATTACTTGGATGTCTGATCCAGTGATTGAAATGATTTGTCCGGTTTTTTTATTGATTAATGGAACATGAATTTGCATGCTAACAGGACCTACATGAGGTCGTTTTTGACCATCAAAAATTCCAACACCCACAATTCTAGCCTTTGCTGCTCCGTGTTTTCCTGGCTTACTTGTGTCATACTCAACTATTTTACAAGGATCACCAGTTGGTTGATCACTAACAGGCAATAAAATGTAAGAACCAATCTTCAAAGAACCTAATTCAGATGGTTTGCTCATACTCAATCAGATTTTGAGGGATATTTACATTTTTTTATTTCAGTTTTTCTAGAATGGAAAAACTAACAAGATTGTTCATCACAACACCTTTTCTACAGATCTCAAGTCTTGTTTGTTCACAGTATTTGTTATCACTTTGATGACTTTTGTCACTTGAAACTTCCATTATCACAATATTATCACTATATGGAAATGTAAATTTTGGAGCAACACTAGAAAAGAGTTCCATATGACCAAATCCAGAATATCCTACTTTATCACGTCTGGCAACATGAGTTGCTACATAAGTAAGGTCATCATGCGAATCACCATATTCTAGATAATATATTGATATGAAATTTGGTTTGCCAGTAGTTTGTCTTTCAAACAAAATGTTATCCATTTTAAATATAAACGAAGGATTATCCAGTAAATTCTTAGAAATATCAGTTACAATTTTTTTATGGTTTTTGAACTGTGCTAGGATGTAATGATTTGTTGCGTATGAAAAATAAGGTTGGCTATTATCTGAGAATGTGGCTGTAACAAAATACATTTCTCCTATATTTTTTGACTTTACCCATAGATCCTTTTGTTCAATTGAATTATGATCATGCAAATATGGGGAACAGATATACCCATTAAACTTGTGTCTTTGTGTCATAGTCAAAAGCTGAATGAAACATATTTAATTTTTGTTTTGTAGGGTTCAAAAACTAAAGTTAATAATACAAAAAAACCTCAAAACTATAGTCCCCACTTAGCTCAGCCTGGTAGAGCTTCCGGCTGTAGTTGTCGGCTTAGGGCTGAAAAACAGCAGTCTATCAGGCATACAGAAACCGGGTTGTCGAAGGCTCAAATCCTTCAGTGGGGACCATTTTTTAATATCTTTTATGGATTGATTACAGCTCTTCCTATGATTTTTCGATTTTTTAGATCTTCTAAAGCTTGATTTGCATCATCTAAAGAATAATGCTTTGAAACAATAGGATTAATCACACCGTCTTGTGCAAGTTTAATTAATTCCACCATATCACTATAATTTCCTGTATATGCACCTTGAATTTTAATTGCCTTTAAAGGAATAGACACTAATGGTATCTCAACTGCACCTCCAAATAATCCAACAAGAATGATATTTCCACGTTTTCTAATTAATGAAAGATTCATCTTGACTGTAGGTGGTGCATTTACAAAATCTATAATACTATCAACGCCCTTTTCATTGCATATTGTCATTATTTGTTTAACAGCATCAGGTTGTTTAGTATTTACAATATGAGTAGCACCTAATTCTTTGGCAGAGTTTAATTTTTGATCATCAAGGTCTGCACATATAATATTAGATTTTGTTAATGCTTTAGCAATTTGGACACCCATTAATCCAAGACCTCCAGCTCCAACAATGAGAATGTTTTCTGGTTCATTGACTAATGCTTTCTTTATTGCAGTGTATGCTGTAAGACCAGAACATGCTAATGATGCGGCGGCGTCAGGATCTAAATTGTTAATTTTTGCTGTAAATTTGTAATCAGGAACTAAAACACTTTCTGCATAACCTCCATTCTGGAATACACCTAACGATTGTGGTGCTTCACAAAGATTTGTATCACCTTTTTTACATGTAGGGCATATTCCACATCCCATCCAAGGATAAACTAACACATTATCACCAACATCTACCCCTACAACTGAATCACCACATTCTTCAACTGTTCCTACAATTTCATGACCTGGAATAACTGGGAATTTCACGCCCCTGTCTGTTACTTTCATAAATCCATCACCAGTATCGTATCCACCTTCCCAAAGATGGAGGTCGCTATGGCACACTCCAGTTGATTTTACCCTCACTAAGACTTGATTTCCGTTTGGTTTTGGTTTTTCAACATCACTAATCGTTAACGGTTCATTAGGTTCAATTATCCTAGCGGCTTTCAATGAGTTCTAATTTTTTAGTTAACAATATAAGAGTTGACTGATAACAAGAAAAAATTAGAGCCTTTAGATATTATGGAATATGAACACAATGATTTTGTGAGTGAAACAGATACAAAAACCCAAATTTCAAAAATACCAATAAATGTTTTATTTGATCCTGAAGGAATAAAAAAGAAAAACGTATGGGATATTGATTTAGTTCAGATCCTTTCTTTGTTACTTGAGATTCTGGAAAAAGCCGATAAAAAGGATCTTAGAGTTGCAGGGATGGCAGCATTATCATCATCATTAATTTATAGATTAAAAGTGGAAAGTATCTTTGCACTTCAAAAAGCTGCTATGGAGAAAAAACCACTAAGACAAAGAAGTGACATAGATATCGAAATGTTGGATATACCATATAGACACGAATCAACATATCCTGTATCACTAACTGAACTTTTAGACCTGTTAGAAAATCTAATTGGAACTATCGCAAATCCAAGAGAAAGACGTGGTAGTCAATTAAAATTTGAGCCAGTAGAGGCTCCAGATTTTAAGAAGTATTTTAATTCACTTGAAAATATAATTGGTCAATATCAAGATCTTGTATTAAATAAACTACAATCTACTCAATCATTACTGCTAAAAACTATTACACAAGATTTGGATACAACTGATTCAATTAGATGTTTCTTTGCCACATTATTTTTAGCTAGAGACGAAAAAGTTGATTTGATGCAAGAAAATGAGGATATTAGGGTCACATTAATCAAAGAATAATCACAAATAGATCAAGGATATGTAAAGGATGGTTTTAAGTCAATTCTGAAAGGTTTGAAAATATGGTTAAAATTGACAATGAGAATGAATCCATGGCACGCCTAGAGGCTGCATTATATTCAGCAGGAAGACCAATGAGTGTTGAAGAATTAATTCGAGCGTCAGGAACAGAATCAAGAGTAAAAACTCTCAATTTGCTTACAAAATTAATTCAAAAGGCAAAAGGTGCCTTTAAGGCAATAGAGATTGTAATACTACCAGATGACTCTTATGTTTTTCAATTAAAACCAGAATATAGTTCAACAATAGGAAGAAGGTATGCATCAAAACCAATCTTACCTAAAGCAACTCAAAAGACATTATCATACATTGCATATGAACAACCAATTTCAAGTAAACAACTTGTGGAAGTAAGAGGTACTGGAGTCTATTCACATCTAAAAGAATTATCTCAACTAGATTTCATTGAACACCAAAATGTTGGTCGAATTAAAATTTATAATACAACTGAAAAATTTAGAAAATACTTTGGCATACAAGGTGATGCCGATACATTAAGACAAAAATTATTTAAAAAAGTAAGAACAAGAAATACAAAAGGAAAATCATCAATTACGCCAGAAATACCTGTTAACACACAATAAATTTTCCAGAATTTGCGATTTGTATAAATTAGAGTAAAATACAAAAATTTTATGAGAAAATCAGTTGAGAATTTAAAAACAAGTAAAATAACTGGGGGAATTAGACACCCACTAAAATCAAGAAGAAAATTTCAAATGGATAGATATCCAAATGAAGCGTTAATGGGAGAACAGCTTACGGTTACAAGAAAAACTAGAGGAAACAATAGAAAGACTGCTATAAAAACTGCAAATGTTGTAAATGTAATTTTGGCAGATGGAAAAATAAAAAGTTCCAAGATTGTAAGAGTTTTAGAAAATCAAACAAACAATGACTATCAGCGACGTGGTGTAATTACAAAAGGTGCAATTGTTGAAACAGAAGATGGAAAATGTAAAATTCTTTCTAGACCAGGTCAAGATGGAACATTAAACGGAACTTTACTAAAGTGATAAAATGAAAGATTACGAACATGTCGTAATCTGGCTGGATTATTTTAACAAAACACTGCCAAGAAACAAAGGAAGGAAGCTTCCAAAAGAAAAATGTATTTTTGATCCATCACTAAAAGAATTGATAGAAGCATCAAAGGCAGCTGGTTTGGAACCAAAAGAAACAGAAGAACAAGTCAGATTTCCAAAAAGACCTTATGTTAGATCTGGATATATAGTTCTTGAAAAAAATGCAACAAAGATTAACATCATGAACAAAATTTCAAATAAATTAGTTTCAAAAAGAGCAAAACAATCAAAAAACTAATCAAAATAGCTTCAAGCTAAAGTTTTGTTGACAGAAGATAATGAAAGTGAATAGATTGTAAAAAGTATAATTGCAGGAGGTAGGTGAAATTATGCACTTAGCCAACAGTGGTCGAGTCATAATTAAATTAAGCAAAGGGATCACTGAAGGTCAATTACTCTGTAACGAAAGTAGTCAAAAGATTGCAAAGGTTACAGAATTAATAGGACCCGTTAAAGATCCATATGCTTCAGCCATTCCGTTGACAAATAATTTAAAGAAAATCAGTGGAATGAAAGTTTTTGCTTTTGAACAAACTTCTCCTGCAAAAAGAAAAAACAGGAGAAGACATAGATGAACACATTAGAAATCGAAATTTGCTGTCCTGAATGTAAATCTGCAATCATAGATGACATTCATAATGGCGAAAGAATTTGTTCAACATGCGGCATTGTCGTAGAAGAACAAATGGCTGACTTTGGTCCTGAAACAAAAGGTGCTAATCTTGAAGATAAGATGAGATTGGCACGAGCAACTGGACAAACAACACTCTCACAACACGATATGGGAATTGCAACTGAAATTTCAGTTGCAAGTACTGACTATAGTGGAAAGAAAATTAGTAGCGTTACGACCAATCAAATGCAACGATTGGGAAAGTGGCAAAAACGAGTGAGAGTAACATCTCCTAGGGAAAGAAGACTTACAAATGTACTAGGAAAAATATCTGAGACCTGTGAAAACTGCAATCTTCCAAAAAATGTTGTAGAAACTGCTTCAATGATCTATCGCAGTTTAGATGGAAAAAATATTGAAGTTAAAGGCAAATCTGTAGTAAGTATTACAGTTGCTGTCATCTATATGGCTTGTAAACAATGTCATATAGTGAGATCCTTAGATGATATATGCAAAACTGTATGTGAACCAAAGGATGTAAAAGCGAAAACAAAACTTGCTGCAAAGTATTATCGAAACCTGGTTTTGGACATGGGTACAATTACAACCCCAATTGTAACTATGGACAAATACATCTCAAAGATTGCAAATCTCACAAAAACAGATGTTCGAGTAGAGAGGCTCGCTTTAGAAATAGCTGACAAAACAAAAGACCAAGACATGGCTAATGGTAAAGCACCAAATGGTATTGCATCAGCATATCTTTATGTTGCCTCAATTTTGACAGGTCAAAATATTCTACAGAGAGATGTTTCATCAATTTCTGGAGTGACAGAAGTTACTATCAGAAACAGAGTAAAGGAGATCCTTACTACAAATAAGATAACCTTAACTCTAAGACCAATATTGGCTAAATAATCCCCCCCTTTTTCTTATTTTTTGATTAGGAATAGCTAAAATTCGTCGAAATTATATATTAAAACTAAAGTGCTTATTCATGGCAGTTCTTGAAAT
>Ga0310344_10004585_pt1 | contig 10264 bp, 6 predicted proteins | sample HC15DNA20200_MG_FD_203801 | JGI IMG/M metagenome (GOLD analysis project Ga0310344, IMG submission 203801) | Marine microbial communities from station ALOHA, North Pacific Subtropical Gyre - HC15-DNA-20-200_MG | ecosystem: Environmental > Aquatic > Marine > Oceanic | place: Pacific Ocean: North... | reverse complement strand
GACAAGCAGATACTGAGGAACGAAAGTTGGAAATTTGTTCTAGAGCTTATGATCTCCTTGTTAATAAAGTTGATTTTCCGCCCGAGGATATAATTTTTGACCCGAATATTTTTGCTGTCGCGACGGGTATCGAGGAGCACAACAATTATGCTCTAGACTTCATAAATGCGACTAGGCGTATACGTTCAAAATTACCCTACGTTCAGGTTTCAGGGGGTCTTAGCAATATTTCATTTTCTTTCCGCGGCAATGAGTCGGTCCGGCAGGCAATGCACTCGGTATTTTTGTATTATGCAGTGGAATCAGGAATGTCTATGGGCATCGTAAATGCTGGACAATTGGCTGTTTTTCAAGATATTCCTGATGACCTCCGTGGGCGCGTCGAAGATGTGATTCTTAATCGGAGAGAAAATGCAACGGAACGTCTTTTAGAGATTGCTGACCAATTTCAGGAGGGTGATTTCAAAAAGGAAGAAGATCTATCATGGCGGGAAAATTCCGTTACAGATAGACTTAGTTATTCTCTGGTTAACGGCATAAATACGCACATCGTAGAAGATACCGAAGAGGCAAGAAATCAATTTGAGCGCCCAATAGAGGTTATAGAAGGACCTCTGATGGATGGTATGAATATTGTTGGCGACTTATTCGGTGAGGGGAAGATGTTTCTTCCACAGGTTGTAAAAAGTGCTCGGGTAATGAAGCAAGCTGTCGGACATTTGGTGCCCTTTATAGAGGAAGAAAAACAGCAAAATGGTCTTGGCCAACAAGCCAAAGGCAAGATTATTATGGCTACCGTCAAAGGCGATGTTCATGATATCGGGAAAAATATCGTTGGCGTTGTAATGCAGTGTAATAACTACGAGGTTATTGATCTTGGTGTGATGGTGCCAGCCGAAAAAATCATAGAAATAGCGGTCAAAGAGAATGCTAATGTGGTTGGTTTGTCAGGCCTTATTACTCCTTCCCTTGATGAAATGGTTCATGTAGCGTCGGAAATGGAAAGGCAAGGCCTGGATTTACCTTTACTTATCGGGGGGGCTACGACCTCCAAGGTTCATACGGCGGTCAAGATTGATCCGGAATATACGGCGCCGGTCATTCATGTTCTTGATGCGTCGCGTAGTATTAGCGTTATTTCTTCCCTGATGTCTCCAAATAGCCGCATTCCTTATGTTGAATCCATAGTTGAAGATTACGAGGCCGTTCGTGAAAGATATGCGGACCAGGACGGGGCCAAACAGGGGGTGTCAATACAAGAAGCGCGCGCCAATAGATTTTCTATTGACTGGTCTGTGGTCCAGCCACCAAGGCCGCGAACCATTGGAGTTCAATCATTCCATAATTATAGTCTTTCAGAATTAGTACCAAGGATTGATTGGACGCCGTTTTTTCACGCTTGGGAACTTCACGGAGCTTATCCAAGAATTTTAGATGATACCGTAATTGGTGAAGCTGCTCGTCGATTGTATGAAGATGCCATAAATACTCTTGACCAAATCGTGTCGAATAATCTGCTCAAAGCATCCGGTGCAATCAGCTTCTGGCCGGCAAATTCAGATGGGGATGATATTGTTTTATTCGATGATGAAAAAAGGGACGAAATTCTTGCAACTATTCATACACTTCGTCAGCAAGGAAAGAAAACACCGGGCCGTTCCCATTATGCTCTAGCCGACTTTGTCGCCCCTAAGGATACTGGTATAGGAGATTGGATGGGAGGGTTTTCGGTCGCAATTTTTGGGGTTGAAGCTCTCGCTCTAAAATATGAAGCCGAAAATGACGATTATAATTCCATTATGGTTAAGGCCATAGCCGATAGGTTGGCAGAAGCATTTGCTGAAAGGTTGCATGAACGTGTTCGAAAAGAATTTTGGGGTTATGCGCCTGATGAGGCCATTGAAAATGAAGACCTAATTAGGGAAAGATACCAAGGAATAAGACCTGCCCCGGGTTACCCAGCGTGTCCAGATCATACGGAAAAGGATGTATTATTTTCACTTCTGGAATCCGGTAAATTAGGGATCAAACTTACCGAAACCTTTGCAATGCATCCTGCAGCCGCTGTTTCAGGTTGGTATTTTTGGAACCCGAAGGCACATTATTTTGGTGTGGGCAAAATTAATCAGGATCAGGTCGCAAGTTACGCTGAAAGAAAGGGCTTTGACCTTGCGGTTATGGAACGTTGGTTAGCCCCTAATCTAGGTTACAGGAACTGAGCCTTTACATTTCCCGTTAATTGTTTACCAACTAATTCCGTAGAAGTTATCTCATCACCAGCCCACCGTCGATATATAGTGTCTGACCGGTGATGAAGCCGCTCCAGCTGGAGGCCAAGAAAAGCACAGGTCCAGCCACGTCCTCGGGTGCAGCGATGCGGCGCAGGGGGGTCTGATTTATAATCAATTCTTTAAGGCCTTCCTTAGTATTCATGCTCCCGTCAGTGGGATAAACTAAACCAGGTGCTACACAGTTTACACGTATTCCAAACTGCCCAACTTCCATTGCTAAATTGCGACTAAAGCCAATCAGTGCTGCTTTTGCAGTCATGTAGTCGTGATAGGGAATAGTGGGGCGGGCAACGAGGTCGCTGGCGATATTTATTATATTTCCTTTGGTACGTTTCTTAAATATCGGAAGGATGGTCTGACATAAGGTATAAGAAGAGAATAATACCCCGTCGAGTTGCTCCTGATAATCATTCCAGCTTGTTTCGTGGAACTGTTTACGGTTTTCGGAGTCAAAAATATACGGTTTGAATGCGTTATTTACTAAAATATCAATCTTTGAAAAATCTTGTAATATCTCATCAATCAGTTTCTGAATTTGTTCTCCAGAACTTACATCTGCCTGAATGATTTTTGCGGAACCTCCCAATTCTTTACATTTCTCCGCTGTCTCGATGGCAGCTGCTGAATTTTTTATATAATTAATAATAACAGTGGCACCCTCCGCGGCGAACGCCTTGGCAATGGCAGCTCCTATACCTCGGCTTGAACCGGTTACGAGAACAATTTGTTTATTAAATTTCATAGTGTTACCCAGTAGAAGAGTGTTCTAGTGCTTATAAATCGTTTATATCTTTGGTTAATAGTTGAGCCCTTTCTAAAACCTAATTTTCCTAATCGACATAGTCTGAAAATGCTTCAGCCGCAGTTTCCGCCGTTCTCTCCACTTCAGTAACTGTTACCAGGTCGAGAAGGTTAAAGCGGCCATCATGATGCCATCCGGCTTCTGGGGTTGTCATGTGTTCCAGCGCGCTGATACGGGTCACTCCAATCGCACCCAATTGACTAGCCAGTTGAATTAGTTCTTCTGGCGACGCGGCAATACCAACAGTCTGGAGGAAGGCTTTGTATGGTTTGACGATAGAAGGAACCTCACGGAGTGATCCAACAGCAAAAACCTGAATTGTGCGGTTTAGCCCAGACGGGTAAATTTCCCCGGCTGTTTCTGAGTAAGATACACTCCACCGGCCGTTAGGATCAGCTAGGAATGCCCTTTTTTCTTCCGAGAACGCTTTTAGTTCTTCTGACTGGCGCCAGGATGCAACGCTGCTTGCCTCTTCAATGGTTAAGCTACGGCTTGGAAATTTATTTTCAAAATTTTCGAGTTCCCTCGCTAGAAACTGTGCGAACTGTTCAGGAGAGACCGCGCCACCTTCTTCAACGAAGAAAATTTGCGGTGAATAACAACCCTGTTGGTCATATCTTACAATGTCGTAAGCTGCTTGATGCGCTGTGGTCCAAGATTTACCGGTATCTAACGCAGACCTTGAAATCATCCCAAAGCTTATTTTATGGCCATACGTCAGACAGCGTGTGGTAATTGGCGTACGGTTTCGTATTTGGCGCAGGGTATCATTATTACCATATGCGAGTACCAAGTCTGCTTGTTTGAGCAAAACTTCCTCCCACTTATTTTGTCCTCCTTCCCACCAAACTATTGCGATACACTCCCCTAATTTGGGGTCGATTTCGGCTAGTAGTTTAGAAAATAAACTTGCCATGAGGGGTTCGGCACTAGAGACTTTACCTATATTTCCGGCCTTTACGAGGAGGCCAGAGACCAAACTCCATATTGGCAGACCTGGCACATTTCCTGCCCAAATATGAAATAGAAGATCCGGGCCGTAGGCTCGTCCAAGCCCACCTTTAGGGAGGGGTTGAAACTCATCAAGAATTTTCGGGTTAGAGAAATCCTCTGATAAAAACCGATTAAGTTCAACTTTTCTAAATGTCTTTAGATAGCTAGTTAATCCCAAACGGATCATTTCTGGGTCATACCCTGTGATTCTGGGCAAGAGGTCCTCAGCTTGCTGACGGTATGGATTAGTTCGGTCAAGAAAACTGGATATCGTGGTATCAATAATGTTAACTAAATCAGAGACCGGAATGGTCTTAAGGTAAGTTTGGCTCATTTTTTTTACTCGGGTGCACAGCGACTTTAATTGGGTTTCGCTGAGCACCGGAACAGCAACCTCGATAGCACCCCTCCCACGGTCAAAGGACAGAGTTTTCCATTCTGTGGTGCTAGATTCTATACCCTGAAAATATCCTAAGTTTAGGGTCAATAGTTTATCCTTGTGCAATTTTTAAAAATTCTGCGACTGCCATTGAGCACCCCTTTGCCTCCGCTCCCTTTGCCCGCCCTAATAACAAAAATCCATTATCAATTTCAATTCCGATATCTTCAGTCTGTATTGTTGCCACGCAATTAAAATGTGCTAAGTCACAATGCACCAGGATACCTCTCTCACCCTTTGGCGTTGGAATTCCGGTCGCTGGGTTAATAACCTGACTGCGGATCCAGTGAGGTCCCGACTTTTTTGACGGGCAAATTTGGTTTCCGTTGTCATAAAATTGAGTACTCAGTTCGGTCATCCCGTACATATTTACGCATGAAGCCCGCGGCACACTAAAACGTTCTGATAAGCGCTCGTAAAAATCATCTAGATCCAATTCTCGAGATTGTCCTTTAAAGCCACCTGTATCCAAAATTCTACTACCTTTGGGCAACTGTATGGTTTGGTTTGACTTCTCCATTTGGTCGATTAAGTGCACAAAACTATAAGATGCGCCGAGTAAAGCGTAGGGCTCTGAATTTTTCTCTGCTCGTTCCAATTCCGCAAATAATTTTTCAAGGGAAACCCCTTCAGTTGTTATAAAATATTGACTACCATCAGACCCGAAATTTGAGTAAGCGAGTGCTAGGTAATGGGCTAGAGATGAGTTCGGCATCTCATTCTCTGTCGGAAAGAGAATACCCATACGTATAGTTTTGAGGTCCGGCATAAATCTTGCCTTAAATGCTGTAATCATTGAGGTGTCATATACCGACAAAGTTGGGTGGTGACATTTTCCTCGTAATTCATCCCCGGTGGTCCCACTGGTCATAAACGTTCTTTTAATGTCTTCTGGTCGGCAACAGCTGAGCGTTAAACTTTTATATGCGTTAATAGGTACCGCCGGGATTGACTTCCAGCTCTGAACGGTCTTAGGCGTTGTTTCTCGTTGGCGACAAAATCGCTGATAGGGCAGATTATTATTGAACTGGTATTCAAAAATTTGAAGAGCGAGGGTATCGAATTCATCTTCCCTGGTTTTGTGCCGGATAATAAATTTAGTTAAAGAGTCAATCACTTGCTTTTCGTTCACGTGTATAATCTCCAAGAACTTCATTATATCGAGGTTCGCCAGCGGAATAATGAAAGGGGTTTTACCGGTGTCTACTTCCCTTTTCCTACGCCGGCATAACCCGGATCAGGTTCAAAGGGTCTCTCCGCAAGCTAGAGCCATCGCCAGCCCTTTAGACGGGATCTCAGCCTCCTCATGAGGCGCCCCTGGGAACAATCTAGGTTATTATGACCTCCGATTAACTGGCGTCAAGGAGAAGACTATTTAAGTCGCGCATTAAAAAAGTTGAAAAGTTTTATCCATGAATCTTCCGTTGCTTCAGCGTGGAACCGATCCTCCGAGACAAAGTCCTGAAACCCGTGTCCCGCTCCATCATAACTGTGAAATTCATGTATAATATTTGCTGCGGTGAGTGCGGCATCGAGGTCATCCACATCACCTTGGGAAGGGTTCCGATCTTCCTTGCCAAAAATGCCAATGACATCACAGTTCATTTTATTAACCAGTTCAATGGGCGGAGGATTCCCTTGCCCCATACCTACTTTGATCCGTCCCCCATAAAGAGTACCCAAGACTTTAAAGTTTGGATTATGGCAAGCTCCTAACCAGGACATCCGGCCGCCCCAACAATGACCCATGATGGCAATACGATTAGGGTCAACGCCAGTCGTCTTTAATAACAAATCATATGCTGCAGCCAAATCAGCTACCGTCTTAGTGTCATCCCATTCTTCTCGTTTGATGGCCAAATCGGTACCGGGTGGCCACCAATGGAAAATAAACGGGATTACACACGCATATCCGTTTGCGACGAACTTCTCTCCAATGTCTATGGTGAACGGGTCTGCTTCAACCCCATCATGGGCGTTGGGTATGTGCTGGGTTACAATGACACCAGGAAACTGGTTATCTGCCTCTGGTTTAAAGACCAGACAGTCCATGGCACTCCCTTGAACATCAAGCGTCACGACTTTATAGGACATTGGGTTCTCCTTTAAATCTTACTTGTGCGGAACAAAACCTACCGCGATAAAGGGACTACTGCTAGACTACTAATTATGAAAACAAAAAAGAAATGGAACCGAATTGTCAAAACTTGACTTATTTTTTGCACCAAAAAGCATATCTGTAGTTGGAGCTTCCGCGACATCCGGAAAGCCCGGGCGAACGGTTATTGAAAACCTCATTGCCAATGGTTTTAAAGGGAAAATTTACCCGGTAAATCCACGTGGTGGCGAAATCTGTGACATACCTGTATTTAAAACGATAGAGGCCCTACCAAATGCCATCGACATGAGTATTGTTATGCTGCCTGCCACGCAGACACCTCGCGCTATAGAAGATTGCGCGGCAAAGGGTATTAAATCGGTGGTTTTAGCGGCAGGAGGGTTTGCAGAGGTAGATCACGCGGGCGAAGATCTCCAGGCGCAACTTAAGGACATAATAAAACAAACTGGGGTAAGGGTGCTAGGTCCCAATACGGCTGGTCACATTTCAACACCAGCCAATTTTACTTCTAGTTTTTTTCCTTTAGGGAAAATTCCGAAAGGTGGTATTTCCTATATAGCCCAAACGGGTAATTTCACCGGGGCTATGATGCGTTCTATCATGACTGGTGAACATTATGGGGTTGCACGTTGTGTGGGTCTCGGTAACACCGTTGATATAGATGAAGCCGATATTTTGGAGTTTCTTGAGGATGATAGAGAAACGAGCGCGATATTTATTTATTTAGAGAGTCTTCATCGACCACGAGAGTTCTTAAAAATTGCCAGAAGGGTAACACGAAAAAAGCCGATCATCATGCTTAAGGGCGGAGCAACAGAGGCTGGGGCCAAGGCTGCTATGTCCCATACCGCTTCTCTGGGATCAGATGATAAAATTCTAGATGGGGCCATGAAGCAGGCTGGAATTATTCGAATTGATGAATTTACACACTTATTTTTGGCAGCAAAAGCAGCCGCGATGATGCCAATCCCTAATAGTAATCGTGTCGGATTCGTATCCCCGTCAGGGGCATTTATTGTTCATCTCTCAGATATTTGCAAACAAAGAACTTGTTTGGATTTTGCAGAGGTGACAACTAAAACACAATCCAGACTTGAAACAATCAGCCCACCCTTTATCAATATTACCAACCCCGTAGATGTATTTCCCTCTGCCACTGTCAATGGAATGGAGTTTGCTTGGCGCGAGTCCATGGAAGCTTTGCTGAAGGATAAAAACGTGGATGCGGTTGTTGCGATTTTGATTTTGACGAAAGAGCTAGAAGAGGTGAACCTCGGTTTTATAGTGGAGCAAAAGAAACGCTTTCCTGAGAAGCCTATATATATTTCATTTTCTGGCGATGAAAATAGCAACGCTGCTGCCAAGGCTTTCCTAGAGCCTAGAGGTGTACCGACATTTCCCCGGATTGAAGACCCTTTCAAGGTGCTGAATATTATGACGCAATGCCGGGAAAGTCTTGCTTAAAACGGTGATTTAGTCGATGAAACATTCAGCTCCCTTAAAATTATGGCGGGAAGTCATCCAGTCGGAATGGACAGACTATAACCAACATATGAATGTTGCCTATTATACGTTGGTATTTGACCATGCCGTCGACGTATTCTTTTCCTATGTTGGGCTAGGCAAAGAATATCGCGAGGCCACGAAGGGGAGTACATTCGCTGTTGAACACCATATTACCTATAACCGCGAGGTGGTTGAGGGTGATGAGGTGTATATTGAATCTCAACTAATTGGGTTCGATGAAAAGCGCCTCCATCATTATCATGAAATGTATAATGTAAATGAAAATTATCTTGCTTCGACTTGTGAATTTTTGTCACTGCATGTCGACCTTAGAACTCGCCGGGTTTCTCCTATTCCGGTTGAGAAATTGAGGCTACTTTCAGAGGTGGCTAAGGAACATCAATCTATGCAGATAAATAAAAATCTTGGGAGAATAATAAAAATTCCAGAATCGAAGAATTAATCAAATTCCTTAAAAACATTTTATACGGTGTCATTAGATAGTCGTGGTGACTCGCCAGAACCTGCTATAATGCTGGCTCTTATGTCCGATGTCAGAAAAAATACGCCGAGTGGGCTTGGGACCGAGCCAGCCTATCTGGCAACACTAAACCCTGTTCAACGCAGTGCCGTCGAGGCCGTGAATGGACCCGTTTTGGTTTTGGCGGGAGCGGGAACAGGTAAAACACGGGTACTAACGACCAGGCTAGCCCATATATTGGTGACCAGAAAGGCTTTTCCAGGACAAATTTTAGCAGTCACCTTTACAAATAAAGCTGCTCGCGAGATGCGGGAGCGGGTTTTTAACCTCGTAGGTCCAGTGGCAGAAGATTTATGGATTGGTACCTTCCACGCTATTGCTGCCCGAATTTTGCGGCGTCACGCGGAACAAGTTGGCTTAAAATCGAATTTCACAATTTTAGATGCCGATGATCAGCTGCGTCTATTAAAGCAAATTATGGAAGCTAATCAAATTGATCACGCTAAGTGGCCTGCGCGTGCTTTACTTTCAATCATTCAGCGTTGGAAAGACCGTGGCTTGGTGCCTGAAAAGGTTTCTTCTGCCGAAGTAGATGAGTTTGCGGGGGGAAAAGCCCTTGATCTTTATAAAAATTATCAACAAAGATTAATTACTCTTAATGCCTGTGATTTTGGGGATCTATTACTTCATAATTTGACTATTTTTGGGGGTGACGAAACAGTACTTTCAAATTATCAACGTCAATTCCAGTATATTTTGGTTGATGAATATCAGGATTCGAACATCGCCCAATATTTATGGATAAGATTATTAGCGCAAATTAATCGTAATATCTGCTGCGTTGGTGACGACGACCAGTCCATTTATAGTTGGCGTGGCGCAGAAATAGGCAATATTCTGAAATTTGAGGAAGATTTTAATGGTGCGGAGGTGTTTCGGCTCGAACAGAATTATCGGTCAACACCGGAGATCTTGGCTGCAGCGTCAACACTGATTGCCAATAATACGGGGAGGCTCGGTAAGACCCTTTGGACCGCCCGCGAAAAGGGCGAAAAGATTAGCATTCGGGGGGTTTGGGATGGTGAAACCGAGGCTCGTAAAATAGCAGATGAAATAGAGGCTCTCCACACTAAAAAAATTTCATTAGATGAAATAGCTGTTCTTGTCCGGGCAAGTTTTCAAATGCGTGAATTTGAGGAGCGCTTTATAACTATAGGCGTCCCATATCGGGTTATTGGTGGGCCAAGGTTCTACGAACGCCAAGAAATTCGTGACGCTATTGCTTATATGAGGTTAGTCAATCAACCGGAAGACAGTTTAGCCTTTGAAAGAATAGTTAATGTACCTCGCAGGGGGATCGGTGCCGCTACAATGCAGGCCATCCACCAATTGTCACGTTTGCAATCAGTGTCATTGCCTGAGGCTGCTAGACGTCTTGTAGCAACTGATGAATTGAGACCACAAGCGCGAAGAGCAATTAACAGTTTATTAACCAATTTTGACCGGTGGTCAGGGCTCGCTGAAACTATGGCCCATACAGAGCTGGTAGAAATTGTCCTTGATGAATCAGGTTATACAGAAATGTGGCAGCGTGACAAAACTCCTGAAGCTCCTGGTCGTCTCGAAAATCTGC
>Ga0310344_10004584_pt1 | contig 10265 bp, 11 predicted proteins | sample HC15DNA20200_MG_FD_203801 | JGI IMG/M metagenome (GOLD analysis project Ga0310344, IMG submission 203801) | Marine microbial communities from station ALOHA, North Pacific Subtropical Gyre - HC15-DNA-20-200_MG | ecosystem: Environmental > Aquatic > Marine > Oceanic | place: Pacific Ocean: North... | reverse complement strand
TCAAAGTCACCATCTTCTAGACTTTGCTCAGCAAGAGTGATACTAGTTTGAGTAATTTCTGAAATTGAAAGATATGTTACCATATCGGGTTCTGCAGAGTATGCATTTGGTATTGCAAGCATTAATGCAGCAACACCAATGATTACTAGACTTAATTTCTTCACAAAATTGCTTGTTTTGAATCTCTATTATAGCATAAGACTTATTCTAAGATTATAGAATGAAAAATGTGCGTGTGGTATAAATCTTCTAAATTAAAAAATGAAAAATAGATCCTAACTAGTTGGTCGTTACCAATCTCTACTCATATTATATGTTCTAACAGTTGAGGATGAGAAATTAAAACATGATCTTATACTCAGCATTATTTTTAATTATTAATTTTCATGAGTGTTATTGCCGTTAGTAATATTACCAATAAACGCTTGATCTTACCAAACTTTCGTCATTTTGGTTCGGAAGTATTGCTAACGGTATTTTTTCTAAGATTATAGAACAGTGATGTAAAAAGTTCACATGTTTTTAATAATTTAATTTTTATAATTTAATATGGAAAATGACAGCAAAGCACCATATGTTCTTGTAAGTGTTTTCAGAGATGATGCAAAACCAGAATCTATAGCACAATCTGCACCTACAATTTCGTTAATTATTGACGAATGGCATAATTCTGGAAAAATGATTTGGAGTGGCTCATTTGATGATAATAAGACTGCAATGTCTGTTATTGAGGCAACAAAACTTGAAGCTGAAGAGTTCTATTCTAAATACAGTAATGCAACAAATTCATTCCTATCTACGTACATGTACCAATGGGATGCAATGCCACTGTTATCATTAATTGGTAATAAACAAAATCAAGCTAGCTTACAGGTCACACCTGACCAGCAGTGATTTTTCCCTTTTTTTATTATAAATTTATGCCCAATAATCCATAAATTCGATAATCAACCACCAGCATCAGATATCAAAAAAACAAAAGACTGACGTGTGACTGATAGAAAAAAATAGATGAAAAAACCAATCATTAATGACTAGAACCATTTTTGATCAATAAAAATTTCTAATTTGTATGAGTGTAACAGCACAAAATCGTAGCAGAGCTGCAAAATTGGGTTGGATTGGACATGATCTAGCCGCACTAAAGCGAAGCTATGCATCAGTTAAAGGTTGGAATACAAGAAGACGTGGTTAATGAATACATAATTAATTTGAATCTAAAATCAAATTGATTAGTATCAAAGTCATAGAGTACATTATTAATTAGATCTTTATTGGTATTTAGAGTTGAATCCAATTAAAATCATACCAGCAATTATAGCTGTTATTGTAATAGGAATATCCATATCTTATTTTTCATTTGAATCGAATGTAACTGATATGCAAAATAATAATAATCTAGAAGAATTAGGATCACTCGAAGAAAGTGTAAACAATAAGTTAATTGAAACCACAATTATAGATGAATTCGGTCAAGAAAGTAAGCTGATAATACGATTAACTGATAAAATAATCAAAAGTGAAAATGATGGTTCCTATAGTGTAATTGAAGCATTTGTAAGAGATGAAAGTGGTGATGCATCTAAGATCTATTTACACATGACAGGTGATTTAGATGATAAACAAATTAAGTATATTGAAATACTCAATGATGCTATATTTAGACAATTATTTAATCCAAACGATTTGATAAACTATCAAGGTACGTTAGTACCATCAAAAGCCACATTTGAGTTAAAGGATGATATGGGACAAAGACTTGATCAGATTACTGTTTCTGATGCAGATACATCACTAGTTATTATTCCAACATTTACCGCAAGTGCATATTCAGAACCTGGATTTTATACATTTTATCTTGGACAATGTGATGGTGAATTCCATGGTATGCTGTTTCGCGATGAAGATTGCTTAACAGTGGAAATTATTTCAGATGACAATCTTGATTATAATTCCAGTGGAAATGCAGTACAAATTTTAGATTTGTTAAATTATGATATGATAACTGATCTGGAATTACATCATAACCCAAATATTTTAACGACTTATGACAAAATTATATTATTACACAATGAATATGTTTCAAATGTTATGTTTAATGCAATAACATCTCATGAAAATGTAATTTTTTTATATCCTAATGCATTGTACGCTGAAGTTGATGTTAATGTAATTGACAACACTATAACATTAGTTCGTGGACATAATTATCCAGATATAACAATTCGAAATGGGTTTGACTGGCAATATGATAATACACATCCATATGAATATGATAATGAATGTAAAAATTGGGAGTTTTATTCAATACCAAATGGTCATATGCTAAACTGTTTTCCAGAAAATATTATTTGGACTGATGAATTACTTTTGAAGGCATTAAAAGATTTATGAGATCAGTTAAGTAATTTTTTCGTAATTTCAAGAGTAAATTCTTTAGTTGACATAGTACCGCCTATATCTTTAGTTACTACACCAGATTTTACTAATTCTAAAACAGAATTTTCCAAGGTTGCTGCAGTTGTCAATGCCTTCTGGTCACCTTTCTTATTACCTAACCATTCAAGCATCATCTTTATTGATAAAATAAATGATGTTGGATTTGCAATTTGTTTTCCTGCTATATCAAATGCGGCTCCATGAACCGGCTCAAATAATCCAAAATTATCGCCTAAATTTGCAGCTGGAGCCATTCCTAATCCTCCAACAACTTGTGATGATTCATCTGACAATATATCACCAAATAGGTTAGTAGTGACTATAACATCAAATTCTTGTGGTTGCCTAATTAAATTCATTGAACATGCATCAACATACATTTGATCAAATTTTATATCTGGGAAATTATTTGCTATAGATTCACAGCATTTAGAAAATAATCCGTCAGTTTTTTTCATAACATTTGACTTATGAACACAAGTAACACGCTTTTTTTGATTCCTTTGTATGGCAGTTTCAAACGCATGTTTTGCAATTCTGGTTGAAGCCTTTTCAGAGATTATACGCATTGCTACTGCAGAATCCCCTAATTCAAATTCTTGCCCAGTGTAAAGATCCTCGGTATTTTCCCTAACTATCACTAAATCAATATCATCCCGTAAAGATGGTGTATTGGGATATGACTTTGCTGGTCTTATATTAGCAAATAGATCAAGTTTTCTTCTAAGAACTACAATTACATCAGCTGCACTTTCCCCTACTGGAGCTTTTAAACATGCATCAGACGACTTTATTGATTGAAAAGTGTCATCTGGTAATGCAGTACCAAATTTCTCTAATGCTAAATCTCCCGCTTCAAGTGATACAACTTTTGTTTTAACGTCTAGTTTATCGTTTATAGTTTCCAATATGGAAATAGCTGACTCCGATAACTCTGGGCCAATTCCGTCACCAGTAATTAATGATATGTTATACATCTGAATACCTATAATTTTTTCTTGTGGTTAAACTTTCTTTTCTTTTAGAAGGCTCTTTAACATTATTCTGTTAATACCGTCAACCATTGCTTGAACACTTGTAGTAACAATATCTTCACCAACTGATTTTGATGAGATTGTATTTCCACGTGCATCTTCAACTTTTACTGTAACTTCACATAATGCATTAGCCCCACCAGATATTGAATCTAATCTGTATTCCTTTAATCTAACCTCATCAGTTATCTGCCCAGTGATCTTTTGAATAGCATTTAATGATGCATCTACTGGTCCAACTCCATAATCTGTGGCAAACATTTCTTTTCCATCTATATTGAGTTTAACAAATGCGTATGGCATTATTCCAACTCCTGTAGAAACTGAAAATCCAGTTAATTGCACAATTCGTTTTAATTTATTTTCGCCAATAATCTCATTTGCAATAGACAATAACTCAACTTCTGTAACTTGTTTACCCTGATCACCTATGTTTTTTACCTGATCAAGAATCTGTTTTGTTTGTTCATCATTTGGTTCTATTCCATATTCTTTTAGCATTGCATTCATGCCATGTATTCCAGCATGTTTTCCAACCTGAAGCCATCGTGTTCTACCGACAATCTCAGGACTAATTGGCTCATATGTTAATGGATTATTCAATACACCGTGAGTATGAATTCCTGACTCGTGCCCAAATGCATTCTCACCCACAATTGCCTTATTCGGTTGAACCGTAATTCCAACTAATTTTGAAATATAACGTGATGTTTCATAAAGTAATTTTGTGTTAATGTTGGTTTCCCACTTTTGCTCAAATTGTAAGCTGCTTAATGCCATCACAAACTCTTCTAATGATGCATTTCCTGCACGTTCACCTATTCCATTAATTGTTACATGTGCACATTGTGCTCCTGCTTGAATTCCAGATACTGCATTCGCTACGGCTAATCCAAAGTCATTATGACAATGAACGCTTACTGGTAACTTTGTCGCGTCTATTGCATCTTTAGTAATTTCTGCAATATATTGTGGAGTTGAATAGCCTACTGTATCAGGAATATCAATTCTGTCAGCTCCTGCCTTTGCTACTTCACCAAAAACTTTTTTCAAAAACTCTCTATCAGTCCTTGTTGCATCTTCTGCTGAAAATTCAACTTGTAAACCTCTTGATTTCCCATACTCTACTGCATCGATTGCTTTTGCTAGTACCTCATCACGCGTCATTTTGAGTTTATATTCCAAATGAATATCAGATGTTGCAATGAAAGTATGAATATAATTTAAACCACAATCAATTGCTGCGTCTATATCTTTTTTATTGGTACGTGCTAAACCACATAATTCTGCTTTTAGATTTGAGCTTGTGATCATTTTGACTGCTTCACGTTCACCATCAGAGATAACAGGAAAACCTGTTTCAATTGCATCTATACCTAATGCATCTAGTTTTTTTGCAATGTTTAATTTCTTTTCCGGTGAAAGTGAGACACCTGGTGTTTGTTCTCCATCACGTAATGTAGTATCAAATATTCTTACGTTCAATGATTACTCCTCTCCAATGCAGTAATTCCAGTTCTCGCAATTTGTAATATACCAAATTTACTTGCTAATTGTTCAAATGCGCTAATTTGATGTGGGGTTGCAGTCATTTCAACCATGATTGACTCTTTTTTTGCATCGTGTATTTTGGCCCCGTAGGCACTAGCCATTTTGTTTATCTCCATACTGTCTTCTGGTTTGGTTACTTTTATCTTGAACATGACTAATTCCCTGTATACTGTATTATTTTCATCTAATCTACGCACTTCTATGGTATCAATCATCTTATCAAGTTGTTTTACTATTTGAGAGATTTGTTTTTCATCACCAATTGTAGTTACAGTCATCCTAGAGTATTTTGGGTTTTCAGTTACACCCACAGATATGCTATCTATGTTGAAGTTTCGTGAACGAAAAAGATGTGTAACCTTGAATAGAATTCCAGGTTTATTTTCTACTTTAATTGATAATATTGCCCACATTGTAATCACTATGATGGTAAGATCATTTCCTTTAACGAAGTTCCCGGAGCTACAAATGGTAAGACATCTTCTTCTGGATCAATTGGAATGTCAATAACTGTAGCAACATCACTATTTAATCCAGATTTAATTGCTTTCTCTAATTCATCCAATGATTGTGCTCTTATTCCCTGTGCACCATAAGATTCAGCTAATTTTACATAATCAGGAGAAGCCTTAAGATCAATTCCAATCATACGCTTTTCATAGAAAGTCCTTTGCCATTGAGCTACCATTCCCAATGAGAAGTTATTGATCAAGAATACAATTACAGGTAAATCTTCTAAAACAGATGTTGCAAGAGAATTCTCAGTCATATTGAAACTTCCATCTCCAGCAATGTCAACTACCGGTACATCAGGACGTGCAGTCTTTGCACCAATTGCCGCTGGAAATCCCCACCCCATTGTACCCAATCCAGTTGAACTAAAGAAAGTTCCTGGTTGTATAACATCATAAAATAATGATGCCCACATTTGGTGTTGACCTACTTCGGTTGTAACTATTGCCTCTTTTGGTAATACTTCTCTCAACTTTCTTAAAATTTTTGCAGCACCCATTTCTCCAGGATGTATCTTCAAGTTTTCTCTCCAGTAATCCTTTACTTCATTCACATGTTTTAACCAAGGATTGTCATCAGATTTTTTTACTGCCTTTTTCAAAAGCATTTTTACCAAAATTCGTAATGACGCTTGTACGTCACCGACTACAGCAACAGATGTGGTTTGATTTTTTCCTATTTCAGCAGGATCAACATCCATATGTATAATTTTCAAATTTCTTTCAAATTCTTCAAATGTACCTACAGAACGATCTGAGAATCTAGTTCCAATTGCTAAAACGCAATCTGCTTCAGTCATAACTTTGTTGGCTTCAGCATGTCCATGCATTCCAATTGGACCTAATGATAACGGATGGTTTTCAGGAAATGCACCTTTACCTTTGAAAGTAGTAACTACAGGAATCATTAACATTTCTGCAATGGATTGTAACTCGGCGAATGCTGAAGATATGATTGCCCCCCCACCTGCTAAAATTATTGGTTTTTCTGATGACAAGAGTAATTCAACTGCTTTCTGGATACTTGGAATATCAGGATCAGTCCATGGATGATAACCTGGTATTCTTACTTCATCAGGAAAAGTAAACTTGGCTTCATTTTGTTGAACATCTTTTGGAATGTCTAATAAGACAGGTCCTGGTCTTCCAGTCTCTGCAATATAGAATCCTTGTTTTACAATCTGAGGAATATCTTCTGGTGTTCTTGGCTGGTATGAATATTTCACAGAGGGATTTGCCATTCCTATAATATCACTCTCTTGGAATGCATCTCTGCCAATCATAGCGACTGGAACTTGACCTGTTACAGCAACCATTGGTGCAGAATCAGCTTGTGCAGTAGCTATTCCTGTTAACAAATTTGTTGCACCTGGCCCAGAAGTTGCAAAACATACACCTGGTTTTCTACTAACTCTACCAAAACCATCTGCCATATGTGCCGCAGACTGTTCATGTCTTACCAATATGTGACGAATATTGCTCTTATACAACTCATCATACATAGGAAGGTTTGCACCTCCCGGTAGACCGAAGACTTCCTTTACTCCTTCTTTTTCCAATGCTTTCATTAGCGCTGTGGCGCCGATCATAGTTTCCATTTTATTATTTTTCATTCCTACCATAATTTTAATCGTATCAAAATTCTGGCTGTAGATTTACAGCACAAGGTCAACTAGGAGTAAAATATCTACAGTGCTAGTTGAACTAATTTTTTGCATTAGTGTTTTCCAATCTAATGGATCAACATTTAAAGATTCCCTTTAGAATAGAAATGAGAAAATGTCAGATAGAGAAGATATAATCAAAGTTGTTGAGACTTTTTTTGAAACTGGAAAAACAAAAAATCTAGGCGTACTAAAGAATATCCAGTTAGATAGTGATGATTTTTCAAGTTTTAGTGATGTCCCACCATTCGATCTGAAAGATTTTGCAACATCTATCGTGCTAGAAGAATTAAGATTCGTAAGTATATCTGATTATGAATATGAAATAATAAAACCAAAAATTTCTATATTTGGTAACTCATCTGTGGTGGCATTTGAGTTATTGCAAAAAGGTATGCTTGTAGATAATAAAGCATTCACAGGTGAACATATCTCAATTAGAGGTAGAGGCACATTTGTTTTAATAAAAAATGATATGTGGAAGATAGTTCATATTCATTTATCTAAGATAAAAGATAACTAATTTTTTTTATTTTTTTTATTTTTACTAGGTTTTTTTGAGTTTGATTTTTTTTCATTGCATAATTTTGTGTATAACTTCCACGCTTCATCAACATCATAATTCTGATGAACTATTGCACGTACTGATTTGATCATTGGGACTGGATTTTCTGATTGCCAGATATTTCTTCCCATATCAACACCAACTGCACCAGCCTTTAATGCATCATATGTTAATTTCAATGCATCCTTTTCTGGTAGTTTTTTTCCACCAGCAATTATAATTGGAACTGGACATGATTCAACAACGTTCTCAAAATTTTTACAATAATACGTCTTAACAATATGTGCCCCCTGCTCTGCTGCCATTCTACATGCTAGCGATAGATATCTTGCATCTCTTACCATATCTTTTCCGACAGCTGTAACAGCTAAAACAGGAATTCCATATTCTTCCGCTTCATTTACAAGTCTGCCTAAATTCACAATTGTCTGCTTTTCATTTTTTGAGCCAACAAAAATCGACATTGCAACAGCGCTTACGTTTAGTCTTATTGCATCTTTTATGCTAGTCGTTATTTCTTCATTAGATAGGTCATCACCAATAATACTTGGTCCTCCAGATACACGTAATACGATTGGTACTGATTGTGTTGGATCAACTGATGTTCGTTGAACACCACGTGTAATCATTAGCGAGTCGCAATATTTGAGCAGTGGCGCGATAGTTTTTTTGGGTACCTCTAGTTTTTCTGTTGGTCCTAAAAAATAGCCATGATCAACGGCTAACATCAATGCACGATTATCATTTCGAAGTATAATTCGAGATAATCTATTTTGTAATCCCCAATCCATTTTACATTTATTCGTGAAAAAAATGCCCTCTTAAGCCTTGCTAATTCTCAATGATAATCTTCATAGATTGATCACCAGATTTGGCGTGTTCAAATGCTTTCTGAGAATCTATTAGAGCATACTTGTGAGTAATTAATAATTTCACATTAATCTTTTCGGATGAAATTAATTCTAATGCATTCTTTGTATCTTTATCTGAAGCAGCATATGTTGTAACAATAGAAATTTCTTTAGAATAAACTGTACTCATGTCAATTTCAATTTTTTCACCTTTGGTTGGAACTCCAAACATAACAATAATTCCACCTTTTCGTACAAGATTAATTGCTTCAGTTAATGCTTTCAAATTACCAGTTGCAATAATTACTATATCAACACCTCTTTGATCAGTAGAATCTAATACAGTCTTAGAGAGTGTGACATCATCAGAACGAATTACCTTAGCGCCAAATTTTTTTGCAAAATCTAATCTAAAGTCATTCAGATCTATACAGAAAATTTTTGAAAATTCGGCTGATTTTGCTAATAATAGATGCATCATGCCAGTTGGACCAACTCCTAATATAGCGATCGAATCATTTTTTTTATAATTAAATTTTGACCAAGCTCTGATACAGCAAGCTAAGGGTTCAATCATTGCTGCTTCTTCAAATGTCATTTTTTTTGGAATTTTTAAGACCCCCCCATGAGTAACGTTCCAACCAGGTACTACATATTCTTCTGATAATCCACATGGATCTAAATTTGATTTATAATATTGTTCACACATTGTTTCGTTACCATGACTGCATTCATGACATTCGGAGGAATAGCAAGCAACATGATGATGTGTAAAAACTCGATCACCGATTTTGAAATCTTTTACATCACTTCCAATTTGTGTAATAATTCCTGCAGGCTCATGTCCTAACTTCATTGATGGCTGACCATATTTGCCAAATACTTTTTCAACATCAGAACCACATATACCACATGCTTGCATCTTTACAAGAATATCATTTGATGATAATTTAGGTGTCTCAAAATTTTTAATTTCAATCTGTGAATTATCTTTGACTATTGCTCCCTTCATAAAATATTCAAAATTGGTTAGGTATAAAATACTATTACGGTTTATTCTATGCGTATAATCTTGGGCATGCCAAAAGAAATTGAGTCTGTTGAATGGAATGAAAAAGGTAAGAAATGGGTCACAAAAAAGATCCAAATAGAAGAATATCATGGATTTACGGAATGCAGATATTGCCAAAAACCAATGTCACATAACGTAAAAACAAATGGCGAGTTTAAAGTGATTTATACAAAGTGTGGATGTAGTAAATCAAACTGACACATTTAATTATAAAATATTATTGGAGAAGTGTGATACATTAATGAAAATTGGGGGAATAATTGTAATTGCTGGAATCATTATATCAATTGGTATAGCATTTTTATTTTATGGCGAAGAATCATTTAGAGAGGTAAAAGTTTCTTCGTGGGGTGAGCCAATTATGGTTGGCCCAATAAATTTTGATGTTCAGTACGTGGCAAATTTTGATTTTCTAGAAAAAACAAAAGCAGTTAAAGAATGGGAACAGAGGCAAATAGAAGAATTTGGAATTATGGATCCCACAAAAGAAAAACCAGATCACACTTATTTTCAAATACAAATTACTGCCGAAAATATGGGAGATGAAATTATCGAGTTTACTGGAGGTGAATTTCAC
>Ga0310344_10004583_pt1 | contig 10265 bp, 9 predicted proteins | sample HC15DNA20200_MG_FD_203801 | JGI IMG/M metagenome (GOLD analysis project Ga0310344, IMG submission 203801) | Marine microbial communities from station ALOHA, North Pacific Subtropical Gyre - HC15-DNA-20-200_MG | ecosystem: Environmental > Aquatic > Marine > Oceanic | place: Pacific Ocean: North... | reverse complement strand
CATTTTTTGAATTATGAATTGTATTTTTTACAATTTCATCAGCATTTTTAATAAAATTACCAATAGAGAAAATTGGGATTGATATATCATTTTTAATACTTGCACCATCTTCTTTTTGAGCTTCTGATATGTTTTCTCTTAAATCCCATAATTCTTTTGATTGTTTTATAGAATTCGCAAACACTACCTCATAAATTAATTTTTCTTTCTGTATATTAGAAATAATTCTAAGCACTTTATCAATTGTAGATTTATCATTATCAAACCTCGAAAACTCAAAAAGAATGTACCACTCGCTTTTTTTATTTAAAGGTAGATTAGTTTTTTCAAAATGACTTAAGACTGTTTCAATTGAGTTACTATTCATTAATTCAAAGGCTGTTAATGGGGTTGAAACATTTTTTTGTAGAAACCTTAGAAGTTCAATAGACTTCTTTGGGTTTTTTACCGAACAAAAAAATGTATACTTTTCTCTTGGTTTAAAAAAAACTTTCATACTTGCTGCAGTTATTAAGCCTAATGTACCTTCAGAGCCTATAAAAAGATCCTTAAGTGAGTATCCTGTATTATCTTTTTTTAAAGTTTTTAAAGAGTCTATAATTGTTCCATCTGCAAGAACAATTTGTAGACCAAGAGTTAATTCTCTTGTATTTCCAAAATATAAAACGGCAACTCCACCAGCATTTGTTGCTATATTTCCACCTATTGTACAACTTCCTTCTGATGCTAGTGAAAGAGGAAAATACATATCATTCTCATCACAAATATTTTGAATGTCAGATAAAAGCATTCCAGATTGAACAACCATTGATTGATCTTCTTTGTTGAATTTAATTAGTTTATTCATTCTTTCAAATGAAATGATAAAATGTTGATCGTTATAAGATATTTGACCACCAACAAGACCGGTATTTCCTCCTTGAGGTACTACAGCAATTTTTTCTTTATTAAAAATCTTCATTAACGAAGAGACTTCTTGAACATTTTTGGGTTTTAAAATGGCTTTAGCTTCTCCAGTGTATCTATTTCGCCATTCGGTAAGGTATTTTTTCTTATCGATTTCAGATTGAACGATATTTTTCTTTCCTATAATTTTTTCAATTTTTTTGATGATATCTAACTTCATGTTATAAGTTTATCAATTAAAATATTTAATTAAAGACTGATTATAATAATTACTGAAGAAAATTTATGTTAACAAAATTTAAAAGTACAATTATTGCCTCTGACAATATTAAAGAAACAAAAAGAGAATTTATCAATTTAATAGGTAATGACTTTAGTAATGACTTATTGCATCAAGATAATCATATAAACTTCTCCTCTATTGAATTACTTAATGGGTCCATTGATATCTTTCGAAAAAATCTTAAATTAGCTTCATCCTTAAATCTTATTAATGGAGAATTTAATGAACAAAGGGGAATCATAGCTATATCTTTTGTTTCCGATGATATTGATGAAGATTACAAGAGATTTCAAGAGAGAGGTTTGGATGTTAGCGAGATCAAAACAAGTAACTTAATTGATAGGGAGGGAAGGGAGACAGAATTAGTATTCTTCTCAATTATAAAAAGGGATTCTTTCGATTTAAATATTCTAATTTTTAAAGATAATGATGAATGCATTAATAAAAATAAGCAATATAATGAAAGTGATATTTCCAAGTTTAATCAGGTAGTTGTTTTTTCTCCAAAAGTTAAACAAATTAAAGAATTATTGGCCGATAAACTTGGCATCAGGTTGGCATTAGATAAGGTTTTTGATTTTGGTGAGGGTGAAGTAAGAATGTTATTTTTTAGGATAGGTGGAGTTACAATTGAAGTGGTTGAAAACAAAAAAACTTCTTCTACCAGCTTTGGAGGCATAGGTTGGCATAGTGATAATTTAAGATCATGCCATGAGAGGTTGTTAAAATCGAATTTTAAATTGTCAGAAGTTCGTAAAGGAAGAAAGCCAGATACACTAGTATCTACAATTAAAAACGCTCCAGTTGATATTCCAACAATAATTATAGGTCTTGATGTGCAATAAATTAAAAAAGTTATCTATTGTTTTATTCTTTTTTGCAATTCCTTGTTTGATCAATTTATATCCGTATGATCTTTTAGGGAAGGAATTAGTAAAAATACGCTTCGCAACTGATTGGAGAGCTCAAGCTGAGCAGGGCGGATTTTACCATGCTCTAGCACTGGGCTTATATAAAGAAAGAGGATTAGATGTAAAGATTATTCAAGGAAATGCCGGTATAAATATTCCAAGGCTACTTGGCGCTAGAGAAATTGAATTTGGAATGGGTTCGAATAGTTTTATTCCTTTAAATATTCTCGAAAACAACATACCTGCAAAATCTGTAATGGCTTCTTTTCAAAAAGACCCGCAAATTTTGATGACTCACCCTTCTTCATCGTTAAAAAATTTAGAAGATATGAAAGATAAACCAATCATGATTTCTGAAGCAAGTATTGGTGCCTTTTGGGTATGGCTTAAGTCAAAATACTCTTTTACTGATAAACAGATAAGGAGAAAGACTTTTAGTCTTGCTCCCTTTTTAGTTAATGAAAATGCCATACAGCAAGGGTATTTAACATCTGAGCCTTATCTTGTAAAAAAAGAATTGGGCAAATCTCCAAAGATATTCTTATTATCAGATTATGGTTACCCAAGTTATGGCGCAATGATTCTTGCTAGGAATGACCTCATTGAAGAAAGACCAGAAATTGTTAAGGCTTTTGTTGAGGCAAGTATTATTGGTTGGAAAAAATATATTTATGAAGACCCTGAAGCAGGAAATAAACTAATTCTAAATGAAAACTCGGAAATGACAGAAGAAATTCTGTTCCAGGCTATAGATAAGATTAAAAAATATAACTTAATATCTAACAGTGATGACTATAATGATGTGGGTCTAATGACTGAAGAAAGATGGAATGAATTTTATATTACTATGTCAAATAATGGTATTTATAAAAAAGATTTAAATTGGAGGGATTCATATTCCCTGCAATTTATTAGTGAAGGTGAGTAATGTTAAGGTTTTCTAATATTCATATGAAATTTGACAAAGAAATACTTTCAAATATTAATTTAGAAGTAAAGAAGGGAGAATTTTTATCTATTTTGGGTCCATCAGGATCCGGAAAATCAACACTACTAAGATTAGCTTCAAAAATTTTAGATCCTTCAAAAGGTACAGTTGAATATAAAGATCAAAGGGAACCTTTAATAGGCTTTGTTTTTCAAGAGCCAACATTAATGCCATGGCGAGATGTCTTGAGTAATGTTGTTTTACCAATAGAAATTAAAAATAAAAAAAATCAATTAACCAAAGATTATGCATTAGAATGGATCGAAAGAGTTGGTCTAAAAGGAAAAGAAAATAGCTATCCAGATGAACTATCAGGTGGACAAAAAATGAGAGTATCCATCGCTCGATCACTTGTTCAAGGATGCGACTTACTTCTTTTGGACGAACCATTTTCAGCATTAGACGAAGTTACAAGAAGAAGACTTGAAGATGATCTTTTACAAATATGGGAAAAAGAAAAATTCACAGTATTATTTGTTACACATTCAGTTTCTGAGGCTATTTACCTGTCACAAAGGATTATTGTTTTATCATCAGGTCCTGCAGAAATCATACATGAAGGCCATATTAATTACCAAGGATCTAAAAAAGACTTTTTGGAAAGTAGGGAATTTCAAGAAATCAACAACAATATTTACGAAAAGTTAGAAAAAGGTATAAGGGAATGAATAAATTAACTAATTTCATTTCTCCACTAATCGCATTAGTTATAATTTTTATTATTTGGGAATTTTTAGTAAATATATTATCTGTACCTCTTTATATTTTACCAAGTCCGAGTGATATATTTTTATCATTAATTAATAATTTGAATGAACTTCTTTTAGCAACTTTAAATACTTTAAAGATAACTCTTGTTGCTTTTATAATTGCTACAATACTGGCTATAAGTTTAGCAGTGACATTTTCTTTATCCAAAATTTTAGAGATTTCTCTTTATCCTATAACTGTAATATTTCAGGTAACTCCTGTTGTAGCTGTAGCGCCTTTGATTCTTATATGGGTAGGACTTGATAATGCAGAAACGGCTATAATAATATTATCGGTAATTGTTGCCTTTTTTCCTGTGTTAGCGAATACAAATCTTGGTTTTCATTCAGTAGATAAGAACTTAAAAGAAATGTTTATTATTAATAAAGCTTCAAAATGGCAAGTTTTGACAAAACTCAATTTACCTTTTGCTACACCATATATATTAACGGGAATGAAAACTTCTATTGGATTGGCCTTAATAGGCGCTGTTGTTGCGGAATTTGTTGCAGGTACTGGAACATCAACGGGATTGTCTTGGATTATAATTGAATCAGGCAATAGATTAGATATAGCTAAGCTTTTTTCCGCTTTAGTTTTGCTTGTTTTGCTTGGTGTATTTCTCTTTTTATTAATGTCTTCTATAGAATATAATATTTTAAAACGATGGCACCAAAGCGCAAAGGATACTGAAGGATGATATTATGAAGAAATTATCAAAGAAAGCTTCAACTGTTAGTGAGGCAATCGACACCCGATTAACTTGTAGAGCTTTTACAAATGAATTACCTAATAGAAATATAATTACAAGTATAATTGAAAGAGCAAAAAGAGCTCCTTCTGGAGGTAATTTACAACCTTGGAGAATGTGGGTTGTGTCAGGCCAACCGTTAGAAGAATTTAAAAAAGATATTGCAGAAAAAATTAAAGACAATCCAATGGGAGAAGGTACGGAATATAATATTTATCCTCCAAATCTAAAAGAGCCATATGAATCAAGAAGGCGTGAAGTGGGAAGATCGATGTATGAGGTTTTAAATATACCAAAAGAAGATAAAGCAGGTAGAATGAAACAATTTATGAGGAATTTTGAATTTTTTGGTGCTCCTATTGCCCTTTTTTTTGCGATCGATAGAGAAATGCAAGAAGGCCAATGGTCGGATTTAGGAATGTTTATACAATCTATAATGTTATTAGCTCGTGAGGAGGGATTACATACAGCTCCTCAAGAGGCTTGGGCTATATGGTATAAATCAGTTAATAAGTTTCTTGATATTCCTGAAGAATTAATGCTTTTTTGTGGAATGGGCATAGGTTTTGCTGATGAAAATGATCCCATAAATACCTTTAGGAGTAAAAGAGAAGACATTGATGATTTTGCAGATTTTATTGGTTTTTAAACTATTCTTTTATTCCTAAAATCATTTATTTGGTCTTCAGAATAACCTAATTCTTTTAAGACATCATCAGTATCTTCGCTTAATAACGGAGGTCTTTTTCTAATAGAATTTTCCGAATTTGAAAGGTTTATAGGAAGTCCCATTACTGGAGCAGGTGTCTTTAGACCCGGAAAATCTATATTTTGAAAGAAATTCATTTCTTGAACATGTTTATCATCTAATACATCTGAAAGATTATTAACTGGCCCAGCAGGAACCATTGCTTCGGAAAGCAATTCTAAGGCCTCTTTTGAGGTTAGATCTTTGCTCCATTCTTGAGTTTTATCACTTAATGCTTGCGAATTTTCTCCTCTTTTTATATCTGAAGTGAATCTTTCGTCTTTTAAATAATCTTCTGCACCAACTAATTTTGCCCATCTTTTAAATAGAGGATCACCAAGCACTTGAACAATGATCCAACCATCTTTCGTTTTAACAATGTCTACAGGCCCAGCATAAGGACTTTTATTTCCTATTGCTTTTCTATTTTTATTTGTAATTGCTTGTTCAATTATATGTGTATTCATAAACGCTAAAGAAGTTGCAAAAAGCGCACCTTCAACAATTTGTCCTTCTCCAGTTTTTTCCCTTTCTATTATTGCGGCAAGTGTGCCCATGGCTGTTAGCGATGCAGTGCCATAATCAACATAAGGTGAATAGGCTTTAATTGGTTCATCTTCATGCCCTGTAAGGTATGTAGCGCCCGACATAGCTTGTCCTACACCATCAAAACCAACTCTTTCTGAATAAGGACCGCCATGACCAAAGGCTGAAACTGTCGTTAAAATAATTCTTTTATTATATTTTGAGATGGTATCATAATCTATTCCCATTCTTTTCAATGTTTGAGGAGGGAGGTTCGCTACAACAATATCTGCAGTTTCGACAAGTTTTTTTACTATTTCTTGAGACCCTTCTTTAGTAGGGTTAAGTGTAATTCCCTTTTTATTCCTGTTCATTTGCATGAACATAGCTCCTTCACCATTTGGATTATCTATTGGATGGACATAACGATCTTCTGAGCCATCAATTCTTTCAACTCTAATCACTTCAGCTCCTAAATCCCCAAGAAGCGCAGCACAATAAGGGCCAGCAATATATCTTCCAAAGTCTAAAACTCTTATTCCTTTTAAAATATTCAAATTTAATCTCCTTCTAGGAACATTAAAAAAAGTTAATATTAAAGAAATGTTTTGGTAAAGGGAAATATTAGATAATCAGATAACAAGAAAATATTTGACCACATTTATTTTCGAGGCCTCCCCAAATTATAAATGTGGTCAAATTAAAATAATGACATAATTGATGAATTTGACTTATCTTAAGGTAAGGAGATATTTATGCATATATTGCTTATCGAAGATGATAATGATGCGGCTTCCTATGTAATTAAGGGCTTAAAAGAAAGCGGACACGTTGTTGATAGGGCTTCTGACGGCGAAGAAGGGCTTTATATGGCATTGGATTCAAATTTTGATGTATTAGTTGTAGATAGAATGCTCCCAAAATTAGATGGTCTTAACCTTATAGAAAAAGTAAGAAAAGAAAAAACTGATATACCTATATTAATTCTTTCTGCATTAGGAGAAGTTGATGAAAGGGTGAAAGGCTTAAAATATGGTGCCGATGATTACTTAGCCAAACCCTTTTCATTTTCTGAATTACTGGCAAGGTTAGAGGCTTTAAGTAGAAGAAACCAACCTGAAGCTAGTTCAAGCTTACTTGAATTAGGAGATTTAAAATTAGATTTATTAAGCAGAAAGGTCGAAAGAGAAGGGCAAGTTATTGACTTGCAGCCACGTGAATACAAACTTCTAGAATTTCTTTTAAGAAGGCCTAACCAGGTAGTAACTAGGACCATGCTATTAGAAGGAGTTTGGGAATATCATTTTGATCCTCAAACAAATGTTATTGATGTTCATATTTCAAGATTAAGGTCCAAAATTGATAAACCATTCAAAGGAAAGCAAATGCTCTATACTGAGCGAGGGGCTGGGTATGCTTTAAGGTACGATGAATAACCCTTTTAATTTAGCAAGTTTCAGACTCATTTTTATATATACGATGCTTTTAAGTATTTCTGTCGGTCTTATATTAACATTTTTATACTTTACTTCTGCTAGAGATATAGAAATTGAGGCAGATCAGAAAATTATAAAAAAAGTTGAAGACCTTAATAATGTTTATCTAAGGTATCGAGGAAATGGTTTAATTAGCTATATTAGAAGAGAAACATCACGTCCTTCACTCGATATTTATAGACTTTATGATGCCAACAATAATGTTTTGGCAGGTAATGTTACAGAACCCAATGAAATTAAAGTTAACGATGATGGATGGATAGAATTCACCTATCAAATTAATGTAAATGGAGAAGAAGAAATTTATTATGGCAGGGGAAGAGACCTAGTTACGCCTGTTGAAAATTATAGATTACTCGTGGGCAGGGTTGTAAATAATGAGATAAAATTAAAAGAACGATTCTTCTACAGTTCATTATGGTCAATAATCCTTATTATTTTTCTAGGTATATCTGGTGGTTATATTTTAAGTAGAAATTTTTTGAAAAGGATTTCAGATATCAATATAACCAGTAAAAAGATAATGGATGGGAATCTTTCAGAAAGGTTACCTACTACAAAAGGTAAAGATGAATTAAATCAATTATCATCTAATTTAAATGAAATGTTAGACAGATTAGATTCATTAATGACAAACATGAAACAAGTGACAGATAATATTGCTCATGATTTAAGGACACCACTAAACAGAATAAGGACTAATCTGGAGGTAACTTTAATGTCAAATTCTGATGTTGATCAGTATAAGAAATCTATTGATGATGCAATAATCGAAACAGACAATCTAATTAAAACATTTAACTCAATATTATCAATTTCTAAGGTTGAGTCTGGTGCCTCAGATTTAGATAAATCCGTTATAAATATAAATGATTTAATTATGAATTTGTTTGATCTGTATGAGCCTATAACAGATGCCAAAGGTATAATATTAAACCATGATGTAGATGAAGAGATTAAGATTGAAGCAAATAACAATCTTCTTTCGCAGGCTATAGCCAATTTAATTGAAAATTCTATAAATTATGGATCTAGCAATGATGCACCAGCAATAACCATAGGCGCCAAGAAAAACAAGGAAAGTGTTTCCTTATGGGTTAGTGATAATGGTGTTGGGATCCAAGAGAATGATAAAAAGAAGGTTTTAGAAAGATTTGTAAGATTAGATTCAAGTCGAAGTTTAAAAGGGTCTGGCTTAGGTCTTAATCTGGTTAATTCGGCCGCTAAATTCCATAATGGATCTTTAAAGTTACTTGATGCTAAGCCATCAGGTTTAATTGTTTTAATAGAGATACCTAATTCTTAAATTCCTCCATCAATGTAAATACATTGACCCGTTACCCAGCTTGACGCTTTTGATGCCATATAAACGACGGCTGCACCAATATCATCAGGAGACCCCCACCTTTGTAGAGGAATAGGTATATGTTTTTTTAATTGTTCTTCTTGCTCTTCGGTATGCATATTCATTGAATCTTTAAAATTTTCTGTGGGAATTGGTCCAGGTGCTACAGCATTAACTCGAATTTTTGGCGCTAATTCTAAAGATAAGGTTGCAGTTAAACTGTTAACAGCAGACTTTGAAGCGGCGTAAGGCCCGTTTTTCAGATTTCCAGACATATTTTTTGATGCTCTCGAGGAAATATTTATAATTGATCCACCTTCAGTCATATTTTTAGCTGCTGTTACGCATCCGTTAAAGACAGCATTAAAATTTAGATTAACCTGAGCTTCAAATTCTTCCATAGATGTTCTTGTTAAATATCTCGGTGTTCCATCAGGTAAACCTCCAGCATTATTAACCCAAATTGTAATTCGACCAAATTCACTTACAGCTTTTTGAGATAATACCTCCATGGATTCAGGATTGGTTACATCAGTTGGTACGATTATTGATTTTTTTCCTATATTGGATATTTCTTTTTGGACATCAACAAGATCTTTTTCTGTCCTAGAAGCTAATACTAAATCTGCTCCAGCTTCGGCTAATGCAATAGCAATTCCTTTACCTATACCTTTTCCTGCGCCGGTTACTACGGCCACATCATCCTTTAATTGAAATAAATCTAAAATTGCCATGATATATCCCTCCTTATAATATAATCATTGAGAGAAAAGCTATGGTCAATTGGTTTATATATATTTTATCTTTTTTATTTTTATTCATTGTATTGTTTTTAATTTATTTCATAGGAAATAGAGAAAATTTAGATATTAGTGAGTTAAAGTCCGATGAAGAATATTTGTTTTTTGAGAACAGCCATGGGAAAACCGCTTATTATTCAATAGGTAGTGATGAGGGTGAGCCACTAATTCTTATACATGGAGTAACTGTTCCATCTTATTATTATAAAAAGATTGCTGATAGCCTATCTCAAATTGGATATAAAGTTTATGCCTACGACCATTTTGGAAGAGGTTTTTCAGATAGACCAAAAATAAAATATGATATGTTTACATTTGAGAAACAACTCGATGATTTTATTAGTCATCTATCTTTAGATACTGTTACATTGTTGGGGGTGTCTATGGGTGGAGCTTTAGCTTCTAATTACTCAGCCAAGAATCCTTCGAAAGTGAAATCATTAATCCTAAATGTTCCTTTTGTAGGTTCACAAACAATTGGATTAGGCAACTTTGCTTCCATACCACTTCTTTGGGATTTTTACTTAAGATTTTTTATTATTAACAGGTTAGTAGAAAGAGGTTTCGGTTTAACAGAAGATGATCAGGATCCAGACCATTTTATAAAACAATTTAGTGTTGTGGGTACTCAAAACTCATTCAGTTCTCTTATGAAAAATTTCATTACTCATGATTTTTATAATGATTATAAGATAATTAATCATAACAAAACTCCCGTACATATTACTTATGCTGTTGATGACGAAGATGTTCCAGTGGATT
>Ga0310344_10004582_pt1 | contig 10266 bp, 7 predicted proteins | sample HC15DNA20200_MG_FD_203801 | JGI IMG/M metagenome (GOLD analysis project Ga0310344, IMG submission 203801) | Marine microbial communities from station ALOHA, North Pacific Subtropical Gyre - HC15-DNA-20-200_MG | ecosystem: Environmental > Aquatic > Marine > Oceanic | place: Pacific Ocean: North... | reverse complement strand
ATATCTTTAACTCATGATGAAGCTTTTAAAAATTTAATTCCCTTTGCTGTTATACTTATTCCTCTATTTTTGTCTATTTTTTTTGGTTTATCTATTTTAATTGTAGGTAGATTTGCTGAAAAAAGTATTTTTTTTATTTTATTATTTTCATTAGTTTTTTCTATTTTTGAATTTATAAGAGGAAACATACTAACAGGATTTCCATGGAATTTAATTTCATACACTTGGTCCTGGTCCGCAGAGTCTTTACAAATTTTGTCTATAATAGGAACATATTCTTTAAGCTTAGTTTCTATAACTTTTTTTTGTATACCTTTTCTTTTTTTTCATAACAAAATTACTAAAAAAAACATCATTTTTTTGTTAGCTTGTTTAAGTTTAATTTTTTTAAATTATTTTTATGGCAAATATAGAATTAATAATAAAAACTATATTTATGAAGAAAGTATTAATATTAAAATAGTTTCTCCAAATTTTTCACTTAAAGAATACAATACTAATACTGAAATCGATCAATTAAAAAGACTAATAAAAATTAGTAATCCCGAAAAAAGCAAAAAAACCCTATTTATATGGCCAGAAGGGATTTTTTATGAATCATATTTAGAAAATATTTCAATGTACCAAGATTTATTTTTAAATAAATTTTCAGAAAATCATCTGATAGTTTTAGGTATAAATAATTTTCAAAATTTTAATGATTTAAATAATAAAAAATATTTTAATAGTTTAGTTATTCTTAATCATAAATTAGAAGTCCTATCAATCTATAACAAGATTTTTCTTGTACCGTTTGGGGAATTTTTGCCTTTTGAAAAATTATTAGCTAAATTTGGTCTAAAAAAAATTACCACTGGATATAATTCATTTTCTGCAGGTGATAAAAGATCAATGATTAATTTGGGCAAACATTTTAATGAAATAAATATTTTACCATTAATTTGTTATGAAATAATTTATCCAGGAAAAATAAAGGAAAAAAATCAGTTTCCAGATATATTAATTAATATTTCCGAGGATGCCTGGTTTGGAGAATCTATAGGACCCTATCAACATTATACGAAAGCAGTTTATAGATCAGTGGAAGAGGGAGTGTTCATTGCAAGATCTGCAAATAAAGGTATTTCGGGTTTTATTGACCCAAATGGAAAGTCAATCAAATTTCTAGATATGAGTGAATCTGGCAGCGTAGAGTATAAAATGCCTCAGTTCACCAAATCAACTTTATATGCAGAACATGGAAATAAAATATTTTTTTTAATAATTTTTTTGTATATGCTCCTAACTTTAATTTTTAAAAATTTAAAATCTAATGAGTAAAAAATCATATTTATTTACGAGTGAATCTGTTTCAGAGGGTCATCCAGATAAAGTTTGTGATCGTATATCAGATATGGTTGTAGATACTTATTTAGCAAAAGAACCTCTCTCAAGAGTTGCCTGTGAAACTTTAACAACAACAAACAAAGTTGTTTTGGCTGGCGAAACAAGAGGTCCAGAAATTAAAAAAGATGATTTAATCCAAAAAGTTCGTAATTGCATTAAAGATATAGGATATGAACAAAAAGGTTTTCATTGGAAGAATTGCAACATAGATGTTCACTTACATTCTCAATCAGCTGATATTGCAATGGGCGTAGACTCAAAAGGCAATAAAGACGAAGGAGCTGGAGACCAAGGAATAATGTTTGGTTATGCTTGTAATGAAACAGAAGTTTTAATGCCAGCACCTATTTATTATTCTCATAAAATTTTGGAACTAATGGCGGCAGATAGAAAAAATGGTAGTGCAGATAAATTAGAACCTGATTCGAAAAGTCAAGTCACAATGATGTATGAAAATGGAAAACCAAAGAAAGTTACTTCAGTAGTTATTTCAACACAGCACTCTCCAAAAGTAAATCAAGCGCAAGTAAAAGAAATTGTTAGACCATATTTAGAAAAATCTATTCCAAAAGAATTATTATCTGGATTGAAAGATGAAGAATTTTATGTAAATCCAACTGGTCAATTTATAATCGGTGGACCAGATGGAGATTCTGGATTAACAGGTAGAAAAATTATTGTAGATACTTATGGAGGAGCTGCCCCACATGGTGGTGGAGCTTTTTCAGGAAAAGATCCAAGCAAAGTGGATAGATCTGCTGCATATGCCGCAAGATATGTAGCAAAAAATGTTGTTGCCTCAAAAATTGCCGACAAATGCTTAATTCAACTAGCATACGCAATTGGAGTTTCCAAACCTTTATCTATTTATGTTGATCTATTTGATGGTGATGAAGAAAAATCCAAACATGTTGAAAAGTTAATTAATGATAATTTTGATTTAAGTCCTAGAGGAATTAGAGAAATGTTATCTTTGAATAAACCCATATATGAATGTACATCTGCCTATGGTCATTTTGGTAGAAAACCAGGATCAAACGGTGAATTTTCTTGGGAAAAAACTGATAAAATAGCCGTTTTTAAGAAGTAGAACTTGAAAAAGGTTCAAATATAAACTAAATAACACTTAAGTTACCTGGAAATACAAAATGGGCTTTTGCCCATTTTTTTTTAGAGGAAACAAAAAACATTATGTTAAATCAAAGATCAGATAAAGTAGAGCTTTTAAGAATAGCCGAGGCTGTTGCTATAGAAAAATCAATAGATAAAGAAATAATTTTAAGTTCAATGGAAACTGCAATACAAAAAGCAGCCAGAACAAAGTTTGGATCAGAAAACGATATAAGAGCAAAAATTAATAGAGAAACTGGCGATATAAGTTTACATAAAGTATTAACAATTGTAGATAAACCAGAAAACTTTGATACAGAAATTTCTCTTGAGCAGGCAATCAAATTTAAAAAAAAAAGTGATTTTAAAATTGGAGATGAGCTATTTGAAGAATTACCACCCGTAGATTTTGGAAGAATTGCAGCTCAATCAGCTAGACAAGTAATAACCCAAAGCGTTCGTGCCGCTGAGAGAGAAAGACAATATAATGATTTTATAGATAAAAAAGGTGAAATTTTAAGTGGAATTATAAAAAGAATAGAATATGGAAATATTATTGTCGATTTAAATAGATCGGAAGCCATTATAAGAAAAGAAGAAAGTATACCAAGAGAAGTTTTAAAAACTGGAGACAGAGTCAAAGCCTATTGTTATGATGTAGTTAGAGAAAATAAAGGTCAACAAATATTTTTATCTAGAGCCCATCCTAAATTTATGGAAAAACTGTTTTTTCAAGAAGTGCCAGAAATTTATGATGGCATTATAGAAATTAAGTCATCAGCAAGAGATCCAGGAAGTAGAGCAAAAATTTGTGTTCATTCAAAAGATTCATCTATTGACCCAGTTGGAGCTTGTGTAGGAATGAGAGGAAGTAGAGTTCAATCAGTTGTAAATGAGTTAGCTGGCGAAAAAATAGACATCGTTAATTGGACTGAAGATCCAGCGGCATTAGTAGTGAGTTCTTTAGCACCTGCTGAAATACAAAAAGTTATAATAGATGAACAAAACAAAAGGATAGAAGTAATTTTGTCAGAGGAAAATTTAAGTAAGGCAATTGGAAGAAGAGGTCAAAATGTCAGACTTGCATCAAAACTAATTAATTATGAAATAGATATATTAACTGAAAATGAAGAATCAGAAAAAAGACAGTCCGAGTTTAAAGAAAAAACAGAAGCTTTTATTAAAAATCTAGAAGTAGATGAAACTTTAGGACAACTTTTAGTAGCAGAAGGATTTTCTAATATTGAAGAAATTTCCAAATCCTCATCGGAAGATATTTCAAAAATACAAGGTATAGATTTAAATACGGCAAAAGAGTTAACAGAAAGAGCAAAAGAATATCTTGTTAAGGAAAAAGAGGATATTGGAAAAAAATTAAAAGATCTTGGAGTGGATGACAATTTAATAAATTATAAAGGACTTACACTTGGAATGTTATTAACATTAGGAGAAAAGAAGATAAAAACTTTAAAAGATTTTGCGGAACTTTCTACCGATGAGTTAATTGGCGGTTATGATGAAAAAAAAGGTATTAAATATAAAATTGATGGTTATCTTGAAGAGTTTGCGTTAACAAAAAATGAGGCAGATGATCTGATTATTAATGCTAGAAAAATTGTATTTGAATAAAGGTAATGATTTTTTATGGAAGAAAAAAAAAAGAAAAAACTAACTTTAACGGTATCTTCAAAGAAACCACATAGTTCCTCATATTTTTCACAAAGAAGAGGAAAAACTTCAGTTGTAATTGAAAAGAAACCTCAAAGAAAATGGGGAGAAAAAAGTTTTCAATCTAAAGATAATTTTAATAAACCTAAGCCAACATCTAGCTTTGGATTGAAGAAAACTTTTCCAGATAAAAATTTCAATATAAGAAAAATGGCTGAAGAACGAGCAACCAAAAGATTTAAAAAAGCGGATGAAGAAAAAATTCAAACAAAAAAAAGCACTTTAGGAAAAGAAAAATCTTTTGGGTCAAAAAGACAATATAAATTAACTTTGTCAAAAGCTTTAGATGATGATGCATTTGATGGAAAAGAAAGAAGTCTTTCATCAGTAAAAAGAGCTAGATTAAAAGCTAAGAAAAATCAAGATTTTACCAAATCAAGCGTTGAAACAAAAAAAGTTATTCATGAAGTAAATATTCCAGAAAAAATCACTATACAAGAACTTTCAAATAGAATGGCAATTCAAGCTAGCAACATTATAAAACATCTTTTAGGAATGGGTGTAGTTGCAACAATAAATCATACTTTAGATGCTGATACTGCAGAATATCTTGTAAAAGAATTTGGAAATATTCCCATTAGAGAAAAAAAACCAGATTTAAATATTTTGAAAAATCAAAAAACAAACAATGAAAATTTAAGATCAAGAGCACCAATCGTAACTGTAATGGGTCATGTTGATCATGGAAAAACTTCTTTATTAGATACATTAAGAGAGTCAAATGTAGTAGCAAGCGAACATGGTGGAATAACTCAACATATTGGTGCTTATAAAATTAAAACAGAAAATCAAAATGAAATAACATTTATAGATACTCCTGGTCATGCTGCCTTTACTGAAATGCGAGCAAGAGGTTCAAAAGTTACAGATATTGTCATTTTAGTAGTTGCGTCTGATGATGGTGTTAAACCTCAAACGATCGAAGCTATAAATCATGCAAAGGCTGCAAAAGTTCCAATTATTGTTGCAATAAATAAATGCGATTTACCAGCTTCAAATCCACAAAAAATAAAAAATGAGCTTTTACAATATGAGCTAATAGCAGAAGAATTAAGTGGAGATACTTTATTTGCAGAAGTTTCAGCAAAAACAAAAAAAAATTTAGACAAGCTTAAAGAAAATATTGTTCTTCAATCAGACTTACTTGACCTAAAAGCAAATTTTGAAGGTAATGCTTCTGGAATAATTTTAGAATCTAGAATTGATAAGGGTAAAGGGCCAGTATCAACGGTATTAGTTACAAATGGAAAATTAAAAAAAGGTGATTTTTTTGTTAGCGGTAACACATGGGGTAAAACAAGAGCAATGATAAGCGATGATGGAAAAAATGTTGACTTTGCATTTCCATCGACACCAGTAGAAATTTTAGGCATGAATCAATCTGCATTAGCAGGAGATGACTTTATAGTGGTTGACTCTGAGGACAAAGCTAAAGAAATAAATGATTATAGAATTGAACAAACTAAAAATAAAAAAACTACTCAAATTTTAGTAAATAAAGATTCAGCTTTTGACAGCAGTTCTAGACCAAAAGAATTACCTATCATAATCAAATCTGATGTTCATGGATCTAGTGAAGCACTTAAAAATGCAATTGAAAAAATTGAACATCCAGAAGTTGCACCAAAAATAATATTATCAAGCATTGGAGTAATTACTGAAACAGATGTAACTCTTGCAAGTGCTTCAAATGCAATGGTTATAGGATTTAACGTCAGACCAAATAAAGAAGCCAAAAAATTAGCAGAAATCCATAAAATAAATATAAAATTTTTTAATATCATCTATGAAGTTATCGATTTTATTAGCAATTCATTATCAGGTTTACTAAAACCTGATGTTAAAGAAGAAATAGTTGGATCAGCAGAGGTCCAAACAATTTTTAAAGTATCAAAAATTGGTAAAGTAGCAGGATCAAAAGTCACTAACGGTGAAATAGCTAACAATTTAAATGCAAGGTTGATAAGAGATGGAAATGTATTATATACAGGGTCAATAAATAGTATTTACAGAGAAAAAAATGCAGCAAAACAAGTTAGTGCGGGTCTCGAGTGTGGTATAACTCTTAAAGATTTTGGTGATTTTAAAGAAAAAGATGTAATAGAAGTTTATAAAATTATAGAAACTGAAAGAAGAATTTAATGATTAGAAACAATGGTAATGCTCCTTTTTCACAAAGACAACTAAGAGTAGGAGAATTAATAAAACAGTCTTTAGGACAAATATTTTTACGTGACGAAGCAAAGTTACCATCTCTTGAAACTAAAAATATTACTGTTACTGAGGTTAGAATGAGCCCAGATCTTAAAAATGCAAGGGCATACGTAATACCACTAGGCGGAAAAGATTCAGAAAAAATAGTTAATGTTTTAACAAAATTTTCCCACTTAATAAGAAAAGCATTATCAAAAAAAATAGATATGAAATTTTTACCAAGAGTTTCTTTTATTAGTGACGAATCTTTTGATTATGCTGAAAAAATTGAAAAATTAATACAAAAAAATAAATAGTTATGAAAAAAAATAAAAAAAAAATGATTGATTTATTAAAAATAAACACTAAGGATGTAGGTTCATCAGAAATTCAAATAGGTTTATTAAGTGAAAAAATAAATAATTTAACAGGCCATTTTACTAAAAATAAAAATGATAAACATTCTACAAGAGGATTATTATTTGCAGTGAATAAAAGAAAACGTTTATTAGAATATTTAAAAAAAAGAAATCCAGAATCCTATAAAAATATATTAGAAAAATTAAATTTAAGAAAATAAATGTTTAAAATATATAAAGAAGAAATTGAATTTGGTGGTAAAAAATTAACTTTAGAGACTGGGAAAATAGCACGTCAAGCTGATGGTGCTATAATCGCTACATATGGAGAAACAGTTGTTATTTCAACAGTAGTAGGTTCAAAAAAGGTTGATGAGGAAATTGATTATTTTCCCTTATCAGTCAATTATCAAGAAAAGTATTATGCAGCAGGTAAAATTCCTGGAGGTTATTTTAAAAGAGAGGCGAGGCCTACGGAGTCCGAAACATTAATCTCACGATTAATTGACCGGCCAATTAGACCATTATTTCCTGAAGGTTTTAGAAATGAGGTTCAAGTTTTACCAACAGTACTTTCTTATGATAATCAAAATGAAGCAGACGTATTATCAATTATTGCATCTTCAGCGGCATTAGCAATTTCAGGACTACCATTTCAAGGACCTGTAGCAGCATCTAGAGTTGGATACATAAATAATGAATATGTTTTAAATCCATCTAAAGAACAGTTAAAAGAATCAAAATTAGATTTAGTAGTTGCCGGTACAAAAGATGCTGTACTTATGGTTGAGTCAGAAGCTTCTGGATTAACTGAAGCACAAATGTTAGATGCTGTAAAATTTGGACATGAAAAATTTGGTCCAGTAATAAAAGCAATAGAAAATCTCAAAAAGAAATGTTCAAAAGAAGAGTGGAAAATAGAGAAAAAAGATTATAGTAAATTAAAAAATAAAATTGCAAAAGAACTTACAAAAGATCTAGAAAATGCTTTTTCTGAAAAAGATAAGAAAAAAAGATCAGATTTAGTTAGCCAAGCAACAGAAAAATGTAAGTCTTTATTTAAAGAAGATGAAACTTATTCTGAACTTGAAGTATTGTTGCAATTAAAAAATTTAGAAAAAGACATAGTAAGAACAAAAATACTTAAAACTAAAAAAAGAATTGATGGAAGAGGATTGTCAGACGTTAGGCCTATTAAATGTGAAGTTGGCGTATTACCAAGAACGCATGGATCAGCATTATTTACTAGAGGGGAAACTCAGGCTTTGGTTACCACTACACTTGGAATGACCGAAGATGAACAAAGAATTGAAAGTCTTGATGGCTTAAGAAGAGAGAGGTTTATGTTACATTATAATTTTCCACCATTTTCTGTTGGAGAAACTGGAAGAATTGGAACAGGAAGAAGAGAAGTTGGACATGGAAAATTAGCTTGGAGAGCATTAAAATCATCTTTACCAGCAAAAGAAAATTTTCCTTATACTCTTAGAATAGTCTCTGAAATTACAGAATCTAACGGATCTTCGTCAATGGCAACAGTATGTGGAGCTTCTTTAGCACTTATGGATGCAGCAGTTCCAATAGCTGAGCCAGTAGCAGGAATTGCAATGGGATTAATCAAAGAAAAAAAAGAATTTTCAGTTTTATCAGATATTTTGGGCGACGAAGATCACCTTGGAGATATGGACTTTAAAGTAGCAGGTACAAAAGATGGAATCACTTCATTACAAATGGATATAAAAATAACAGGGATTACATTTGAAATTATGGAACAAGCACTAAGCCAAGCTAAAGAGGGAAGAGCACATATTTTAGGCGAGATGAATAAAACTATTAAATCTTCAAGAAAAGAAGTATCAAAACATACTCCAAAAATTGAGACCATAAAAGTTGATAAGAAAGATATAGCAGCTGTTATAGGAAAGGGTGGAGCAACGATAAGAGAAATTGTAGAGCTATCAGGAGCCAAGGTAGATGTTAAAGATACTGGTGAAGTAAGCATTGCTGCTCCAGATGAGGAGTCGAGAAATAAGGCAATGGACATGGTTAAAAATATTATTGCAAAACCAGAGATGGGTAAAATTTACAAAGGAAAAGTTGTTAAGATAATGGAGTTTGGAGCATTTGTAAATTTTTTAGGAAAACAAGATGGTTTAGTTCATATTTCACAATTAGCAGGTAAACGAGTTAATAAAGTTTCTGATGTTGTAAAAGAAGGAGATGAAGTTTCAGTAAAAGTTATAGGTTTTGATAGAGGAAAAGTAAAACTTTCTATTAAAGAAGCAAGTTAATAAAAATTATTTTAAAGTAATATTTTTAGGATCAGGCATTCCTACCTTATTGTATCCAGCATCTACATAGTGTATCTCGCCAGTAACTGCTCCAGCTAAATCACTTACTAGATATAAAGCTGACCCACCAACATCATTAATATCCACATTTCTTTTTAAAAGTGAGTGATCTTCGTTCCATTTATATAAAAATTTGGCATCTCCAATTGCAGAAGCAGCTAATGTTTTAATTGGACCAGCACTTATTGCATTTACTCTTATACCTTTAGAACCTAGATCTCTTGCAAGATATTTTACACTTGCTTCTAAGGCTGACTTACAAACCCCCATAACATTATAATTTGGAATAACTTTAGATGATTCATAAGTTAATGTTAGAATGCTAGACCCTTTACTCATGATTTTGGAAGACTCTTTTGCTATTTCTGTAAGTGAAAAGCATGAAATTAACATACTTTTTAAAAAGTTTTCTCTAGATGTATTTAGATATTCTCCAGATAGTTCAGATCTGTCAGAAAAAGCAATAGCATGAACAACGAAGTCTAAATTTACCCATTTTTTTTTAATATCTTCAAATGTTCTTATCACATCTTCTTTTTTTTCCACATCGCAGCTTAGAGTAAAATTAGATTTTAAAGACTCAGCTAATGGAATAACTCTTTTTTTTAAAGCATCACCTAAATATGTAAAAGCAAGTTCGGCTCCATGCTCTGATAATTTTTTCGCAATTCCCCACGCAATAGAGCGATCGTTTGCCACTCCCATTATCAAACCTTTTTTTCCTTTTAACAAACCCATAAACTAAATCTTTTCAAAAATTAAAGTAGCATTAGTTCCACCAAATCCAAAGCTGTTAGACATGATTGAATTTAAAGTTACATCTTTTTCAACCTTTGTAACTATTGGATATTTTTTTGCATCTTCATCCATTTCATTAATATTTATTGAAGCAGAAATAAAATTATTTTTCATCATAATTAGGCTATAAATTGCTTCATGGACGGATGTTGCGCCAAGAGAGTGTCCAGAAAGTGATTTTGTTGAACTTATTTTAGGAACGGAATCTTTAAATACTTCTCCAACTGCTTTTAGTTCAGTTATGTCTCCAACTGGCGTAGATGTTCCGTGTGTATTTATATAATCAATTTTATTTTTACTTGTACTTAAAGCTAAGTTCATACATCTAACGGCGCCCTCAC
>Ga0310344_10004579_pt1 | contig 10268 bp, 12 predicted proteins | sample HC15DNA20200_MG_FD_203801 | JGI IMG/M metagenome (GOLD analysis project Ga0310344, IMG submission 203801) | Marine microbial communities from station ALOHA, North Pacific Subtropical Gyre - HC15-DNA-20-200_MG | ecosystem: Environmental > Aquatic > Marine > Oceanic | place: Pacific Ocean: North... | reverse complement strand
AATGTATAGTAACGATTGCAGGATCAAGAATTGAAGTTACTGTAAGCATACCAATATAGGCTTGTATAGTTACTAAAGCAAGAGTTGTTCCAGATGTAATAATTAGATATTTATTATCTCGATATGAACGATAAGCAACTATAAACGTACCTAATATAAGAAAACCAACAATCATTGCAAGATAACGATGTGTCATTTCAATCAATACACTAGTGGTAAAATTAGGAAGGAATTCGCCAAAACATAAAGGCCAGTCAGGACAAGCCATACCAGAACCACTCTGGGTAGTAATTCCGCCAACAACAATTAAGATGTAGATACCTATAGCAGATGACACTGAAAGAGTCTTTAATGGATTCATTGATTACTGATCAGGCCATTCTTTCATGCCATAGTCGGCGAGTTTCCAAGGATCTTCTTTATTTTCTACTGCAGGACCATTATACCAACTAGTTAACATATTATACAAGAATACAAAAGCGCCAAATGCAATTAAGACTGCGCCAAAGGATGCTGCGACATTTAGAGTAAAGAACTCAGGAAGATATTGATAGTATCTTCTAGGCATTCCTTCAAGACCTAAGAATAACATAGCTGTGAATAAAATATACACGCCAACAGTAGTTAAAGCAAAGTGAAGTTGGCCAAGCATTTCATTGTATTTACGACCAGTCATATATGGGAAGTAATAGTAAATTCCTGCAAAAACAGCTTGAGCAGAAACTCCAAATAGTACATAATGCAAGTGGCTAACGACATAATAGGTATCCTGAAGTTGATAATCTAATGGAATGTTTGCAAGAAAGACACCTTCAACACCTTGAATGATAAAACAGAGAATAAAGCTTAAACTGAAGAGCATAGGAGTACTTAGCTTAAGTTTACCTCCATACAAAGTTGCAACCCAATTGAAGATTTTTACTCCGGACGGTATTGCAATCGCCATCGTCATGAACATGAATGGTACACGAGCTGTGATAGAGAGTCCGCTTGTCCACATATGATGTGCCCAAACACCAAAGCCCAAGAATCCAATCAATGCAGTAGAAACTGCAATAGAGCTATATCCAAAGATTTGACGTCTAGACATTGAAGGTAATATTTGTGAAATCAATCCCATTCCAGGTAAGACCATGATGTAAACAGCAGGATGAGAATAGAACCAGAATAAATGTTGCCACATAATAGGATCTCCTCCAAGTGCAGGATTAAAGAATCCCGTACCAAGATTTCTGTCCAAGAGTAATAAAGTTAAAGCCATAGCGAGAACCGGTGTAGCAAGTGCTTGTAGAAAAGCAGTGGTAAGTTGAGTCCAAACAATAAGAGGCATGTTTCGATACGTTACACTAGGAGCACGCATTTTCATAATTGTTACAATAAAATTCAGTGCACCGATAATAGAAGAAGTACCCAATAAGTGAAGACCCAGTATAGTCATATCCATTCCCCATCCTTCAACAAAAACGGAGAGAGGAGCATATGCAGTCCAACCGACGTTTGGCATTCCTGCCCAAATAAGGAATCCAGCAGGAGGTAACATCCAAAAACCTAAGGCATTAAGTTTTGGAAAATACATATCTTTAGCGCCAATATATTTTGGAACAAGATAGTTACCAAATCCGGCCCATGCAGGGATTACAAATAAGAAAATCATGCTGACGCCATGAATCGTGAATAAACTGGAATAAGCTTCTGGTGAAATAGTACCACCTCGAGTTAAACCATAACGAACAAGTAAAGAAGCAAAACCACCCATAAAGAAAAAGAATAAAGAGAAAACGAGATACATGATGCCGATATCAGTATGATGAGTAGTAGTAAGAATAGTCTTCCAGCTAGAATAGAAATTCTTGTGTTCGTGTTGTGTAGTTTCTTTTTTAACTTCTTTAATTTCCATATTTCATCATTCCTCGATAATAAATTTAGTTCTCATACCACCATGATATGCACCACAAAATTCTGCACATTGAATCCAATACTCGCCAGGGGTTTCAGCACTAATAACTTGAATCCTAGTCTTACCTGGAATTATATCGACTTTAAATCCCATTTCTCTAACATAAAAGCTATGAATTACATCAGTACTTTCTAATTCAAGTCGAACAACTTCTCCGTTCTTTACTTTAAGTTCGCCCGATTCTGAACCGTCAGGATAAATAAATTTCCAATACCATTGACCTGATTCAACTTTAACAACATAATCAGGTTCTCCATAATAATCAGGATTATCTAATGCATCTAAAACAGGTAGTGCTAAAGCACCTAATCCAAATAACAAAACGGTAGCTCCAATAATTGTAGCCCATTCTAATTTTTCTAAAGTTTCCATGACTATTCAAGTCCTGCAGGTTGTGTCCTGTCCCAGAATTTTAGTATAAGATAGAAGAATGTTCCTATAAATAAAGCTGATACAAACATACCAGCCATATATACAATATCATAATATGATTTGATTAAAGCGGCACGAGCGTCAATAGGATCTGGATACCAAGAGACTAATAACCCTCCACCTAGAATAAACAATACTAAAAAGGTTACAAGAATGCTAAATGCCCAGACAATTCTATCAAAAGTTGAAAGTACTCCCATGGTTATGACAAATATTTAGTGCATTGATTTAATATATTAGGTTTTCTTCTTATTCCAGATTTGGTAAAGTTATTTAAATCGATTCAATAACATAGGATCGGGTTCAATTGCTTTTTTTCTAAGTCGTTTTTCATATAATTTTGGCCCATAATATATATTCAAATAAGCAATAATTTGCATACTTGCATGGAAAACAAGCATAGTGGTAAAGGAATATGACAACACAACCAGCATAACTATTCCGGTAATAAATGCAATAACGTGTATTATAACAGCAAGAATCATAGCAAATTTTCTATATTTAGAGACTTTGTCGGAAATTTGTTTTTTTCTTATTTCTTCTAATTCAGACAAATAGGTAGAATGATTCAATATTTTCTTAATGGTATGGGAATTAATAAAAATGTTCGGTAAATAAAAAAGTTAAATGCGTTTATCAACACAAAATTATTGACTTTAAGATGTCAGATAATGAAAAGAAGGTAGAATTTGAACATCATGTAGATACTGGTGAAGTACATTCATACATGCCAGCTTTAGTAGGTTTAGGATCTGGGGCATTTGTTGCTGCTGGAGTAATTTTCATGTTGAAAGGTTTTTCATTACAGCTAGGAGCAGGATTAGTTGGATTATTTGTATTGTTAATATTTGCATTCTTAGGAGGAGAAATACCAAGATGGCCAAAAATTACAAAAGAATCTGAACAAATGGTAAAAGCAGGAGGTACGCCAGGAGAATTTCATGATATAGGAGATGTAGGATTTCCAACTGCACTTTTTATTCTTTCAGAAATTGCATTTTTTGGTGGAGCCTTCATAGCATATTTCTATTTAAGATCAGCGTATGCAGTATGGCCGCCAGAAGGAATACATCATTTAGATGTAGCAATTCCAAGTATACAAACTGCATTATTAATTGTCAGTAGTATAATGATTGAATGGTCTACAGCAGCAGTTAAAAAAGGAAATCAAACTGCAGTAAAATTAGGTTTTCTCGGAGCAGTAATTCTCGGTTTAGGATTTGCAGTAATACAAATGGGTTACGAATGGCCACATCTTCTTAGAACAGGTGAACTAACACCGCAAGACGGATTGTTTGGCGCTTCGTTCTTTTTGCTTACAGGTATTCACGGAGTTCATGTAATAGCAGGAGTTATTGCAAACGCAATTGTAACAATTAAAGCATTTAGAAATCAATTCGATGAAAAGAATCATGGATTTTTAGAGGCTGCAGGAACTTACTGGCATTTCGTACATATTGTTTGGTTATTTTTGTTTGCATTTTTGTGGCAAGATGGTTTATCTTATTTTCAGGCGGCGATTGCATAATTTGTCGAAAGAAGCTAACCCATTAAAAGGAATTGTCAACATACCGCGATTTGGTTTATTTGTAATTACTGCAGGTATAACTGCAGCAGGAAGTTTAGGTCTACCTGAAACTTCAATTTTGAGTTTATTACCAGCAAACATACTAAATGCAATAGATTCATCAGGAAGTGTAATTGCATCAGAAAAAATGCATATTTTATTAACAATTATTCCAGGTTTCATGTTAGCACCATTCATTTCATTCTTTGGTATGGCAGCTATATTCGGGATTACACTTGGACATCTTGTTATCGCTACTACATCAAAAATTGGAGCAGTAGATTTGCTTTCCCCTTTATTTACATTTTTAGGTCTATTTTTCATTAGACAATACAAGAGTCCTGGGAATTTTATAGGTCCATTAATATTCGTATTAGTAACCTCACTATGGCTTTCATATGTAGGATTTTCAGTCACAGGTTTGGATATGTTGCCAATAATGCTATTCACATTATTATCTCAAGCAGGAATAGTAGCAATAGGATACGTATTCTATTTAATTGCAAAACAAGTAAAGATCTTCAATTAGATTTTGATTGAATACGACGTTTCTTTATAATATTAAAAACAAGGTATAAGCCTAAGAAAATCATTCCGTATCTAAGAGCTTGAACCAAGAGACTAGAACTGTCTAATGCAGGAAATACGGAATAAAATAACAAACCTGTAAATAAGAAAGACAATGCAAATGTGAAATTAAACGGTTCTAACCAATTTCGTGCCAATAAGTTATTTAATACGATGATAGTAATTAGCCTTTACTTTTTAAATGATGTAATATAAAATATCATTATTGAAGTATAATTACGAGTGGTTGATTTTGGGACTCGTGATAATAATCGGGGGTTCAATATCTTATACATCTATAATAAACAATTACTTTCAGAATCTCAACAATTTGATTCAGTATGTAGGAGCATTATACATATTCAGTATATTATTAGGATTATTGATGATAGTAATACAAATTCAAAGGGTATTAGTAAGTCAAAGAGAAATCAAATTAAAAAATAATGTAATTCCACTGGGTTTAATATCCCTTACATATGATCTTTTTACAAAAGCAAAATACAGAAAAATATTTATTATTTCTTCAGCAATATATGTAATAATTTTTTCCGTAATTTCAGGAACAATTGTATATCAACCGGAAATAATTTTCTCAGAAGCATATGATGTATCAATACCATCAATAAAAGTAGTTTATTGTTGTGGTACTCTGGGGCAATATCCTAATGCAGCAATATATTTAACAGAACACATAGGATTGATGATTATACCGCTCAGTGCATTGTTATTAATTTTAATTTCAGGTTTAGTTGCATGGAATGTGATGTTAATCACGTTTGCGTTAAGTAATAGACCAAAAAATAATGGAAAATGGTTATTTAGTCAATTTCTTCAAATAGGGGCATTTACAGGTTTATTTACTGCGTGTCCGACTTGTGCAGGTCTAATATTAACGAGTGTATTACCTAGCTCAATTGCAGTTTCGGCAGTTACAGGAACTATGTTATTATCACTATCAAATGTTGTTTATCAACAGATTTTTCTAGTTATAACATTAGGTCTGTTAATTGGATCGCCACTGATTTTACTCAGAAATATAAGAGAGTTATTTGAAAATGGCTGTATTATTGAAAAGACATCCATAATTTGATAAATTTATCAAGAAAGCAAGGTTTTTATTTTCATAGATGCATGATTTTTTATGGATTGGGAAGTACTATTTCCAGCATTGGCATTTACAATTACTGGTGCTTTTGGAATATGGGCATCATTTGATACTAATTTTCTATTTCCAGCAGAGACATTTATTCAAGGACTTCATGCAACGGCAATGTTTGTATTAGCGTTAGGACTAATGTTACTTCCAGGAGGTTTACTTAAAGGAGGAACTCCAAGACCAAGAGGAATAGGATTAGCAGTAGTTGTAACATTAATGACAATGACTGCAGCATTAGGAATTTTATATGTAATCTTAAACTTCTAATTAAATGATAAAAAATACTTTTAGAGAAATATTTCCAAAATATTGGATTAATTCATTTATTTTTATTTTAATTTTTACTGTGTTGATGGGATTAATCGGATCAGCATTTCCATTGGATATGGAACAAGTATCAGAAATACTAGAACAAGCAGAGGAATTAATACCTGTTGATATAGATGCACAAGCAATTTTTGTGAACAATTATAGAATATCTCTAATAATGTTGACGCCGATTTTAGGATTTTTATTTGGTTTGTTAGTAATTTTTCAAACAGGTATGGTATTTGGCGCGGCAGGAAGTAGTGTAGGATTCTCAGGAATATTGCTATATGGACTAACAGCCCTAACGCCCTTTTTTTGGTTAGAATTTATTGCATATGCGGCAAGTATGACTGAAAGTATGTACTTCATAAGAGGATTAATTGAAAAAAAAATAAATATTGAGATTAAGAGAGTATTTACAATAATAATATTGAATTTCATATTATTAGGAGTAGGAGCATTAATTGAAATATTATTTATTTAGACATTGTAAGTTAGATTAATAGTCAAAGTTCCATTAATAAAATTATATTTTTCAAGCAAGAGGTTTTTAGAAATTTTTATTTTTTCAGATAGGCCACTTTTACTAGTGATAGTAAGTTTACCAGATGTATGAGCAACTTTCAAATCAGAATGCTGACCAGGAATTTGTGCAATTATATTTAGTCCATTAGTAGTTTCGATAGATTCATAAGTAAATTTTTTGGATGAACGGATTATTCCAAGACCAGGTTGTTTTTTGACGATTTTTCTAAGTTCATTAGACCAATAAAGAAACAAGAGTATTGCCAATACACTCAATACAAGAGCAGAGAGGCCGCGCTGTACTCTTGTAATAATCAATACAATTAAACTTATAGCAATAATGGATAGAAATGCATAGAAATATTTGAAATCTTTAGCTTTGAATGGGTTTCTAAACATAATCAATATATAGAAACTAATTAATCAAAAATGTTGCGTATGTAGGATAAGAGTTAACATCAGGTTAAATATATTAAAAATGTGGCAGGACTCACAATATCCGGGTTAAGAGGAATAATTGGAGAAGATTTATTCGCCAACGATATATTAGAAGTAGTATATAATTTTATAGATTCAACAGGAATAAAGTCATGTGCAATTGGGAGAGATACTAGATCAACGTCAGATATGATTCATCAGATAGTAATTTCGTGTTTATTGTCAGAAGGTTGTAATATAGAGGATTTAGGGATAACATCGACACCCTCAGTATTTCGTCATGTCAAGAAGAAAGACTTGGATGGAGGAATTTGTATTACTTCCTCACATAATCCAAAAGAATGGAATGGGTTAAAATTAATCATTAGACCAGGTAGAATTATCAAACCAGAAGAATTAAGAAATCAGAGTAATAAGAATAATTCATTTACAGGTACTAAAAGAGAGTCAGAAACGTGTTATTATGAGGATTTGATAGAATTATTTGGAAATGAGGGATTTCATGGTTTAAAAGTGGCCATGGATTTAGGAGGTGGAGCAGCATGTGAATTTGTAAGAGATATATTCGTCAAGTTAGGATGTAGTGTTCATACAATTAATGATACTTCTGGTTCATTTAATAGAATAATTGATCCAACAGAAGATTCTCTTAAAGATCTATCGAAATTAATTATCAATAATAAATGTAATGTCGGATTTGCATTTGATGCAGATGTTGATAGATTAGTAATATTAAATGAAAAAGGAGAAAAAATTCCTCCTGATTTCTCATTATTAGCAGGAATCAAGTATGTTGAACAGAAATTTGAATTAAATAAAGCAGCAATAAGTATCGATAGTTCATTATCTATAATTAATTATCTAAAGAAAATCAATTGTGAGATAGTCACGACGCCAGTTGGAGAGATTAGTGTGTTAGAAAAAATACAAAGCGACGGATGCCAATTAGGAGGGGAAGGAAGTAGTGGAGGGTTCATTTATCCCGAATTTAATTTATGTAGAGATGGAATTCTATTGGCATTAATGGTAGCAAAATTAGTGGAAATGAACGGAAATATAGATAATGTTTTTAAAGATATTGAGGAATTCAAACAAAAAAGAATAAAGATAAAAACAGATCCTAAGAATTATATTTTTGTAAAGGAGAAATTAGAAAAAATACAAGATGTAACATTAATTGATGGTATAAAGATTACGCCAAATAAAGATAGTTGGGTTTTAATTAGACCATCGAATACTGAGAAATGCATAAGATTGTCCGTAGAAGCAAAGAATGACAATGAAGCATTAGAATTAATTAACAAGTATGAGAATCAAATAAACGATATTATCAAGAATTCAAATTATTAATTAGATCAGTAACAAGTTTTGAACATTTGTCCATAACTAAATCAAGATGAGATTGGCTATCAGATTCACTAAATAAGCGAATAATAGGTTCAGTGCCGCTAGGACGAATTAATGACCAACTATTATCAGACCAGTGAATTTTAAGGCCGTCAGTTTGATCAGTTTCTTCAGAAATAGACGAGGCAATATCATGAATTATAGATTCTCGGGAATCTACAGGACATGAAAATTTAGTTTTTGATTGATAGAATTTTGGCAAAGTAGATATATTTTCTGACAAAGTATTTTTAGAAAATGCAAGTAGTTCAAGCAAGAGTGCAGTTCCCATAGCGCCATCTCTAACAGCAACATGAGGAGAATACAAACAACCGCCATTTTCCTCAAAACCAAATTTTGAATCAAGTTCTAACATTTTATGAGAAACATCAACACTTCCGACTTTAGTACGATATACATCAACATTATATTTTGATGCGACTTTTTCAATTATTAATGATGTGGCAATAGTAGTGACAATTGGTGAATCAACACCTTTCTTAATTAGATGTTCTGCAACAAGAGTACCTGATTTATCGCCCCAAAAAACAATACCTTTTTCATCACAAAATATACTTCGATCCCCATCACCGTCATAACCAACACCAATATCTGCATTATTTTCAATAACAGATTGAGAAAGAAATTTCAAAGTGTCTGGAGTAGGTTCGCCACCTCGGCCAGAAAAATTACCATCTATGTGGTTATTGACAGTAATTACTTCGCAACCAAGAGATTCCGAAATAAAGGGAGCAGATAATGCTTGAGTTCCATTACCAGAATCTATTACAATTTTTAATTTTCGTTTTTTAATAGATGGGGAATCAACATTTTGAATAACAGAATTAATATAATTATTTATAACCGAAGTATCTGAACTGATAGTTCCTACATTATCCCATTTTTGCCTGATGTATTTCTTCTGAAAATAAATGTTTTCAATTATTGTCTCTTCAGTTCGAGAAACTTCAATTCCGTTAGAAGACAGTACCTTAATTCCGTTATATTCAGAAGGATTATGAGAAGCAGTAATCATTACACCGCCATCATAAGAATTCTTTGTAATTAGTTGAAGACCTGGAGTAGGGACCATATTGGCAGAAACAACATTCTTGCCAGATTCCATTAATCCAGCAGAAATAGCGCGAGAAATAGAAGGACTTGAATGACGACCGTCATATCCTACTATGATATTGGATTTATCAAAGAAAGTACCTATACTAAGGCCCATATTGACGATAAAATCAAGTCCATATTCTTGACCCGGAATAAACCTAATGCCATTTGTACCAAAAAGTTTGTTGTTAGTCAATTATATCATTAGAAATAGTGAATAACAGATAAAACGATATCGCAAAGGTAAAATGTAAAAAGAACTCATGGAAATCTGATATGAACATAGCAGTATGTGTTAAACAAGTGCCAGACACTGCATCGCAATTAAAGATTTCAGAAGATAATAAATCAATAAAAGATGATGGAATAAAATATGAAATAAATCCATTTGATGAATATGCATTAGAAGAAGCATTGAGACTCAAAGATAATGACAGTACAATTAACATTACTGTAATTTCTCTAGGGCCTGAACGAGTCAAACAATCTTTAACAAAAACATTAGCTATGGGAGCAGATGAAGCATTGTATATAGAAACTAATGAAATAATTGATGATTGTATGAATATAGCTACAATAATCGCAAAGGAAATAAAGAAAAATCAATATGATTTAATTTTATTTGGTAAAAAATCAGTTGATCAAGATAATAATCAAGTCGGAATAATGGTAGGAGAAATAAACAACATTTCGTGTATATCAAACTGTTCAGAATTTAAAATAGACGGTAATAAAATAATTGCAAATAGAGAAGTAGAGGGAACAGTAGAAGTATTTGAAAGTGAACTTCCAGTAATAATTACACATGAAAA
>Ga0310344_10004576_pt1 | contig 10271 bp, 10 predicted proteins | sample HC15DNA20200_MG_FD_203801 | JGI IMG/M metagenome (GOLD analysis project Ga0310344, IMG submission 203801) | Marine microbial communities from station ALOHA, North Pacific Subtropical Gyre - HC15-DNA-20-200_MG | ecosystem: Environmental > Aquatic > Marine > Oceanic | place: Pacific Ocean: North... | reverse complement strand
AAATTTCCCGAAAACGACCTGATATTACTGTAAAACCATTACGAGGAAATATCGAAACAAGAATTAACAAAGTAATCGAAAAAAAGATTGATGGAATTGTTTTGGCTAAAGCAGGAATCTCTAGATTAGGTGTTGAAACAAAACATATTATCCTATCAAAAGACGAGTTTCTGCCTTCCCCCGGACAAGGTGCATTAGCAATAGTATGTAGAAGTAATGATTCAGAAACAATTGAAATGTTAAAAAAAGTAGAAGACCGAAATTCTAGGATTGAGATAGAAGCAGAACGGTCGTTATCAGAACACATAGATTCTGGCTGTCGTTTTCCTGTAGGTGCATATGCAAGTATAAAGTCAAATTCATTAATTCTCAAAGTAGGAGTTTATTCTATGGATGGTAAAAAATCAATCCTCATTGAAGAATCTGGAACAATTGACAAGCCATTTGATTTAGGCAAAAAAATTGGTAATGAATTAAAATCTCAGGGTGTTTCAGAGATTGCTTCTAATTGGAGAGAAAAACTAGAAGAGTGGAATAAACAATGACTGGAAAAGTGTATTTAGTTGGTGCAGGACCTGGTGATCCGAAATTAATCACTTTACGTGCAGTTGAACTATTGAAATCTGCAGATGTTGTACTTTACGACAGGCTTGTGAGTAAAAAAATAATTTCTATGATTCCAAAACGTGTTAAAGCAATCTATGTTGGACGTGCAGTTGGTGATGATACAAGACATCAAGATGGTACAAACGAATTGATGGTCAAATATGCAAAATTAAACAAAATGGTTGTTAGGCTGAAAGGTGGAGACCCAATAATCTTTGGAAGAGGTGGTGAGGAAGCTGAATTTCTTAAATCATTTAAAGTCAAATATGAAATAGTTCCTGGAATTACCTCTGGAATTGGTTCTTCAACTTATGCAGGAATTCCATTAACACATAGAAAATATGCATCATCTGTAGTGTTTGTAACTGGCCATGAGGACCCTGAGAAAAAAATAGAGATTGTAAAATGGAAAAAACTTGCAAAATCTGTTGATACTATAGTAATAATGATGGGTCTTTCAAGAATTGGAATTATTTCAAAACAATTGATTGCCGGAGGTATGAAAAAATCAACTCCTGTGGCAGTAATTCAAAATGGAACAACACCAAAACAAAAAATGATTGTTGGAACACTAACAACTATTGCATCTAAAGTAAAAAAAGAAAAAATATCTCCACCTGCGAATATAATTATAGGTGAAGTTGTAAGATTGCATAAGACTATAGGATGGAATAAATGAGTCAAGAAAAAACTATTGCTATCACACGTTCAAAAGATGATTCAGAAGAATTTATTGAACTGATTATAAAACATAATGCAACTCCAATTACACTTCCAACCATTGAACTTGTAAGTAAAGGTGAAAAAATTGTTGATGAGTTCCTTAATTCAATAAAAACCAACAAACCAGACTACTCTGTTTTTATGAGTTCAAAGGCAGTTAAACTATTAATTGAAAGTTCTAAAAAAACCTCAAAATTTGAAGAATTACGTCTTGCTATTACCAATACAATTGTAATTGCTGTAGGACCTAAAACCAAAGAAGCATTAGAAGATGAAAACATTCGAGTTTCATACATGCCAACTAGATACTCTTCTGTAGGTGTTGGTGAGATATTCACAAAACTTGATGCTGTTGGTAAAAAGGTGATTGTTCCTAGAAGCGGAGCATCCACTCCATTTTTGAAAGATCTACTTGAAAAAATTGGCCTTGAAATAATCGAATTGTATCTTTATGATGTATGTGCCTTTAGAGATACTTCTCAATGGAATGAATTTAGATCTCTTTTTTCACAAAATTCTGTAGATGGAATAATCTTTACAAGTGCATCTTCGGTTCGTGCATTTTTTGAAATTATGGAAAAAGATTTTGAACATTCCAAACTTTTAGAAAATCTACATAGTACCAAAGTAATTGCCATAGGCCCATTCACTGCTGATGAACTAAAAAAATTCAATGTGTTGAACATAACTGCGGATGTACACACAGTAGCTGGATCAGTAGATGTCATTGTGAATGAACTATCATTAGCTTAACCTATTTAGCCTAGCCTAAATTTCCTCGACTTTTTATAATAACGACGTTGTATTTTGTTTATGGCAACTGAAAATTTTGACATGGATTATTCGAAATACGATTTCAAAGACTCAACTGAAATGTATGTTCATTTGAGTAAAAAAGGTCTTTCAAAAGATACTGTTATCGGAATAAGCAAAATGAAAGATGAGCCACAATGGATGCTTGACTTTAGATTAAGATCATATGAGGCATTCATGAAAAAACCAATGCCAAAATGGGGACCAGATTTAAGTAAAATTGATTTTCAAAATATTTACTATTATGCAAAAGCTTCTGAAAAAACTGAAAAAAATTGGGATGATGTTCCAGAAGATGTAAAAAATACATTTGATAAACTTGGCATTCCTGAAGCTGAAAAAAAATTCTTAGCCGGTGTAGGTGCACAATATGAATCAGAAGTTGTTTATCACAATCTAAGAGAAGATTTAGCAAAACAAGGTGTATTATTTTTAGATACAGATAGTGCATTAAAAGAACAACCTGAAATATTCAAAAAATATTTTGGAAAAATGATTCCTCCTGAAGATAATAAATTTGCAGCCTTGAATAGTGCAGTATGGAGCGGTGGTTCATTCATCTACATTCCACCAGGTGTCAAAGTTGACATGCCACTACAAGCTTACTTTAGAATTAATGCAGAAAATATTGGTCAATTTGAACGCACATTGATTATTGCTGATGAAGGTTCTGAAGTACATTACATTGAAGGATGTACTGCTCCTGTTTACTCATCTGAATCATTACATTCTGCAGTAGTCGAACTTGTTGCACATAAAGATGCAAAACTACGTTACACAACAATCCAAAACTGGAGTAACGATGTTTACAACCTTGTAACAAAACGTGCTTATGCATATGAAGGTGCAACTGTTGAATGGATTGATGGAAACATTGGAAGTAAAATAACAATGAAATATCCTGGAATATACCTAATGGGACCAAAAGCTTATGGTGAAACACTATCAATTGCATTTGCTGGAAAGGGACAACATCAAGATACTGGTGCAAAGATGGTTCATCTTGCTCCTGATACAACATCAAAGATTACTTCAAAATCTGTTAGTCGTTCAAATGGACGCTCAACATACAGAGGTTTACTTAATGTAGCAAAAGGTGCAACAAACGTAAAATCAACTGTAAGATGCGATGCATTACTATTAGATGAAACATCAAAAACTGATACTTACCCGTACATGAAAATTAATCAGGAAGATGCAACCATTACTCATGAAGCTACTGTAGGTAAGATAGGTGACGAACAAATCTTCTATCTAATGACACGTGGATTCTCTGAAGAAGAAGCATTAACTCTAATTGTTAATGGATTTATGGAGCCATTCACAAAAGAACTCCCAATGGAGTATGCAGTAGAATTAAACAGACTCATTAAACTTGAGATGGATAATTCCGTCGGCTAGAATTAAACAAGTAAACACCATGGAACAAATAGCATTATCGTCAATTCAAAATTCATTAATCGAAGAGATTTCTTCTTCAAGAAATGAACCTGATTGGTTAAAGGAATATAGGAAAAATTCCCTTAGCATATACGAAGGACTACCAGTAGAAGTTTCTCCTCTTTACAACAAGTATACTGACGCAAAAAGAATGGATCCTAAAAAAGTCTCAATCTCCTCTAACTCAGATTCTAAAATCCCTGATTTTCTATCACGAAGAATTGATGAAATGAAAAATGAAACTAGAATTATCCAAATTGGTTCAAATGTATCATCTCTAAGTATTTCTGATGAACTAAAAGCTAAAGGTGTTATTGTATCATCAATTGATGATGCATTAAAACAAAACAATGAAATAATTCAAAATGCAATACAATCATCAAACTCAAATGAGGATAAATATACCGCATTAAACAATGCCGCATTCAACTCTGGCATCTTTGTTTATATTCCAAAAAACCAAATCATTGATGAACAAATTCACATACTTTCATGTCTCTCAGAAGATGGAATTTCCACAATATCTAGAAATGTTATAGTTGTAGAAGATAATGCTAAAGCAAATATCGTACAGGAATTGTATTCACCCAATAATGAACATCAAGCCTATTTGGAACTAATGAACACTAACGTTGGAGCAAACAGCCATCTTGATATTACAACATTACAAATGATGGATCAATCCTCAATCAATTTCTCTACTAGAAATACACAATTAGCACAAGATTCAAAAGTTAATTGGTATTTGGGTCTATTCGGCGCAATGCTGTCTAGGTATAGAATTGATTATCATCTTAATGGAACTGGTGCGCAAACAAATGATTCTGAAGTAGTTTTTGGAAATAATGATCAGTCATTTGATCTAAATACTGTTGTTAATCATAATGCAGAATCTACTGAAGGAAAGGTTGTTGAAAAATCAATTTTGAAAAATAAATCCAAATCCTTGTTTAAAGGAATGATCAAAATTAATGAAAATGCAGCACATTCAAACTCATTTTTATCAGGACGTTCAATTCTATTAGATAAGAATGCAAAATCAGATGCAATTCCTGGATTGGAAATCCTTACGAATGATGTTAAAGCAACACACTCAGCTTCTGTAGCACAAATGGATGAAGAACAAATCTTCTATTTAGGTACTCGTTGTTTAAGTAAAGCAGAAGCTGAACGAATTATTGTCGAAGGTTTCCTAGAACCAATGTCCCGTTCAATGTCTACGCAAATTCGCGCATGGATATCATACCTTATTGAATCAAAATGGGAAGGAAAGGAATTATCTATTAACAATGACGAACAACTCAAAGCAATAGTCGAAGTTGAAGAAACTCGCTATAATGAAAATTCCGAAATTGAGCAACACTACAAATACAGGTGATTAGATGCAAGCAAATACTTACTCTTTAGAAGAAATTAGAAAGGATTTTCCAGTATTAAATAGACGTGTACGTGATGACAAAAAACTAGTATATCTTGATAATGCTGCTACAACCCAAAAACCAAATCAGGTTATAGATGCAATTAGCGATTATTATAAAAATCATAACTCAAACATACATCGCGCTGTCCATGCATTAGCAGAGGAATCTACAGAGGCTTTTGAACTGACAAGAGATAAAGTTGCAGAATTTCTAAATATACAAGATCCTCAAGAAGTTATTTTTACTAAAGGCACAACAGAGGCTATTAATTTAGTTGCAAATGCATGGGGACGTGACAATGTGAAAGAAGGTGACATTATAGTAACTACAGAATATGAACATCATTCAAACATTGTTCCATGGCAGTTACTTACCCAAGACAAAAAGGCTCAACTGAAATACATTGACATTGATGATAATGGAGAATTAAAACTTGAACAATTAGATGATTATCTTGCTACTGGTAAAGTCAAACTAGTAGCATGTAGTCATACGTCAAATGTATTAGGTACAATAAGCCCTGTTAAAGAAATAGTTTCAAAGTGTAAAAATGCGGGTGCAAAAATTTTGATTGACGGTGCACAAGCTGTTCCACACATGAAAGTTGATCTATCAGAATTGGATTGTGATTTTTACGCATTTTCTGCCCATAAAATGTTAGGACCTACTGGCGTAGGAGTTCTTTGGGCTAAAAAAGAAATCTTACAAGAAATGACTCCATATCAAGGTGGTGGAGATATGATTCGTGAGGTCCACAAATATGAAACTACATGGAATGATTTACCATACAAATTTGAAGCAGGTACACCTAACATTGCCGATGTTATTGGTTTCAAAAATGCAATTGAATATCTTCAGAAGATAGGAATGGATAACATTCGCGAACATGAAAAAGAACTAACAAAATATGCATTAGAACGAATGGAGAAAGTACCAGGAATTACATTATACGGTGTAAAAGATCTAGAAAAAAGGGGCGGTGTAATATCATTCAACTTTAATGATGTACATCCTCATGATGTTGGAACAATTATAGATAAAGATGGTGTTGCCATACGTTCAGGACATCATTGTGCACAGGTATTAATGGAAAAATTAAATGTTGCAGCAACTAATCGTGCTAGTTTTTACGTCTACACAACAAAAGAAGAAATCGATGTGTTGATTTCATCATTGGAAAGCGTTGCAAAGGTGTTCAAATTATGAGTGGTGATCCAATATATACTGAAATGATTATTGAGTATTCCAGAAATCCATCAAATTACGGTAAAATTGATGACGCACATATCCATCGACATGATAGTAATCCATTATGTGGCGATAGTATAGATCTTTATCTTAACATAGATGACAACAAAATCAGTGATGTAAAATTTGATGGAAGTGGATGTGCTATATGTATGGCATGTTCTTCTGTACTAACTGAAATGATCAAAGGAAAAAGTCTTGACGAAGTAAAAAAATTTGAGAAAGATGAATTGTTATCAGAACTTGGATTAGAACATCTAATTAAAACAAGCCCTGTGCGAATTAAATGTGCATTACTGTCTCTCAAAACCCTGAAGTATGGAATTTATTCATATTTTGTTGATAAAATGAAAGATTCTGAATCTGCAGGAAACTTAAATGAAGAAGCAGCTAACTTGTACTGATATGTCTAACTCCAACACTCTTCAAATTAGACAGATAATATTTGATAGTTTTAATGAGTTAGATCTTCGTTTTAATAATGATGAAATTTTTGAATTATTGCAAAAAAATGAAAATTTTGACAGGTCACAAACTATTGATGATCTAGAAAATGATTTTCAAAAACTAGAAGATGATGGCATGATACGTTGTATTGCACAAAACTTTACAACAAAATGGTTCAAGATCTTCAATGATATTGAAAAACTCCATTGTGGTTCTTGCAAAAATGATATTTATTTAGGTAAAGAAGAATCTCGAATTTGTCCTAATACTGATTGTAATTCTAATCTTTAGAGTATCTTTCTGCAGCATCTTCTAGGCATTCAATCATTGGTAGTTTCTGACCTGTAAGATATCGTACTAGTGCTCCACCTGCAGTGCTAATGTGATTCACTTTTTCTGTTAATTCATACTGTCTTAGGGCTGATGTTAAATGTCCTCCACTAATTATTGATGTTGCCATTGATTCTGCTATAGATTGAAGAATAGATTTTGTTCCAAATTGAAAATTATCTTTTTCAAAAAATCCTGCAGGTCCACTCATAAATACAGTACCTGCACTAGAGATGATTTTTGAATAATGCTCTAACGTTTTTGCTCCAATATCATGTATTTCATCATCTTTTGCTAGATCCCTTACATCAATTTCAACTCTTTTACCATCTTTATTTACCGCAATATCTACCGGTGTTGAAAATACATCTGGGTATTCTCCAATCAAAGAATGTGCACTTGCAACCATCTCATCTTCATCTTTAATATTTAGTGGAAATTTTATTCTACCTTGTGCACGTAAGAAAACGTTAGCAATTACTCCAGTTAATAGTACATGATCTGCACGTTCTTTTTTAATTAATAATTTAATAGCCTTTAATCTATCATCTACCTTTGAGCCTCCTAGTACAACTGTGAATGGTGATTTTGCAACTGTTAGAATATTATCTAATTGTTTTACTTCTCTTTCTAATAAACGACCTGCACATGTTGGTAAAACTTGGGCAAATCCTACCAATGATGGATGCGTTCTATGTGCACTAGGGAATGAATCCAAAATAAATAAATCAAATAAATCTTTTAATCGACGAACCATGATTGTTCTTGCACTCTCTTCTAATGAAAACTCATAATTTTCTTCAGCACATAGTCTTAGATTATCAAGGAGGATTATTTCATCACCATTCATGTTTTTAATCTCTTCTCGTGCTAGAGTACCAATAACGTCTGCAACATATCTCACTTTCTTATTAGAAAATTTTTCTAATTGTTTGGCGTGTTCTTCCATTCCAACAAAATCATCTCTACCAACTCTACCCTGATGAGATATTACAACAATCTTTGCACCATCTAGTGCATTAATTGTTTCAACAACTTCTTCAATTCGTTTTGTACCTAAAATTTCTCCTGTATCTGGATGAATAGGGCAATTCATATCTACACGAAGCAGTACTGTCTTACCTTTAACATCAAAATCATCTAATGTTAGTATACCCACATTCAGAAGTCATTTCTCCTGTTAAAATTCGTTTATCCGATCATTACATTATTGATGGTAAATGACATATTGTCGTCAGTTATCTAATAAATGAGAGATAATTGCAAAATATTCTATTTGGTATTAGATCAAGACCTTTTGTTATACTCCTGGCATTATTTCTTATTTCTACTCTTATTGCTATATCAGAATCAACTTTTGAATCTGAAAAGCAATTTATGAAAAATATCCAAAAATCGGCTGGAAATCCATCTTTTGATTATGGAATATGGCTACTAACAGAATCAGGTAATGTCTTTGTAATGTTACCATTTAGCATAATCCTTCTGATAATTCGGAAAACACGAAAAATTGGGATGATTTTACTTATTCTACTAGTTGTTTCAACAATTCTAACTGGATACATGAAATGTGGTGTTGATAGGGATAGACCATTTCTAGAATGGCTTGGAAGTGAACTTCCATTTGATGTAGAGCCTGATAGCTTTTCACTATTCTGTGAAGGTCGTAGTTGGACAGCTGGATTTCCTTCTGGTCACGCTGCACGTTCTGCGATGTTTGCATTTGTAATGGTTTATGTGTTATCTGAAAAATTTCCTAGAGGTGCTCATTTAATCTGGTTATATCCAATATTAATGTCGTTTAGTAGAATCTATGTCTTACAGCATTATCCTTTAGATGTAATTGGTGGATCGATCCTAGGAATCCTCTTAGCAGGATATATTTCAAAGAGATTAAAACTGGATAGAATATTTTTACCACGAAAAATCTAATTTCTCCAAAACTTTTGAACTAACAAAAACTATTGCATAATGGTCTTTATCTTCATGATATGTCCAATAACGTACATTTCTTTCTTGATTAGTTTTTCTTAATGCATATGTTACAGTTGTTGTGATTGTATATCCGATCCGCTTTGCTGCTCTTTCATTGCCTTTTGGCATCAAAACTTTGTATCCTTTATCTTCTTTATCAAAACCGATCATAACCATTTCATGCGCTACTTCAGTAGCCTGTTTTTCATCGTTTACCTCAAATGTTTTAAAAATTGGGATTTTTGAAGGATGAAACTCCATATTATACGATCTACTATGCATAAAAAAATTTTATGAATTAAAATCATGTCAATTTTCTTTACAGATAAGTCAAAACCTCACATTCTAAAATACTTAAGCAATGATAATTCTCGATTATTCTATGGTAGGATTAAAAGGTAAATTAAAACAATTAACATCACAGAAATCTGAACTTAGCAAGATTCGCCGTAAAGGAGAAAATGAATATAAAAAAGTAAAATCTATTTCTAGAAAATATTCATCCTCACTAAAATCAACTCAAAAACGTATTGAAACCTTCAAACAAAATGCTAATGAAATTAATGAAATCTTAAATCAAAAGCTTGCTCAGATGGAAAGCATTCAACGTCTAAAAACTGCTGCTCAGGATAGATTAAACATTGAAATTAAAAACAAAGAACAAATTGAAAATGAAATTGATTTTTCTGATAATTCCGAAGAGAGGCAGAGTCTAGAATATAGACTAAATTCAATACTTACGTCAATAGATGACATAAAAAATGAAATTAAACAGCGTACATCGATGGAAAAAAAATTTTCTCAGGCTGTATCTGAAATTGAGAAGCAGAAACATTCTGTTTCTAAAACCATTAAGAAAAACATCGAATCAAAACCTGAGCTTGCAAAATTAGCAAAAACAGCTCAAAAGAAATTAGATTCTGCATCAAAAAAATTCGAATCTGTAAAGAAACGTGAGATATCTATAACCTCTAAATTATCAAAGGTTAGATCTTCTATTCCAAAGACTAAACCAAAAACAAGAAAAGTAAAAACTACTAAAAGAAAAGTAACAAGAAAAGTAAAAACTACTAAAAGAAAAGTAACAAGAAAGAAAGCTTCTCCTAAAAGAAAAACTACTAAAAGAAAAGTAACAAGAAAAGTAAAAACTACTAAAAGAAAAGTAACAAGAAAGAAAGCTTCTCCTAAAAGAAAAACTACTAAAAGAAAAGTAACAAGAAAGAAAGCTTCTCCTAAAAGAAAAACTACTAAAAGAAAAGTAAAAACTAA
>Ga0310344_10004575_pt1 | contig 10276 bp, 10 predicted proteins | sample HC15DNA20200_MG_FD_203801 | JGI IMG/M metagenome (GOLD analysis project Ga0310344, IMG submission 203801) | Marine microbial communities from station ALOHA, North Pacific Subtropical Gyre - HC15-DNA-20-200_MG | ecosystem: Environmental > Aquatic > Marine > Oceanic | place: Pacific Ocean: North... | reverse complement strand
AATAATCATTTAATCTCGTTATAAACATCATAAATTATTTCTATTAACTTATTATCATTTAATGAATTGACTACAGAATTTCGAATATTTCTTACTCTGAGATTATCATTTGCATATGTATTAATTAATAAATTAATTTCGCGTGTAAAATCAAAATTCTCGAAATATTGTTTAATTTTTTTTTCTAATTTTGTTGCAATCAATGAATCATTCAATAAAACTGATTTTCTTGATAATACCAAAAGAAACCCGTTGATTTTTTTTAATTCAATTTCTAATAATACTAAATCCCTTGGCTGATCAGATAAATTTTCAATTATTGAATATGAATTTAGAAGTTTTTTCATAACGTCTTTTAAATATTCATTAGTATCTTTTATCACAAACATGTTCAGCTAGATTTAGTTGTAAATCTTTGGTTGAGTTAAAATTTTTAGTTCTGACTATTAATTTCGTTTAAATTACAAGATGTTTTGTAAGAAATGATGAAACAGAGTGCAAATTTGGTATGTGTTAACCCTAAATGTAGAAAAATATTCCCTATAAAATCATCCCAACTAAAATGCGATAAATGTGATTTTTTATTAGATGTGGAGTACAAAGATACCCCATCAACTAAATTGAAAGAAACTTTCTTGCAACGACGAAACTCTGCTTTGATTTATGATGAAAGTGGTGTATGGAGATTTAGAGAATTATTGAATTTTGTCGAAATTGAAACTGAGGAAATAGATCAATGTTCAAAATTTTTGGTATCATTAGATGGTGCAGAGGGCAGACAATCTAAACCATATCATATGTCAAAAGTATCAAATTTCATCAATATTGATAATGACAATTTAATGCTTCAACCAGAAGGATACAATCCAAGTGGCTCATTCAAAGATAATGGTATGTCTACTGCAGTAACACATGCAAAAATGATGAATGCAAAAAAAATAATCTGTGCATCAACTGGAAACACTTCAGCATCTGCAGGAATGTTTGCTGCTAATGAAAATATGCAATGTGATGTATACATACCTGATGGACAAATTGCTCCAGGAAAACTTAGTCAAGCATATCAATTTGGAACACAAATGATAAAAGTTAATGGAAATTTTGATGACGCATTTACTAAATCATTGGAAGCAGCAAAACAAGTAGGCAGTTATACTGTAAATTCTGTAAATCCTTTTAGAATAGAAGGACAGAAAACAATTCCATTTCGAGCATTAGAATTTCTTAATTGGAAAATACCAGATTGGATTGTTTATCCAGGTGGTGCACTGGGAAACATATCAAGTTGTGGTAAATGCTTAATTGAACTACATAGATGGGGATGGATAAAAAAAATACCTAGAATTGCAGTAGTTAATGCTGAAGGGGCAAATACATTATATCAATTATACAATGGAAAATTTGAAGATGAGGAATTACGTTGGAATCACGGAATGCCAAATTTAGAATTAGTTGAAAAATACTATCATGCAATGAATCAAAATGAAAAATTAAAGCCTAAAACAAAAGCAACTGCTATACAAATCGGCAAACCAGCAAACATCACAAAAGGATTACGTGCTTTGGAGTTTACTAATGGAGTTGTTATTCAGGTATCTGATAAAGAAATGCTAGATGGAATGTCAGCAGTTGGGCTTAATGGGTTTGATTGTGAGATGGCATCAGGCGCAACAGTTGCTGGAATAAAAAAACTACTTGATGATGAAATCATAAAAAAAGATGATAAAACTATTGGAATTCTTACTGGCAGACAAAAAGAACCAATGTTACCTATAGAATATCATAATGATCCTAACAACAAGTTTGCGGTTCCACCTAAATCATAAACTACGCACAAATACTTGAAACTTAATTTTCTCAAATGTTAATCCTTAAAAGAATGATTATCAAGTTAAAATTAAGTAAAAAATGTGGTGGATTCTACAATAAATGAAGCAATATTGCTGTTTCAAATGTTTAACAAAAGAGGAGATACGAATTGCAATTAGAGTATGAGATTCCTGCTTTAGTTGCACTCATAGGACTTTCTGGTTATTTCAGTGGTTTAGAAGTTGCATTGGTTAGTGTCAGACCTTCAAAAATTGAACAACTGATTAAGAATAAAGTCAAAGGTGCTTCAACACTTCATAAGCTAAAATCTAATCCAAGCCGAATGATGTCTAGTGTTAATTTAGGAAATAATTTAGCCAGTATTGCAGCAACTGCATTAGCAACTGATATTGCATTAAAATTATTTGGAGATGAGGGTTTAGCAATTGCAGTAGGAATTATGACATTTCTGATTCTAATTTTTGGTGAAATCACCCCAAAAACATACTGTAATGCAAATGCAACAAAGGTTGCAGTGAGAAATAGTAGAATTCTTTTAGTATTTAGCTATGCATTCTTTCCAATCATATGGATTTTTGAAATAATCACAAAAGGAATGATTAGACTTACAGGTAGTAGTGATATACCACCTGGATTAACGGAAGATGAAATTAAAGAGGTTGTTGATCAAGGATTAAAAGATAAAGCAATTGAAAAACAAGAAAGTGAATTAGTACATGGTGCACTAAATTTTGACGATATTGTAATTAGATCAGTTATGACACCTCGTCCTAAAATGTTCATACTAAGATCGAAAATGATGCTTTTTGAAGCTCTGCCGGAAATAAATAAAAATGGATTTTCACGAATACCTGTTTACTCTAAAAGCACAGATAAAATAGTTGGAATTGTTCATGTGAGAGATGTTTTAAAACGCCTTGAGGATGAAGATAAGATGATTACATTAGAACAAGTAATGAGAGAACCTGTATTTGTTTCACAGGAAAAAAGAGTTAGTGATTTACTAAAAGAAATGCAAGGAAGGCGTACACATATGGCAATAGTACTAGATGAATTTGGTGGTGTTGAGGGCTGTGTCACATTAGAGGATCTTCTAGAAGAGATTGTAGGCGAAATAATCGATGAAACTGACACTGAAGGACACATATTTCATAGTGAAGGTAAAGATGTCATAATTACTAATGGTGATATCGAAATAGATACAATTAATGAATTTTTTGAAACTGATATTCCACAAGGAGACGATTATTCACAACTAAACGGCTTGTTACATGAGCAACTACATGACATTCCAAAAGAGGGAGATAAAATTGAAATTAATTCTTTAAGAATAATGGTTGAAAAAATGAAAGACAATAAACCAGAAAAAATTAGAATTGAAAAAATAAATTAAAAATTACGCTGAAAAATGTTTTTCTAATAATTGTTTTTTATCATTCATATTAAATAATTTTTCAGTATGTTCAAATGATTCAGTATATGGTTTTTTGAATAACATTGCTTGCATTAACATATGATTCTCTGGTATGACTATTCCAGTTTGATCATCAGAATACATCATCTGTATTGTATCATCTATGTTTACTGTCATATTTGCATGAATGTGAATCATGTTAGTGTCTTTAAAGCTAAAATTCATAGTATTAGCAAAATCTCTTACATCTTTTGTACCATTTGCAGTCCATAACACTGCAATTCCGAATTCGTCTTTGAATAAATCATGTATCTCATTTACTGGTGGAGCTTTCCCATCAAATCTAACATCCATTATATGTAAATGCATTTGTCTTGTTGGGACTTTGATTGCTCTAACAAATAATGGAGAATCTTTGCCAAGATATGATTTAACATCCTCAGCATGGTGTGGACTTTGTGTGAGTTCAATTGTATCAATTACATTCTTATCTGTTTGTTCAATATCTGCTGAGCGTCTAACTAATGTGACATCAAATCGTTTAATTTTTGAACCGTATTTTTTCCTTAATGGGTGTAGAATTTTTCCCATACCAGTCACATTACAACTTCCTTGCATAACATGTTTTTTTTCAAATGCGTCTGTATAGTTTACACGGGAATTAAACAAGAGATCTGAAACAGCATTTTCACCAGTCACACTTTCACCTCCTTGATATATAGCCATCAAATTTTTTGGTTCGTAAAGATTAATCTTATTTTTAAATCCATAACCTCCAGGTGCTGCATCAATTATCAAATCACATTCATCTAGTGCATTTTCTATATTTCCACTAATATCGAATTGTTTGAAGTCATCTTCCTTTGATTGTGGGACATAGACGCTAAAACCGTTAGATATGGCTTCCTGAACTTTTGTGTCAGGTGAGTGTTTTCCAACTCCAAAAACTTGAATTTCTGGATCATCTTTAATGAACTGAATAATTCTACTCCCAATAGAACCATAACCGTTGATAAATACCTTCTTCAACAATCATTGTTAATGAATCCTACTTTTATAGTTAGGCAAAGAACTAAATCATAACAAAATTCAAATTTTTACTATGAATGAAAATACAAGTGATAAATTCACATTTTCAGTTGAAGATAAAGAATATGTCATCAGCAAGAAATCTGATCCAGAAAAAAATAACGATAAAAAAACTTCAATTCATACTCCATCTATTGTAATAGGTGCAGGAATTACTGCAGTTTGTGTTTTAGTAGTATTCTTTGGTTTTGGTGGTATAGCTGAGCAAGATCATCAATTGATTGAGAAAGAAATTCTAGAAAAATCATCTATGCCTGAACCAACCAAAATATCTGAAGATGTATTTTTGAAAAACAATTCACCGATTCTTGGTAATCCAAATGCACCAATTACATTAATTGAATTTGGTGACTTCCAATGTCACTTTTGTAATGTATATTTTCAGAATATTGAACCGATGATAATTGAAAATTTTGTTGAAACTGGAAAAGTAAATGTAATTTTCAAAGATTATACTATCATTGGTCCTGATTCATTTGATGCGGCATATGGTGCACATTGTGCATCAGAACAAAATAGATATTGGGAATATCATAACATTCTCTTTAAAAATTGGGCAGGTGAAAATAATGGTTGGGCTGGAAAACAAAATCTTGTAAAATTTGCTGATGACATCAACTTAGATTTAGAACTATTTTCAGAATGTATGAATTCAACTCGTTACAGTGATATGATTAATCAGAGTGGGGTTGATGCACAGACACTAGGTATAACAGGAACACCTGCGTTTTTTATTCTTGATAGAGAAAATGGCCAGGTACTAACAATTATTGGTGCACAACCATACGAAGTTTTTGAAAAAGTTTTCAATTCCATGCTCGAAATATGAGAAATTCATACATTTTCATGTTTGATCGCAAATTAATTTAGCAAAATGTGAAGGTATATTTGCTCTAAAAACGTTATATACTCTTTAGGAAAGGCAAAGCTATGGCTGCTGGAATAGATGATATTTCTATATACATACCAAAATTATACGTAGACGCACGTGATTTTGCACAAGCAAGAGGACTTGATCCAGATAAACTGGAGCGAGGGTTGGGAATATCACAAATGGCAATTGTTGATGCCAATCAAGATCCAGCTGTATTGGCTGCAAACGCTTGTTTGACAGTTATGCAAAAAAACAAACTTTCTCCTGAAGATGTTGGTAGATTATACGTTGCAACAGAATCATCTCTAGATGAATCAAAAGCGATGAACTCATATGTTATTGGAATGTTAGAACAGGTTTACGGTTCTGGCTCTTTTCAACATTGTGGTGGTATAGAATGTAAATTTGCATGTGTTAGTGGTTCATACGCATTATACGATAATTCAAATTGGATTAGAGCTGGCGAGGCAGAAAATCAAAATGCACTTGTTGTTGTATCAGACATCGCAAAATATGACATGGGTTCTAGTGGTGAAATGACACAAGGTGGTGGTGCAATTGCAATGCTTCTAAACGATAAACCAAGATTACTTGAATTTGATCCTAAAGTTACGTCAACATCAATAAAAAATGAATATGACTTCTACAGACCATTTGGTAAAGAAACACCTGTAGTACATGGTCAATATTCTAATCTTCTATATCTCATTCAAGTCAAAAATGCATTAAATGATTACACTAGAAAGGCCCTCAAAACTGGCCTCATTAATCTTGCAGATGGTGAAAGTATGCTGGATCATATGGATTACATCAACATGCATCTCCCATATAGTAACATGGGTAAAAAAGCTCTTGCATATCTTGTTCGTCATGAATGGAGAAGCACACCTAGATGGAAAAATATCATCGAACAAATTGGAATGAATGAACCAATACCAAAAGATCCTAGAGGAACAATTGAGTCGATATTGGCTGATTCAGATTTCATGCAAAAAGATCACGAATTCACTAAACGTTTTGCAAAAACTGATGAATACCAAGAAGTGTATGAGAATAAGGTTGCTAGTTCATTAATAGCGTCAAAAATGATTGGTAATTTGTATACGGCTTCACTTTATCTTGGATTTCGAAGTTGCCTGGAGTTTGAATTCCAAAAAGGAATTGATCTTAATCAAAAAAGATTTGGATTTGCATCATATGGAAGTGGTAGTAGTGCTATGGTCTTCAGTGGTGTAATTCAATCAGAATATAGTGAAATTGTAAAAGATATGAACCTAGAAACAGAGATTGGTGAGAGGAAGAAACTCAGTTTGAGTGAATATGAACAATTACATGAGAATAAACTTTCCCCAGAACAATCATTACTTAACTCAAAAAAGGAGTTCGTTCTTGAATATGTTGAAAGTAAATCCCAAGAAAGCACAGGGGAAAGAAGATACACATTTTTAGAATAAATGAGTGAAAATTCTCCAATTAAGGATGCATTGTATGCAAACATAGATGACATTGGACAAGAACGTATACACAAATTAATGTCAAGTGATAAATTTGCAGAATTATTTGAGGAAATCTTTGAAACAACAATCAATAGTTTAGACGGTATTAATGAATATGAAAAACATGGATCTTTAGCTGAAAGCCTTACGCACTATCTATTTACAGAGATGTTAATTCCTAGTCAAAGAAAAATTTCTTTTAAAAATACAGAATTGGATATGATAATTCCAAATATTGCAGAATTAAAAAAAAATAGTGATAACACAATACTGATATTTTTTGTCAAAACCTCTAACATTGATGAAATAAAACAAAGAATTCAGAAAATAAAGATGATACAAAATTCAGATTCAAACGTATGGGTTATTTCAAAGAATAACATTCAAATTCCTCAAACAACATATACAACGAAAAAAGAATCCTTCAGTAAATTTCTAAAAGACACACAAACTTTTGTTAACACAAGGAAGATAAACAAACTAAATATTTTCAAAACCAAAGCTTGAAACATCAATAAAATTAGAAAAATTTTCAACATATGATTCAATATTGAATGATTTTTGATATGGAATTGTACCATACACCATCTGTCCAGTTAAATCAATAATTTGTTTTCTCAAATTAGACGATTCATATCCATCAGACACATTTTCATTTACTACAAATCCATTTAGAGGTATTTTTTTTTCTTTTGCATGTTGGTATGTCAACATTAGATGGTTCACAGTGCCCACTTTTGAGCCAGTTACAATAATTGTATTCATTTGTAGATCAGTGATTAAATCAGACACAAAATAATTTTTAGAAATAGGAGTCATTATTCCACCAATTCCTTCAACAATTACTACATCATGGATAGAACTAAGTTGTTTGTAAGAATCAATTACCATTGAGATATCAATTTCAAGATTAAGCTGTTTACATGCATCATAAGGAGATGTTGGGATTTCGAAAAAGTATGGATTTATGAGATCAACAGGATCATTTACTCCAGAATATTTCATTAGAATTTTCACATCCTCAGATACAGAATCAATAGTTGATTTGTAGCCGGAGGCAAAAGGCTTCATGACTCCTACATCGACATTCATCTTAGAAAGATAACTGAGAATGCTTGCAGTAATGCATGTTTTACCAACATCAGTATCAGTACCTGTTACAAAAAGAGAGTTCATAGTTGTTTACCAGACAAAGATTTGATTGTTTTAATTGTACCATCAATCAAGAAATTCAAATCTTTTTGAGATATTGCCAAAGGTGGAACAAGCATTATGATATTCCCAAGTGTGCGGAAATAGATATTATTTTTTCTACCTTCTTCAAATACCACTTTATTGGTTGACTGAGAAAAAGTAGCAGGTTTGTTTGATTTCTTGTTTTTAACAAGCTCGATTCCCATAACCATTCCCTTATGACGTATATCACCTACCAAATCAATATCAGAAATTTCTTCAACTCGTTCTTTGAAAATTTTAGAGCTATTTTGGATTCTTTTAATTAGATTATATTTTTGATATAGTTCTAAATTTTTTAATGATAGAGCAGCTGCAGTAGGATTTCCAGTATACGTATGACCATGGAAGATATGTTTCATCTCAGAGAATTCTCCAAGGAATGAATTAGATATTTTTTTTGTAGTTAGAGTAGCTGCAAAAGTTTGATATCCACCAGTAATCATTTTTCCAAATGAAACTATGTCCGGAATAGAATTTTGAGATTCATATTCAATCATAGAGCCTAATCTACCAAAACCAGTTGCAATTTCATCTAGTACCAACAAAACATTATTTTTTTTACATATTTTGGCTATTCGCTTCTGAAAATTCTTTGGATATATAATTACTCCACCTGCCATCTGTGCCCCACTTTCCATAACAAATGCAGCTATGGAATCATCCTTCTCTAATCGTTTTTCAATTTTGGCAATACATTGCTCTTCATACTCTCTTGATGATATATTTCTAGGAATTCTAAATGATCTTGGTACGGGAAACTGAATAGTTGTAAACAATTTTGAACGAAATTTTGAAAAAAACTCAGGCACATATCCTAGAGACATTGCACCAAAAGTATCCCCGTGATATCCATTTTCTAGTGTTGCAACGTTTGTTTTCTTACCTTCACCAATATTTCGCCAATATTGTAATGCAAGTTTGATTGATATTTCCATTGCAGTGGAGCCATTATCTGAGAAAAAGACTGAACCCATTTTTGGATTTAATTTCAATAGTTTTTTGGAGAATTTTTCTGCAGGAGCGTGAGTTAGATTAAACAAAGAGCAATGTTGAAGGATTTTAGTCTGCTTTATAATTTCTGAAATCAGTTCAGGTTTTGAATGGCCCCAAACATTACACCACATACTTGCAACACCGTCAAGCATTTTTCCACCTTTTGAATCATAAAGCCACATTCCTTTTGCAGAGACAATTTCAGGAAATTTACCCCATTCAGACATTTGTGTATTAGGATGCCATACGGAGTTAGAATTTTTCATAAAACCCTTAATTTTTACGAGTAATTAATGGTTAACCATAGATTTTATACAAGTTAACGCTTATTTACTGAATTTTTTAGTTGTGAATATGAATGACACAAAACAATTAATTTTTAATTATAAAGATATGATTCTTAACAAAAAAAAACTTACTAATCAAATGATTAACAAATTATTCAATATAGATGACAAGTTTCTGAAGGATTTATCAAATGCGGCAAATGAAATTACGCGTATATTTCAAGGCTCAAAAATTGATGTAGAGCAATTAGCCAATATCAAAAAAAATTATTGTAGTGAAGACTGTACATTTTGTAGTCAATCTGCATTCTTTGATACTGGAATTGACAAATATCAATTAATGACTTCAGAAGAGGTTGTTAGACAAGCAACTGATGCAAAAAACGCAGGTGCGCACTCATATTGCTTAGTTGCTGCATGGAGAGAACCATCTGAAATTGACTTTCAACAAGTTTGCCATATTATTGAAGAGGTGAATGAGAAAGTTGGAATACCAATAGAGTGTAGTTTGGGATTTTTAACCATACAACAAGCAAAAAAACTAAAAGAATTAGGAGTAATAAGATATAATCATAATTTAGAAACATCAGAATCAAAATTTCCCGAAATTTGTACAACCCATACATATCAAGATAGAGTTAATACATTGCATATAGCGAGGGAAGCCGGACTAGAGTTATGTACAGGTGGAATTATTGGAATGGGTGAGACTAGAAATCAAAGAAAAGAATTAGTACAAGCAATTGGAAAACTTGATCCAGAAGAAGTCACGGTAAACCTACTTGTTCCATTTCCAGGAACTCCATTAGAACTACAAACTCCTCTTAGTTTAGAAGAAATATTACGAGTTTTTGCAGTTTTACGATTTTTACTTCCAAAAAGTATTATTAAGATATCGGGTGGAAGAGAAGTCAATCTAAAAGATGATGGAAAAGAATTGTTGCTGAGTGGAGCAAATGGAATAATTAGTGCCGGTTATCTAACACTTGATGGAAATTCTATGCAGAAAGATGTAAAAATGATTGAAGAGATTGATCTTGAAGCCTAAATTTGGTTC
>Ga0310344_10004573_pt1 | contig 10277 bp, 8 predicted proteins | sample HC15DNA20200_MG_FD_203801 | JGI IMG/M metagenome (GOLD analysis project Ga0310344, IMG submission 203801) | Marine microbial communities from station ALOHA, North Pacific Subtropical Gyre - HC15-DNA-20-200_MG | ecosystem: Environmental > Aquatic > Marine > Oceanic | place: Pacific Ocean: North... | reverse complement strand
CGACGTCCTCGGCATCCTCAAGTAGTCGCGCCGTGGCAAAGATTCTGAAGTTCGACGAGGAGGCCCGTCGCGGCCTCGAGGCCGGTGTCAACAAGTTGGCCGACGCCGTCAAGGTCACCCTCGGCCCAAAGGGCCGCAATGTGGTCCTCGACAAGAAGTTCGGCGCCCCGACAATCACCAACGATGGTGTGTCCATCGCCCGTGAGGTCGAGCTGGAGGACAGCTTCGAGAACATGGGTGCTCAACTGGTGAAGGAGGTGGCCACCAAGACCAACGACATCGCTGGTGACGGCACCACCACCGCCACCGTGCTGGCCCAGGCGCTGGTTCGCGAGGGCCTGCGCAACGTGGCCGCCGGCGCCAACCCGATGGGCCTCAAGAAGGGGATCGAGGCCGCCGTGGCCGCCGCAGTCGACTCCATTGCCGATCAGGCCGTGCGGGTCGACGACTCCAAGGAGCAGATCGCTAACGTCGCTGGCATTTCGGCCGCCGACGCCGCGATCGGCCAGGTCATCGCCGACGCCATCGACAAGGTGGGGAAGGACGGTGTCGTGACTGTGGAGGAGTCCAACACGTTTGGCATGGACCTCGATTTCGTCGAGGGCATGCAGTTCGACAAGGGCTATCTGTCGCCGTACTTCGTGACCGACCCGGAGCGACAGGAGGCGATCCTGGAAGAGCCATACATTCTCTACAATCAGGGCAAGATCAGCTCCGTCCAGGAAATGCTGCCGGTCCTGGAGAAGGTCATGCAGTCGGGTCGCCCGCTGTTGATCATCGCCGAGGACGTGGAGGGCGAGGCCTTGGCCACACTGGTCGTCAACAAGATCCGCGGCACCTTCAACTCGGTGGCCGTCAAGGCTCCGGGCTTCGGTGAGCGCCGCAAGGCGATGCTCCAGGACATGGCCATCCTCACCGGTGGCCAAGTCGTCGCCGAGGAGGTCGGTCTCAAGCTCGACGGTGTCAGCCTCGACATGATGGGTTCGGCTCGCAAGGTCTTGGTCACCAAGGACGAGACGACCATCGTCGAGGGTGCCGGCGAGTCTGCCGACGTGGAGGGTCGTATAGGCCAGATCAAGCGTGAGGTCGAGGAGACCGATTCGGACTGGGACCGTGAGAAGCTCCAGGAGCGTCTCGCCAAGCTGGCCGGCGGCGTGGCCGTTGTCCAGGTGGGAGCGGCCACGGAGGTCGAGCTCAAAGAGAAGAAGCACCGGATCGAGGACGCCCTGTCGGCGACCCGTGCTGCCATTGAGGAAGGGGTGGTCGCCGGCGGCGGTACTGCCCTGTTGCGGTCGCGTGCTGCGGTGTCCGGTGCTATCGAGAGCCTCGACGGCGACCAGGAGACCGGTGCCCGCATCGTCCACGCCTCGCTTGAGGCTCCGGCTCGGCTGATCGCCGACAACGCCGGCCTCGAGGGTGCGGTCATGGTCCGTGAGGTTGAGCAGGCCTCCGGTTCCACAGGCCTCAACGCGGCGACCGGCGAGATGGAAGACCTAGTAAAGGCCGGCGTTATCGACCCGGCCAAGGTGACCCGTGCAGCGTTGCAGAACGCGGCATCTATCGCGGCACTTCTCCTGACCACTGAGGCGCTCGTGGCCGACAAGCCCGAGCCCGAGCCGGCCATGCCCCCAGGCGGTGGCATGGATCCCATGGGTGGTATGGGAGGCATGATGTAACGGTCCCTCGGGATCGTCCTCTGGCTTCGGCTGGGGGTCACGGGAGCCGGGCCCTGGGGCCCGGCTCACGTCGTTTTCGGACCCGCCGGTAGGTTGGCGTCGTGACAGACCCCACTGCTGGAACCGATGCCGCACCTGCCGATCAGCGTCCCGCCCCCGATCCCGTGAAGCTGGCTGGCCAGTTCGCCGAATGGACCCGGGGTGAGACCCTGGTAGGACGGATGCTGGCCAACCTCAAGACAGGTCGACTGCCGGAGGTCCTGGCCGACGCGGTTGACGGACCCCGTGCCGAAGCGGCCGCTGCCCTAACGGCCCACTGGGAGGGCTGGGAGCAGGGCACCACCGTGCCGCTCGAGGTGGCCGAGGGCCTCCGCGACGTTGGTCTCGTAGCGTTTCTGGCCGATCTGACCGAGGGGTGACCCCCATCGGGACACTCAACGAGCGGGGCGGCCCCCAGGAGATCCCTCGGCCCGATGGCTGGTGCCTCGGCGAACTTCCACCGTGGGCTTCGGTGGTCGACCGTTCCCTCACCCTGGATCACCTGGTGTCGGTTTTCGACGGCCGGGAACCGGACGGTATCCGGGGACATCCCCGTGGTGACGAACGGCTGGCCGGCGTGCTGGTTGCCCTCTACGACGACTCGACCGGAGGTGGACCGCACGTGCTTCTGACCCGCCGGTCACCGCAGTTGGACACCCACACCCACGAGGTCTCGTTTCCCGGCGGGCGTCATGACCAGACCGACCCCGACCTCTGGGCCACCGCCCTGCGCGAAGCTGCCGAGGAGGTCGCGCTGGACCCGGCTGACGTCCGGCTGCTGGGTCGCCTCGACCCGCTGGTGACAGTGGGTAGTCGCAGCCTCATTCACCCCTACGTGGCCGTCCTCAACGGGCCACCGAACCTCGTGCCCAATCCCGACGAGGTAGAGGCCGTTCTCCACGTTCCATTGTCCGAACTACTGCTCGACGAGGTGTACCGGGAAGAGGAGTGGTCACGCTACGGAGAGCCGTGGATCATCACCTTTTTTGAACTGGTGGGCGACACTGTGTGGGGCGCTACGGCAGCCATGCTTCGCCAGTTGCTCGCCGTGGCCCTCGGGGTAGAAGACCACCGCAACTACCGTGCCGATTCATGAGGACCGCCCGATGACCGATGCAGTTGAACCGGGACCCGCGTCTGGCCCCCAACACATGACGTCTGAGGAGTTCCGGGCCGCTGGACGAGCCGCTGTGGACTGGATTGCGGATTTCCTAGACGACCACCGCCACGGGGGGCACGCCCGACCGATCGTGCCCGACGTGGCCCCCGGCGACGTCTACCGGTCGCTACCGGGGTCGCCACCCAAGGCCGGAGAGCCGTTCGCTGACCTGTTGGGCGACGTCGACCGCCTCATTGCCCCGGCCACCACCCAATGGCAGCATCCCGGCTTCTACGGGTTCTTCCCGGCCGATTCCTCGCCACCGGCCATCCTTGGTGAACTGCTCTCGGCTGGCCTCGGCGTACAGGGGATGATGTGGTCGACCAGTCCGGCCTGCACCGAGCTGGAGACCTTGGTCTTGGATTGGCTGATCGAGGCCTGCGGACTTCCCGACCGGTTCCATTCCTCAGGTCCTGGTGGTGGCGTGATTCAGGATTCGGCCTCGTCGGCGTCGCTGTGCGCCGTATTAGCCGCTCGCGATCGGTTGGGGGGTGCCGCTGAACTGCCACGAATGCGGATCTACACATCGGCTCAGGCCCACTCGTCGATCGAGAAAGACGTCCTAGTGGCCGGGTTCGCTCGCGAGCAACTGCGAGCCGTGCCCACCGATGCCGACTTCGCCATGGACGCCGATGTTCTGGCCGACAGGGTGGCCGCTGACGTGGCTGAGGGCCTCCTGCCGTGCCTGGTCGTCGCCACGGTGGGCACCACGTCGTCAGGAGCCATCGACCCGGTGGCTCGGGTCTGCGACATCGCCGGACCGGTGGGGGCTTGGGTCCACGTGGATGCAGCGTGGGCTGGGTCGGCCACCGTTTGCCCCGAGCACCGGGACCTGCTGGATGGCCTGGACCGGGTTGATAGCTACTGCTTCAACCCCCACAAGTGGCTCCTTACCAACTTTGATTGCTCTGCGTTCTACGTGGCCGACTCTGAGCCACTACTGGGCTCGCTGTCTATCGTCCCCGACTACCTCCGCAACGCAGCCAGCGACGCCGGCGAGGTAGTCGACTACCGCGACTGGCAGGTGCCCCTCGGTCGCCGTTTCCGGGCCCTCAAGCTCTGGTTCGTGCTGCGCTCCTACGGGATAGAGGGCCTTCGGGCCCACATAAGGGCCCACGTAGCGGCCGCGGCCGACCTGGCCGACCAGATGGTCGCCAACCCGGCTCTCGAGTTGGCGGCACCCCTATCCCTCGGCTTGGTGTGCCTCCGTCACGTTGACGGCGACGAGGCCTCCGAACGCCTGCTGACCGCCGTCAATGGTTCCGGTCGAGCCTTCCTGACCCACACCCGTCTGGACGACCAGTACGTGCTGCGGGTGGCCGTGGGGGGGACTTGGACGACCGCCGAACACGTCACCGAACTAGCCAACCTCCTTAACGAACTGGCCTGACCGGTACCCGGCGGTGGGCCCCGAAATGATGGTCGGCGTCTTCCGTCGGGCTGGGTCACACGTGACTAGAATCGACTCTTTCCGGGGGCTGGCGCCGAGGCCCATCCGGGCGGAGTCGATCGGCGTCGGCAGGGAGTAACCATGGCCGAGATTGAGATCGGGATGGGCAAGAGCGGACGGCGGGCCTACGGGTTCGACGACATCGCCATCGTCCCGAGCCGCCGTACACGTGATCCTGAGGACGTAGACATCTCCTGGCAGATCGACGCCTACCGGTTCGAACTGCCTCTCATGGCGTCGGCCATGGACGGCGTGGTTAGCCCGGCAACCGCCATCGAAATCGGCCGCCTGGGCGGTATGGGCGTGCTCAACCTCGAGGGCCTGTGGACCCGGTACGAGGACGCCGGTTCCATCCTCGCCGAGATCGCTGAACTGCCGGTGGAAAAGGCCACGAGGCGGATGCAAGAGATTTACCAGCAGCCTCTCATCCCCGGTCTGGTTACCGAGCGGATCCGCGAGATCAACGCCGCTGGGGTCGTGTCGTGCGTGTCGGTCACACCGCAGAGCACCAATGCTCTGCTCGACGAGATCCTGGCCGGCGAGCCCGACATGCTGGTCATCCAGGGCACTGTCGTGTCGGCCGAGCATGTGTCGACCACCGGTGAACCGCTGAATCTGAAGACCTTCATCCGCCAGCTGGACATCCCGGTCATCGTGGGTGGCTGCGCCACCAACAAGGCGGCCCTTCATCTGATGCGTACCGGGGCGGCTGGTGTGCTGGTCGGCGTCGGCCCCGGCCACGCCTGTACCACCCGCGGCGTGCTCGGCCTCGGCGTTCCGCAGGCCACAGCCATCGCCGACGTCAGGGCGGCCCGCATGCGCCACCTCGATGAGACCGGCGTCTACTGCCACGTCATCGCCGACGGCGGCATGGCCACCGGCGGCGACATCTCCAAGGCCATCGTGTGTGGTGCTGACGCCGTGATGATCGGCTCGCCGTTGGCCGCCGCCAGCGAGGCGCCCGGCCGCGGATACCACTGGGGTATGGCTACCTTCCATCCGACGCTGCCGCGCGGCGCCCGGGTCCAGACCACCACCCGGGGCACACTAGAGGAGATTCTCCTCGGCCCAGCCAACGAGAACGACGGCAAGCTGAACCTGTTCGGAGGACTGCGTACCTCGATGGCGACCTGCGGCTATGTCGACGTGAAGGAGTTCCAGAAGGCTGAGGTCATGGTGGCCCCGGCGCTCCAGACCGAGGGCAAGGCGTTACAGAAGTCCCAGGGCGTGGGGATGGGCCACTAGGCCCACCGCTCCGACTCAGTGACCAAGATCCCTGGTGGGAGTGCCCACGCCACCGACCGCATCTTGGTCGTCGACTTCGGGGCCCAGTACGCGCAGCTCATCGCCCGACGGGTGCGTGAGGCCGACGTCTATAGCGAGATCGTTCCCCACGACCTGACGGCTCAGGAGTTCGCCTCCCGGGCACCGTCCGGGATCATTTTCAGTGGCGGGCCGGCCTCGGTCCACGTGGACGGTGCCCCGCGCATCGACCCCGGCGTCTATGAACTCGGCGTGCCCATCCTGGGTATCTGCTACGGCGCCCAACTCGTCGCGCACCAGCGGGGGGGCACGGTGGGCCGCTACGAGCGGGGAGAGTACGGCCGCACCGACCTGATCGTTGCCGAACCGGGCGCTCTTATGGTTGACGCTGGAAGCGGCACCCACCCGGTTTGGATGAGCCACTTCGACGCCATCACCGAGCCACCGGCCGGTGCCGTGGTGACCGCCTCCTCGGCCGACGCTCCGGTGGCCGCCTTTGAGGCGCCCGACGCCGGCTTGTACGCCGTCCAGTTCCACCCTGAAGTCCACCACACGCCATGCGGTCAGGATCTGCTCAGCCGCTTCGTCCACGACGTGTGCGGCTGTGCCGGTGATTGGACGATGGCCTCGGTCATCGACTCGTCGGTGGATGCCATCCGCGCACAGGTCGGCACCGGACGGGCCATCTGTGGGCTGTCCGGTGGGGTGGACTCAGCGGTCGCCGCCGCGCTGGTGCACAAGGCCATCGGGGGTCAACTGACCTGCGTGTTCGTCGACACCGGCCTCATGCGAGCTGGCGAGGGTGAGCAGGTTGTTGAGACCTTCCAGAAGACCCAGGGCATCGAACTCATCCATGTGAGGGCCGCTGATCGCTTCTTCGAAAAGCTGGCCGGGGTTACCGATCCGGAGGGCAAGCGGAAGGCAATAGGCGAACTTTTCATCCGGATCTTCGAGGATGTCTCGGGCGGGATCACCGACGCCCGCTTCCTCGTCCAGGGGACGCTGTATCCCGACGTCATCGAGTCGGGCACCAAGGACGCGGCCAAGATCAAGAGCCATCACAACGTAGGTGGTTTGCCCGACGACATGGATTTCTCCCTCGTCGAGCCGCTTCGCAACCTATTCAAGGACGAGGTGCGGGCCGTGGGTTCCGAGCTAGGCCTGCCCGACGAGATCGTGTGGCGCCAACCATTCCCCGGTCCCGGCCTCGGCGTGCGCATCATCGGCGAGGTCACTCCGGAGGCCACGGCCATCCTCCAGGCTGCTGACCTGATCGTCCGTGAGGAGATTCGCGGTGCAGGCCTAGAGCGCGAGATCTGGCAGGCCTTCGCCGTCCTTCCCGACATCCGGTCCGTAGGCGTTATGGGCGATGAGCGCACCTATGCCCGACCGGTAATCATCCGGGCTGTCACCAGCGAGGATGCCATGACCGCGGACTGGGCCCGTCTGCCACACGACCTTTTGGAGCGGATGTCCAGTCGCATCATCAACGAGGTTGACGGTGTGAACCGGGTGGCCTACGACATCACCTCCAAGCCCCCCGGCACCATCGAGTGGGAGTGAACCCATCGGACAGGTCGGACGCAGGTCCGCCCGAAAAGCCCGAAATGAGTCTGACCGAAGACGAGCGCACTGACACGGTGGTCGCCTACACGACGGCGTGTGCATTTTTCGGTGAGCGCCTCGCTGAGGTCACCGAACTGGACTGGACGGCTGATACCCCGTGCGAGAGCTGGGACGTCCGCATGCTGGTGGCCCACGTGGTCACCGGCGAGGCGCTGGTCACCCGGGTGCTGCGCGACGGCGGGGCGTGGGAGTCCCAGGCCGACCCGTCGATCCTGGGCTTGAACCCCATGGCCACTTGGCGGGGGACGGTGCTGGCCGCCATCGAGTCGGCATCGGCCGACGGCGTGCTGGATGCCCTACACCCCCACGCGGTGGGCGAGTTACCAGGCGGGGTCATCATCGGCTTCCGGGTCACCGAGAACCTGGTCCACGGTTGGGACCTGGCCCGGTCGTGCGGCGCCGAGGTCCAATTGCCGGAGACCCTGGCCGAACGGTGCCTCGACTTCTGGCTGCCGTTGGCCGGTTCGGACGTCCTCACCGGCCACTTCGGGTCGAAGGTGATGCCGCCCGACGGTGCATCCGCGGGCGTCCGACTCCTGTCGCTGCTCGGTCGGGCGGCATGATCTGGCGGTGACCTCGGACCCCGTCGGCGCCGTTGCCGAGAACAATCGGCAGTATTCGACTGAGCCTTTCTACGGGGAACGTGACGGCCTGCTGGTGCCTGGACCGCTAACAGGCGGCCCCTGGGACCCGACCATCCAGCACGGCGGCCCTATTTCGGGCATCCTCGCCCATCTCGTCGAGACGGTTCCCGTCCCTGCGCCCATGCGTACGGCCCGACACACCGTCGACATGATGCGCGGTGTACCGCTCACCCCGCTGCGCCCGGAGGTGGAAGTGTTGCGTTCCGGTCGTCGCATCCAGGTGGTGCGCACCTCGCTCTTTTCCGGCCCAGATCTCGATGTGGAGATGGCCCGCGCCACTTCACTACGGATGCGGGTGGCCGACATCCCCAACCCGGTCGACCCCGAAAAGACAGCCCACCCCGAGGACGAGCCCCACGCCCTGCCCGACGAGCCGGTGTTGCTAACTATGTTGGGTATCGGGGTCCCGGCCTTCCTTCGGGGGGTGGAGTTCCGCAGTACCGGCGAGTATCGCGATGGAGCTCCAGGCCTCGTGTGGCTGCGAATGCACAACGAGATGGTGGCAGGGTGTGAAACCAGCGCCTTCGTGCGTCTGGCCACGGTGGCCGACATGGCGTCCATGGCCGCCCAGTACCTCCAGCCCGACGAGTGGATGACAGTCAACGCCGACCTGACAGTGACGACTTTCCGTGACCCGGTGGGCGACTGGATGGGAGTTAGGGCCCTGCACAAGAACGACGGCGACGGCATCGGCTTGTCCGAGGCCGTGCTCTATGACCTGAACGGACGGGTGGGAAGGGCCACCGCGTCAATCCTCATTGAACCCCGCTGACCTGAACCCGGAGGACCCCCCGATGGCTGACACAACCCATGACCCGGAGACGGGGCCCATGCACCCAGTGCGGGTGGGCAGCATGCTCTACACGCTGGTCGACCCCGAGAAGGGCCACGAGGTTGCATACAACCGGTGGTACGAGCGTGATCACTACTACGGCGGCTGCATGACCGGCCCGTGGTGCTTCGCTGGCAGCCGGTGGGTGGCTACCCGGGCGTTAAAGGATCTGCGCTTTCCGACTGAGGGCAACTCGGTGAATGACCCGTCGGACCGGGGCTCTTACCTGGCCATCTACTGGGTAGAGGAGGGTCACCACGACGATCACTTCGCCTGGGGGGCCGACCAGGTGGTGAAGCTCTACATGGCCGGCAGGGGCTTCCAGGAGCGCCGCCACGCCCACACCGTGCTGTACCTGCACCTGTCCAACCATTACCGAGACCCCGACCCGGTGCCCATCGACGTAGCCCTCGACCACGGATACGCCGGCCTAGTGTCGGTCGTCGTAGAGCCCTCGGGGGAGACGGGTGGCTCAGATGCCTGGATGGACGCCGAAGGGCTGCCGGTCCTGTTCGCCGACGGACCAGTGGCGGCATGTGCCCAGTGGAAAGCCGTGCCCCGCGACGAAATGACCAACAACGCCCCCATGGACCTCGGATCGCCGCCCATCGGCCCTGACGCCACGATGCAACTCTTCTTCGTCGAGGATGACCCAGCAGCCTGCTGGAACCGGTTCGTGGACTACGCGGCTCGCCTCAAGGCATCGGGCCTGGGTCAGGTCACGTCGGCCGCACCGTTCCTGCGCACCGTGGTCGGCACCGACCGCTACACGGACGATCTCTGGTAGCCCGGTCCCTGGGAGCTGGTCTCAGACGCCGGCCAGGGCCTCCACGACCGGACCGAACTCGACCATCGAGTCCTCGTTGAGGCTGATGTAGGTCAGGCCCCATCGTTCCCGCCAGGCCAGCAGAGTCTCAACACACTGGCCGGAAGAACCCACCAACACGTGGGGCGAGGCCAGCGCCGCCTCAGCGTCCAGGCCCAAGGCCGGCGCCATCAACTCCGCCAGACCGATCGGATCGTCGGTGATCTGGGACATGTGCACCCGGGTCTGCAACTCGATGTCTGCGAACCGGTCGCCGGCCGCATCGCGTATCCACCCCAGCTTCCTATCGGTGGCCTCCACGGTGGCAGAGGTGCCGGCCCGTTGGTCGATCACCCCGGCGGCCATGTTGGCGTTCAGCCCTACTATCTCGGCCTCCCGGGCCGCCAGGGACAGCATCTTTCGACCCCCACCGCCCAGCAGGAACGGTGGATGCGGCAACTGGATGCAGGTCGGCTGTCCGTCGTGGCCACGCACTGTGTAGTGCTCGCCGTCAAAGTCGAACGATCCCTCGGCGAAACACCGCTTCAGGATCTCGACGGACTCGGCTAGTCGAGCTATGCGCACTCCCGGTGGATCCAGAGCGAGACCTGACTGGTCGTAGTCGGTGGTCTTCCATCCGGCTCCCAGTCCCAGTTCGAGGCGCCCGTCCGACAGCAGGTCCAACGTGGCGGCCTGTTTGGCTAGGAACAGCGGGTGCCGGAAGTCGTTGCCCAGCATGAGAGTGGTCAGGCGCAGATCGCGGGTGGCCTCGGCGGTGACGGC
>Ga0310344_10004570_pt1 | contig 10282 bp, 8 predicted proteins | sample HC15DNA20200_MG_FD_203801 | JGI IMG/M metagenome (GOLD analysis project Ga0310344, IMG submission 203801) | Marine microbial communities from station ALOHA, North Pacific Subtropical Gyre - HC15-DNA-20-200_MG | ecosystem: Environmental > Aquatic > Marine > Oceanic | place: Pacific Ocean: North... | reverse complement strand
CCGGATCATTCCTGCGAGAGCATCAACTTCCAGGGACTGGCCAAGGAAGGTGCAGTCGGTCAGACCTTCGGTTTTGACCACGGTGAGGACATCGGTGCGATTGCCGGGCTTACGGTGATCTATGATCCCATTGGCCACGAGATGGGGTGGCTTGCGGAAGCGGCAGATATCCGCGATTTGCTGGGCGGTGCGGGGGTTGAACAGCTGAAGCAGGGGACCAGGCCAGACGTTGCCCTCAAGATTGACCAGGCTTGTGAGCCTGGTTTCAGCATCAAAATGGATCTGGCGGACCCGTGCCGTCCCTGATGCTGGTCCCTTGAACTCGTTACTTCGTTCGTGTTGCCGGTAGTCGAACACCGTTTCTACGTTGTCGAAGATGTAGTCGAGGGGGGACATGTAGAAGTCGGCAGCGACGAGGACGACCGGCACTTCGTTGTAGAAGAAGTTTTCTACGCGGAAGGTTCCGGTAGCGTCCCAGTCACGCAGGTTGCTTCTCTGGATGGATCCCCTGGCATCCACAAGAATACGGCTTGCGCTGGTGAACTTGCTTTCTGCCAACACCCTCTCGAGTCCGCTTTCTTCCTTCATGAAGGGCCGGTAGGCAGATAACGGTAGGCTGGTGCGTGCACGATATTGGACGAGATCGTCCTTCAACTTGACTTCCCCGGTCAATTCCCCCGCCTCGTGTTTGACGCTGAGGTTACGTAGATAGATATCACCATTCTGCCAGGAAAACTCGGTGTCGACCTTCTCAAAGGGGATTCCGAGGAAGCGGAAGTAGTCACAGGACAGAGAGCCAATGGAGCTGAGTTGGAGGCCATCCTCATTGAGGGCGAACTTCCCACGAGCCCTCAGCCGTGGACCACGGGGGGACATGAACTGCGAGAGGGTGTCATCCCCGAGCCCATTGCGCAGCAGATCAGTGATCTGAATTGAGGATGTGCCCTCGTATCCGCCAGTCTTGTCCTCAAGGTCGTAGTGCGCCTGTAGGCTCAGTTGGCCCGCGCCGTCTGAGAAGGACAGTTCATCGATTGTGAGGCTACGGCTGTCGAGTTCAGCGGAGAGGCGGACGCTCTCCATTTCATAGTCCCTGCGCATGAGTTCCGGGGCGCTGAGAGAAATGGTGGTGCGGATGCTGGCGGGACGGTCGAGGTTCCCCTTGACATGCAATTGAAGGAGCGGAGGGATGGTGGAGGGGAAGGACCAATGGGCTAGTTCCTCGAAAAGGTCCTTGGTGAAACCGGCACGACGCTCGGCACTGTCCTCTGTCTTGAGTCCACCGCGCAGGTCGCCGAGCTGGAAGCCATCCAGTTCGATGTCCAATTGAAACTTCATGCCACGCAGTGTACCCCGGTCAGCTTCCACCCTGAGACGATTGTGGCGGTCCACACTAGCGCGGCCGGTCAGGTCCTCGATTCGGAGGGAATTGCCGTTGCCTACTGGAATGGAGAGCTGGGCATCCTGCAGGTAGACCCGGCGAACCTGCAACTTACCCCGGAAGGCCTTGCCGCGATCGACATCAAATCGCAGGACGGGGACGCTGGCGTAGACTTCCTCCCGCGTTTCGTCTGTGAAGAAGTGGACCTTAGTCGCAATCACGCCCCGGGTAGGAGAGAAGCGGACCGATTCGAATTGAGCATGAATTCCCCGTCGGGCCAGTTCCGCCGCGATGCGTTCACTCCAGCGGCCTGCGAAGCCATGGGAGTTCAGCAAGTAAAGGCCCGCCAGTAGTCCCAGGATCGCGATGATAGAGACCATCAGGACGATAGCCTTGAAGTGATGAAGCCAGCGGAAGATTTGGACAGATTTCAATGCGCTGTGTTGTAAGGAGCGAGGACCCGTAGCGGTGGAAATGTTGTGCGATTATCGTAGCACAGGAGGATGGTGATTGGGAATATCTGAAAAACGGGAGGGAATTATGAATTTCAACCTCGCAGGTGTGGCAGGAGATCCTTAAGCTATCCAGAGTATGAGGTTGGCGGTTCTGGGAAGTGGTAGCGGGGGAAACTCCGCCGTGCTTATGGCGCGGGAGACTACTCTCCTGATCGATGCGGGGCTCAGTGCCAAGCAGCTGTGCAAGCGGTTGCAGGGTATCGGGGTGGATCCCGATTCCCTCGACGGAATCCTCCTGTCGCATGAACACAGCGACCATACCCGCGGGCTTGAAGTATTTCTGCGCAAGCGCCGCGTGCCGGTCTACGGGAATGCCCTTACCCGTGAGTATCTGGATGAGCGCATGGGAGACAATGTTGAGTGGCGGATATTTCAGCGAAGCCAGTCGTTCCAGGTTGGTGGAATCACGGTAGATGCCTTTGCTCTCCCGCACGATGCGGTTGATCCAGTGGGGTTTGTCTGCGAGGCAAATGGCGCACGGGTCGGCTTCGCGACAGATTTCGGGCATGTAACGACCCTTGTGCGGGAGCGCCTGAGGGGAGTCTGCGCTCTTCTAGTTGAGGCCAACTATGATCAGGGCATGCTGGAGGAAGACACCAAGCGACCGTGGTCAATCAAGCAGCGGATCTCCTCGCGTCATGGACATCTCTCCAATGAGCAAACTGTGGAGCTGGTGGGCGATCTGCTTCCTCACGGGTTGAAGACGGTGGTGCTGGGGCACCTGAGCGGCGACTGCAATTGTCCTGAGCTGGCCGCGGCCGTGATACGGGCGGCACTGCCGGGTGGACGCCCCAATGTTCATGTGGCCTCGCAGGATACGCCCACTGGCTGGGTAGAGATCCCGGAAGAGGAGGAGTCCGAGTGCCCGCTTCCAGTGGTGATGGACCAGATGAATCTGGCGATCGGATAGGGGTTTCGAAGGGCTTTTAACCGTTGCGCTTCGGCCGTTCCCGGTCATGCTCTCGCGCCTTGTTCCTCCCGGCCGTCAAACCGTCTCTTGAAGAATTTCGCGAACTCGCGGAGCAGGGGAACGTGGTGCCGGTTTATGCCCAGCTGACCGCGGATTTTGAGACACCCCTCTCAGCCTACCTCAAGATCAGGGATGGACAGTATGCCTTTCTCTTTGAGAGTGCGGAGAGCACCGATGCCAGTGGTCGCTGGTCGATCGTGGGCAGTGGCCCGCGAAGGGTATTCGAAGCACACGGGAAGAAGGTCCACATCCGGCATGGAAGCGAGGAGGAGGTCATAAATGCCGAGCGCGATCCTCTCGCCGAACTTGAGAAATTCATGTCGTCTTTTCAGCCCGTGGCCCACGGGAACGCGCCCCCCTTTTTTGGAGGAGCGGTCGGTTACCTGGCCTACGATGCGGTGCGGCAATTCGAGCCGAGTGTTGGTGAACCACCGCTGGACGACCTCGGATTACCTGAAGCGGTTTTCCTGATTACCGATACCGTGCTCCTGTTCGACCACAAATTACGCCGCCTCCTGGTGGTGGCCAATGCCATGCTGGACGATCATGATACTCCGGAGGAAGCCTATCTTGAGGCAGTGGGGCGGGTGTCCTCATTGATTGAGATCCTCGATCGCCCCCTTCATGTTCCAGCTCTCAATGGTCTGCAGGAAACGGTGACTCCGGATCCCGTGAGCAACACCACGCAGGAGGAGTTTGAGGCCATGGTCAGCAAGGCCAAGGAATACATCGCAGCTGGCGACATCTTCCAGGTCGTGCCCAGCCAGCGTTTCGAGGCACCCTTTGAAGCGGCTCCCATCGATCTCTATCGTGCGTTGCGCCACGTCAATCCTTCCCCCTACATGTTTATTCTCGAGATGGGGGACTTCTCCCTGGTGGGCAGTTCTCCCGAGGTGCATGTTCGTTGTATTGAGGGGCGGATCGATATCCGGCCCATCGCGGGTACGCGATGGCGCGGCAAGACTCCCGAGGAGGACGACGCTCTTGCTGCTGATCTTCTGGCCGATGAGAAGGAGCGCGCCGAGCACGTCATGCTGGTCGACCTGGCCCGTAACGATGTAGGGCGGATCGCCGCTCATGCCACGGTGGAAGTAGACGACTTCATGATCGTGGAGCGCTACAGTCATGTCATGCACATCGTCTCAAACGTTACTGGAAAGCTCTCCCCGGATTACAGTTCCTATGACGTTTTGCGGGCCACCTTTCCTGCAGGCACGGTAAGTGGAGCGCCTAAGATCAGGGCCATGCAGATTATCAACGAACTGGAGCGCAACAAGCGCAACGCCTACGCAGGGGCGGTTGGTTACTTTGGATGGGACGGTGCGCACGACTCCTGCATCGCCCTGCGCACATGTCTTCTCAAGGATGGCAAAGTCCATGTGCAGGCGGGCGCCGGAGTGGTGGCAGACAGCGATCCTACCTACGAGTACAACGAGACTGTCAACAAGGCGATGGGCATGCTGCGGGCGATTGCTCTGGCCAAGACATTGGAGGGTTGATTGGGACGGGGGACATGGTACTACCCAGTTGATCCCGCCTTCATCATCGAAGGGACTCAGAGACCCTGGAATCAAATCTCCGGGTGTTGATTCTCTTCATTTTTCAATTCCCAATTGTTACCCCAATGCTGCTTGTCATCGATAACTATGATTCCTTCACCTACAATCTGGTGCAGTTTTTCGGTGAGTTGGGGGCAGAGATGGAGATTCGCCGCAATGACGAGGTGACGGTGGGGGAGATTCGCGACATGGGACCGGAGCGCATCTGTATTTCGCCAGGTCCCTGCACCCCCAACGAAGCAGGGATAAGTTGTGAGGTCATCCGGGAGTTGGGGGCGGAATATCCCATCCTGGGCGTGTGCCTGGGACATCAGGCCATTGGACAGGTTTACGGGGGGGAAGTGGTGCGTGCGGATGAACTCATGCACGGAAAGACCTCCATGATCGAGCACGACGGGCGCGGCGTTTTTGACGGTCTGGGAAATCCCTTTGAGGCCACTCGTTACCACTCTCTCATCATTCGTCGTGAGTCGCTCCCGGATTGCCTTGAGGCAACGGCCTGGTGCGACGGCCTTATCATGGGGGTCCGGCACCGGGACCATCCCGTCCATGGCGTGCAGTTTCACCCCGAATCGATCCTGACCGAGGATGGAAAGCAGCTTCTGGGAAACTTTCTCGCTATGCAGCGGTAGCGGCTGAAGAGGGATCCTCCACCGTCACGGTGATATCCGAACCCAGTTCCTGGAGCATGTGCTCCAGCAGGTTCGAATCGAAGTCGTCATTAACGGCCACGCATCCAACCGTCCGAAAGAGAAAGTGGCCGGGTTGTGGGGCAGCGTCACGTTCCGTGCTGAGTTCTTCAAGATTTCCACCGATTTGTGCTATGATGGACGAGATCTTGCGTACAATTCCGGGATGATGGTGACCGTGGACATCGAAGTTGAGGTGTTTGACAATCCGGTGGGGAACATTGAGCTCCTTGACGATCTGCATGTTCAGACCCTCGAGCTGATTAAGGGCTTTGACTAGTTCATCGTGCCGTTCGTCGGGACAGTCGCAGCGTAGGATCCCGGCGAAATGGCCTGCGAAGCGTGATAGTTTCGACTCAAACCAACTGCCGCCGTGCGAGTAAATGGTTGCGGACAGGGTGGCGAGCAGGCCCGGACGATCGGGGCCGAGAACGGTCATTACTAACGAGTGATCCATACGTTACTTTGGGACGGGTAGTGGCGGTCTGTCCAGTTCGACTGGAGAATGGGAATAAAAAAGAGCAGAAAGTGGGAAGATGCTGGAAGTAGGCCTGTAGTTGCAGCTAGGATTTTCTATCATGGGAGGTCCAATTTCCGGACCAGGGCGACCAAGGCGTGATCGGGGGAGAGAGGGTTGCGCCCAAAGAGAGGCGGTTTGCACGGTTGTCAGATGACGCGGGGAGCAGGCTTCCGGGATTATGCCAGAAAGTGCGCAAGCTGTTGTGCCATCCCCGGTTTGGGATCATTCCCTTTTCACGTATCCAGACTTACCGCGAGGTCAGGGCCTAGCGCCTCAAGGGCGATAACCAGTCCGCCTTCGTCGAAATCCGCCTCCACCGCCACCGATCCGGTGGCCCTGAATACCGGATGGCCTGCGTGGGGAGCCGACTCAAGATTACTCACCAGTTCCTCGACATTTCCTCCTGCCCGTACGATGGCGGAGGAGAGTTCCTGAACGATACCAGGCCGGTCATTCCCCACTACGTCGAATGCAATAATTCTCTGTCGGTTCGTCTCTTTAACAAGTTCTGTAGAGACGGAGACGTTAAGGTTTTCCAGTCCCCGCAGGGTGGCCAGCAGGTCCTCGCAATGTTCTTCAGGACACTCGACCCGGAGGAGACCGGCAAAGTGGCCGGAGAGATGGGACATGCGTGATTCCAGCCAGTTCCCGTTGTGTCCGGCTACGGTGGCGGACAGTTCTTCCACGAGCCCGGGACGGTCCGGGCCGATCACGGTCATGACCAGGTTACGCATGAAGGGAGTTTCAGGGTTCAAGTCACAGGGATCAAGCAGGCAATGCGACCCGCCCGGAATACAGTCAACGCGCACTTGAAAATCACTCCACGATGACAGGGGTGCCGATTTCGGCATTCTCGAAGAATTTCCTGGCGATGTCAGCCGGGAGACGCACACAACCGTGGGAAGCGGCGTAGCCTGGGAGGTGGCCGGCGTGCATACCGACCCCATGGTTGAAACGGAGGAAGTGTGGCATGGGCGAACCTACAAACATCTGTCCGGGACCTGGCTTGTCCTTGCGTGAGTCGGCGTCGTCATTGATGACAGTGCCGGTAGCAGTGTCGACGATGGTTCCATAGGTTCCCGACGAGTAGTCGGCTGCCTTCTGGCTCACTTTGTATGTTCCGGGCTCAGTAGTGTACTTGGAACTGCCGGTAGAGACCGGGGTCATGCCTGCCAGCTGTCCACCCCTGTAAAAGTAGGCTTTCTGCTCGGACCGGACGATGTGGATTGCGGTTGGACCGATGAGTGAGTCGCCGTCCCAGAACTTTGAGGCCTCCGCAGGATTAACGGGAGCAGTGGGTAAGGTGGAGCTTACGCCAACCCCGGCAAGGTAGCGGGAACGGGGTCCATCCTGATTGTAGACCCGCGAAATCGGTCCACAGGAAACAAGGGTGGCAGCGAGGACCGGAGCAAGAAAGGAACGGAGATTCATGAAAGGGGTTGCCATGGTATACTCTTTCGGGGGAGCAGGGTCAAGGGGACGGGCAGGAGCGGGGTCGTCACCATTCGTTATCGTGGCGACTGTCTGCTGATCCTGCTCGACAGAAACTGAAAACCAGTTGAGTGGGTTTCTTACAGTTCATCCACCACCCGGAACTGCTTGGTGCGGTACTTCTTGCGCCAGGCTTCCGGTTTGAGCGTGCCTACCGAGTTGTCCTCGTATTTTTTTCGCAGTCCCTCCAGCCGATTCTTCATCTTGGAGATCTGTGCGGCATGCTTTTCGTCGTTGTAGAGGTTACGGAGTTCGTCTGGATCTTCCTTCAGATCGTAGAATTCCCACTCACCAAACTCGTAGAACTGGATGAGCTTGTAGCGCTCGGTGCGGATCCCATTGTGGCGCGGAATCTGGTGCACGCTGGGATACTCATAGTAGTGATAATAGATGCTGTCCCGCCAGTCCTTGGGTTCCTTGCCCCTGAGGAGCGGGACGAGGGAGCGGCCTTGCATATCCCCGGGGATTTCCACTCCCGCCGCCTCAAGGAAGGTTTCGGCATAATCGAGGTTCTGCACCAGGTGCCTGTCATCTCTTGAACCCGGCTTGGTTACGCCCGGCCACTTGATGATGAGAGGCATGAGAAGGGACTCCTCATACATCCAGCGTTTGTCGAACCATCCATGATCTCCGATATAGAATCCCTGGTCGGAGGAATAGACCACGATGGTGTTGTCCGCGATTCCCATCTCGTCCAGTGTGCGCATGAGAGTGCCCACGCTCTCATCCACACCCCGTACGGAGCGCAGATAATTCTTGGCGTAGCGCTGGTATTTCCACCGCACGAGATCCTTGCCCTTGAGGTTGGCCTTCTTCAGGGCGGCATCACGTGGAGCGTAATGGTCACGCCAGGCGGTGAGCTGGGTGGGCGTCATGCGTGACATGTTCCGCCAGGCGGACTTGTCGAACATGCCCTTCCGTTCCGCCCCCTTGTAGGCGGGCGTAAGGTTGTAGAAGAGGTCGAACTGCAGGTCCATGTGGCCGTCGATTTCAAGTTCCTGCCAACGGGCTGGACTGGCGTTGTCCTTCCAGTCGTCGAAAAGGGTTTTCGGTTCGGGGAGATCCTCATCAGCCCACAGGTGCAGGTGGCGCAGGGCCGGCATCCAGTTGCGGTGCGGGGCCTTGTGCTGGCACATCAGCAGGAATGGCTTTTTCTGGTCACGCCCTTTCTGGAGCCAGTCGACAGCAAGGTTGGTCACGACATCGGTGCAGTGGCCCTTGATTGTGGTTTTTCCCTCGGGAGTCAGAAGATCAGGATTGTAGTAGAGTCCCTGCCCGGGCAGGACCATCCACTTGTCGAAACCCTGTGGCTTGGACTTGAGGTGCCACTTTCCGAACATGGCAGTCTGGTAGCCGGCTTTCTGAAGGAGTTTTGGGAAGGTTTGCTGGGAGCCGTCGAAGTTGTTCCCGTTGTTCATGAAGCCATTCTTATGGCTGTGCTTGCCGGTGATGATGACAGCCCGGCTGGGGCCACAGATCGAGTTGGTGCAGAAGCTCTTCTGGAAGAGCATGCCCTGGGAGGCCAACCGGTCGATGTGGGGTGTAGGGTTGGCACTCTTGAGCCAGCCATCGTAGGCCCCGATCGCGTGTGGAGCGTGATCGTCACTGAAAATGAAGACGATATTGGGTTGTGAGGGAGCGCAGAGGAGCGGGAGACAGGTTGCGAGCCAGAGGGCGAGGATGGTTCTCATGAGATATTTGATATGGGGTGATTATTTCTTCAGGTCGACACAGAGCAAGCGATTCTGCCCACGCATGTAGAGTCGACCCTCGCTGAGAGCCATAGGGCTCCAGAACTTGAGATCGAACTTCTTGCTGAGGTCGCTGCCGAAGACGTTGGCTTCAGCAAGGAGCTTGAAACCGCCGGGGCTGGCCTCTCCCAGGCGCAGGACGCCTTTCTCTCCATCCTGGATGATGAGCATCCCATCGGCGTAGATACTGCCACCACGGCCCATGAAGGGCTTGTCGCCGGTTCGCCAGAGCTCTTTTCCTTCCAGGTCCCAGCAACTCAATCCGCCGGTCGCCCGCCGGGCCGCAACCCTGTGGTTCGAGTTTTCGTTGGCGAGGAAATAGAGGTGATTGTCGATGACAAAGGGGGGATGAATCTGGGAACCCTTTTTAATACCCCACTTCTCGCTTACCTTGTAGAGTTCGCCGTTCTTTACGATGGAGAGCATCTTGGACCCGCAGTCGTAGCCACCGGTGACGAAGAGGAGTTCCTCGCTGACCTTGGTGACGATCGGGATGGGGATCTTGTTGTAGTAATGATCGGTCTGCCAGAGAACCTTCCCATCGCGAGGGCGGTAGCTGGTGACCAGGCCCTTGCGTTCGCCCTGGTTGATCACTGAGATGAGGACGATGTGCTGTTCGCCTCCGATTTCAAGGAGAGTCGGGGAGGCATGCGAGTCACCAATTGGACCGCTGCGCCATAGTTCCTTTCCGCTTTTCCGGTCCCATCCGGCAATACCCACCTTGGAGCCGAAGGGGGTGACAAAGACGAGATCTCCGGTTACCAGCGCACACTGCGCGTATCCCCACCGCGGGGTTTTGGACTCCGGGTAGCGGTCGGCCATCTTGATCTTCCAACGAGCCGTGTGCGTTTGGCGGTCCACACAATGGACCTCCCCGAAGGAGCCGATGAAGTAGACGGCATCCTCCCGCACGGTAGGCACACTGCGGGATCCGGGAAATGACGGCTCTCCCTCGGAGGGGCTTTCGTAGCGCCATTTTTCCTTGCCGTTCGTGGCGTCGAAACAGAGGAGGATGTCCTTCTCCTTCATGACCCGGTCGACAACGAAGACCTCGTCTCCCACCACGGCACATCCACCGAATCCCTTCTCAAGATCCGTTTCCCACAGGATTCGGGGGCCATCTGCAGGAAAGCTGCGCAGCAAACCGGTCTCGCTCGAAATGCCGGTGCGTTGCGTTCCTTGAAACTGGGGCCAGTCGGCCTGGAGAAGCCCGGAGGTAGCGATGAAGAGAAGGACGAGTTGAGTTGTTGCTTTCATGAATATTGTTGGGAGTGAGGTCAGAATACCCGCGATATCAATGCGGTCGCCTGCCTCCGTCATTTGCTTGGGGCGGTCTTTTTCTTGCGCGGTTTCTTCTTGCGGGCGGGTTCGTTCTTCCACCACTCGCTGGGACCTTCCTTTTCAATTCC
>Ga0310344_10004569_pt1 | contig 10282 bp, 9 predicted proteins | sample HC15DNA20200_MG_FD_203801 | JGI IMG/M metagenome (GOLD analysis project Ga0310344, IMG submission 203801) | Marine microbial communities from station ALOHA, North Pacific Subtropical Gyre - HC15-DNA-20-200_MG | ecosystem: Environmental > Aquatic > Marine > Oceanic | place: Pacific Ocean: North... | reverse complement strand
AATCCGATGTATTTTGGATAAGCCATCCGAAGTTACAGGTTTAGGAAAAGGGAGTTCGATTACTGTGTCAGGTACATTTCACGAATATGATGGATTTATGTATATTGATATAAAGCCATGTTCTATAACCGAATCCCAGAAGGAGCAAGTATCACAAGTTTCGGCCGGGATAATCGAGGCATCCGAAATAATATTTGAATTTGATAATAATGCAGTAAGTGCTTCAACAAAATATATGGATAAAGATATTTCTGTAACGGGTGTAATCAGCGATATAGGTATAGATACATGGACGGAGAAAACGTACGTAAGTGTAGGGACTGATGAATTATTTGATATGTATGAAATCCGATGTATTTTGGATAAGCCATCCGAAGTTACAGGTTTAGGAAAAGGGAGTTCGATTACTGTGTCAGGTACATTTCACGAATATGATGGATTTATGTATATTGATATAAAGCCATGTTCTATAGGTGGGTAATAATCTTAGGTATAATTGAAATTGATGTTTGGGTACCTAGCTTGATAAAACAGATTTTCCTGATTCGAGTCTAGATTGCCCGCCCTATAGGAGTAGTACTAACTTCAGAGGGGTAGATGTATTGATGTGCCTGTTTGAATACTTCTGTAAACAGCTTCTGAAAATTCCATATACCTAAGACCAGCTTCAAAGGTGGTTAACTTTATAGGCTCCTCGCCTCGTATAGCACCTATGAATTCTTCCTCAACTCTCCAATAACTCTGTTTGTTTCTGGGTATATCAACTCTATCTAATTCAGTACTGTCTCTATTAGCACAATATATTGACATTGAACGTGTGTCTACATAAAGAGTACCGTTAGATCCGAATATCCATAGTCCGTTCTTATTGTCCATACCGGTTACTGCACTGAATGTAAAATGAGCTTTAGCTCCTATGGCCATATCACATATTATTTCAACATGATCAGGAATTGTAACTGGCCTCATAGTTCCATCATTATCATAGCGCCGATTTACTGTAACACTACCAGAGGCGTAGACACTAGATGCTGGACCTACCCAACGCATTAAAGATTCGTACCATATTCCCATATTAAGAATGTTATACCCACTGACGATCCTATCGTTGCGCCAGTGCATATCACCTCTGAAATCTGGGAAATTGGATTGAGTAGCACGTAATTCAATAGATATTATGGAGCCTAAGTATCCAGATGCTAGAACGTCATTTATGGTATCGTCGATTTTGAAAGTAAGTGGGGATGGTACAACCTGACATATCAGTTTAGGATGTCTTCTGGAAGCATCCAGCATGTTCCGTGCTTCTTCTGCGTCCATTGCCATCCTGGCCTCTGTTAGAACGTGTTTTCCTGACTCCAGTGCAGCTAGGGTTATCGGGCAATGCATATAAGGCCAAGTACCTATGCATATAGCGTCTATGTCTGGGTTTTCTATTAATTTGGTCCAATCATCGAATAAACCATCTATGTTGAATTCATCTGCCACTTTTTTAGCTGAGGCAATACTTCTATTAGCTACTGCTGAGATAGTGACTCCGGGTATCGATTGGAATCCTGGTATGTGCCGGAGCCGCGAGTTCGCCCCTGCGCCAATTACACCAATACGTATGTTAGATTTATCTCTCATAATATATGGAATTAATCTCCAGTGGTTATGTCTATACCTGATATGACTGGAGGTTCCACAGGACTTGACCTTTCACCCATTCTGCTGGCTTGTACCTCAGTGTTTGCCAACTGATTTACTACATCCATACCATCTGTAACTTGGCCGAAGATTGTGTAGTTCTTAGGAAGAGGGTTTGCCTGATGCATGATAAAGAATTGACTACCGTTTGTATTTGGGCCGGCGTTTGCCATTGCTAACGTTCCAGCAAGGTAGTCTCTGGTTACGGGTTCATCGTTGAAACTGTAACCAGGTCCGCCTGCGCCTGTTCCGGTAGGGTCGCCACCCTGAATCATGAATCCTTTGATTATCCGATGAAATACTACGTCCGTGTAATACCCCTCATTTGAAAGGAATACAAAATTATTTACAGTCACAGGGCATTCTGATGCGAATAATTCGAAGGTTATATCTCCCTCACTCGTATGCATAATCGCAGTGATATTCTTGTCTGTATCTATAGACATTTCTGGTGGTCCACTATATTGTTTGGCCATTGATGCTCCTTACTATGATTATGTAGTTTTAGAATCTAGCGATGGTCACGAAGTATCTAATGCGGAAGTCTATCAGATAGCAGTTTACTTGACCATATTATTTCGTATGCTCCCAAATGCAGTTTCCAATTCAGATTGGGTTACTATGCCCTCAAATTTAGATGATATCTTTCCATTCGAATCAACGAAGAATACCCAGGGCTCAGATTGCAATCCCCAGTCGTGCATTACACTAACAGGTATCAAACCCTGATTGTTCCTAGCTTTATCTAGGTCATAGGGTTCTATATGGATGAAATCAGCAGAGGCATTGTATTTTTCATATAGATTATCTACTAGAATTTTTGTAGTACCGCAAGTCAAGCTTATGCAGAAACCTGGGCTTGCGAATACTATAACCGTGGGCATGTTATTCTTTATCGCCTCATTGATACTCACCTTGTGCATGGCCGGATTAGGTGGGCTCGAGGTGTCGATTTCGTATATATCTTTGACATCTTCAAGTAGCAATTGTTTTGATAGAGGAGCATTAGATCCTATTATTGGCGAAAGGCTTTTTTCTCTGACACGTATCAATGCAGGATATATATTTATATCTTCTGATTCGTTGATGCTCCCTATTTGCATTAACCAGTCACCTGCTTTTGGTATCATGATTTCAGAAATATACACATGTATAGAACCGGAATCATGGAAATGAGTGCTACCATCATCATGAAGATGTGAATATCCTCTGTCTATTTCCGCTAATTGACTTGTGGCAGAAATACTTTCACCAAGAGTTTTCACCTCATTATTGTCCCAGAAAGATGTACTATCTATCCTAACCAATTGGATACTGACGTTTTCTTTCCTAATGAGAGTATTCTTTTCTTCCTCTACTAGTGCGAAAGCTATTCTATTTGAACCAACGGAGATGTCTGTAGTTATTAGGCTGATATTGATATTTGTTAGTCCATCAGCTTTGATTGATTTTTCTTCATTATCACTAGATAGATTACTATCAGAGTTTCCTGTATTCGGAGTTCCCGAACATGAGGTTGTGAATAGTATTGTTACTATGATTAGTGTACAAATAATTCTTGGTGATATGTTTATCATTTTCATCGTTGAATATGTTATCATGATACCGGTCAACCAGTACCGATATGATACTACTATCGGTCTAAATTGGTTGATACTATAACCTAGGATATATGCACAAGTTCGTTTCTTGACACTCTTAGTTCAGAGTGATAAATTTGGGACGGTTTTGAACACTTAAGCATATTAGCTCCGGGAGTAGCATCATGAAATTCTTGGTATTCGTTAAACAAATTCCGGACCCCGACATACCGCCAGCTCAGTTTAGGATAGATACTGAGAAGAACACCGTGGCTCCGCCGCAAGGTTCTTCCCCAGCTGTCAGTACTTACGATGAGCTTGCTGTGGAAGCTGCCTTAAGGCTCAGAGATGATGTTGGTGGCGAGGTTACTGTAGTTAGTTTGAATAACAACCCTGTGATGAATGTGATAAAGAAGCCTTTAGCAATGGGTTCTGATAACCTTATATTGCTTCAAGACGATGCATTTGAGGGTGGTGACGCCATGACGACGGCGAGAGTATTGGCCGCTGCGGCTAAGAAAATAGAATTTGATCTCATTCTCTGCGGTCGCCAAGCTGGTGACTGGGATAATGGTCAAGTGGGCTCGTATGTTGCAGAAATGTTGGGTGTTCCGATTGTTATTAACAGCGGTAAACTCGAGGTGAATGGGGATAAAATAAGAGTCGAAAGAACCACTAAGGATGGTAGAGACATAATCGAATCTCCTTTCCCAACTATAATTACTGCTGGTGATGAAATAGGTGTCGCTAGATATCCAAAACTGCGAGACATAATGGCTGCCGGTAGGAAACAACCGGAAGTATGGAATGCTCAGGATTTAGGCCTTGATCCATCTAAAGTCGGAGACGCAGGAGCATTGACTAAGGTAAACAGGCTTTACTTAGAAGAAAAGTCATCTCAAGTAGAAATGATAGAAGCTGATACACCTGCTGAAGCGGGTGAGCAGTTGGCAATGAAGTTACGTGACTTAAAGGTAATCTAGGGTAATAAGGTATCTATCCTAGGTCCTACTTACAAAGTATCAGGAGGTAATATTATGGCAAGTGGAGTATTAATATTCGGAGAATTTGCAGATGGCGCTATAGCAGGAGTTACTGGGGAACTGCTAGGCGTAGGTAGGAAATTAGCAGATTCCCTTGGCGAGGAGCTAACCGCAGCGTTTATCGGAGATGGTATCGCCCAAGATGCGTCTGGCGCATTTCCAATGGGAGCAGACAAAGTTTACGTTGTAGACGACCCTTCGCTTAGATTATATCAGTCTGAGAGCTACGCGGATGTGGCTGAAAAAGTGTTGAAACAAGTGGACCCAAATATAGTAGTGATGGGAACATCAACTATGGGGCGAGACTTGGCACCCAAGTTAGCATGTCGTCTCGAGACTGGTTTGGCCATGGACTGTCTGGAACTCTCAGCCGTTCCTGAGACAAAAGGACTTATTGCTAATCGTCCGGTGTTCGGAGGAAAGGCAATGGCCGAGGTTGATTGTGGGTCCGTTAGGCCTTCAATGGCCACAGTCAGACTAAAATCTCAGGAAGCACTAGATCCTGACTCATCACGCTCAGGAGAAGTGGTTAAGGTAGACGCAGGATTAGATCCATCTATAGCGAAGTCAATAATCGTCGATTCTGTCCAGGTAGAAGTGGAAGGTGTTAGATTGGAAGATGCCAGGATAGTTATTGGCGGTGGTAGGGGCATTGGCAGCATTGAGAACTGGGGCAAATTGGAAGAGTTGGCCGGCATAATGTCTGGTGCAGTAGGCTCTACTAGAGGAGCCTGTGACGAAGGGTATTGTGAACTTGATACTCAACTTGGTATTACATCCAAGACTGTCGCACCAGAATTATATATGGCAGTTGGCATATCAGGAGCTAGCCAGCATATGTCCGGAGTAGCTTTCTCAAAATTCATAATCGCAATAAACAAGGATGCCGAGGCTCCCATATTTAGGCATTCACTATATGGGGTCGTTGGCAGATGGGAAGATATACTGCCTGCATTCCAAGCCAAAGTTCAGGAACTAGTTTCCGAATAGCGATCCATAACATAATTATCTAAGTATAGCCGTGTTCCCTGAACGCTCCTTCTGAGCCAAGGGTACATGGCTATTTTTCTTAGCATCGGAGTTGAAATGGATGGAGATTTTCGCCTCGATATAGATGATATAGCAAGGAAAGTAAATACATCAGAAGTTCTTTTGATATATTTTCCATTGTTTAGAAAAACCCTTCTGGTAGATACTCGTTTTAATGATGACTGCTCTCCTTTTATTGCAGTTGTACCGATGGCTCATTCTATAGAAGACAGGCTAAGATCTTTGAGAAGGTTAAGGCCACTTCTTGGAAGGCCTAAAGGGGTTTCATTGGTAGCATGGACTCGATATGCAGAGAGTTTGGTGAGACTAGGCATATGGGAAATACTGATTCAAAGGTTCGTTGACTCGGGGCACAAGGATCTGGTAATTGAGTGTGAAGAGGCGCTAAGAGAAATATATACGATGGAGTTGGAAGAGATATCTTCCGTGATAAGAGGTGATAACTATCACACATTGTGGTCACGGCACAACTAGATATAGTCTATATGATGTATCTTCTATAGATTACAACTTGACACCAACCTGACCGAATTAATATAATCGGTGCTCAAGGTCTTCAACTAACCCACTGGGTGATTTTGAAAGGGGAACGATTTGTCACAAGTTACTGTGAGAGAGGGTGAAAACTTCGACAGCATGCTGAGGAGGTTCACTCGTAAGGTTCAAATGGACGGAGTGCTCTCCGATGCCAGGAGACGTCAGCATTTTGAAAAACCTAGTGTTAAACGAAAAAGGAAAGCTGCCGCCAAGAGACGCAAGAGTTCTCGTAGCAGTGGTGACAATCGAAAGACATAGATGGGCTTAGCAGAACGTCTAGATGAAGATTTGAAGTCTGCTATGCGAGAGCAGAATGAACTTCGCAGATCCGTGCTTAGAATAGTACGGTCCGAGCTTCACAACGAGGAAAAGGACCAACAGAAATCTCTCGATGAAGAATCTGTTATGGCAGTTATAAATAAACTGGCCAAGAGGAATCGAGAGAGTATAGAGGAGTTCAAGAAGGGGAATAGGGCGGATCTTGTAGAACGCGAAGAGGCAGAACTCCAAGTTCTCCTTGAATACTTACCACAGCAATTCACAGAGGAAGAGATATCTCAACTGGCAATCAAAATAGTCCAAGAAACTGCTTCAAAAGGACCAAGTGATAAAGGCAAAGTAATGTCTGCGATCATGCCGCAGGTCCGTGGTAAAGCAGATGGAGCAATCGTCAACAAGATTGTTATGGGTATACTAGAGAACCTATGATAAGAATACTTATAATGTAATGGCGAATGTATAGCACCCTCCATAGGATAGGTGCTATTTTTATATTAGATGTTTTTATAGCTTGAGGTGTCTAAGATATGAAATTTGGTGTGATAGTGTTTCCTGGGACATGGAGTGATGTTGATTGCCATTATGCCGTAAAAGAAGTATTGGGACAAGAAGCTCGATACATATGGCATAAGGATGAGGATATATCAGATATAGATTGTCTAATTATACCCGGTGGGTTCTCATATGGGGATTACCTTAGAACAGGTGCCATTGCTAGATTTTCGCCTGTGATGAGGCAAGTCGAAAAATTCGCAGCAGATGGTGGTTTGGTTATAGGGATTTGTAATGGATTTCAGATATTGTGCGAATCAGGACTGCTGCCTGGAGTATTGATAAGGAATGACCATGTCCAATTTAGGTGTGAATGGGTAAACCTTAGAGTCGAGACAATTGAGACTCCATTTACGATGTCATGTGATAGTGGTCAGGTACTGAGCATACCGATATCTCATGGTGAAGGGAATTATTACGCAGATAATCAGGTATTGGATGTGTTAGAAAAGGAGAATAGAATAGTATTCAGATACTGTAACGAGGATGGCATTGTAACTGAAGACAGTAATCCTAATGGATCTCTTCGGAATATAGCGGGGATAGTTAATAGTAAGCGAAATGTTTTGGGTATGATGCCACATCCGGAACGTTGTTGCGAATCCTCTCTTGGTGGAGAGGATGGCAAGCTTCTTTTCGAATCTATAGTAAGGGCTATGCAATCTTGAAGATGGAGATATTGTAGAGATATATCTAAAATGCAAATACCAAGAGAAATATTGGATGAGATAGCATTATCAGAGGAAGAATATCTAGAGATAGTTAGACGACTTGATAGAGAACCTAACCATGTAGAATTGGGTATGTTTGGGGCGTTGTGGAGCGAACATTGTGGATACAAGCATTCCAAATTGTTGTTAAGAAACTTGCCTGTAGAGAGTTCTCGTTTGATGGTTAATCCTGGTGAAGAGAATGCAGGGGTTGTAGATATAGGCGACGGTTTGGCAATTGCTATGAAGATCGAATCCCATAACCATCCTTCTGCTGTTGAACCATTTCAAGGCGCCGCTACGGGTGTAGGGGGAATCGTCAGAGACATATTTGCTATGGGTGCTAGGCCTATAGCTCTCCTAAATTCTCTAAGATTCGGCCCATTAGAAGATGTACATAACAGGCATCTATTTAACGGCGTAGTAGGAGGGATATCCTGGTACGGTAACTGTATTGGTGTGCCAGACGTAGGTGGAGAAGTCGCTTTTTCAGATTGTTATTCTGGCAATCCGTTAGTAAATGCTATGTGCGTTGGTCTCCTAAGATCTGGAGATTTGGTTAGAGCCAGAGCGTCGGGAGAAGGTAATATTCTTATTCTCGTTGGATCTACCACAGGTAGGGACGGCATACACGGTGCATCTGGTTTAGCCTCTAGAACGTTTGAAGAAGAAAGAGAGATGCGCCCAACAGTACAGGTAGGGAACGCATTTATGGAGAAAAGTCTTATTGAGGCTTGTCTTCAGATTGCAGCTGCTGATCTGTTGGTTGGTATGCAGGACCTTGGGGCAGCGGGTATGACTAGCTCTGTTGTTGAAGCTGCTGAAAAAGGTGGGTCCGGTGTAGTGATTGATGTTTCTAAGGTTCCTACGAGAGAACAGGGGATGACTCCATACGAGATAATGCTATCTGAGTCTCAAGAGAGGATGTTACTAATAGTAACTCCGCAAAATGAAAAAGCGGTGATGAATATATGTACTGATTGGGATCTGGAAGCTGTAGTTATAGGCCAAGTTACAGATGGTGATACGATCACAGTTATGGATGGAACTAATGTTGAGGCATATCTACCAATTAACATTCTGACAGATCCCCCACTTTATCGCACACAGAGCACGATGCCAGATTACATGAATACAACTCGGTTCTTGAAAGAAAGTGAAGTCCAGTTGCCTACAGAATCACCTTCTTCTGTCTTATTAAGATTGTTATCGTCAGATAATATTGCTAGTAAAGAATGGATTTACAGACAGTACGATCATCAAGTGCAGACGAATACGATGCAAGGACCTGGCGGAGATGCAGCTGTATTGAGACTTAAAGGCACATCTAAGGCTATAGCTTTGGCTACAGATACTAATGGTAGGTATTGTTACTTGGATCCTCTATCTGGTGGAGCAATTTCTGTGGCTGAAGCGTGTAGAAATCTGGCTTGTGTAGGAGCCGAACCACTAGCAATTACAGATTGCCTGAATTTTGGTAATCCAGAGAGGCCTGATGTTTACTATCAACTTGAGTCTTGTGTGTCTGGAATATCCGATGCCTGTAAAGCTTTTGGGATACCGGTAATAAGTGGAAACGTAAGTCTCTATAATGAGACAAGGGGTACGGCCATATGGCCGACACCGTCTATAGGAGCGTTGGGGCTGTTAGAAGATGCTAAGTTAACTACAAATACAGCTTTCAAGGATGCTGGAGATATAGTTATATTGATTGGCAGCAACTCTCTCGAAAGTGGTATAGAATCACTTTCTGGCAGTGAATACCTGGAGGTTATACACAATACAATAAAAGGATCTCCAAGCATAGATTTAGCTTTGGAGACTATAGTTCAGGATACATGTATAAAAGGTATTCAAGCAGGTATTATAAAATCAGCACATGACTGTTCAGATGGTGGTTTAGCAGTAGCACTTGCAGAGTCTTGCATAGCCGGCAATATAGGTTTGGTTTGCGATCAAGGTATTAAAGGCAGATGGGATACAGCTTTATTTGGTGAAACTCAGTCACGCATTGTATTGTCAGTATCTCCAGATGAAATAGCATCTTTTCAGGAACTAGCCCTATCCACAGGAACCCCCTATGTAGTTCTTGGCATAGTTGGTGGTGAGAGACTCATAGTTAATTCATTGTTAAATACCAATATAGCTGAACTCTCGTACGTTTGGCAGAATGCAATAGCTGGCCATATTAATTCATAGTTTGCGAAGGTAGATTTATGAAGAAAATTGTAGGCATGGGATTGCCGATAGTATTACTCCTCCTATATCTATTCATAGGTTGGATTGTGGCGGACCAATCTCTTATTGCTAAGCAGAAGGACCTGACTACAAGTCCTTCGGAATTTGGTATCCCATTTGATGATGTAACATTCCATCCTAGTAATGATCAAGATATAAACCTGAAGGGTTGGTGGATGGAAAACCAATCATCCAGAGCTACAATCATATGGGTGCATGGATTAGACTCCACTCGGGATAGTAATATGGATTTGATAAGTGACATTTATGAAGATGGTTACTCACTATTCGCATTTGACCTAAGGGGGCATGGAGAATCAGAAAAAGTGCCTATGGGCGCAGGTGTATATGAGCATAGAGATATGCTAGGGGCTATAGGATTAGTAAAAACAAGAGCACCAGAAGACCCCATAATACTTTTCGGCGTAAGCTTTGGGGGAGCATTGGCAATTATCGCGGGTGATGAAGATCCGATGATTAAAGGTGTAATATCTGATAGCTCTTTTGCAAGTATTCCGGAATTGATAGAAGAAGAAGTGTCTGCAAGGACGTCTATGCCAGCTTGGGGTGCAGGTCTCTTAAAGCCAGGTATTATATTTGCGGC
>Ga0310344_10004567_pt1 | contig 10284 bp, 9 predicted proteins | sample HC15DNA20200_MG_FD_203801 | JGI IMG/M metagenome (GOLD analysis project Ga0310344, IMG submission 203801) | Marine microbial communities from station ALOHA, North Pacific Subtropical Gyre - HC15-DNA-20-200_MG | ecosystem: Environmental > Aquatic > Marine > Oceanic | place: Pacific Ocean: North... | reverse complement strand
GGGATCGAGGCCGCATCGATCTAAAATAACGGCAAGGACACTGGTTGTAGTTGTTTTACCATGTGTTCCAGATATCGCGATGACGTGACGCTCTTTTAATACCTCTTCGGCTAACCACTGTGGGCCGGATGAATATTCTAGATGCTCATTCAGAGTATGCTCGACGGCCGGATTTCCTCGACTGAGAGCATTTCCGATCAATACGAGATCTGGTACCGGCTCGAATTGATTAGTGTCGTAACCCGCATAAATTTCGATCCCGCGTTGTTGGAGGAAGGTACTCATTGGTGGGTAGACATTTGAGTCGGACCCGGTCACTTGATGTCCAAGCTGTATGGCAAGCTCGGCAATACCAGCCATAAATGTTCCGCATATCCCTAAAATGTGAATGTGCATGCTAATGAATACTCTAAGCTAGGTGAGCCATTGGGCTACGGCACGGTGAAAGATAATTATTATCTGATATTCGAAGAATACATAGCCAACGGAAATCAAAAAACCGAACATGAATCTAATGTTAAGTGCATGCCGCAGGATATGCGCAGAAATAAATCGCTCCCATATAAACAAGCATATCCATAGATACCCAGCTAGGTTTGATTCAGTGCCAGAATTTTCGATAATGTAAAACCAATAGCGTAGTGCAAATCTCGGTGGGAATAATACGATTGAAGCGCCCATTAGGGCAGTCGCAGTTTGTAACATGCGTCCGTCGTAGTGACGCATTAATAGGAGTATGCGGATAAAAACTAGTAGCAATGTCGTCATTAGCAAACTAAAAAGGCAGGCTTCCGCAATCGTAGACCCGACCAGGTTGAATACTGTAGCAAGTAACAGGTAGGTACACAGAACGACGTTGAACAAAAATCGCGACGCAGGAATATCCTGAGGCATCCGCTTCAGCCTGCAAATATCCCAGAAAGGTTTGATTAAATTAACCGCTGTGATGGGCATGGTGATCTTCGGCAAGGCGCTTGTCTCCGTCCGTTAGAAACGGATGGTTGTGCTGGTTTTGGGGCGCTCTACTAGCTATGGGAAATTTGCCTTAGTTTATGTCGTAGTGATTGAATCGCTCAGTTCTCGAAGCGGGATTAGGATGTCCGATACTGGTTTGCTAGTGGTTCAGGTTCATCGCCACAATAGGTTAAAGAGTAGGCGTTGATATGGAATTTGCGAGAGCAAACAGAAATCCACATCAAATATTGTCACTGAAACGCTGCGTAACCTTTGGACTAGCAGATAGCCGGACAAGGTTAATCATTCGAGTTGCTCGTTGGCTTCAGAAACCAGGGCGTAATTCGCGTTAACGTAGTTATGCAGTAGGACCTTGAATTCGGATGCAATGTTATCGCCCCGTAGCGTAGTTACCTTTTTGCCGTCGATAAAAACCGGAGCAGCCGGTGCTTCACCGGTCCCAGGTAAACTGATACCGATGTTGGCGTGTTTGCTTTCACCTGGTCCGTTTACAACGCAACCCATAACCGCCAGGCTCAGTTCTTCGACGCCGCGATGGGTTTCGCGCCAGATCGGCATCTGTGTTCTCACGTAGGTTTGGATCTCCTCGGCGAGTTCTTGAAATACTGTACTCGTCGTGCGTCCGCAACCAGGGCATGCAATGACGAGGGGAGTGAAGGATCGCAGACCTATAGTCTGCAAGATTTCTTGAGCAACAATGACTTCGCGCGAACGGTCACCGCCTGGCTCCGGTGTCAGCGACACGCGGATGGTATCACCGATGCCATGCTGCAATAAATAACCTATCGCCGCGGTCGATGAAACAATTCCCTTCGAGCCCATACCAGCCTCAGTGAGGCCGAGGTGCAGCGCATAATCGCACCGTGCGGCCAAGTCGCTGTAGACTGCTATAAGATCTTGGACTCCACTAACCTTGCACGAAATCACAATTTTGTCGCTGTTAAGTCCTAGTTCTTCCGCCGTCGTAGCGCTACGCAGGGCGGAGGAAATCAGAGCATCGCGGGTTACCGCGGCGGCATCTCTCGGCTTTTCGAGCTTGGCATTTGCGTCCATCATTTCGGTGACCAGCGCAGGATCAAGGCTACCCCAGTTAACGCCGATTCGGATTGGTTTGTCGAGCTCAACTGCGACTTTAATCATCGTCGCAAATTGCGAGTCTTTTTTTCGCCCAAATCCTACATTCCCGGGGTTTATACGAAATTTAGCGAGAGCTTGCGCGCACCCTGGGTATTTAGTTAGAAGAGTGTGGCCGTTGTAGTGGAAATCACCAACTAAAGGTACTTTGCAACCGACGGCATCGAGCATTTTGCGTATTTTGGGGATTTGGGCCGCCGCAGCCTCGGTATCAACGGTCACACGAACAATCTCGGAGCCCGCCGCCGCGAGTTGTTGTACCTGGTTTGCGGTTGCCGTTGCGTCCGCCGTGTCTGTATTAGTCATCGACTGGACGATAATCGGGTGATCACCGCCGATTACAACGTTTCCGATCTTGACACCAGCGCTTTTGCGACGCTGATAATTAGGTATATCTAACATAGATGCTAGCTGAGTGAATTGAATTAGATTTATAGGAGCGAATTCTATCGTAGACTCTAGAGTGCTGTCTCGGAATAATCAATGTGTTTTCATTTAGTGGGTTTGAAAGCCTCCTAAGAGAGCATGCCAATTTATTAAGGTAGACCGTATCAATTCGGTTACCTATTGCTCCCGAACAGGTCAATCTATAGAGGAAATGAAGTTGTCTGGGACAGAAAAATTTATCACTAAAACTTTCCCCTCCCGAAAAAGCATCGACTAATGCACTTTAGGATTGATCTCGGCGGTGGCAAGATCGAGCGTTTGTTACTGGAGTTCAGCCCAGAGTTGTACAAATCGCGCTTCTAGTTTAGTTGACGTGGCATAATTGCCCGAAGGGGACGTGATCGAGTATGACCCGGTTGGGGTAGTAGCGTTTAGAAACCATTTGCCGTTGATATCCCAACCTGCCAAGACTTGATGCTTTGTTCATCTATAATAGGTCGTATGTGGCACTGACGACTAATTGAATTTATCGTTTGGCAGCGCGTCGAAGTTTACGTTGGCAGCCAGGCTAGCTCGGAGGATCAGATGGTTAAACGGGTAGAAAAAGACGATGCCGAATGGCGTGAATTGCTGACAGCCGAACAATATAATGTGTGTAGAGAGCATGGTACTGAGCGGGCATTCAGTGGTAAGTATAATAGGTGTAACGAACCAGGGGTTTACGTTTGCATCTGTTGTAGGACACCATTGTTCGAATCTAGGGAAAAATTTGATTCGGGTACCGGATGGCCGAGTTTCTGGCAGCCGACCGATCCTGAGAATGTCACAAGTCGTGAAGATGTAGGCTATGGCATGGTGCGAACGGAAGTGCTCTGTGCAGCCTGCGACGCCCATTTGGGACATGTTTTCCCAGATGGCCCTGCGCCGACGAATCTGCGTTACTGCATCAACTCGGTGGCAATAACGCTTGAGGTGTCAGATAACCCGAAAGACTGATTCGAAATATCGTTGGTCGTGATCAACGACAAACACAACCATGGCGAAGCCGCGCGTGTGCGGCGCTATGCCGGGTGCGGCTAATAACGTTCCCCGCAGCCCAAAGCGATAAAGCTAGGGCCGCAGCTTCCTTACTTTAGTGGTTTGGCGCTGAGTAATAGGTTTTACGACAAACGTCGGTCACGTTTTCGGAAGGGTTACGCCGGTCTGATTTTGATATTTTCCGCCACGATCTCGGTAGGACACCTTGCAGATTTCATCGGATTCAAAAAAGATAACTTGCGCAACACCCTCGTTTGCATAGATCTTTGCTGGTAGCGGCGTGGTATTCGAGAATTCTAGCGTTACGTGCCCTTCCCATTCTGGTTCTAACGGTGTGACGTTAACGATAATTCCGCAACGGGCGTAGGTCGATTTTCCAAGACAAATTGTGAGCACGTTGCGCGGTATTCGAAAGTATTCGAGCGTGCGGGCGAGAGCAAAAGAGTTTGGCGGAATAATGCACACGCTTTGGTTGATGTCAACAAAGCTCTCTGGATCGAAATTCTTCGGATCGACTATGGCTGAGTTGATATTAGTGAATACTTTGAATTCCGGTGCGCACCGGATATCGTACCCATAACTCGAAACTCCGTAAGAAATGACGCGGTCGCCGTTGATTGTACGAATTTGCCGAGGTTCGAAAGGTTCTATCAGACCGCGTTCAGTGGCCATTTGAGTAATCCATTTATCGGATTTAACAGGCATCGTAAGAGCTCAGTTGTTCTGCACGACAATATTTGGAAACTTTGCTGAGTAGTCTTTCGCGCGAAGCGCGAGTTTCCCACCGACCCTCCGGGCGATTTCCCGGTACATATGGCTCGGTCTTGAATCGGGTTGCAAAGCTACGGTTGGTTTTCCGTTGTCCATTCCCGTCCTAATTTGAGTATCCAGTGGCAGTGAACCGAGCATGTCAATGCCGTATTGCTGAGCTATTGATTCACCACCGCCAGCACCGAAAATATGGTCCTCGTTGCCACAGTTGCTACAAATGTGGACGCTCATATTTTCAATTATGCCTAAGACTGGAACATCGACCTTCTCAAACATTTTTAATGCTTTACGGGCATCCAATAAGGCAATGTCTTGCGGCGTTGTAACGATCACAGCGCCACTTACTGGAATCTTTTGACATAAGGTTAATTGGATGTCTCCGGTTCCGGGCGGTAGATCGATTATCAGGTAGTCAATGTCGGACCAATTGGTATCATTTAGCAACTGCTCAAGTGCCCCTGTTACCATCGGACCGCGCCATATCATTGGCGTGTCCTCTTCGATTAGATTGCCAATCGAGATCGATTGGATTCCATAACTAACAATGGGTTCCATTGATTTACCATCGCGCGACTCTGGTTTGCCTTGGGCGCCTAACATGCGGGGTTGGCTAGGGCCATAAATGTCGGCGTCGAGAATGGCGACATGCGCACCCTCGTCTCGCATTGCGAGTGCTAGGTTCGTCGCTGTCGTGGATTTGCCGACGCCGCCTTTACCGGACGCAACCGCGATGATATTTCGGACCTCGGCAAGTCTCTTTGCTCCATGCTGAACGGCGTGAGCAGTTATTTTGGCGCGAATATCGAATTCGACCTCAATGTCATTTTGGAGCCCGGCAATCCGTGACCGTAACGTATTTTCCAACTCGGCGGCGTAACGCGCTACCGGGAAGCCGAGCTCTATCTCAATTCGCACTGAATTATCTTCAATTTTAATCGAGTTGATAGCTCCAGCGGCAACGAGATCGATACCAAGATAAGGATCGATAGTTGATTCGATGGCGGCGCTTATTTGTTCTTCTGTGACGGACATAGGAGGCTCTCTGGGACACTAAATAGGTGGCTATTTTACACAAAGCGCCGGCTTCGCGGCGCATGGTATCGGGGCGTCTGAAATGTTAACGTTGCCCCACCACAAAGGCCGCCTAAAATTATCGCAAAAAGTCGTTATAGTCACGTTTCAAGACTGATCACAATGAGCCACGAAAAACGGAAAATTCTCGTAACTAGTGCCCTCCCGTATGCGAATGGGCCCATCCATATAGGCCATCTCGTCGAATATCTGCAAACGGATATCTGGGTGCGCTTTCAAAAAATGCGAGGCCACATATGCCATTTTGTGTGCGCAGATGATGCGCACGGTACACCGATCATGCTTAAGGCCGAGGAGGAGGGGGTGACTCCAGAGGCACTTATCGAACGAGTAAGCGCCGAGCATCAGAGGGATTTTTCCGCATTTGGGATTGAATTCGATAATTATCATTCAACCCATTCATCTGAAAATAAGGAAATATCGGAATTGATCTATGGTCGGTTAAGGGAGGCCGGTCATATTTGTCGAAAGGTAATCACACAGGCGTACGATCCTGTGAAAAAACTGTTCCTACCCGACCGATTTATCCGCGGTAGCTGCCCGCATTGTTCGGCACCAGAGCAGTATGGTGATAGTTGCGAAAACTGCTCTCGAACTTACTCACCCTCCGATCTAGTAGATCCTGTTTCGGCCCTGAGTGGTGCTACTCCGGAGCAGCGCGAATCCGAACATCTGTTCTTTAAGTTGTCGAACTTTGAAGACATGCTGAAAGTTTGGCTTGTGAATAATGACTTGCAGGCAGGTGTAGTGAATAAACTTAATGAATGGTTCGATGCTGGTCTACACGATTGGGACATTTCACGGGATACGCCCTATTTTGGGTTTGAAATACCGGGTGAGTCGGACAAATATTTTTACGTTTGGCTAGACGCACCGATTGGATATCTCGCAAGCTTTAAAAATCTATGTGGGAAGGCGGAGATCGATTTCGACGAGTATTGTAGGCCAGGCAGTGGAACCGAGATGTATCATTTTATCGGCAAGGACATCATGTACTTCCATACGTTGTTTTGGCCGGCGATGCTAAATGGCGCGCAGTTTCGTCTCCCGACAAACGTATTTGTACATGGGTTTCTCACCGTAAACGGGCAGAAAATGTCTAAATCGCGCGGTACGCTGGTGACGGCGGAAACTTATCTCGAACACTTAAATCCAGAATATTTGCGCTATTATTTTGCGGCAAAAATTACACCTGCAATCGAAGACATCGATCTCAATTTTGAGGATTTCCAGCGTCGGGTGAACGCGGATCTGGTCGGCAAGGTTGTCAACATCGCTAGTCGTTGTGCTGGGTTTTTGACTGGACGCTTTGATGGATTTCTAAGTGATGCATATGATGATTCAGCGCTAATTGAAGAGTTTAAGGCGGCTGCGCAGGAGGTGGCGGATTGTTACGAAGCGAGAGATTTCGCTCGCGCAATGCGCGAAATTATGGCGCTTGCAGATTCTGCTAACCAGTACATCGACCGACGCAAACCGTGGGTGCTTGCAAAAACGGATGGGGCTGATTGTGATGTGCATCGGGTGTGCTCTACGGGCATTGCGTTGTTTCGTATTTTGGCAATCTATCTGAAGCCTGTATTGCCCGAGATGGCGCGGGCAGTAGAGCAGTTTTTTAACTGCGAGCCGCTCACATGGGAAGACATTGGACGCGATATCACTGGAAAGAAAATCGATTCGTTTAAATCCCTTATGCAGCGTGTCGCAGCAGAGAAGGTTGAAGCTATGATTAATGACAGCAAATCCAGCGAGTCATCACAGACAGCAGAACCGTATATCACTATCGATGACTTTGCGAAAATCGATTTGCGTGTTGCGAAAATCATTGAGGCAAAATTGGTGGATGGCGCGGATACACTATTACAGCTCAATGTTGAGCTTGGGAGTGAAAAGAGAACCGTGTTCGCTGGTATTAAGGCCGCATACGAGCCTGACCAGTTGCAAGGCAAGCATGTCATTATCGTTGCTAATCTGAAGCCACGCGAAATGCGCTTTGGGACCTCCGAGGGGATGGTGTTAGCGGCCGGCCCAGGCGGTGAGGATATCTTTTTGTTAGGTCCGGATGCCGGGGCAGTGTCGGGGATGCAAGTAAAGTAGACATGGGCGACGCATTTGCGTTGATGCTTGCTGGGGCCTTGGGGTCGGATCTAGTACTTGTTTATTTGATAGGGATTTGTCCATTGATTGCTGTTTCCCGGAAATTGGAAACTGCGGCAGGATTGGCAATCTCAAACGTAATCGTGGTGCCGTTTGCAGCGCTTTTGAGTTATTCGATTATTGAACTACTTCCGAGTAGCGCCTCGAGTTCTATCCTCAAGTTGCCGTTAATTGTGGTTACTATCATCTTGTGTCTCTATGTTGTCGCAAACATCGGCGCATGTGTGTGGCCAAAAGGATATAAGTGGCTGGAACCATTCGTACCGTTGATGACGGTAAACTGCACGCTGCTTGGTGCAGTCCTGTTGGTGTTACTTGAACCAATCGGCGCAGTGACAGTTTTGCTTGCTGGCTTTGGATTGGCGCTCGGCTACGGCTTGTTGCTTATCGTATTTTCCCAAGTTAGGGAACGTTTGGCAGCGGCACCGGTGCCGCACGCTTTTCGCGATGCGCCGATCGCCTTGCTCAGCGTTGCGATTATCGGAATGGCAGTATCCGGTTTCGGTAGTCCAGGTTAGTATGATCTGGACTCTTCTTGCTCTGGTGTTAATGGCCATCGCTGGAATTTTGGTGCTCCTACGCGGTCACGAACCGGAGCTACCTCCAGAAGATCGTCTCGTCTCTGAAATCAATGCTTTTTTGCCGCAGACCCAGTGTCGCCAATGTGGATACCCAGGTTGCTTGCCGTATGCAAAGGCCATTGTATCAGCTAATGCGCCGATTGATCGGTGTCCCCCAGGTGGTCAGGTTTTGCAAGGTGTCTTAGGCGAACTGTTAGGGCGCAGTGGGTCCTCTAGCAGCCGTGTTGTGGAACTTGCAGCAACGTCGTTGTCGAAAGTAGCCGTTATTGATGAATCAGCCTGTATCGGATGTGTTAAATGCCTTCAGGTATGCCCCGTCGATGCGATTGTTGGTGCTGCGAAACAGATGCACACTGTTATTAGTGAAGAGTGTACTGGCTGTGAGTTGTGCATTGAACCATGTCCGGTTGACTGTATTTTTATCGTTGATTCTGTTACCGATGTTGCACAAGAGACGAAGGAAAATCTATCAAACGCTTGTATTCGTTGTGGAGATTGTCTGCCCGTATGTCCGGTAGGTCTACAGCCTCAGCAACTATTTGATGCGGCGCGAACTTCAGATATTGATTTGGCTCAAGAGTTGCATTTGTTCGATTGCATTGATTGTGGTTGCTGCGCTTACGTATGCCCTAGCGAGATCCCCTTGGTGCATTATTTCCGCAATGCGAAATCATCTATTGAAGCAATGGATCGTGACCGCGCGGTAGCCGAACGCGCGCGCGGGCGGCATGAGATGAAGTCACAAAGGCTGTTAGAACAGTCTAAGATCGGTGTGCGATCTGGCCTTGAACTCGCGGATGTAAGTGCCCTAAATGCAGGTGAGCTGCAGCGCGATATTAAGGCTGCGGTTTCTAGATCCAGTAAGCGACGCCAGAACGATAATGATCTCTGAAAGCATAAACGTTTTTATTCTGCGGAAGGCTGAACAAGATGCGAGCAAACTCGATCTTGTATCCGGCTTATTTAAAGTAGGAAAGAAGTGAACAATTTACCCCATCCAGTAAGTTCACCACATTTACATGGTGCTCGCTCCGTGCCCTGGATCATGCGGCAAGTTCTCTATGCATTGATCCCTGCAATCACTGTCTACGTGTACCTATTCGGATGCGGAATATTGGTCCAGTTGATGATAGCAATTACCACGGCTTTGGTTCTTGAATCTATTGCGTTGCTATTGCGTGGATATCCACTCAAGGCATATCTCAGTGACGGAAGTGTGATTGTGCTTGCTTGTTTGTTAACGCTGGCAATTCCTCCATACACGCCATGGTGGGTAATTGTAGTCGGTGTTGCATTCGCAGTTTTAATCGGCAAGCACGCATTCGGAGGCCTCGGATATAATATATTTAATCCTGCCATGGTCGGATATCTTTTCCTCATGCTGTGCTACCCGGTCGCTTTAAGTAGGTGGCCGGAAATGAGTAAAATCGCTGATTATCCTGGGTTATGGGAAAGCGTCAGAATGATCGCTACACATTCCACGGGACTGCCTGACGGAATATCCGGCGCGACGGTGCTTAGCCACATAAAGACGCAGCTGGCCCTGATGCATACGCATTCGGAAATGGAATCTGCGGTAAACTTTGGCATGCTTGCCGGCCACGGATGGGAATGGATCAATGTAGCTTACCTTTGCGGCGGAGGATGGTTGTTGTGGCGGCGTGTGGTGACGTGGCGGTTACCGTTAAGTTTTATGGTTGGCGTGGCCTTTGCTGCACTTCTAGGACACGTTGTCGACGCGGAATTGCATCGTGGAGCCGTGTTTCATCTATTCGCTGGCGGCACAATGTTGGCCGCGTTTTTTGTCGTTACAGATCCTGTTTCTTCGGCGACTACCCCGGTCGGGATGTTACTGTTTGGTTTCAGTGCTGGCCTCTTGACTTACTGCGTTCGGGAGTTCGGTGGTTATCCCGACGGGGTCGCGTTTGCTATTGTAATAATGAATGCGTTAGCGCCTTTGATTGATCGCTTTACGCAACCGCGTGTCTATGGAAAAACATCCAATAATAAGCACAGCTAACGCACAACTATACGGTAGCATTAGCGTTATCTTAGTAGTCCTAGCGAGCGGAATCTTCGGTGTATCCTTGTTGGAGGAGGATCTGGTTCGTGCCCGTTTGCAGTCAGAACATGGTGGCAATTTGAGTTG
>Ga0310344_10004565_pt1 | contig 10287 bp, 8 predicted proteins | sample HC15DNA20200_MG_FD_203801 | JGI IMG/M metagenome (GOLD analysis project Ga0310344, IMG submission 203801) | Marine microbial communities from station ALOHA, North Pacific Subtropical Gyre - HC15-DNA-20-200_MG | ecosystem: Environmental > Aquatic > Marine > Oceanic | place: Pacific Ocean: North... | reverse complement strand
GCCCCCAAACGGCCAGGCCATCGGACCGATCTGCGATCTGCCCAACGCCGGTGCTCTCAAGGAGAAGCTTGCCCGCGACGAGCCCACGTACGGCATCTGGGTCACGATAGACGCACCGGTTGTGACCGAGATGGCGGCCCGCATGGGCGTCGACTGGGTCGTTATCGACGCCGAGCACGGTTATCTCGACATGCGGAACGTCATGGAGCACATTCGCGTGGCCAACCTCGCCAACGTGCCGATCCTCGTGCGCATCGCCGAAATCCAGGAAGGGCTGATCAAGCGCATCATGGATATCGGCGCTGACGGCATTGTCGTGCCGCAGGTGCGTACTGCCAACGAGCTAGCTACCGCCGTGCGGTGGACCAAGTATCCGCCCGAGGGCAAGCGCGGCATCGGCGCCGAGCGGGCGACCCGCTGGGGCATGGGGATCGAGCAGTGTGTCCCGCGAGCCAACAAGAACTCGATGGTGGTCAGTATGATGGAAACCGTCGAGGCCGGCGAGGCGATCGAGGAGCTGATGAACGTGCCGGGGGTCGACGCGTTCTTCTTCGGCGGTCATGATTACTCGGCGTCTGCTGGTTTTACCGGCACTGCTTCCGAGCCCCCGGTGGTCGAGAAGCTCGACTCGATCCAGCGGACGATCCGTGAGCGCCGCATGCCCAGTGGCATCGTCACCTTTGACACCAAGCAAATCCCGCAGCGCCTGGACCAGGGTTTCCGCATGATCGGCATTGGCTTCGATACGACCCTGCTGATCCGCGCCCTCAGCGATGCGCTGGCCGACGCCGGCCGGCCGGTCCAGGAAAGTATGTGGTGGTGATGGGCGCTCCCCAGGGGTAGTGCTCCTGGGAGTGAGGCGCCACGCTGAGGGCCGTTCTGGGCGGGCAGGTCGGCGATATTACCGAGTTCTGGTCCGCCGATTCCGAGGTCTGGATTCCGCCGCTGACCTTGGGGCGACCGGTGCCGGTCTTCGCGGGCAGCAGCCGACCTGCTATAGGAAGTGCTTCTGAATACTCTCGGCCCGGTCGCAGCGATCGCATGAGACCGGGCCGCCCTACCGCAGATACCCGGCAAGGAGCTGGGAGCCACGGCAATATCCCGGCTCGGGCAGGTGGCTGCTGCTGTGCAGCGCTTCGGATCGAACAAGTCGACGAAGGCCTGTAGTGCCTGTGACCGTTACTCGGCTTTGTGCTCGGCCTGGCGGAAGCCGACGAGGATGCGGTAGATGGGATACGAGGCCACCTGGCTTTCCCGCGTTTTCTGGAACAGCTCGAGCGCGTCGGTCGCCTGCCGCCCCGCCCTTTTTCACCCATCTGGACGAGGGGCGGTGTCAGCGGCTTGACTCATGTCGTGCAGCTTCGCGCTTCACCTCCATGATCCATTCGGTGATCGGGCTGGGCGTGCCGTGGGTGCGTACGTTGACCAGTGCCGGTCGGCCGGCGCCGAGGGCGCGCTCGAGGGCGGCGGGCAGCTGGTCGGCGGTCTCGACGTACTCGCCGTGGGCGCCCAGGGCCGTCGCCACCTGGTCGTAGCGCGTCGGCAGTAGCTCGGTGGCAACGGTGCGACCGTAGAGATCGGCCTGCTGGTGGTAGTCCATGCCCCAGATAGCGTCGTTGCCCATCACCACCACCACCGGCAGGTTGAGGCGCACGGCGGTATCCAACTCCATGCCGTTGAAGCCGAAGGAGCCGTCGCCGGTTAGCACGATCACCCGCGAGTCGGGCAGGGCCACCTGGGCCCCGAGGGCAAACGGCAGGCCCCAGCCGATCATGCCGGCGGTGCCGTTGGTGAACCAGCGATGTGGTTTCTCGGCTGGGTAATAGGGCATGGCGTAGAAGGCGAAGTCGCTGCCCTCGAAGACCAGGGCGTCGTCGGCGCCCAGCAGCGGCCGCAGGGCCTGGTGCACCTTCATCGTGTGCAGGCCGCCACGGGTGGCGGCAGCTCGCGCTTCGAGCTGCCGCTGCTCGTCGATCCAGGCCTGCGCGAGCTCGGCGTGCAGGGGCGACTTCGGCCAGTCGTGATCGGCCGCGGCGGCGGTCAGCTGCCGCAGCACTGCCCCCACATCGCCGTGGATGGAGATGTCGACGCCCCGCGCCAGACCGATCTGCCCGGCTTCGATCTCGACCTGGATGATCCGGACGTCGGGAGCCAGGAAGGGCGGCTCGCCGAAATTGATGGTGGCATCCAACTTCTTGCCGAGGAAGAGCACGGCGTCGGCATTGGCCAGCCTGCGGGCGACCGGGTTGGCCCGGGGATCACTATGGCCGTGGCAGTGGGGGTGGCTGTCGGGGATGACGCCCCGGGCAGCTTCCTCGGTGAATACCGGTAGGCCGGTGGCTGCCGTGAAGGCCTCCAGGTCCTCGCGCGTGATGGTGTAGGCGCCGTTGCCGACCACGACCATCGCTCGCGCGGCGCTGCGCAGCAGGTCGGCGGCGGCGGCGACGCGGTCGGGGTCGCCTTGGAGCGCGCCCATCTGGCGGTAGGAAGCGGCCGGCAGAAACCGCACGTCTTTATTGACGGTGGCGGTCTGCACGTCGACCGGAATGGTCAGGTGCACCGGACCTCGTCGTCCACTCAGGGCGGTGCGGAACGCGCGCCGGAAATAGTTTGGCAGAGCACTGGCGGTGGGGACCAGCCAGGCTCCTTTGGTGACCGGACGGGCCATGCCCACCTGGTCGATCTCCTGGGACGCTCCCTGTCCCAGCCGGCTCTGCTCGGCGCAGCCGGCGATGTTGATGACGGGAGACTCGAGGTGGTGTGCGAAATTGAGGCCCGAAATGGCATTGGCGTGGCCCGGGGTGGTAAAGAGGGTTACGGCGGCCCTGCCCGTGATGCGGCCGTAGGCGTTGGCCATGTCGACGGCGGCCTGCTCGTGGCGGCTGTCGACGAAGCGGATGCCGTCGCGGGCGAGCTGATCCATCAGCGGCAGCGTGTGGTCGCCAGCGATGGTGAAGACCGTGTCGATCCCTTCCTCCCGGAGCAGGCGGGAGATGATCTGGGATCCGTTCATGGGCATGCCGGGCAGCTCCGATTGTGGGGCGCAGCGGGCGGTCGTGGGAGGCTGTGCGTCCTTGCCTCAACTCGTGTATTATAGGCTACATGCGGTTCTTGGCAGCCGCAAGGAGCCCGAAATGTACGGAATGGCAGGACGGATAGGTCTGATGGTGCCATCGGTGAACACGGTGGCCGAGCCCGAGTTCGCGCGCCTGGTGCCGGCGGACGTGGGGGTCTACGCCGCCCGCATGCGCAACGCGCGGGCAGACACGGCCGACTCGAAGGCGATGCTGGCCCACGTGGAGCGGGCGGCGGACGAGCTCGGCAGCGCTCGGGTAGACGTACTCGCCTTCGCCTGTACCGCGAGCAGCTTCATCGAGGGTGACCAGGGAGAAGCCGCCTTGCGGCGGCGCATGGAAGCGGCGAGCGGGGTGCCGGCGGTGACCACCTCTGGCGCCGTGGCCGCCGCTTTGCGTCACCTCGGGGCGCGCCGAGTAGGCGTGGCCACCCCGTACGTCGACGAGCTCAACCAGCTCGAACGTTCCTACCTGGAGGCGGAGGGCTTCGAGGTCGCAGGCATAGCCGGGATGGGGATCCTGGAGGCCTTTGACATAGGTAAGGTGCCGCCCGCAGAGACCGGCCGGTTTGTCTGCAGCGCTGTTGGCGGAGCGGTCGCCAGGGTAGACGCAGTGTTCATCAGCTGTACCAATCTAAGGGCGATCGAAGCGCTGCCGGGACTGGCCGCGGAGTTGGGCCGGCCGGCCATTTCGAGCAACTCGGCGACCTGCTGGTCGAGCCTGAGAGCCCTGGGGCTTGGGGCGGCGGCCGAGAACGCGCTGCAGGGAGCTGCCACGGTCCAATGCGCGTAGGTCCGGCGCCGGATTGAAGAATCCGCGCGTTGGCCATATCTTCCTCACATACTCCTCACCGCTCTATCTGACTGCTCTGCCTGCCGGGAGCTTCGCTTGTCTCCGACGACGGCCATGCTGAGTGCCGTGGCCATTCCACTAGTAGGCGCCCCACTTATAGCCCTGACCGGGCGCTTCCCGAACCTGCGCGAGGCGGTGACCCTGATTTCCGGCGGGGCGCTGCTGGCGACCGTCCTGTCGCTGGTCCCCGAGGTCATGGCGGGCGGGCGGCCGGCTCTGGTCCTGCTCGAGATCATGCCCGGTCTGCAGCTGGGGCTGCAGATCGAGCCCCTCGGCATGCTCTTCGCGGTGATCGCGTCGGCGTTATGGATCGTTACCTCGGTCTACGCCATCGGCTACATGCGGGGGCACCACGAGGAGCACCAGACCCGCTTCTACACCTTCTTCGCCATCGCGATTTCCGCGACGATGGGCGCGGCCTTCGCCGGCAACGTCCTCACCCTCTTCCTGTTCTACGAGATCCTCACCCTGTCGACCTACCCGCTGGTGACGCACCACCGCACGCCGGAGGCGATGCGCGGCGGCCGCATCTACCTTGGCATCCTGATGGGCACCTCAATCGTGTTTCTGCTGCTGGCGGTAGTCTGGACCTGGAGTCTTGCGGGCACCCTGGAGTTCGCCACGGGCGGTCTTCTCGGCGGCCTGCGCGAGACCGGTCAACTCACCGATGCGGCGATCGCCATCCTGCTCGGGCTCTACGTGTTTGGCACCGGCAAGGCGGCGCTCATGCCTTTCCACCGCTGGTTGCCGGCGGCGATGGTGGCCCCGACACCGGTCAGCGCCCTGCTGCACGCGGTGGCGGTGGTCAAGACCGGTGTTTTCACGGTGATGAAGGTGGCGGTCTACGTGTTCGGAATCGACCTGCTCGCCGAGTCAGGGCTGAGCGATTGGCTGATGTATATGGCTGGCGCAACGGTGGTGATCGCATCGCTGGTGGCTCTCACCAAGGACAATCTCAAAGCCCGTCTCGCATATTCGACTATAAGTCAGTTGTCCTATATCGTCCTGGGCGCAATGCTTGCCAGCGGCCTGGGCGTGGTCGGCGGCAGCATGCACATCGCCACCCACGCGGTCGGCAAGATCACCCTCTTCTTCTGCGCTGGTGCGATCCTCGTCGCCGCCCACAAGACCGAGATCAGCGACATGCGTGGACTGGGGCGGCAGATGCCGCTGACGATGTTCGCCTTCCTCATCGGCTCGTTGAGCATAATCGGGCTGCCGCCCTTCGCCGGCGCCTGGAGCAAATGGTACCTGGTCCTGGGAGCGATCGAGGCCGAGCACTACTTCGCCGTCGGTGTGCTGGTGCTCAGCTCGCTGCTCAACATCGCCTACCTGCTGCCGGTTGCGGTCAGCGCGTTCTTTCCAGGTGATGGAGAGAGCGGGGGCGGCGTGCACGAGGCACCCCTGGCCTGCCTGGTGCCGCTGCTGCTGACGGCGCTGGCCTGCCTGGCGTTGTTCCTCTACCCCGACCCGGTCCTGGACTTGGTACGGTTGATCGGAGAGATCTGACATGGAGCGGCAACACCTCTTCGATAATCCCCGAAACGTCCAGCGCCTGATCCGCATCTTCTTCGCCGTCTGCATCGTGGTCGTCGGCCTGGACCTGTTCGTCCATCGCCACCTGAGCTTTGCCGCGGGCCAGTTCGCGGCGGAAGGCTTCTTCGGATTCTATGCCGCCTACGGGTTCGTCGCCTGCGTGGTGCTGGTGCTGGCGGCAAAACAGATGCGGCGGTTGCTGATGCGATCGGAGGACTACTTCGAGTCCGAGGGCGACCTTGGCAATCTCGATGTGCCCTCGGGCGATTCAGTTCCCGGAGGCGGGGGAAAAGGGGCCGGATGATGGGCAGTCTACATCCGGCGTTCATCCTGCTGCTCGGGAGCCTGCTGATCCCGGCCTGCCGCGGCCGGACCCGGCAGGTGCTGATCGTGTTGCTGCCGGCTCTCGGATTCGTCAACCTGCTCTACTTCGAGGCGGGAACAAGCTGGACGGTCTCTCTGGCCGGCTACGAGCTTACGACGCTGCGGGTTGACCGGCTTAGCCTGCTGTTCGGCTATCTCTTTCACCTGGCTGCGTTTCTCGCCGCGATCTACGCCCTGCACGTCAGGGATGGGTTGCAGCCCTTCACCGGCATGATGTACGCCGGGGCGGCTGTGGGGGCTGTGTTCGCCGGTGACCTGATCACGCTGTTCGTCTTCTGGGAACTGCTGGCGGTGACTTCGGTCTTCCAGATCTGGGCGCGGCGCTCGGCGCGGGCGAATGCCGTCGGTATGCGCTACCTGCTGGTGCACGTCACCTCGGGGCTGCTGCTGTTGTGCGGCGCGGCGGTCCACCTGCACGATACCGGATCGCTGGCCTTCGTGCCCATGGAGCTGTCGGGAGCGGCCGCCTGGCTGCTGCTGGCCGCCATCGGCATCAAGTGCGCCTTCCCGCTGATGCACAACTGGCTGGTCGACGCCTACCCGGAAGCGACGCCCACCGGCACCGTCTTTCTCTCCTCCTTCACAACCAAGACCGCCGTCTACGCGCTGGCCCGCGGATTCGAGGGCGCGGAGATCCTGATCTGGATCGGTGCGGCGATGACCATGTTCCCGATCTTCTACGCCGTGATCGAGAACGACCTGCGCCGGGTGCTGGGATACAGCATGATAAACCAGATCGGCTTCATGGTGGCCGGTGTCGGGCTGGGCGCCGGCATGGGCGTCAATGGGGCGGTGGCGCATGCCTTCAACGACGTAATTTTCAAGGGCCTGCTGTTCATGTCGATGGGAGCCGTGCTGCTGCGCACGGGCACGATGAACGGCTCGGATCTGGGTGGGCTCTACAAGTCGATGCCGTGGACCTGCGGTTTTTGCATAGTGGGCGCCTCCTCCATCTCCGCCTTTCCCTTTTTCAGCGGCTTCGTCAGCAAGTCGATGGTGATGGCCGAGGCCGCCCACGCCGGTTACCTGGTGGTCTGGCTGATGCTGCTGTTCGCCTCGGCCGGCGTCTTCCATCACGCCGGCATCAAGATTCCATTCTTCGCCTTCTTCGCCCACGACTCCGGCATCCGCTGTCGGGAGGCGCCGCCGAACATGCTGGTGGCGATGGGCATCGCCGCCACGCTGTGCGTCGGCATCGGCTGCTTTCCCGGTCTGCTCTACAGTATGCTGCCCTATCCGGTGGAGTACGAGCCCTACACCGCCACGCACGTGGTCCAGCAGTGGCAGATTCTGTTCTTCTCGGCGCTGGCCTTCGCGGCGCTGAAGCTCACCGGGATCTACCCGCCAGAGCTGCGCTCGGTTAACCTGGACGTCGACTGGCTCTACCGCCGATTGCTGCCGGCCAGCGTCGGGGTGGTCCGGCGGCACGGCGCCGCCGTCATGGACGCGATCCTCACGGCAGCGAAGGGGGGCGTCAGGATGGTCGTAGTTCTGTTGCACGTTCTCCACGGTCCGCAGGGTGCTTTCGCTCGCACCTGGCTCACCAGCTCCAACGTGGCCATCACCATCCTGCTGCTGACTGCCTGCCTGATCCTGTTCTACTTGTAGAAGCATCGCGATCGCAGGAGCGGGTCAGGTACCTAAAGAGGAGCATCGCAAGTGGATGCGGATGGTTGGAACCAATCCCCTTACCGATCTGCCCATCAGCCTGATGCTGTTCGGAGTCGAGCTGTCGCGGGAGTTGTGTCGAGACACCCGGGAGCCGATCGAGTTCTCCTGCAGCAACCGGCTCTACGACGACAAGCGCCAGGGCGGCGACGCCGTGGTCGGGTCCCCAAAGCATTGATGCGGGAGTCGGCCTGATGCGCCTGGCTGTGGCTTTCTGGACCGGCGTGTTTCCCGGTGATGCTGCGGGAACCGTGCGGCGACTGAAGGAGATCGGCGTCGACGGGATCGGCCACATCGCCGTGTTGGATGGGTGGGACGAGGTGATGCTCCGGACGTTCAGCGCCGGGATGGAGGAGCAGGGCTGTTTCGTCGGCGAGGTGACGATGTACCAGTTCGGCTGGATGCTGGCCCAGTCGGACGAGATAATCCGCCAGGAAGCGCTTGCCAAGCTAACCAAGGGACTTTGCGACGCACAGGCGTTGAAGGCGCACTGCGTCGGCATCAGCACGATCGCCGGCGAGCCGGGCGCCGGCGATCCGTGGGCCCCGGAAGTGTGGCGCCGCCTAGTCGACGGCGTCGGCATGGCGGCGGCGGAGGGTGAGCGGGTCGGCATGACCCTGGGTCTGCATCCGGGGAACCGTGGTCCGCTCGACAGCCCGGAGCAGCTGCGCAAGCTGCTCGACGAGGTCGCCTCGCCGCGGCTCAAAGTGATTCTCGACCCGGTCAACATGACCAACCACCGGACCGTCTTCAGCAACACCGACTTCCTCAACCACATGTTCGATCTGCTGGGTGGCGAGATCATCGCCGCCCACGCCAAGGACGTGCGCTTCGACACCAGCCACCTGATCACCAGGATCGACGAGGTCCCGCTGGGGAGTGGGGTGATGGACTACGAGACCTATCTCCGGCGGTTGGCCGAGCTCGACGATGACCTGGTCCTCTGCGTCGAGCATTATCGGGACGTCGGTGTTTCCGGAACCGTGGCTTCGCCGGTCTACGTCGACTACGGGACAGACGTCGAGAACACCCGCGCCCGCAACTTCCTCCACGACACCGCCGAGCGGCTCGGCATCGAGGTGACATGAGGCTGGCCTGCGGTTTCTGGAGCGGGGTCGCCGTCAGCGATCCCGAGAAGGCGGTGGGCAAGCTCGACCAGGTAGGGGTGCGCGGTGTGGTCATGGTGCCGGGCAAGGAGGGCTGGACCGCGGCCGAGATCCAGCGGGCCAAGTCGGTGTTTGACGCCAACGGCGTCTTCGTCTGCGAGGTGGCCCAGTACCGCCACGGCTACCTGGCCAGCCACGATGACACCCAGCGGCAGGAGGGGGTGGGTGCGGTGGTCAAGTCGCTGCACGACGCCGTGGCGCTGGAGGCCTGCTGTGTCGGGGTCAGCCGCCCCTGGGGCGCCGACGGCGACTGGTGGTCGGAGAAGACCTGGACCCAGCTCTGCCGCTCCCTGGGCGAGATCGCCCGGACCGCCGAGGAACTGGACATGCCCCTGGGGCTGCATCCGACCAACTGCGGTCCCCTCGACTCGCCCGAGCAGCTGCGCCGCTGCGTTGACGACGTTGCCTCGCCGCGGGTGCAGGTCCTGCTCGACCCGGTGAACATGAGCACCAACCGGACGACCTACAACACCACCGATTTCCTCAACGCCACCTTCGACTTGCTCGGTGACTGCATCATCGCCGCCCATGCCAAGGATGTGGACATCCAGACGCGCCACTGGGTCCTGCAGCTCGACGAGGTTCCGATAGGTACCGGCCACCTCGACTACGAGACCTTCCTGCGGCGCGTCGACCAGCTCGAGGGGGAGATCATTCTCACGATCGAGCACTTCCGCGACGTCGCGGTGTCGGGCTCGACGGTCTCGCCCAACTTCGCCTACCTGGACAGCGAGCTGGAGAACGCGCGCGCGCGGGTCTACATCGAGGAAGTCGCCGCCCGCATCGGGGCTGCCATCAACTGCCAGTAGCCCCGCCGTCGCGGCTGGACCGCGCTGCCGATTGACCTGCCCATGCTGCGGGGCAAACTCAAGGCAGTGCCGGGCCGTGGTGACCCATTCGCATCCACGGAAACGCTCGATGGCTGTCAGATGGACCCCTCTGATCGCGGCGGAGACGCCAATCTGCGGCGCCTTTAGGGGGGCGCCACGCCGGCTCCTCAGCGAATTACCAGTTGGTGGGCGCTAGTGAAGCAGCGCTGCCTGACCAGGTAAACCAGACCGACGGCGCCGATGGCGGTGGCGGCGGCGATCATCAGCATGACGACGATCTGGTACTTGATCGCCACCACCGGGTCGGAGCCGGCGAGGATCTGGCCGGTCATCATGCCGGGAATGGAGACCAGGCCGACGGTCATCAGGGCGTTTATCGACGGGATCATGCCGGCCCGCACGGTGCTGCGGAAGATCTGCTGCGTCGCCTCCTGGTAGCTGGCCCCCAGACACAAGCCCAGCTCGATCTCCTCCCGTCGTGAGCGCAGCTCCGCGAACAGCCTCTCTAGCGAAATCGTTATCGCGTTCATCGAGTTGCCGACGATCATGCCGCCGAGCGGGATGAAGTACTGTGGCGCATACCAGGGCTTCACCTGCACGATCACTGAAGTGACCAGGATCGTGACGAGGGTGTAGCTGATCAGCATCGACAGGTAAGTGGGCAGGAAGATCGGCACCGATTTCTCGGTGAGGCGGCTGCGGATGGTGTAAGCGGCCCAGAAGACCATGAAGGCGAAGAGCGCCAGAATTACCCACAGGCTGCTGAGCTGGAACAGA
>Ga0310344_10004564_pt1 | contig 10287 bp, 6 predicted proteins | sample HC15DNA20200_MG_FD_203801 | JGI IMG/M metagenome (GOLD analysis project Ga0310344, IMG submission 203801) | Marine microbial communities from station ALOHA, North Pacific Subtropical Gyre - HC15-DNA-20-200_MG | ecosystem: Environmental > Aquatic > Marine > Oceanic | place: Pacific Ocean: North... | reverse complement strand
CGGGCGGGCTCATCCACACAGACATATCCCGATGCCAGGCGGATCTGGATTTCTCCGTGCTTGTCGTCGCAATCTTTGACGAGGGATTTAACCATATCTGGGACTCCAGTTGCGCTGCGTTCTCTGAGAAACCTGAGGATCCGAGTGGATGTGAATCCGCGGTTGAGTGCGTCGAGAATAGCCTCGCGCGTGATCTGAAAGTGGCTGACCACGTCGATGCTCTTGAGGTCTGTCAACCCGCAGAGCTGTACATAGTCGGTGACAGGCAGTTCAGGGGGGGCGAGGACTTCCAGGTTCGGCTGGATGATGAATCGGGCGTCGGGGCTGGCGGGTACGCCGAAGCTGACTTCCTCCTTGCTGCGTTTCAGGATGCTGCGACCGGCTGCAGTCAATTTGAAGCACGCACCTTCGCTGGCGTGAAGGGGACGGTCGAACGCCCGGGGGTTGCCGATTTCGACAATGCCCATCCACGCGATGGCTCCAACGAGCATACGCCGGAGAAGCTCATCGGCCGTTGTCCCGCGAGAGGACAGGACCGTACCTGCGGCAGGCCCGTCGGTCAGCGTCTTGAAGGCGGGGGACAACTTGACGAGCGTGCGGTAGAACTGATTGTAGGAGACCCACGCGTCGTCCGGGCACCTTGCCAGTCCGGCGAGTACTTCGGTGCGCAGGGTCTTCAGCTCTTCGGCGCGGCCTTTACGTCCGTTCACCGACGCTCTGTCGGCCGCCCATTCATTCCATCGATCGGTGTCTTTCCAGAAGGTGACGAGGGTCTTGAGCAAGCTGCTGTGGCGTGCGAGCCTTCGCGGTCCTGTTTTCGACAAGACCCAGCGTCCGTTTTCGGGGGACAGCAGGCCGGCATCCTCAGCGAACAGCATCAGGAAGTCCGGGTAGCCCGGATCTTCACCGGCTCGGAAGAAGCGACCCGCTTCACGGAGCTCGCCTTTGGGCATTCCCCCACGTTTGAGCGTTTTCGGTCTCTTTCGCTCGATCAGGCCCAGGAGCGTACCGAGGTCGCGGGGCAATTGCTCGCCGGGGGTCACGATGCTGGAGGGGAGGCTTGCCTGATCGTTCAGAGATTCTTCTGGAGGGCTCTCCAGTCTGCCTCCCTGAGCGCGGGCGAGGGATTGTAGGATCTTCGCAAGGTCGCTGGCGATCACGAGGGGATGGTCTCTTGCCAGCCGGCTGCTCTCCGGTGCGACAAACAGAGGGGTCTTCCAGATGAGATCTTCGAGTGCTCGTAGCGCCCCCTCACCCAGTCGAGATTCCACGTCTGCAGGGGTCGGGGCGGACTCGGACAGAACGAAGTCCAGCACGTCTCGTCGGTCTTCGCTCAGTCCCTTCAAATAGGCTTTGAGGTGATCGGGGTCGGTCAGGTGGCGGTGGATGATTTCGATCAGAAAAGGACGTCGATTCTCTCTCGTCTCGATGCCCAGATCCCGGGCGAAGGTCGTGAGCTGACCGAGAGAATAGTTCGCCAGGACGGCTCGCAGGCGATGTTGCTTTCCTTCGGGCAGGGCGAGAGATCGGAGGATCGATTCCGGGACCCCGATAAGGGGATCGGTCTCACCGTGAACCTGCGTGTCCTGGAATGCGAGTCCAAGCAGAGTCGCACTTTCGATCATCTCGGAAAAACGGTGTTCGAAACCGTGGCCGAGCTCGGCGATCGCGACCGAACGCGGGAGCTCGCCGCCCTGGGCCGCAAGCTGAGACAATAGCTCACGACAGGGATCGCTCAAGCGGGCGAGGTGCCGGTCGACGGCGGCGGGTTGGGCAAGGTGACGCGAAAGAGCGTCGATCAACGCCGGCTTATTGAGGTGTTCTTCGGTTTCCAGTTCAGTTTCGGCAGCGATACGACGGAGGAGCGGAATAGGTTGAGCGGTCAGGGCAGCGCGCAGCTTCATCGGTGGGTAGAACCAGACAGGATGCGGGCATCCCAATATGAGGTGGATCTGTTGATCTCGAGGTAAGCGCTGCGGAAGGTCCCGGAAGGGGAAGATGGGGTGGAATGACGAGTCATAGGTCTATTGGATGATGAAATCCGGGAAGTAAACGCGGAGCACCTCGCCCCGGATGAGCATTGCGTTCACGGCAAAGCGAATCTCGTCCTTAATAAACTCACGATCTTCCGGGTTGTCGAGTTCCTCGACCTTTTTCGAGGACAGGATGCGGACGATGGCGTCCCGAAGTTTGGGCTGTTGAAGATCGAGCTGATCGTAGACGCTGGCCGGTGAAACACCGAGGCTGACCTGGGCCTTGATGAACCGAAGCCCCCGGTCAGAAATCGAGTCTGCGGGGTTGACCAGAAACTCGCCCAGCGTGTTGAAGGTCGCTTCGGGCTCGTCGCTGATGGCAATGTCAATCCGCACCTCCTCGATCTCTTCGACCTGGGGCCCCTCGATGCGTTGGATGACGACCTTGTTGATGAGCAGGTATGCGATGCTCGCCTGCCCGAGAACGACGAGCATCACGAGGGGCATATAACGGTTCATTCTGAATACCCGATGGGCCAAGTAGACAAAAAAAGGCTGAGGGCTCGCTTGCCTCAACCTTGAGTGCTCAAAAACGATAGGGAATGCGCCCACGCGAGTCAAGATCAGCGCGATTCAGCGCGGGGATCTGTCCGCGTCAAGTCGGGGAAAAAAAGAGAGCCGCAGGCGATGATCGCCTGCGGCTCTTTCGGGAAAACAACAACTGCTTCGAGAAACCCGCCGATTTCGATGGGACGCCAGCGTCGGCGGGAGCGCTGGGCGTGGTGGGTGGGCCACCTGTCGCCGGATTTCGAGTTCCCGCGACTTCGACAGGAGCGGAGAATCGCTCGACTGCCGGCCTGCGCCTTATTGTTCCGCCTGAGCTTACTGGAGGAGCGACAAGGCATTCTGCGGGATCGCGTTGGCCTGTGCCAGAAGAGCCGTGCTCGTCTGGGTCAGGATCTGCGCCCGTGTGAATGCCGATACTTCCTCTGCGACGTCCGCATCTCGGATCGAAGACTCGGAGGCCTGGAGGTTCTCGAAGGCGTTTTCCAGGGATCGAATCGTGAATCCGAGTCGGTTCTGGATTGCTCCGAGGTCGCCGCGAACGCCAGCAACACGGTCGATGGCCAGGTCGATCGTAGAGATACAACCTCGAGAGCTTTCCATGGTGGCGATGGAAACGTCGGACAGGTTGAGGTTGACGCCGCTGGCTCGCATATCGGTGATGTTCACCGAGAGGCGATGCACCGCGCCGCCCTCCGGACCGATCTGGAAGGATCCGCCTGGGGCACCTTCAATCGTCAACGTCAGTCCATCCAGTTCGCCGTCACGATAGCCGTCGAGGGCCGGGGAGGTTAGCGTTGCTGCACGTTCCCCGGACAGGGTGAGCTGAATGCCGATTCGATCGAAGTTGGCTACGATCGCGCTGCCGGTTGCCACTACGCCGCCTGCGCCATCCAGGTCGAGAGCGGGGCCGATGTCGATGGTCTGTGTCGCTACGCCATTACCCAGCGTAATCTGATTGTCGGTATTGACATTGTCGATGAAGACGTAGTTACCCGCTTCGGCCCCAGTGATCGAGACGTCGAGGATCCCCGTGGTCGTTGAAGCCATGGCCGTAGATGCGGTCAGGTCTTCACTGATCGTGTTGCCGAAGCCGTTGAGCAGCGAGATACCGTTGTAGGTCGTTACGTTCGCGATTCGGTCCATTTCCGTGATCAGGTGGACAACCTCTGAGTTCAGGGCGGTACGGTTGCCGTCGTTGAGGGTCGACGAGGCCGACTGGACGGCGAGCTCCCGCATCCTGATGAGAATCGCGCTGACTTCGTTGAGGGCGCCCTCAGCCGTCTGGATGAGGTTCGTACCCTGCTCTGCGTTTCGGATGGCCTGGCGCCATCCGCCGAGCTCTGCCCGCATCCCTTCTGATACGCTCAACCCTGCTGCGTCATCGGCAGCCCGGTTGATCCGTAACCCTGACGAGAGTCTTTCGATTCTCGTCGCCAGTTGCCGATTGTTGATCAGCAGCTGTCGCCGGGTATTTAAGGCGATGATGTTGTTGTTTACCCGAAGTGGCATCCTGAACCTCCTTGTTTGTTACTTCCGGATCGGCTTCCTTACCGGTCTCGAAGACCCTTCGCTCTGATGCCCCTTTCTGAATCTGGAAGCGAAGAGGTACGTTGAAGATGGTCTGTCATTCCGGAGCTTCGAAGTCGTGGCATTCGCCGCAGTCGGCATCTGCTGCTCCTTCACCTTCCGGCGTCGTGTCCCCATCAGACGTTCTGTCGGTGGGGAAGGAGCACCGGCTCCGGGATGCTGTGACTCGCGACTCCTTGGTCTGACGCGACCATCCTGTAAGCAGGACCCGAACCCAGAGGCACCCTCAAAGGCCTTCCCCTGTGGCGTCTCGTGCTTCGATATCCTACTTGGTAGTTGTTGGTAGTGCTCAGTATAATTATCGGCGAGGAGTGGAGCGTCTTTAGACTTTTTTGCTCTTTTCTGAAGGGGGCGGGGACAAGGGCCGAATTGGTCTCGATTTCCCGGTGGGACAGGGCCTTCTGCTCGGCGCCTGCTGATTGCCGGTCGAAGATGCGACCCTGAAGCGCGGATTTCAGATCAAGGATCGCCGATTTACGAATGGGGGATGGGAAACCCTTCTCCATTCGGACCTTCGTGATCGTCAATCGGAGATCCGCGTCTGAAGGGGGCGCAATTCAGATCGGAAACCCACGGATACAGAAAGGGGGAGCCGGTCGGGGGACTACATATATATTAGGCAGCGCTATGAGGGACCTTCGCCCGCGGCTTGCAACTCTGATTTCTGTTTCTCTCAACCCGGCTGCGGTGGCGGCAGTGGCATTGATTGCGACATCGGACTGCTCGGTTTGGGACGGCCGACGGGGGTTCCTGATCGCGCTGGGGCCGGGGGTGCCTGTGTTGCTGGCGGTATTGCTGCGGGCCACGGGTCGGGTGCCCGGGCTCTTCATTCCCCGATCCCGTGACCGGATTCTACCACTGGTGGTGGCATCGATCAGCTGTGGCGTGTCGGGTGGGCTGCTGCTGGCTGCCGAGGGGCCGACGGTTCCGGTAGTTCTTTTGTTTTCGTTTTCGGTTCTGGCGCTCACAATGGCGTTCGTGGCCGTGTTCTGGATGGCGAGCCTACACGCTGCGGGCGCGGCCGCTTCAGCAGCTGCCGTTGCCCATACCTTTCCGGGGCTGGGCCCGGTTCTCCTGGCGGGTGTGTGTCTCATCGGCTGGTCTCGACTCGAAACCCGCGCGCATACCTTGCCCCAGGTCATTGCGGGGATCGGATTCGGCGGTCTCCTTTTCCTTGCGACTTCCCGGTTCCTTACGCGGATCCTATGAACCTTCCGTGGAAAAAGAAGAAGAGTAAAGAGCCGATTACCGCCAAGACGGCGCTCGGAGCGATCCGGCAGCTCTACAATCACTATCAGAAGCAGGCGAATATGTGGGGCTACGCCTTGCTGTCGTCTCTGGTCTTGGTTTTTCTATGGATAGGCTATAGCGTACTTCGCGAGGTGAACTACACCTACCTGTCGCTCCCCCTGATCGGGATGCTGATTTCGGCGATGCAGATGTATCGCATCAAAGGCATTTCGAACATCCTTCGTCAGGCGCATACGATTCAGCAGCAAGTGGACAAAGCCGAAGCGGAGAAGAAAGAGCAAGAAGAGCAGGCGTCCGGAGAGGAGGCGTCTGCCCGCAACGGCCCTTCCCGCTCGGCTGCGGTCGAAAAGGCAGCGCGGGAGGAAGAAGAAGAGGACGAATCCTAGCCGCTACCAGACGTGTCCTTCACTACGGAACCGCTTATGTCGACATACGATACCTATCAGAACCCTCTGACAGCGCGCTACGCGAGCCCCGAAATGGGGGTTGCTTTCTCGGACCAGACCAAGTTCTCGACGTGGCGATCCCTGTGGATCGCCCTGGCCGAAGCAGAGCGCGAACTCGGTCTTCCCGTGACCGGGGCCCAGGTTGAAGAGCTTCGGGCCCACCGGGACGACATCAACTACGAGCTGGCGCGAAAACGTGAACGCGAGGTCCGTCACGACGTGATGGCTCACGTTTACGCCTACGGCGAACAGTGTCCCACTGCCCGTCCGATTATCCACCTGGGTGCGACGAGCGCGTTCGTCCAGGACAATACCGAACTGGTGCAGATCCGTGCGGGTCTCCGGATCGTGAGAAAAAAGCTCGTAAACCTGATCGCTGACCTGAGGGCGTTCGCGCTGGAACAACGGTCTCTGCCTACGCTGGGATTTACTCATTTTCAGCCAGCGCAGCTGACGACGGTCGGCAAGCGGGCCACCCTCTGGTTGCAGGATGTCGTGATGGACTACCAGGATCTGGTCTACCATCTCGATTCGCTCCGCTTCAGAGGCGTAAAGGGCACCACGGGCACCCAGGCCAGTTTCCTGGAACTGTTTGAAGGCGATCACGCCAAGGTGACCGAGCTGGACCGACTGGTGACCGAAAAGATGGGGTTCGGGAGTGCGGTCACGATTACCGGGCAGACCTACTCTCGGAAAGTGGACAGTCAGATCGGGGACGTGTTGTCCCGGATTGCCCAGACCGCCCACAAGTTCGGGAACGATCTGAGACTGCTACAGAACCTGAAGGAGGTCGAGGAACCTTTCGAGAAGGGTCAGATCGGGTCTTCGGCGATGGCCTACAAGCGGAACCCGATGCGCACCGAGCGAATATGTGCGCTCGCACGCTACGTGATTACCTCTGCGCAAAGCCCGGCCTTCACTCACGCGACCCAGTGGTTCGAGAGGACGCTCGACGATTCCGCGAACAAGCGTCTGGCTCTGCCCCAGATGTTTCTCGGGGTGGATGCCATCCTGATCCTGTTTATGAATGTCGCTCGCGGGTTGGTCGTGTATCCCAAGATCATCCAGCGTCACGTCGAGGCCGAGCTGCCCTTTATGGCTACCGAGAACATTATGATGGAAGCGGTTAAACGTGGAGGCGACCGCCAGGAACTACACGAGAGGATTCGTGTACACTCGGTGGACGCAGGCAGGCGGGTCAAGGAGGAAGGGCTGGACAACGATCTGCTCGATCGAATCGCTGGAGACGATGCATTCGGAATGTCTCGAAGCGACCTGGACAACCTGCTCGATCTGGATGCGTTCGTTGGTCGCTCACCCGAACAGGTGGAGCAATTCGTCCGCGAGGAAGTGGACCCGATCCTGGATCGGGATCGGGACCTGCTCGGGGAGGGTGCTGAAGTCTTCGTATAAGGATTTCAATCGGGTACTGAAAGAGGCGGCGCCGTCAGGGCGTCGCCTCTTTTTTAATGGCCGTTCGAAGTGCTTCGATACGTCGGATCGCGGTTGCCCAGGCCGCGTCTTCGTCGGGCCAGAGCTCGACGAAGCGCTCGTATGCCTGGAGCGCTCTCTGGTACTGCCTGGCGTTATAGTAGAGCGCTGCCAGGGGATAGTAGTCGGCAGCGGAGGTTCGGTCGATGGCGACGAGGGTCTCGAGTGACGTTGTGGCCTCCTCGATCCTGCCCAGCTCCTGCGCGACCTGACTCCGTTCCCGAAGCGCGTTCACGCTGGGGCCCGCGGCCCTGAACCGGATGAGGGCTTCCTCGAGATTTCCGGCAGCTCGGTTGAGCGTTCCGTAGATGTAGTTCAGCCCAGGTTCACCCGGTGACCGGGCCAGTCCGACCTCACAGGTTTCCCAGGCTTCCTCGATACGCCCGGTTTTGCGGTAGACGGCGGCTAGGTCACGGTAGGCGGGGGCGTGGGTGGGGCTCAGTTCGATCAATGCAAGGTAGTGGCGTTCGGCCTCGTTCAGGCGGTCGGAGAGAGCGTGGAGATTGGCGAGGTTCCAATGGGCGGCCATCGAGTTGGGGTGCAGAGCGAGGACGTCCACGTTCGCCTGCACGGCCGCCGACCTGTGACCCGAGCCCTGATGTACCTGGCTCTTTCTGAGCAGCTGATGAAAGTCGTATACGCCGAGGTCGGCAGCCTGGTTTACCCACGGCTCCCCCTCCTGCGGCCGACCTGCGAGAAAGTGGGAATACCCGAGCCAGTTCCAGTGGTCGGCGAGGGTGGCTCTGATTCCGATGGTCAGGGCGATTGTGGAGACCAGGGTTGAAGCGAGCGGGTAGCTCCATCTTGGGGATCGGCCCGACTCTGGTTCGTTTTGGGACAGCCGATGGGCTGCGGCGACCAGGGCGAGCGCGAACCAGGCCATCGCATAAGGGCCGATGCGCTCACGGGGAAAGCTGAACATCGCGTGGCCGTGCAGCGCGATGAACCCCGTGGCAGCGGCCACACCCACGGTGAATACGCCCGGGTCCTCAGCTCTGTGGGCGACTCTCCAGGCCGTCGCAGCGGCACAAAGAAGAAATCCGAGGTAGACGCAGAATCCGAGCAGGCCCAGTTCGGCCGCAAACCACAGGTAGTCGTTGTGGGGACGTCGCCACGAGCGCCCGGGTCGCATCTGCTCGCCCTCGTCGTAGGGGGGATAGTCCACCTCCCAGTCCATCAATCCGACCCCGAGCAAAGGATGATCGCCGATCAACTCCAGGGTGTTGAGGTAGACCGGCCGCCTTCCGCTGGCCTGCGCGCTGGCGATCGAAAGAAGCGCAGCCGAAACCGACGCCTTCTCGGTGGGGATCTGACCTGAGCCGCCCAGTCGGTCGGCCACAGGCCGGACCTGCGAGCCCAGGAGGATCGCGACGGCACAGAAAGCGGCGATGCCCATTTTTCTCCGAGAAAAGAGCACTTCTGGTGATAACTGGAGACGGCGACGTCGCCAGAACAGGCAGGCCCCGACCAGCGTGATCGCGCCGGCCAGACCAACCCAGCCGCCCCGGGTTCGCGTGTAGATCAGAAGAAGGAGCGCGGCCGACACGGTCAGCGCTGCGAAGATCTCCCCGACCACGTGACGACTCTGGAGAAACGGAACGACGAGCAGGGGGATGACGACGACTAGGTACATCGCGAGCATATTCCGGTAGGAAAACGTCGCGCTGGGGAATCCCGCGGTGGGCCAGTCCAGAAAAGCAATGTTGAGGAACTGGCCAATCCCTATGACGGACACGACAAGACTGGCCGCGCACAGGCAGTACGCCCATCGAAGCAGGTGATCTCTGGTTGCAAGGCGCGAGAAGGCGAAGTAAATCGAAACGAGCATCGAGAATTTTGCGAGTTCGAGCCCCGTGCGCAGCAGGGCGGTGCCCAGAAGGGAACAGAGGAAGAGGACCCCCAGGAAGGCCAGGACGGCGACGTCCAGTCTGCTCAGTGCGCCCGCGCCCCGGCCGCTGGCCATCCAGATCAGGGACGCGACGAGCGAGACGCAGGCGACAGCTACGAACTTCGGCAGCAGTCCGCCATCCGAGACTCCACCGAAGTAGACCCAGGCTGTAGAGAAGATCAGTCCGGCCCCGGTCAGGGTAACCGAGCGCGAAAAATCGGCTTGGACAGGCGGATTTTTGGGAGTCGATGTCATCGGGTTGTGAGACGGCAACGGTGCAGAGCTGTCAAGATAAGAGAGGCAGCCGTTTGACGGAAATGTGCAGCGAGGCGCATTCGGCGATCTCGGAGACGAGGATGGACACCAGGCCGAGGTAGAGACCCGATAGTTCTGTCAGAAGAACAAGGCTTCCGAGGCTCAGGATGAGGACAACGACTCGGATGATGGCCGCCAGCTGGATGCCGCCGGTTGTCCCCTGGCTGACGAGCGTACCGTGATAGAGGCTGCGTCCACAGTTGATCAGGGGGACAGGGATCAGGAGCAGGTATCCGGATACTGCAAAATCGAGGATCTCGCCTTCGAGGCCGGTCAGGGTTCCGAATACGAAGGCCGACGTCCAGGGCAAAGCGACGAGCAGCATCAGGACCGTGGTGACTCCTGCAATCGTATGCATAAATTGCCGGACGTCCAGATAGGACTGCAGATTCTTGACGCTGGCCACGACGACCTGCTGGGCGTTGGAGATGTGGGTGCGCGTCAGCCACGCGATCGATACACACACGGGATAGGCCGCGAGGGAAAGCATCGCGTTGGGTGCTCTTGCGATCGCGATCTGAATCGCGGGCTCGATGACGGTGGTGATCATCGTGGAGACGGCAAGCGGCACGTAGAGCGAAACGATGGCTCGCATCGACCGCTTATCTGGCGCCACGGATGAATGTGTCCGAGGAATGCGGTGGGCGAACAGGGGTTTGCAGGGCCACCAGACGACAACGAGGTAGAGGACGCTCCCGAAGAGCATCGCGATGGCCGTGGAAAGGGCTCCCTCCATCTCGAGCACAATCGCAGCGACGAAAACGGCGAT
>Ga0310344_10004563_pt1 | contig 10287 bp, 9 predicted proteins | sample HC15DNA20200_MG_FD_203801 | JGI IMG/M metagenome (GOLD analysis project Ga0310344, IMG submission 203801) | Marine microbial communities from station ALOHA, North Pacific Subtropical Gyre - HC15-DNA-20-200_MG | ecosystem: Environmental > Aquatic > Marine > Oceanic | place: Pacific Ocean: North... | reverse complement strand
CGAATAGCTGGGCAATCTGTGCGCCAGCACGGCGCCGTCCTGCAGGCGCACTTTCAAAACCTCGACCTCGATCGCGTCGCCCAGAACGCCATGCTGGTATTGCGCCGTCGGTTCTTCGAACCAGGCTGGGCAATAACGCCGCAATGCGCCCGTCGGGAATCGGCTCCGCACCGGGAACCCCTAGATCAGGTACGGTCTCATCGCGCAATACAAACTTGCCGTCTTGCAGTTTCAAGGCCACGTGTCTGTCGTCCGTGACGATAACGACGTCACTGGTTTCTTGGTTCCGACGCACATCCTGGAGACCCTTGATCTGGGCGACCATCTCGGACCGCCACTGCAGATCGGCGGATTGCGCGCAACCCGCCAGCGAACTGGCGGGAACTGCGCCCAGCAAACAGCCTCTAAAAGGCAAGCTGCTTCACCTGCAAAATGTTCGGCAACCCACTTACGGCATCAAGCACCGACAGCGCCAAGGGCTGATCGATCTGCAGCAGAGCGATCGCGTCGCCCCCCTCCCCCGCGCGTCCGAGATGAAATGTCGCGATATTGATGCCTGCATCGCCCAGCGTCTTGCCCAGATCGCCGATCACGCCAGGCTTGTCATGGTTGGTGATGTAAAGCATGTGCGGTGCCAGCTCCGCTTCGATCTCGATACCCTTCACATCAACGACGCGCGCCCGGTCGCCGCCGAACAGGGTGCCGGCAACGCTGCGCGACTGGCGCTCCGTCTGTACGGTAAGGCGGATCAGGGTTTCGTAGTCACCGGGCTGCTCATTCTTGGTCTCGGTCACACTGATATTGCGCTCCCGAGCGATCGACGGGGCGCTGACCATGTTGACCGCATCCAGCATTGGGCTCAGCAGACCGGACAGCAGGGCCGAAGCGAGCGGGCGCGTGTTCAGGGTCGCCGCGTGGCCCTCGAAATCGATGGTGACGGCCGTGATGCCCGTCTCGGTCAATTGACCGGCAAAGCTTCCCAACTGCTCGGCGAGCGCCATATAAGGCCGCAGTTTCGGTGCTTCCTCCGCGCGGACCGAAGGCATGTTGATGGCGTTGGTCACCGCGCCGGTCAGGAGATAGTCGGCCATCTGCTGCGCGACCTGCAGCGCCACCTTTTCCTGCGCTTCCGTCGTCGCGGCGCCGAGATGCGGTGTGCACACCACATTTTCGCGGCCGAACAGCACGTTTTCGCGCGCCGGCTCCTCGACGAAGACATCGAAGGCCGCGCCCGCGACATGACCGGAGTCGAGCGCGTCGGCCAAATCTTCCTCGACGACCAATCCGCCGCGCGCGCAGTTGATGATCTGCACGCCGGGCCGCATCTGCGCGATGGCGGCCGCATCGATGATCCCCTTGGTCCCATCAGTCAGCGGCGCGTGCAGGGAGATGAAATCCGCCCGTGCGAACAGGTCTGGCAGCTCAAGTTTCTCGATCCCGAGATCCGCCGCCCGTTCCGGCGACAGGTAGGGGTCGTGCACGATGACCTTCATGCGCAATCCCTGCGCCCGGTCTGCCACGATCGAGCCGATATTGCCGCAGCCGATCAGGCCGAGGGTCTTGCCTTCGATCTCACGCCCCATGAAACGGGACTTCTCCCACTTACCGGCCTGGGTCGACCCGTTCGCGGCAGGGAGCTGGCGTGCGAGGGCGAACATCATTGCGATCGCGTGCTCTGCCGTCGTCGTCGCGTTGCCGAAAGGCGTGTTCATCACGACCACACCCTGCTTCGTCGCGTTGGCGAGATCGATATTGTCGACGCCGATCCCGGCACGGCCGACGACCTTCAGATTGTCCGCCGCGGCGAGCACATCCGCCGTCACCTTCGTCGCCGAGCGCACGGCCAAACCGTCATAGTCGCCGATCCGCGCGACCAGCTCCTCCGGCGACAGACCGGTTTCGAAATCGACCTCGACCCCGTTGTCCTTGAAAATCTCGACGGCTTGCGGACTCAGCTTGTCCGAAATCAGTACTTTAGGCATTTGTTGTTCGACCTTGCCTTATTCCGCCGCGGCGGATTGGAACCCTTCGCCATGCGCCCAGTCGAGCCAGGGCAACAGCGCTTCGATATCGCTGGTTTCGACCGTGGAGCCGCCCCAGATGCGCAGGCTCGGCGGCGCGTCGCGATACCCGTCGATATCGTAGGCGACACCTTCCTCTTCAAGGCGCTGGGCGATCCGCGCCGGCACCTCCGGTCCGTCATCCGGCAGTTCGAGGCAGATGGAAGTGCAGGACCGCGTCGACGGGTCCTTGGGTAGAAACCGGATCCAGCCCGTGTGGTCGACCCAGTTTTCGACGGCGCGCAAGTTCGCTTCCGCGCGTGCGATCAGACCGGAAAGACCGCCAACCGACTCGGCCCAGCGGAGGGAGTCGAGACAATCCTCGACCGCCAGCATCGACGGCGTGTTGATCGTCGCGCCCTTGAAGATGGCTTCGTTCAGCGCGCCGCCCTTGGTCAGGCGGAAGAGTTTCGGCAGCGGCCGTGGCGGTGCATAGGATTCCAGCCGTTCAACCGCCCGCGACGACAGGGCCAGCATGCCGTGCGCCGCCTCACCCCCCAGAACTTTCTGCCAGGACCAGGTCACCACATCGAGCTTCTCCCACGGCAGTTCCATCGCGTAGACCGCGGAGGTGGCATCGCACAAGGTCAGGCCGGCCCGGTCATCGGCAATCCAGTCACCGTTCGGTACGCGGACACCGCTCGTCGTGCCGTTCCAAGTGAAGACGATATCGCGGTCGCAATCGACCTGGCCCAGATCGGGCAGCAGCCCGTAATCCGCTTCGAAATGCCGCACGTCCTCAAGCTTCAACTGCTTGGTCATATCGGCGACCCAACCGGCGCCGAAGGACTCCCAGGCCAGCATGTCGACCCCGCGGGCGCCGAGCATCGACCACATCGCGATTTCCATCGCGCCGGTATCCGACGCCGGTACGATGCCGAGACGGTAGTCGTCCGGCAGGCCCAGGATCGATCGGCTGCGATCGATCACCTCCGCCAGTTTCGCCTTGCCCGGCGCAGAACGGTGCGATCGGCCAACCACCGCATCCGCCAAGGCGGTGGGGTTCCAACCGGGCCGCTTGGTGCAGGGGCCGGAAGAGAAGTTGGGGTTGTTCGGGCGCGCCGTCGGCATTCCCATCGGTCGATCCTTTCACATGATGTAAGTCCCGTTCCCGGCGGAACGGGGGGCGGGAGACTACGCATCCGACCGTATGGGGTCAACGACTAATATGCTGCAATGCAGCATACCAATGTAGCGACGAATCCTATTGATTTTAAACGATTAGCGTCCTGCTTCCTCTATCACTAACGAGGTGAAAACAGAAACTGGCCGATGACCGTTCCTCAAATCTACATATTCGTGGTTCTGGCGTCGACGCTGACCCTGTTCATCTGGGGACGCTGGCGCTACGACGTGGTGGCGCTGCTGGCCTTGCTCGCCGTGGTGATCGGCGGACTGATTCCCGCGGAGCAGGCCTTCAGCGGCTTCGGGCATCCCGCGGTCATTACCGTCGCTGCCGTTCTGGCGATCTCACGCGCGATACAGAATTCCGGCCTGATCGGCTGGCTCGCGCGCGGCCTCAGCACCTTTAACCGCGGCCCCATGCTGCAGACCGGCGCCGTCGTGGTGCTGGTCGGCATCCTGTCGGCCTTCATTAACAATGTCGGCGCGTTGGCCTTGCTGATGCCGGTCGTCATTCAGACCGCGCGTCAGTCCGACCGCTCGCCCAGCGATCTTCTGATGCCGCTCTCGTTCGGGTCCCTGCTGGGCGGGTTGGTCACCCTGATCGGCACACCACCCAACATCATCATCGCGACCTATCGCGGCACGCCGTTCAGCATGTTCGACTTCACACCGGTCGGCATCATCATCGCCCTCGCCGGGGCACTATTTATCGCACTCGGCGGCTGGCGGCTGATCCCATCGCGCCAGGCACAAGGTGGCGACACCGACGGCATGTTCGAGATCGAAGGCTACATCACCGAAGTGGTCGTGCCGGAGAAATCGGGCCTGTCCGGCAAGTCGATTGGCGAACTGCTGGCCCCTGCCGGCGAAGGGGAGATCATCGCGGTGGCGCGGCTGCGCGGCGATCAGCGATATCTAAAGCCGTATATGCGCGACCTCGTCCGGGCCGACGACCGGCTGCTGCTGGAAGGCAGCGCCGAGGCCATTGAAACGGTCGTGCACGAAACCGGACTGCAGATCGTTGGCACGCCATCGCTGGATGCCGACGCGCTGGAATCGGACGATGTGCATCTGGTGGAGGCCGTCATCACGCCGACCTCCCGCCTCATCGGACGAACGGTGGCGCAGGCGATGTTCGGCCGCCGTCACAGCCTGAACCTGCTCGCGCTGGCCCGGCAGGGCAGGGCAGGCCCATCCGCGAAGAGAGCTTGCGCGTTCGCTTGCGCGCCGGAGACGTCCTATTGTTGCAGGGCTATGCTGGCACGATTCCGGAAGCGCTGTCAGCCCTGGGCTGCCTGCCCCTGGCGGAGCGCGACCTGGCCCTGCACCGGGCGCCGAGCCCGCTGCCCTGGTCATTTTCGGCTGCGCCATCGCCGCCAGCCTGTTCGGTCTCCTATCGATCCCCGTCGCCTTCACGGCCGCCGTCGTCGCCTTGGTCCTTTCCCGCAATGTGAATGTGCGCGACCTGTACAGCAGCGTCGATTGGTCGGTGATCGTGCTCCTGGCGGCCATGGTGCCGGTCGGGCTCACGGTCGAGAATTCCGGTGCCACGGCGCTGATCGCCGACGGGGTGGCGCGGCTGGCCGAGGTACTGCCGCCATGGTCGATCGTGCTGGTGATCCTGCTCGTCGCCATGGTGCTGTCCGATGTCATGAACAATGCGGCGACGGCCGTGCTCATGGCGCCGCTCGCTTTCGGCGTGGCGGAGCGTATCGGCGTCAGTCCGGACCCGTTGCTGATGGCGGTCGCGATTGGCAGCTCCTGCGCCTTCCTGACCCCAATCGGACACCAGTCCAACGTTCTGGTGATGGGCCCCGCGGGCTATCGGTTCGGAGACTATTGGCGCATGGGCCTACCGCTGGAGGTCATCATCGTCGCGGTGAGCGTACCGGCGATCCTTTGGATCTGGCCACTTTAGGTCTGTTAGAGCCCGTAATACCAGGGGCCGAACAGGCTGAAGACGACCCACAGCAGCAGGATCAGCGGCATGCCGGCGCGGACGAAATCAATGAAACGATAGTGGCCGGGGCCCATGACCAGCAGGTTGGTCTGATAACCGACCGGTGAGGCGAAGGAACAGTTCGCCGCGAAAACGACGGCCACCGCGAAGGGTTCCACCGGCGCGTTCACAGCATGCGCGACGCCGACGGCGATCGGCGCGAACAAAACGGCCGTTGCTTTGGTACTGAGCACGTTGGAGAGCAGCGCGACCAGCAGGAAGAAGGCGGAAAGCACCACAGTGGTTGAGGAGTCCCCAAACACCATCAGCATGGATTCGGCCAGGAAATCCGCACCGCCGGTTTCCTGCATCGCCTTGCCCAAAGCCAGGGCGGCGGCGATGAGAAAGACCAACTGCCGGTCGAGCGCCCGCATCGCGTCGCGCACGCTGATGCCGCCGGTCGCGACCATGAGCACGGCACCGATCAGGGCACTGATCGCGATCATCATGATCCCGGTCGCGGCCAGGGCGACGACACCGAAGAAGATCGCCCCGGCGCGCTTCACGTGATGGGCTTCCGGCAGTTTCTTCGCGGACCATTCCATCAGCAGCACATCGTGATGGCCGCGCATTTTCTCGATATCTTCCGGCAGCCCCTGCAACAACAATTCATCGCCGGCTTCCAGGCGAATCTCGGTCAGGCGCTGCCGCAGCAAGTGGCTGCGCCGTTGAATACCGATCACGATGCAATGATGGGTGTAGCGGAAACACACCTCCTCCAAGGTCTGTCCGATCATGCTTGAGACCGGCTTGATCATGGCCTCGGCAATCATCTGCCCGCCCAGGGTCCAGCGTCCCCCCTCCTCCGGCGCATCGGACAGCCGCGGGTGCAAAGCAGCCGGGTCCGCCTTCGACACCTCGGCCAACGAGTCGCGGGTCGCAGCGACGATCAGCACGTCATCCGGCTGCAGGGCGATATCGTCAAAGGGCGGCAGGAAAGCGTGTTCCTCGCGTTGCACCATCAGGATCATCAAATCCGGATAGGCCTCCAGACGGCCGCCCTCGAATCGCGTCCCCTTCACCTTGGACTCCGCCGTGGCGGTGATCTGCGCGATGAACCGGCAGCTGTCTCTTGTCAGGATGGACGCCATGTCCTGCCGGTCGGGCAGCAGATAAGGCACGACCGTCAGTAAATAGATCAGTCCCGCCGCAGCCAGCACCACTCCCGGCACGGTGAAATCGAAGAAGCCGAACGGCGCTTCGCCGAGCTGTACCAGCCCGCTGGAGACGAGCAAGTTGGTCGACGACCCAATCAAAGTCGTCATGCCGCCCAGCATGGCGGCGAAACTCAGCGGCATCATCAGTCGGCTGGGCTGCTTGCCGAGCCGGAGCGCGATCGCCTGCATGATCGGAATGAATATGACGACGACCGGAATGTTGTTCAGAACGGCGCTGACCACCAGGATCGCGACCGGCGGCAAGCACCATCGCCGCGCCCTAGTCGAGAGCGCCCGTCCGTTCCAGCGCATCGCCGACCACCAGCAGGGCCAGCACCGCGATCAAAGCTGGATTGGCGAAACCGGAAAACAAGGTGACCGCGTCGAGCGTGTTGTTGCCGTCACTTCCGGTCACCGGCAACAGGTAAAATAGGACGAGCAGGCCGCACAACACGCCAAGCGACGTCACCTCGAGCGGCACCTTCTCCGTCGCGTAGAGCGCGAGCGAAGCCACGATCAGGGCGAACACCGCCGCCATCTGGAGCGTTGCGATTTCCATCTCTGCCCGCTGCCTATACCGGTTCAGCGGACAAGTTTCGACCGTTTTTGGTTAACGGACCGTTGGCGATCCGCTTGGCGGAATCCTAACCGATGGCTTCGACGATGGCGTCACCCAGCTCCGATGTGGTCGCGTTGCCACCCATATCCGGGGTCAGCGGTGCACCGCGGTTCGACAGGACCGTCTCGATTGCATTGTAGATCGCCGCACCAGCCTTCGGCGCGCCGATATGCTCCAGCATCATCGCCGCCGACCAGATCTGCCCGATCGGGTTGGCGATGCCCTGGCCGGCGATATCCGGCGCGGAGCCGTGCACCGGCTCGAACATGGAAGGGAATTCCCGTTCCGGATTGATGTTGGCGGACGGCGCGACGGCGATAGTTCCGGTCACGCCGGGGCCCAGATCGGACAGGATGTCCCCGAACAGATTGCTGCCGACCACCACGTCGAACCAGTCCGGATGCTGCACGAAATGGGCACACAGAATGTCGATATGGTACTGGTCGGTGGTCACGTCCGGATAGTGTTCGGACAGCTCCTTAAAGCGCTCGTCCCAATAGGGCATTGTGTGGACGATGCCGTTCGACTTGGTCGCCGAGGTCAGGTGCTTCTTCTTGCGGCTGGCAGCGAGATCAAAGGCGTAGCGCATAATCCGGTCGCAGCCCTGGCGGGTGAAGATGTTCTGCTGGATCGCCATCTCCTGCGCCGTGCCCTCATACATGCGGCCGCCGACCTCAGAATATTCGCCTTCGTTGTTTTCGCGTACGACATAGAAATCGATATCGCCGGCGACGTAGCCATGCACCGGCGGCGTGATGCCGGGCAGAAGGCGCACCGGGCGCAGATTGACATATTGCTGGAATTCGCGCCGGATCGGGATCAACAGGCCCCAGAGCGAAATATGGTCCGGCACGCCGGGGAAGCCAACGGCACCGAGAAAGATCGAGTCATGATCGCGCAACTGCTCGATTCCGTCCTCCGGCATCATCCGGCCGGTCTGCGCATAGGTCTCGCAGCTCCAGTCATACTCGTCGAAGGCCGTCTCGAACCCGTGTTTGCGTCCGGCCGCCTCGAGCGCCTTGATGCCCTCGGGAACCACTTCCTTGCCGATCCCGTCCCCAGGGATTACTGCAATCCTGAACCGCGCCATGAAAGACCCCATATTCTCCCAGAAAGCGGGGACCCTAAACACTTGTCCAGCCCAAGGGAAGCGCTTGCGACGCATAGCGCCCATGCAACAGTTTCCGGGCACAACATGGCGTTGTCAGAGCAGCCAATTGGTGTATATGTTCGCGCCAGCCGAAATGACCGAGCCGAATTGAGGAGCGACAGGTGAACCGATCAGAGATGCTGCGCGTCGAAAGCTACCTTCGCCGCAAATTTGGCAACAATTCGATCTCGCTGAAAGAGCAGAAAGACGGATCCTGCGAGGTGCAGCTCGGCGAGGAGTTCATCGGCGTCGTCTATCGCGACGACGAGGACGAAGACGTATCCTACGACTTCCACATGGCGATCCTCGATATCGACCTCGACGAAGGCACGGACATCCCCGTGCCCGACTAGCGTGACGACGGGTCATGCCGTCCATCCTGCCTCTGACACCGGAAAATATTGAGAAGGCCGCTACGGCGCTGCGTGCGGGCGAACTCGTTGCGTTCCCCACCGAAACCGTCTACGGCCTGGGCGCAGACGCGACGAACGACAAGGCGGTTGCCAAGATCTACGAGGCCAAGAACCGGCCCAGCTTCAACCCGCTGATCGTCCATCTTCCCGATATCGACGGCGTCCGCCGCCTTGCAGAATTCTCCCCGCTCGCGGACCGGCTGTCCGCGAAATTCTGGCCAGGGGCGATCAGCTTCGTGCTGCCGCGCAAGCCTGGCTGTCCGCTATCCAAACTGGTGAGCGCGGGGCTGCCGACCTTTGCCGCCCGCGTTCCAGCGAAGAAGAGCGCGCGCGACCTGCTTCGGGCCGCCGGGATCCCGGTCGCGGGACCCAGCGCCAACCGGTCCGGCCGGATCAGTCCGACCCAGGCAGCCCATGTCGCATCGGATCTCGGCGACCGGGTCAGCATAATTCTGGATGACGGCCCCTGCGCCGTCGGCGTCGAGTCGACCGTTCTGCACTTGACCGGCGGGACACCGACCATTCTGCGGCCGGGCGGCGTGACCCAGGAGGATATCGAAGCAACCCTCGGCCAACCCATCGCCGTGGCGTCGTCGAACGAAGACAGCCCGAAATCCCCCGGCATGCTGTTGAGCCACTACGCACCGCGCCTGCCCGTCCGGTTGAATGCGACAGGCCCGAACGATGGGGAAGCCTATCTGGGATTTGGCGGCTCAACCGGCGCCGAAATGAACCTGAGCGTCCGCGGCGACCTGACGGAGGCGGCCGCGAACCTCTTCGCCTTTTTGCACGAATTGGACGATCCGCGATGGTCCGGCATCGCCGTCGCCGCCATCCCCGAAGAGGGTCTGGGGCGGGCAATCAACGACCGACTGCGCCGCGCTGCCGCGCCCCGGGGCTAGTTTCGAAAAAAGTGGTCCGGCCGACCTAGGAAAAAGTGGTGCTTTGCGGGCACCGCTGTATGGCCTAAATCCCTGAGTCGAAAGGAATAGGCGTGGCCATCACCATCGACACCCTCACCGACCGGCGGACTGCCGCCCTCGATCGCATCAAGCGGATCGTCGGCGACAAGGGCTGGAGCACGGACGCCGACACGCTCGCGCCCTATCTGGCCGACCAGCGCGGGCTGTTCGCCGGCGATTGCGCGCTGCTGGTGCGGCCGGACAGCACTGCGGCGGTTTCCGAGGTGGTCAAGATCTGCGCCGAGGCGGAAATCGCGATCGTCCCGCAGGGCGGCAATACCGGGCTTGTCGGCGCCGGTATCCCGGACAGCGCATCGGTGCTGCTTAGCCTCGGCCGCATGAACCGTATCCGCGACGTCGACCCGCTGGACTACACCATCACCGTGGAAGCCGGCTGCATCCTGGCCGATGTGCAGAAGGCGGCCGAAGCAGCCGACCGGCTGTTCCCGCTATCGCTCGGGGCGGAAGGCACCTGCCAGATTGGCGGCAACCTGTCGACCAATGCCGGCGGTGTGAACGTGCTGCGCTACGGCAATGCGCGTGACCTAGTGCTGGGGCTGGAAGTAGTGTTGCCGGACGGGCGTGTCTGGAACGGGCTGAAGCGGCTGCGCAAGGACAATACCGGCTACGACCTGAAACAGCTCTATATCGGTGGCGAAGGCACGCTCGGCATCATCACCGCCGCGGTGTGCAAGCTGTTCCCCAATCCGAAGGACGTGCAGACCGCCTTCGTCGCCCTGCGCGATCTGGACGCGGCGCTGGAGGTGTTGGCCCGGGCGCGCAACGCCAGCGGCGACCGGGT
>Ga0310344_10004562_pt1 | contig 10290 bp, 10 predicted proteins | sample HC15DNA20200_MG_FD_203801 | JGI IMG/M metagenome (GOLD analysis project Ga0310344, IMG submission 203801) | Marine microbial communities from station ALOHA, North Pacific Subtropical Gyre - HC15-DNA-20-200_MG | ecosystem: Environmental > Aquatic > Marine > Oceanic | place: Pacific Ocean: North... | reverse complement strand
ATATTGTAAAAAGAATTACAGACGCAGGTGTACCAGTAATGGGACATATCGGATTGACCCCTCAATCTGTAAATCAATTAGGAGGATATATAGTTCAGGGTAAAACTAAAGATAGTGGAAAAATTTTAATCGATGATGCTATAGCTTTAGAAAAATCCGGGGCATTTAGTATTGTTTTAGAACTAATTCCATCAGAATTATCTAAACAAATAACTAAATCTATTGATATTCCTACCATAGGAATTGGAGCAGGTATAAACTGCGATGGTCAAGTACAAGTATTACATGATATTCTAGGATTAAATCCAAATTTCATTCCAAAACATTCAAAAAAATATGCCAATTTATCTGAGATCATAATTAATGCATTGAAAAATTATGATGCAGATATTAAAAAAAATAAATTTCCTAATACTACTAATTCTTTTTTCACAAATAAATAAAAGAACAAAGATATCGTGAAAATAGTAAGATCAATTTTAGAAATGAGAAATTTGAGAAAAAATATCTCAGGTACTGTGGGATTTGTCCCTACACTTGGTGGTCTACATGATGGTCATAAAGCTCACTTAAATGAAGCTAAAAAAAAGTCAGATATATTAATTGCTTCTTCATTCTTAAATCCATTACAATTTTCTGCCAAAGAAGATATATATTCGTACCCTATAAATGAAGAAAATGATTTGGAAATGTTTAGAAATAATGGTGTAGATTATGCTTTTTTACCTACAAAAGAAGAAATGTATGAGAACTTAAATTCTACATTAATTGATCCTGGAGATATCGCAAATGTTTGTGAAGGTAAAAGTAGACCAGGTCATTTTATTGGAGTAGCAACAATAGTAGTGAAATTATTCAATATTATAGAACCAAATTTAGTTACATTTGGGGAAAAAGATGCACAACAATTACGAATTATAAAAAACATAATTAAAGATTTGTCTTTCGAAATAAAAATTGTTGAAATTCCCACCATCAGAGATAAAGATGGACTAGCTCTAAGTACAAGAAATAGATATCTAACAAATAAAGAAAAAAATTCAGCGAATAAAATTTATCAATCATTAATTATGGGAAATAAATTAGCAAAAGATAATAATAATAGTAGTAAATTTATAATCGAAAAAATTTCTTCTAAATTAAATAAAGATCCATTAATTACAGTAGAGTATATTGAAATAGTCGATCCTATTTCATTCAATCAAATTACTACTATAGATAAAAACAATCTTTTAGTTTTAGCAGTGAAAATCGGTAAAGCTAGATTAATTGACAACATAAATATAAATACAAACTAATTTATTCATTTGTATTTGATTTACAACATATATAATCGAAAAAATGAAAAAGTTTATAACTAATGCCAAATTTCAATAAACTAAAAAATATCTCAGGAAATACTTCTATTGTAGGAGTAGCAGAATCAGATCAAATAGGAAAAGTTCCAGAAAAGTCTCCTCTGGCATTACATGCAGAAGCAGCTTCCAATGCTCTAAATGATGCTGGTCTAAAATTTTCTGATGTGGATGGTTTATTTACAGCAGGCTGGTCAACTCTAGATGTAGCAGAATATTTAGGTATTCAACCAAGGTTCACTGATTCTACATCGGTTGGAGGCTCATCATTTGTTATTCATATTGCTCATGCTATCGCTGCAATTTCAGCAGGTTACTGTGAAGTAGCCTTAATTACACACGGTCAGTCAGGTAGGTCTGATAGAGCCCCATTATCTAGGCATGAAGGAATACCTATGATTCAGTATGAATATCCCTATGGTATTATTGGTCCTCCATCTTCCTATTCTTTAGCATGCAGTAGGTATATGCATTTATATGGAGAAGATAAAACGAGAGAAGCTATGGCTAATATAGCTGTTTCTACTAGAAAATGGGCAAATTTGAATCCTAAAGCATATTTTTATAACAAAGAAATGACTTTAGATGATTATCATGATTCAAGGTGGGTATCTTGGCCTTTTCATTTATTAGATTGTTGTTTGGTTACTGATGCTGGAGCAGCAATAGTAATCACTACAAAAGATAGAGCAAAAGATTTAAGAAAAAAGAGTGTAAATATATTAGGAATAGGTGAAGGTCATGATCATTCTATGATTTCACAAATGCCCGATTTGACTAAAGCATTTGGAACAAAAACTGGACCTCAAGCTATCAAAATGTCCGGAATAAATTTAGAAGATATAGATTTAGCTATGGTTTATGATTCTTTCACTTTTACAGTATTGGTTTCATTAGAAAATATAGGCTTTTGTAATCCAGGCGAAGGACCTGAATTTTTACTTGAAAAAACTATCTCTCCAGGTGGTAATTTCCCTTTAAATACTAACGGTGGCGGATTGTCATACACTCATCCTGGAATGTATGGAATTTTTACTATAGTTGAAGCAGTAAGACAGTTAAGGAATGAAGCACAAGATCGCCAAATAGATAATTGTAATATAGCTCTGGCTCATGGAACCGGAGGTTTATTATCTTCTACAGCAACAGTAATTCTAGGAACATAAAATTGAGCAATAAACCCAAACCAATTTCTCAACCTGAATCTGATAAATATTGGAATGGACTTAAAAATAATGAAATATGGATTCAAAAATGCAAAACAACCAATAATTATCAATTTTATCCTCGGGCTCATTGCATAAATTGTACTAAAAACGATATTGAATGGGTGAAAGTGAATGGAGAAGCCACTTTATTTTCATTTGCTATTGTATTTCTGGCACCCATACCTGAATTTGCTGAAGATGTTCCATATATCAATGCATTAATAAAACTAAAAGAAGGGCCTATCATTCCTACTAATTTAGTTAATATTAATCCAGATCCCGAAAAAATAAAGATAGGAATGAAGTTAAAACCAGTTTTTGAAAAAATAGATGAAACTTTAACCCTATTGAAATTTGAACCATCAAAACAAACTGCTAACTAAATAATATGAAAAATTATATTAATTTTAAAGATATTAAAGTACAGTCTATTAATGATTTATTAGATAAAGCATTAGAATATAAATCTGGAAAAAAGAGTAATATCCTATCAAATAAAACAGTTGTACTACTATTTGAAAAACCTTCACTGAGAACAAAATTAAGTTTTTGGAAAGGAATAAAATTACATAGTGGAGAACCTATATATTTTGGTCCTGAAGAAATTGGACTAGGTGAAAGAGAATCGATAAAAGATGTTTCTAATTTAATTAATAAAATGGCTGATTTAGTAATAATAAGAACATTTTCACATAGTTCTTTATATGAATATGTAAAATATTCAAAAATACCTGTCATTAATGCGTTATCTGATGAAGAACACCCATGCCAAGCTTTAGCAGATTTATTAACTATTTATGAACAGAAAAAGAGTTTAAATAATTTATCTTTAGCCTATATCGGAGATGCAAACAATGTCGCCAAAAGTCTTGCATTTGCTATTTCTGGTGTTGGAGGGACATTTAATATAGCTTCCCCAAAAGAATATAGTTTTGATGATGTTATTATCAAAAATATAAATGACTATGGAACAGGAGATATTTATCAAACAGAAGATCCAAGTGATGCTGTAAAGAATTGTGATTTTATTTATACAGATGTATGGACAAGCATGGGTCAGGAAAATGAAAATCAAATAAGAATGGAAAAATTTAAATCATATCAAGTAACACCAAATTTACTTGATTTAGCTAACGCTGGAGTTAAGTTTATGCATGATATGCCAGCACATGACGGAGAAGAAATAAGTAATGGACTTTTATATGATAATAGGTCTATCGTATTTCAACAAGCAGAGAATAGAATTTGGGCACAAACAGCTTTGATGGATATAATGTTCTCTATAGATAAATAATTGATTGAATACTAACTCAAATGAATATACCAATTATTACAATCGTTGGAAGGCCTAATGTAGGTAAATCCACTCTCTTTAATAGGATAGCAGGTAGAAGAATTTCTATTGTAAGTGATATACCTGGTACAACGAGAGATAGAGTATCATTTAATTCTGAATGGAATGATAACAAATTTTGTATTATTGATACCGCTGGAATAAATGATAAATCCCATGAAGATAAATTACTAAAAGAAGTAAAATTTCAATTCTCTGAAGCGTTAAATAATTCTAACCTAATTCTTTTTATCGTAAATGTTAATGACGGATTAACTCCAGAGGATAGTGAAATAGCAAGAATTATTCGTAAATCAGGTAAAACAATATTATTAGTTGTTAACAAAGTAGATTCTAATGAAAAAGAATCAGGAATTATGGAATTTTACTCACTAGGCATGGGAGAGCCATTACCTATAAGCGCATATCATAATATTGGAATGACAAATTTAATAGAAAAATGTATTACAATAATCCCAAAATTTAAAAATGATAATAATGAAAATCAATTAAGAGTTTCCATTGTAGGAAGACCAAATGTGGGTAAATCTTCGATATTTAATTCAATAACAAAATCAAAAAGATCTATTGTGAGCACTATTCCTGGTACAACTAGAGATTCTATAGATAGTTATTTAAATTTCGAAGGTAAAGATATACTATTTATTGATACAGCAGGATTAAGAAGAAGAGGAAAAACAGAAAAAGGTTTAGAAAAATTTAGTATCCTGAGAACTATCAATTCTATTGAAAGGTCACATATTTCTATATTAGTTTTAGATACCTCAGAACTAATAACAGACCAAGATACACATATCGGTGGCTTTATAGAACAAGCTGAAAGAGGTTACATAATAGTGATTAATAAATGGGATTTATCAAAATCATTAGATATTAACACTAATACAATCACAGAAAAAATTTTTGATAGATTCAAATTTATGAGAGGTGCTCCAGTAATATTTACATCAGCAGATACTGGATATGGAATAGATTACATAGCACCAACGATAATGAAAGTTTGGTCCGAATTTAGCAAGAAAATCAATAACGATGATCTAAATAGCGAACTGGTAAAGTGCATTAGCAAAAATCCAATCCCAAGATCCGGTAATCAAAAACCCAAGATTTATAAAATTACTCAAGTTAGAACTGCACCTCCAACATTTTCTTTGGAATCTCGCCAACCTAAATTAATACATTTTTCTTATAGAAGATATATAGAAAATCACTTTAGAAAAGAGTTCGGTTTTGATGGAACTCCTGTAGTTATGAATTTTAACTCTAGAACCAAATGAATAATTTACTAATTGGATTTATATGCATAGTTATAGCCTACCTAGTTGGTTCTATACCCACAGGTATGATATTGGGGAAAATTTGGAACAAGAAAGATATTCGTCAATATGGTAGTGGTAGCACTGGCGCAACTAACGTAATGAGGACCATTGGATACAAGGCAGCAATAATAGTTTTAATTATTGATATCTTGAAAGGTGCGTTTGCAGTATATATAAGTTATGTTATTAGTAATTATGAATGGGTATATTCCATATCCGGTATTTCAGTAATAATAGGTCATATAATACCAATTTTCGCTAAATTCAAAGGCGGTAAAGGAGTTGCAACCGGAGTAGGAGCCATGCTGTTAATTAACCCTTTTGGTATTATAGGTTTAATTATAGGGATTCTAACAATATTAATATCTCGTCTAGTATCACTTGGGTCTATAGTAGGTTGTATTTCAGGCATGATTATAATGCTAATTATCCATATATTCCTAAATAATCAAGATTCATACTGGGATTTGATATTTTTCATTTTTGCTACAATCATTATTTTGATTAGTCATCATGAAAATATAAGGAGACTAATAAATGGTAATGAAAGTAAAATTTTTGAAAAAAATAAAAAATTAAAGTGAAAAAAATAATAAAACAATCAGTAGTAATCGGTGGTGGTTCTTGGGGCACTACTATTTCACTTGGTTTAATTAATAATAATAAAAATACAACAATAATAACTTCTACTAAAAAAAATGATCTTCCCCAAAAATTTAATAATCTTAAATTTTCTGAAAGATATGATGAAATCATTCCCAAATCTGATTTAATAATTCTTGCAGTTCCATCACATGGATTAAGAAAAAGTGTGGCAAAGATATCACAATATATATCACCAGATACCCTAGTTCTATCAGCGACAAAGGGATTAGAAAATACAACTAATAAAATTTCCACAAATGTAATTTACGAAGAATTGAAAAACATAATCCCTAAAAATCAAATTGGTGTAATGTCAGGACCTAATCTATCTAAAGAAATACAAGAAAATAAAATTGCTCTTACAACTATAGCTTTTCCAGAACTTTCTAATGCAAAAATAGTACAAGATTATTTAAGTTCCAAAATTTTTAGGCCATATACAAGTACAGATCTTATAGGTGTTCAATATGGCGGTTCATTAAAGAATATTATTGCAATAGCCTCTGGTTTCTTAGATCGATCTAATTATGGTGATAATTCTAAATCTTCATTACTTGTTAGGGGATTGAATGAAATAAAAATTTTAGGAGTTTCGCAAGGAGCTAAAGAAGAAACTTTTTATGGATTAAGCGGTATAGGAGATTTAATCACTACATGCTACTCAAATCTTAGCAGAAACTATCAATTTGGAGTCTTAATTTCTGATGGGTTTACTGTCAATGAAGCAAAAGCTAAAGTTATTCAAACTATCGAAGGAATTCCAACTGCTAAATCAGCTTATAATTTAGGTAAAAAAAATAATCTTGATCTCCCTATAATATATTCTATTTACAAAGTTATACATGAAAATTTCACTCCAGAAGAAGTTATAGGTGAACTCATGTCTAGAACACTAAAGGCAGAAAATCCTTAACTAATATTTTGACTAAGAAAAAAAGCCGATACTATCGCTGCAGTCTCTGTTCGAAAAATATTCTTCCCTAAAGATAATTTTTCAATATCATTTAGTTTGAAAATCTCTAATTCTTCTTTGGTAAATCCTCCTGGTGGACCAATAAAAAGGCAAATATCTTTTTTAGTGTTTTTAATTTGTTCAAATTTATTCATATGATTTTCACCAGATAGATCCATTACAAAATTAAGATGTTCTTCATTGAAATTTATAGCTGTTTCTATATTAACCGGTTTAGAAATAACAGGGATATTTAATCTATCACTCTGTTCTGAAGCTTCTACTAATATTTTATTCCATCGATCTATTTTCTTATCAGAAATAATTTTATTTGAAGAACCTTGAACTCTTGAGGTTAAGAGTGGTATTATTTTTTTTACACCTAATTCAGTACATTTTTCTAAAGCAAATTCAAATCTATTATTTTTACAAATCCCTATAGCCAAAATAAATCCCTTAAATTTATTATTAGATCTATTTAATAAAAACGGTATAACAAATACTAAATTTTTTTCTATCTTAGAAATTTTTGCATGCCATTCATCCTCATCATGATTAAAAATTATAATTTCATCACCCTTTTTCATTCTCAATACTTTAATAATTTGTTTGGATTGTAAATCTGACAAATCTAATTCTTCATTTTTAGTGATATATTTTGGAACGTAAAATCTATGCATCTTAATTATTTTTTTTAACTTCTAATAAATTCCAATCATTAATATTTTTTTGATTAAGAATTTGTCCTCCATAATTATCAAAAGACTTAATCACATCTGAAATTTTCTCATCTAAGATACCTGAAACAATTACTAATCCACTGGATTTTACAGCATCCAAAAGCATCTTAGATAAAGAAATGATAATTTCACTAGAAATATTTGCAACGATTATATCTTGACTACTATAAGGTACATTGAAATTAGGTAAAGAACTTTTCAAAACTAAACTATTCCCTTTTATTTTGGCTAAAGAAATATTTCTTTTTGTAGATTTTATAGAATCTTCATCTATATCCATAGAAATAACATTTGATGCCCCTAATTTAAATGAAGCTATAGATAATATTCCTGAACCAGATCCTAAATCAAGAACAGTGTCATCATTATCTATATGATTTTCAAGGGCCTCTAAACACATTCTGGTTGTAGGATGATGTCCTGTACCAAAAGCTAACCCAGGAACCAAAGGAATTATAATTTTATCTTTATCGTAATTAAATATAGAATTTGGAGTTATTACTAATTTTTTTCCAATACTAATAGATGAAAATTCTTGTTTACTCCACATATGTTCATCAACTATTTTTTTTTTGATGTCACCTATAGGATGTAAATGATTAATAAGTTTTATACTAATATCTATTAATTCTAGTGGGCTATTTGAAGAATGATAATCAATCCAACATTTTACTTTGATTAAATTTAAATCATCGTTTTTGTGAGGTGATTCTATAATTGCAATTTTATTGTTAGAGTATTTAGAAAATATTTGGCAAATAGGTTCTACAAATTCATTGGGTACATCTACTGAAATTTCTAACCATTTTTCATGCATATAGATTTATTTTTTACCTTTGAAAGCATCCTTAAACTTATCTAAAATATCCTCATCTTTATTATTGAAATCATCAAAACCCATAGATTCTCCAAAAGTTTTTAGTATTTGCTTCTGTTTGGAATTTAATTTAGTAGGAGTTAATACCTTTAAAGTTATGATGAAATCTCCTCTTTTATCGGGACGTCTTAGAAAAGGCACTCCATAAGATTTTAATCTGATAATTCTTCCTGATTGAGATCCTGCCGGAATATCCATATTATGCTCACCATCTAGAGTATTAATCAGGATATTACCACCTAATGTCGCAGTTACAAAATTTACATCAAGCTGCATCAAGATATCATTATTTTGTCTCACAAAATTATTATGTTTAAGTATTTTTATAAGAATATACAAGTCGCCATTTTCTGCACCTAATAAAGAAGGTTCGCCATCTCCTTTCATAACAATCCTTGAGTCATTATCTATACCTGGAGGAATAGTAACCTTAATCCTTCTTCTAATATTTTCAGTACCTTTACCTACACATTTAGAACATGGAGTGTTTATAGATTGACCTAACCCTCTACAAGATTGACAAGTAGTAACTTGCTGGAATTGACCAAAAACTGTTCTTTGGGCTTGTGATATTTTTCCAGAACCGGAACATATATTACACGAAGAAATTTCAGAGCCTGGTTCAGCACGCGAGCCTCTACAATTTGAACATTTTTCTAATCTTCTAATATCTAATTCTCTTTCAATTCCAAATATAGAATCTTCAAAAGATATCTCCATTACAAACTCTAAGTCTCTACCTTTTGATGCATTTGATGTGGTAGAACCACCAAAAAAACTATCAAAAATATCTCCAAAGCCACCAAATCCACTACTAAAACCCTCAAATCCTTTACCAAATTCACTATTAACACCTGAATGACCAAACTGGTCATAAAGAGATCTCTTTTCTGGATCACTCAGTATTTGATAAGCTTCGTTAATTTCTTTAAATTTTTCTTGAGCTTCAGGAGATTTATTTCTATCTGGATGATATTTTAAAGCAAATTTACGAAAGGCTTTCTTGATATCATCTGCAGATGCATTACGAGAAAGGCCCAACGTTTCATAATAATCTTGTTTTTGGGTAGACATCTAAAAGTCTTATTATTTAGTTAGTTAATATTTTCACTATATATATTATATGAAGATATTATCGTTTAATTAAATAAAATTTAAGAGATTCAGTACAATTACAAATTAATAATTTTGGTAATGTAAAATATTAAAATAATCATTTAAACATATATTTAGGAGATAAATTTCATGGAAATAAAGTGGCTAGGTGAATCATCATTTTTTATCAAAACAAACATTTCTACTTTATTAGTTGAACCAACAAACGAAATCTTAGACTCTAATATAAAAGAGCATAATTTAATATGCCTTTATTATCAAGAAAAAAACGATTTGAGATCTAATGACGATTATAATTTATTTTCTGGGCCTGGAGAATACGAGTCAGGCGGTATAGCAGTACGAGGAATACCTACTGCAGGCACTACTTTAAATTCAGAAAAAATAATTAACACTATTTACAATGTAGAATTAGAAGGTATGCAAACAGCATTTTTTGGACGCCCATCATCTAAATTTACTGACTCAGTTATAAGAGACCTTGGTAAAGTAGATATACTAATAATACCATCAAATAATCAAATCTTAGATTTTGATCAAATTGCTTATGCTGTTCGTGAAATCGAACCTAAATTAGTTATACTTTCAAATCAAGGGGAATCTGGGAAAATTTCAAATAATGTGAAAACTTTAATATCAGAATTAGGAACTCAAACAGACATACCAGTAAAAAAAGTCAATATAGCAAAATCAAATCTAACTGAAAGTAGACAAGTAATAGTGT
>Ga0310344_10004561_pt1 | contig 10292 bp, 8 predicted proteins | sample HC15DNA20200_MG_FD_203801 | JGI IMG/M metagenome (GOLD analysis project Ga0310344, IMG submission 203801) | Marine microbial communities from station ALOHA, North Pacific Subtropical Gyre - HC15-DNA-20-200_MG | ecosystem: Environmental > Aquatic > Marine > Oceanic | place: Pacific Ocean: North... | reverse complement strand
TCGCTGTTCAACGAAGTGTTTATCGACGAAGCGCGAGTTTCTCAGGATGACTTGGTTGGCGACCTAAATGAAGGATGGCGCGTAGCGAACACGACCCTAATGGTCGAACGCGCCGGAATCGGCGGCGGACATGGAATGGCATACGCAGCTGCTCACCCAGGAAGTATCGCTGGCCATCTTGAAAAACCTGCAGGATCGTTCGTAGGAAAGCGGCTGGCGCTAGCTGCTGGAGGTGTGGGCCCTGGAACACTTGAGCTCCTGCGCGAGCTTGCCGAAGAGCGCAACAAACTCGATGACACCCGTATCCGTCAAGAGCTGGCGCAGTTACACACCGAACTTGAGTTGATGCGAATGAACGCGCGGCGAACACGTACCAAGAGCCAGCAAACTGGTGGGGAGGGGAACCTGGCAAAGATTCTCATGACATCAGCCCTCCACCGGACTCGAGAACTCGCAGGAGCGATACTTGGACCGGAGATGATCCTTTGGGGAGAAGAAGCCGCAACTGGTGGAGTCATCCAAGAGATGGCAATTTTCTCTCCTGCTCCCTCTATCTATGGAGGGACCGACGAAGTACAGCGAAATATCATAGGCGAACGAGTCTTAGGCCTACCTAAAGAACCTGGACCAGATAAAGACACCCCATTCTCTGAACTTTTACAGAATAAGACTGACTGGTAGGCGCAAGAATCCGGATGTGTCGGACCAATTATCGGTCACCCTCACTCTTGATGTGGACTCGGTGTCTCAGTGAATGACAGCTACAGACGCGAATTTGTTGCATTGGTCACACTCCGACAAGTAGCTGACCAATGGCGGTCGGGGCGAACTGTCGATCAAGAAGAACTGGGACTAGGAATGATGAAAAGTCCCTCAGCGGTTATCAAAGGGTCAGCCGAAGGATCGGGTGCCCCGTCCTTATCAGGGGATACCGTCAAAGCCACGACGAGCTTGCGGCCATCTCGATTCGATACCCAAGCTTGAAACCAAACAGGAACGTCTATTGGAACGCCACCGCGGTAATCCACCTCCAGTCGAGCTGTATATGCAGCTTCACCCAGGACAATCATGAGATAACCCATAGTGTCATCCACCAGAGCTGAAACAGCTCCACCGTGGGTTCTCCCAGGAGCGCTTTCGAAGGCAGCCCCGAAGACCACTCGGCTAACCACACGGTCGCCATTCCGTCTAATTACAACCTCAACACCCATCGGGTTCGCTGGCCCGCTGAAGGTTCGATCACTAAATGCAATGACTTCAGCACCATCAACCGGGCGAGGGTCGCTGTAGCGGCGCTCAAAATAGTCCGAAGGGCGAGACACAGGAGCCGAGCGCTCAAGGTTTTGAGCCGTTGCTGTAGCCCAATCAGCCAACGAAGTCAGCTCATCGTCGGTGAACCGGTGACGCACAAAGGCATTCCCCAAACGACGCAACGCAGCCGCAGCGCGACTGCGCGAAGCGAACTGTGGGTCCTCATAGACCATGTGAATTTTGTCGCCCAATTCGTCGCGATTGTTAGCCATCGAAACCTAAACGATCAGCCTCACCATAGGGGTATTTGATTAGGCCGCCCCCAAGGCTTTCAGGGTCGAAAGTCCAGTATTGGCGGATCTCAGCTATGAGGTTTTCTTCGAACTCGTAATGTTCACTGCCACGAATCTCAAATGCCGCTCCCGCAGCTTCTCCTTCCATCCGCCATTCAATAGCTGCTGAATCAAGAGTTTCGACAACACGCTCGACAATCCATTTTGCCCCATCCCATTTACGGTGAATCTGAGACCAGAACTCACCGATTGCTTCTGAACTCACGATCGGGGAATGGTTGGTGTCGTAGATAACGGCATCCTCGGTGAAGTGCTTTGCAACCTCTTCGCTTGAGCCTGAGCTACAAGCATCAAAGTAAGAACGGATCTGATCGGCATGAGTCGTCATGGAGAGATGCTTTCAGACGGAGAGCTTCGCTGCATAGGCATGAGTTGTGAAGATCTGTTTGTAGCTACCCCCATATTGGTCAATCACGTCTGCTACTCGACGAAGTAGCTCGTTCCTCGTCTCTATTGAAAGCATCCGATGATCGGATTGGGTTCTCAGATTTTGAATGTGATGATCAGTACTGATTGTCATCTCCCACTTGAACTCAAACTGCTGCACCGGTCCAAATAATCCACTCACCAAAATCTCCTCATCAGGAGTTTCAGCACTAATTGCGGCCTTCGAGCCCGGTAATCGAACCACAAACGGTTTGTCGTCGAACTCGGGCGCGAGTTCAGCGTAAATCAGATCAGTAACAGCATCGAATTCATGTTGTCCGTCCTCAGGTCGGTTCCAAAAAACGCACAGCCATCCTCCGGGTTTCAGTATTGAAGCTGCTCGCTGAAATCGGGTATCAGGATTGGTCCAGTGCCAAGACTGCCCAGCGATGATCAAGCCGGCATGCCTCTCTACTAAGGTGCACTCTTCGAGCGTGGATTCGTCAACCGAAAATAAACCAAACCCCCCTAATTCTCGTCGAGCTATCTCAGCCATAGCTGGATCTGGTTCCAGGCCCAGGACCTCAAAGCCTTGCTTCAGAAGAGGAGCCGATGCTTTACCGGTGCCACAGCCAACGTCAATAACTAAGTCGCTAGTTGACGTCTCGCAGGTTGCCAAGATCCACTCGAAAAGACTGTCAGGATATTCAGGTCGGTAACGGTGATAAATCTCGGCGACTTCACCAAACACACGCGATTGGGAACGGTCTTCGTTTGAGCGCATTACTCCGACGTCACCCAGTAGTCCAAGACAACCAGCGTCCATCGCGATTCTCAAGCTGAAGACGCAACCCGAAACACTCCGATAGAGAATCTGCTGTAAGCACCTGATCGATAGGTCCACACGCCAATGCTTCTCCGCCACGTAAAAGCAGTCCATGGGTAAAGCCAGGCGGAATTTCGTCAGTGTGATGTGTCACTAAAACGGTTGCCGGAGTTTCAGGGTCGGCGGCGACCGAGGCCAAACTTGTGACCAGCTGCTCTCTTCCCGCTAAGTCGAGACCAGCTGTCGGTTCGTCCAACAACAGCAATCCCGGCTCTCCCATAAGCGTTCTCGCCAACTGCACTCGTTGTTGTTCCCCAGAAGACATTGTCTGAAATTTTCGTGTTGCTAATGCTTCAGCGCCTATTCGCGCCAAACATTCCATAGCCGCTTCACGGTCATGTTCTGAGTATTCATGCCACCAAGTCTCTAGAGCAGCATGTCTGGCGGTCATGACAATATCCAAACCCAAAATATCTGGTCTGAACTGATCTCTTAAAGATGATGAAGCTAGACCTATCCGCTGCCTTAGCTGCCGGACGTCTGTCGCGCCCCAAGTTTCGCCGAGCACTTTGACGGTCCCGGTTGTCGGATACCGGTATAGCGAGAGGATCTTTATCAAACTGGTCTTTCCGCTGCCATTTGGTCCCAAGACGACCCATCGGTCCGACGAAGAGATCTCTAGATTTAAGGGACTAAGAACTGTTGTGTCCTCATATTTGACCGATACACCGAGAAGTTCAACCGCAGGGGAGGTGACCGTCATGAAGTCAGCTTGCCAGATTACGACTACTAATCCGACTGAGAGTTCGCTGCTGGTGATTCGTCAGTTTGTGAGTGAGAGGCCCAGGTTTCGAACATTTCTGCGTAGCGACCCCGCAGTTGAATCAATTCATCATGAGAGCCAAGTTCGATTATTTGACCGTCGTCAATGACGGCGATCCGGTCTGCTTTCATAGCGGTAGCTAATCTATGGGCGATCAGAATTGCAGTTCGACCTTCGAGCAAAACATCCAAAGCTTTCTCGATATGTGCTTCTGAGCGCAGATCGAGGCTCGATGTTGCTTCGTCTAACACAAGGACACGCGGTCGCGATATGAATGCCCTAGCTAAAGCGATTAGCTGGCGTTCTCCCGCCGATAACGACACTCCCCGCTCGTGGACCAAAGTGTTGATGCCGTCATTGAGTTGGGCAACTGTTTCTGTGAGGCCTACGTGTGAAATGGCTTCATTGATCTCTTCTTCGGTTGCGTCACTTCGAGCGAACGCGATGTTGTCGCGGATAGTCCCGTGGAAGAGAAAAGGCTCTTGTGGGACAACCCCAAGTTGAGTTCTTAGAGAGTCGATCAAGGCTCCTTTAAGGTCATGTCCATCTATCGATACGATCCCTGAATTGGGATCATAAAACCTGGTTATCAACTTCGCGATGGTGCTTTTGCCGGCTCCTGTCGGACCAACAAAAGCGAAAGTTTCGCCTGGGTTGATGGTGAGGTTGATGTCACGCAGCACTTCTGGACCGTTGTTATAGCTGAAAGTAACCGATTCAAATTTGATCTGCCCATGAATCGGTGGAAGTGAGACGGCGTCATCACTTTCAAGTATTGATGGCTCAGTACTGAGGATGTCCCCAATTTTCTTGAGCCCGGACTGACCTTGTTGGTAGGTGTTGTAAAGCTGAACCATCTGTTGGATCGGAGCGAAGAAAGTATTTACGAAAAGTACAAATGCGGTTAGCTCACCGACCTGAAGGGAACCGTCTACAACCATCCACCCGCCTACTAACAAGACGATGGCCTGAGCAGCGATTCCTATACCTTCAGTTACTGGGCCGTAGATCGCTCCAGCGCGAGCGGTGTACAAGTTGGCATCGAGATAAGCGCCAACAACATTTCTGTGAGATTCAGCGTTTTGTCGACGACGATTAAGCGCTGCTATGACCCGAACTCCTGCGAGATTCTCGGAAAGGTCAGCCAAAACAACTGCTATTCGATCCCGAACGTCAGAGTATCCACGCTCACTTACTGCTCGAAACCAAAGGGTCATGGCGACTAATGGTGGGAGAACCAGACCCAACAAAAGGACCGCTAAAACGGGGTTGTAGGAAAACAGAACGAAAGTCACCACCGAAATAGTCAGAGCCTGAATCACCAAGTTGACGAAACCCTCATTAACTAGCAAGGTCAACGCTTCAACGTCAGAGGTCATCCTGCTCAGCAACACTCCCGACTTCTCCGATGTGTACCAATCGAGGCCCATACGTTGGAAATGGCTGAACAGCTCTAAGCGAACGTCGTACATGATGTCCTCGCCAAGCTTCCCGTTCCAACGTTGTCGCAAAAAGCTGGTTGCGGCGTTCACAACGATGATCAGTCCGAACAAGGTGACAGCCCTATATAAAGCAGTGCGATCTTGTTCCATCACTCCGTTATCGATGCCTTGTTGCGTTAATACCGGGCCCATTAGAGCCGTGATCGTTTCAACGGCCAGAAAAAACAACCCAAAAAGTGCTGCGACGCGACGATTCTCAAAAAGAGAGCGGAGATTCAGCCTTGACGTTCGGCGAGTCAATCTATGAAAAGTAAATTCTGGGTCAGGGTGAACTGGCTCTCTTTTTAAAATCTCGGACGCACCGTCTTGCATCTCAGATGGAACACCAGCGAACGGTAAGCCCGCACTGGCACTGGACTGAGTTGCGCTCGGCCCTCCGAATACCCCGCCTCCGGGAGGACCCATCATGACCACGGTTGATTCTCCTCGACCGTCGATGCCAGTGTCTCGACGTAACGGGGTTCGCGCTCAAGAAGTTGCTGGTGCGTTCCATCGGCTACAACGCGCCCGTCGTCAATGAGAATCACACGATCTGCTAGCGCAATCGTAGATAAACGATGCGCGATGACGATAGTTGTTCGAGCCTTCAGGAGGTCCTTCAACGCATGGTGAATTCGCTCTTCAATCTCAACGTCTATGGCGCTAGTGGAATCATCCAAAATGATGACTTGGGAATCTTGTAAGAAAAGTCGAGCCAACGAGATTCTTTGACGCTGTCCACCCGAAAGGTCGTAACCCCTTTCTCCAACGATCGTTTTGTAACCATCGTCTAGGCCAAGAATGAATTCATGGGCCTGAGCCGCCCGGGCCGCAGCCTCAACTTCCTCGCTTGTGGCTCCCGGGTTACCGTAGGCAATATTTTCATGAACACTTGTCGAAAACAAGAAGGGTTCATCAGGAACGAGACTTATCGCCCCGCGAAGACTTCGCTGCGTCAGAGAAGTTATGTCGTGGCCATCCAAGGTAATGACGCCAGCCTGCAACTCGTAAAACCGCATCAACAGGCGCGCAATTGTCGACTTTCCCGATCCGGTGCGGCCAACGATCGCGATTGTTTGGCCAGCAGGCACTTCAAGGTTGAAATCATCTAAAACAGTTGGTGGACTTTCGACTCCCTGTGTGCCGCCGACGGTCTCAGTGCCATAGGCAAACTTCACGGCAGAAAAAGAGATGCTCCCGGAGGATGGGATCAAGTCAATAGCCCCTGGCCGATCATCGACACCTGGAGGCTCATCAAGAATTTCGTAGATCCGCTCCGCTGAAGCTTTCGCCCGTTGCCCCAGGATCAGCAGCATGCCGATAAACCGAAAAGGTGCCTGGAGAAGCAAGATATATAAATTGAACGAGATCAGATCACCCACCGTTAAGGCGCCATCAATCGTTTGAAGGCCACCCACCAAGAGCACAGTAGCGAGGGCAATCCTGGGAAGATTTTCTATTAACGGAGTATGAGAAGCTCGAGTTCGATGTTGCACCAGGTTGGCCCAGCGGAGGCGCTCAGCACCCCTAGCTAGCGCTTCAATTTGTTGACGTTCAGCTGCAAAAGCCTTGACCACCCTGACCCCGTTAACCGATTCGTCGACGACAGTTGCTATCTCCGCCTGACGAGATTGAACGACCCAGGAAAGGGGGAACATAATTTTGCGTAAGCGTTGGCCGATGGCGAAGACCCCGGGCAAAGCAATCATCGTTACCGCGGTAAGGGGAACACTGATCGCCGCCATCAGGCCTATGGCGATGACAAAGCTAAAAAATTGGACAGCCATTATTGGAGCGAAGGCCATAAACATTTGAACCGACCTGATGTCGGAATTGGCTCGACTGATAATTTGTCCACTCTGAACGCGATCAAAAAAAGAAAATGATAAACGGCCGAGATGTTGAAAAAGAAGTGTCCGTAACTGGTATTCGACCTTGAAGGCCATCCCATAAAGTCCGTAGCGGTACCCGAAAGTTGCCGATGCTCGAGCAACTCCGAGGATCAATAGGATGATGACGAAGAAGGAAAGAGCGCTGGTTCGTTCAATGAGGGCACGATCCACTGCGAGACCCACGACTCGAGGTACTAAAATTTGAGCCAGCATCGCGATTATTGCGGCCATAACCGACCAGATGATCCGCCACCGGTGCGTCATCACAATTGGGCCTATGCGCCTCAACCAACCCAGTGAACTTTCACTTCGAATTGTCTCTTCAACCGGCGGGTAGGTGGACCACTCGCGCACCGGTTCGAAAGAGGTGGTGTGCTGACGCATTGACCCGAGGCTACCTTGGCGTTAGTCAAGTGCGGATAGACAATGATTGGCGGAGGTGTTCACTATCGATCCCCTTTTAGGGCTAGTCGCTGTGCTGGTTCTCATTGCGCTCAACGGGATTTTCGTTGCAGGTGAATTCAGCCTGGTCGCCGTCGACATCGAACGCGTCGAAGTTATGGCTGAGCAAGGACATCGACGCGCCCGCGTCGTTCGAAAATTACTGAGCCGCTTGAGTTTCCATCTCGGGGGGGCACAACTAGGTATCACTGTGACCTCATTGTTGTTGGGTTTCCTTGCTGAGGACACAATCGGGGCTCTGCTGGATTTCGTGCCGGGGGTGTCGTTGAGTCCGGGGCCGACGCGAGCTGTGATCGCTATCGCAATTGCTGCAGTTTTGCAGATGATTTTCGGTGAACTAGTTCCGAAGAACTTGGCTATATCTCGTCCTCTTGGAACGGGGTTGTGGCTTGGGTCGATCCTTAGGATTTACGGACTGCTAGCAGCTCCGATAACTACTGCATTTAATGGTTTAGCCAACAGATTGGTCCGTTTACTAGGCATAGAACCCGTTGAGGAGCTGCGGTCCCTTAGATCACTCGAGGATCTTGAGTATCTAGTTCGTGCTTCGAGCGCTAGAACCATCCAGGAAGATGAAGCCAGGTTAATTACGCGTACCTTGCGACTATCTAGAAAAGACGCAGCAGATGCATTAACTCCAAGAACCTCAATGGTGGCGTTACGCCACTCGGGAACTATCTCTGATTTAGTTCAGAGCGCGCAACAAAGCGGGTACTCCAGGTTCCCGCTGATAGGGGCAGATCTTGACGACATCGTTGGCATGGTCGAAGTGAAGGATGTGTTTTCGCTCGCTACCGATGATCGTGAGCGTCGACCATTAGAGGACATAGCGCGGCCGGCCGTGATTGTCCCCGAGCATCGAGAGTTAGATGGTGTTCTGGTAGATCTCGAGCTAGCAGCCAGTCGATTAGCCGTTGTGGTAGATGAACATGGAGGGACAGCTGGTCTAATTACTCGTGAAGATATCTTGGAAGAGCTCGTCGGTGACATCGCCGACGAGTATGACGAACCTGTGGCTATCACTGCGTCCCAAAGGGATGGACGTGTCATCGTCGAAGGATTGAAGTCACGAGACGAAATAGAAGAAATCGTAGGTTTGCATCTGCCTGATGGACCATTTGAGACACTTGCTGGTTTCATGTTGCAACAGACGGGCTCCATTCCAGAAATTGGACAGGTAGTTGAGTGGCGAGGCTGGAAGTTGGAGGTTCTACGGAAAGAGAACTTAAGAATCGCAGATGTCGCTATCGAAGCTCCGAGTGATGAGAATGGCTCTCCTCTAGATCAAGGCGCAGCAACATGACAGTTCTCGCAATCGCAGTTGGATCGCTTCTAGTCGTCTTCAACGGAGCCTTTGTGGCATTGGAATTTGGTCTGCTCGGAGCTATGAAGTCGGCGATCGATGCGGAAGCGACTGCTGGACGTAAATCAGCTCTGGCAGCCCAACGCTTACAACGAGATGTCCTAACGACCCTGGGCGGCGCCCAACTAGGCATCACCATCTGTTCACTTGTGATTGGTCGACTAGCCGAGCCGGCTGTGGCTTCGGTAATCGAACGACTGGTCAACGAGTTCGCCGAAATAAGTGAAACAGTTCTGCACTCAGTGAGCTTCGCGATCGCGCTAGCACTAGTGGTCGTTGTGCACATGGTTTTAGGTGAAATGGTTCCGAAGAACCTTGCAATCACAGGTCCTGAGAGAACCTTGCTTCTCCTGGCACGACCAATGGCACTTTATCTCAGCTTGGCGCGGCCACTAATTCGGATGTTTCAAGGGTTCTCCAACGGGCTGCTTGGTTTGTTCCGTGTTGAACCCACCTCCGAACTAGATGAATCAACAACCAGCGCTGAACTTGCATTAATGGTGGATGAGTCACACGACCAAGGGCTCATAGACAGCCAGGAGTACGCGTTAATCGAAAGTGCGATCGCCTTCGGTCAGACGCCTGCGACCTCTGTAATGGCACAAATAGACCATGTTCACTCTGTGTCAGTTGATTCTGAAATAGTCGAAATTGAAGACCAGATCGTAAAGACGGGACATACGAGGCTTGTTGTCCATGGCGCAGACATGAACGACGTTCGAGGCTTCGTGCATAGCAAAGACCTTCTTGGGATAAAAGAAAAGAAACAGTCTTTGGCACCGGATCTCATCCGGCCGATGCTTCGAGTTGATCCGCAGAGCACTTTGCCAGACGTTCTTCAACTCATGAGACGGTCTCAGATACACCTGGCAGTGGTCACATCAGAAGGAACCAACAGTGGCGTTCTGACGTTGGATGACGTGATGCGCGGCTTAGTTGGACCGTTGCTGCAAGAGCGGTGAGTCAAACGTTTAGTGGTGAGCCTGCTTAGGCACCCATGGCGTGATATCCGCCGTCCACATGGACGATTTCACCTGTGGTCATCGGAAACCAGTCCGACATCAGGGCCAACGTTGTCCGCGCCACCGAGTCTTGATCGTGGACGTCCCAGCCCATAGGTGCCCGTTTCTCCCAAGCATCTTCGAAATCGGAGAATCCCGGGATTGACTTTGCTGCCATAGTTCTGATCGGCCCGGCTGAGACGAGATTTACGCGAATGCCGTCGGGTCCCATAGATTTGGCCAGGTACCGAGCTGTCGATTCAAAGGCTGCCTTCGCTACTCCCATCCAGTCGTAGACGGGCCATGCGACAGATGCGTCAAAGGTAAGTCCGACAACGTTTCCTTGAGATTTGGCGAGCAAAGGTTGAAGTCCACCGGCCAAAGCTTTCAAGCTGTACGCAGAGATGTGTAAGGCGACGCTGACGTCTTCCCATTCTGCGTTAAGAAAATTACCGCCTAGGCAAGCCTCAGGCG